>Ga0187889_10001739_pt1 | contig 22827 bp, 26 predicted proteins | sample June2016WEW_7_10_2_FD_132992 | JGI IMG/M metagenome (GOLD analysis project Ga0187889, IMG submission 132992) | Peatland microbial communities from SPRUCE experiment site at the Marcell Experimental Forest, Minnesota, USA - June2016WEW_7_100 | ecosystem: Environmental > Terrestrial > Soil >... | reverse complement strand
GTCTCCGACCGTGCTCATCTTGATCTGCAGGAACGCGATGGTGTTCAAACCCAGCTTCTGGGTGTCCAAAATGGGCACGACGCTGACGATGATGCCCTCCTTCCTGAGTCTTTTGACCCGGTCGAATACCGTCGATGGTGGCAACCCCGTGACTTCGCCCAGTTCCTTATACGAGAGAGACGCGTCCTTCATGTAACCTGCCAAGACCAGCTTATCCACATCGTCCACTTCGTAAGCTCCAGCCAGCCACTCAGCATGTTTCAAGATTGCCAATACGGTCCACGTTCGCAGATATCAGTATCTGGCGGACTATATGTCCGTTGTCAGATGGACCTCGGATGACATCCGAAAATGCAGGCAGCAATCGCGGTCTAGTTCCGGGAGTTCGGAGACTATGCGGAAAAATTACAGTTTTGCCTATACGATTCGAAGATGTGCCTAATCGCTGGAGCTAGTTCGGCCTGGCACAGAAGATGGACGTGGGTTCCCTCTTCCGGCAATTGGTCGCTAGTGTCGGAGCGGGAAAGAACGGCGTTCGGCAGGCCTTGAGGTCCAAGACCGAAATGGCCGTCTCTCATGATGAGGCGATGGGGATAGTGGTCGTAACACTCGCTCTGATGGCCCAGCAGGCTGCAGAAGCGAAACATTACGCCGACCAACGGCAAGCAGTAGAGCACTCCAGGCCAATCTGCTAGCGAATTAAACATCCGAGATGACGTCAGGTCGATTCATGGAGAAGGCCTTCGGACGACCGACTCGGGTTCATCATCTAGCAGTAGAGAGACCGAATAGGATCGCACTTTCGAGCGGTTCGCTTGTCGTTTCAAGCCGGACTTATATGGGGCGTTCCATGACGGATGCTAGACCTAGTCTTGGTTTCTTGGGTCAAGCTATCAGGGGTGCTCATCTTCTTAGCCTCCGCCCAGTTCCTGATCGGGATGTTGGTGGCCGAATCCCTCTATCCGGGCTATAGCGTCTCCCAGAACTACATAAGCGATCTCGGAGCTACGTGCCGTGCCGCCTGTACGATCGTACAACCCTCTTCTACGATTTTCGATTCCTCCGTCTTCGTTTTGGGGGCCCTCTTGGTTGCAAGCTCCTACTTCTTCCGAAAGGGATCCGGAACGCTGTTCGCTCCAATCTTCCTAGGGATCGCCGGCATGGGCGCCATGGGCGTAGGTCTCTTCCCTGAAACGACGGGAACCTTGCATGAGATTGTCTCACTGATGGCCTTTGCCGGCGGAGGGCTTACCGCGGTATCCTCCTTCAGGTTGATCAGAGCCCCCCTGTCATTCTTCGCATTAGTGCTGGGGTCACTGACCCTGATTGCTCTGGTCATGTATGCTGATGGTGTCTACCTAGGGCTGGGCCCCGGTGGCATGGAGAGAATAATCGCGTTTCCTGTCCTGATATGGGGGACGGGCTTCGGTGCTTACTTATCGGCGGGGACTGAGAAGAGCCCCCCATGAATTGGGGGCCGCGTCTCTCCGGCGAGCGCCCATCACAGCTCAGACCACAAGGAGTTCCTTGTCACATTTGCCTATGGTCTCGACTCCGTCTTCGGTGACCACCAAGTCGTCCTCAATTCTGACGCCCAGCTTGCCGGCGAGGTATATCCCCGGCTCCACGGTAAAGGTCATTCCAAGCTTCAGGACTAAAGAGGAGGAGCTGGTGATGCTGGGCTCCTCATGGACATCCAAGCCTAGTCCGTGCCCGGTGCGGTGGATGAAGTATTTGCCATAGCCAGCGTTCGCAATGACTCGCCGGGCCTTCTTGTCCAGGGCCCCGGCCACAAGGCCGGGCTTGACGGCTGATATGGCAGCGGACTGCGCCTCGAGGACCGTATCATACACCTTCCTATGCTCAATGGAAACCTCTCCAACAAAGACGGTCCGGGTGAGGTCGGCATAGTAACCCTTGTAGGTGGCGCTGACGTCCATCAGCACACAGTCCCCCCTCTGGACTCTGGTCTCCGACGAATCGCCATGTGGGAGCGCGGCGTTCCTGCCCGCAAGGACTGCGTTGAATGGAACCTTCTCCCCGCCGAGCTCGCGTATCCTTCGCTCTATCTCGAAGCCGATCTCCAGCTCGGTGGCACCCACCTTGATGGCCCCGATGCCGGCCAGTATCCCCGTTTCGACGATTCTGCCTGCCTTCTTCATTGCGGCCAGCTCATCTGCGTCCTTGGTCAGCCGGAGCTCCATGACCGCTTCCGTGGCGTCCACGATAGCCGTCTGCGGAACCGCCCTAGAGATCTGGGAGAGGAAGCCGAAGGGAAGGGAGCTCTCGACGCCCACGGAGCCGCGATTCAGGCTGAGCTCCATCAGAGTCGACTTCAAGGGCTTGGTCGGGCCCTGCTCGTCGGTGTAGGAGCGGACGTCCTCGACGCTGGATCGCTCCTTCGCCTTCTCCTCCTCCAAAGCAGGGAGAATTAGGACAGGGTCGCCCGCGGCAGGAACCATTAGCCCCGCGAAACGTTCGAAGGATTGGATGGGGATCCCGGCGAAGTAGAGCATGTTGGCGGTCGATGAGACGACCATTCCGGATAGGCCTTTCCTGGCTAGCGCCTTCTGAAGCCTCTTGATCCTTGATGACAACATAGATTACGTGGTTGAGAGGTTTTATTATCTTTCCCGTCGTTCCGGGGACGCGATTGAACGGGATAGAGGATGATGTCTAGAGTGCATAGAGAAGAGAAAAGGTCGCGAGCTAGAAGAATCGGCCTTACATCGAGGCCGGGAACGATTCCATGATTCCGAATACATTGCCCTCAGGGTCCTGACAGTAGGAGAAGAAGCCTACACCGGGGATGGTCGTCTTCTTGGTGACCTGCTTCCCTCCGGCCGCCTTGATCTTCTTGACAAACTCGTCGTGAGAAGGCACCCCGATGGTATTAATCGTGTTCTCCGTCTTCTCTCTCTTCATCAGGGCGCCGTCGATACCAGCTTCCTTCTTATTGCCCGTTGTGATCAGCCAGTATTCCATGGGGCCTTTCCACTTCTTGATCTTCCAACCGAAGACCTTCTCGTAAAAGACCTTAGCCCTCTTGGGGTCCTCGGCCGCTATTTCGAAGTGCACGACTCGTGGCATTTCTTCGCAAACGCGCCTGAGTCAATCTATTAAGCGTATTTCATGATTTGCTGGTCAGCTGCATCATGGTCAGGAGAGGGTGATACAGACGAAGACTCGCTTTTCCTTCCCCAGCCACGTCGTCGCCCTGTCCAATAGTAGCAACAGGCCGTATTTTGACCTGAACGCTTTGCGCAACTCCTGTGAGGAGTCGTCATCATATAGGGTTGCGACTCCGTCGACGTACGGCCCTTGAGGCTCCCCACGCATGGTGCAGGGGGCGACTGCCACGTTTGGGTTGTTTCGTATGCGTTTCACCTTTCCTGAGGTGGAGATGGTCTAGACGAATACGCGGTTCTCCCGGAGCATGAACCAGACGGGTGTGGGAACCTGTGCTCCATTGCGACGATATGTTTTAAGGCTGATGTATTTCTTGCCTTCTAGGGCCTGTGAACTCATATCATGCTAGCAATTCGGTCCGGCGTCTCTCCCTTTGAGTCCTATGATGAGCCTTAATGAGCAAGCATGGAAGAATAGGTGTCATGAATCCTAGGGAGTTGTATATCGGTGCGGATCTGCATGAGAGGGAGTCTCAGCTAGCTGTCTTCGAGAAAGACGGAACGCTCCTCTTCGAGAAGAGGTTACCTACGAAGACGCTGCGCAGATTCATCTCATCTCTTCCAGGCACAAAGCACGTCGGCGCCGAGTCTGTGGGTTTCATCTATCCCATCTACGATGAGCTGAGTGGCATACAGGACTGCGATGTCTCCGTATGCAATCCGAACACGATCAGGGAGAGGGCCAAATCAAAGATAAAGAATGACCGGGTAGATGCTAGGACTGTGGGAGACCTCCTGAGGACCAACTACTTCCCCAATCTCACATGCCAGACGAGGGTACGAGGGAGAAACGCCTCCTCACGAAAGAGAGAGTGACCTACGGCACCAAGCAGGCTGAGCTCAAGAACTCGATAAAGTGGATGCTGAAGCGGAGGGGCATAGAGGTGAGGAAGCCTCTCAGCATTCAGGGAAGGGAGCAGCTCCGTTCCCTTCACCTCGCAGAGATCGACCGGAGGCTGAGGGAGCTAGAGCTCGTCGAGTCGATCGTCGATGAGCTTGATGGGAGGATACGCGCTGTGGCATCTACAGACGCCAAGGCGAAGCTTCTCGACACCATACCTGGCCTTGGACCCTACACGGCGCTCTTCCTCTCGTCCTCGTTAGATGACGTGAGCCGCTTCGCAGACTCGAAGCAAGCGTGCGCGTATATCGGACTCGTCCCTTCTCTCCATCAATCCGGAGACGTGTCTTACACTGGTCACATAACAAGGCTCGGGAACAAATGGCTGAGGAGGAACCTTGTGGAATGCGCCAGATGGTCGGTGAGGAAGGACCCTCACATTAAGGAGTTCTTCCTCAGAATCATGCACAAGAAGGGGAAGAAGAAGGCGTACGTCGCGGTGGCCAGGAAGCTGGTCGCGTACGCCTATTGGTTGCTCAAGAGGAACGTAACCTACCAGGAGCTTGCCCCCTGGAAGAACGATAGAGGACAATCCTCGAACTTTGAATAGGGTTGCTCTGGTAGGAGCGGACTCAGAAAAAAGGGGATGATCCCCGAATGGTTGTATGCCAACCTCTTGGGAATAGAAGGTGAGAATGAGCTAATCAGATACAGCTAAAAGGCTCATTATGGTTTTCTTTTTGCCTTCGGAATGACTACGTAGATCTCCCTGCCAGGAAAGTGGCTCCGTTTTGAGGGTGACCTGGCGAAGAAGTCGATGGTCGCCCCCGCTGCCAACGAATCCTCACTGCCGATCATGAGTCGTCGAAACAACGGACTAGGTTAATAAGCCCGTTATTACCCTCGTCGATTCGTATGATATTCAACAGCGTGTTGGACCTTATAGGCCACACGCCGATGATCAGGGTGAACAACCTGACCAGCAACAAGGAGGTCGAGATTTTCATCAAGCTGGAGAAGATGAATCCGGGCGGCTCCGTGAAGGACAGGATAGCAAAGTATATGATCGAAGATGCGGAACGGCGCGGTCTTCTTGTCCCTGGCCAAACGGTGATCGAGCCTACTAGCGGCAACACGGGCATCGGCCTGGCCATGGTCTGTCGCTCCAAGGGCTATGATTGCGTCCTTGTGATGCCGGAGACCATGACGATGGAGAGGCGACAGCTGATGATCGCGCTCGGTGCGAAGATCATCCTGACACCCGGGTCCAAGGGGATGGATGGCGCGGAGGACTACGCCAAGGCTCTCGTTACGCGCATGTCTGGCCGCTATTTCATGCCCGACCAATTCGGAAACGAAGTCAACGTCAGGGCCCACTATGAAACCACAGCCGAGGAAATCTGGAAGGACACGAAGGGGAGGGTTTCGTTGGTGGTGGCGGGGCTCGGCACCTCGGGGACCTCAATGGGTGTGGCCAAGCGCCTGAAAGAACTCAACCCCAAGGTCAGAGTCATCGGCGTCGCGCCTGACGAAAAGACACCCATACAGGGCCTGAAGAACTACAACATCCAGCATATCCCGGGAATCTGGAAGAAGGAGCTGGTGGACGAAATCCGGTACGTCAGCTCGAAGACCGCAGAAGAGACTGTCAGGCTTCTAGCCCTGACCGAGGGTCTGCTGGTGGGGCCGAGTTCGGGAGCAATACTGCATGTCGCCCTCAAAGAAGCAAACGAGATGAAGAATGGAGTCATCGTGTCCATAGCGCCCGACGGCCTCGAAAGGTACCTGACAACTCCGGTCTGCGAGCCCAGCTACTGCCTGGACTGCGCTCAGAAGTATGGCGTAAGGTGCTCCTACAGCGATGGCGTGCCCATCGCAAGGTCAGAAGCCTAGAAGTCCTTCTGATAGGCGGGGTTGACAGCCAGTTAGGGCGTATCGATTCAGAGAAGTTCGTCCGCCGGTTCACGCCGCAAAGACCGAAGCCACGCGCAGGAAGCTTGTGCTACAGACACTGAAGAAGCTCGAGATAGACTAGAGACTCGGATTGAAGTGATATCGGAATCGCTTGTTCGAGGGAATAGGCTTTATGTCACCTTTGCTCCATTCCATGATTGAGTGGCATGAATCCGCAGGCGAATTGTGTTGCATAGGGTGCTCGTCACCGGTTTCGAGCCTTTCCGGAAGGAGAATAGCAACCCGACTGAAAGGCTGGCCAGAGCATTCGAAGGAAGGAGCATCGGTGAATCGATGGTGACGGGAAGGGTTCTGCCGGTCAGCTATCGTAGAGTCGGAACTAGCCTGCGCCTGATCCTTAAGAAGGAGAAGCCGGAGGTGGTTGTGGCCACGGGCCTCTGGGGGGGAAGGACGGACGTGACCGTCGAAAGGGTTGCCGTCAACATAATGGACGCGCGGATCCCCGACAACGACGGTTTCAGCCCCAAGGACTCTAAAGTCGTCAAGGGAGGCCCCGCGGCATACTTTTCGACGTTCCCCTACACTAGGATCGTGGCAGACATGAGGAGGGATGAGGTGCCGGCCACTCTATCGTACTCGGCGGGGACTTTCATATGTAATGCGCTGCTCTACCACCTGCTTCACTACGCGCACAGGCACGGCATCCCTAAGCTGGGAGGTTTCCTTCATGTTCCCAACCTACCGACAGACGTGGTTTCAAAGGAAGGCGCTTTCGGCATGTCGAAGCCGAGCATGTCGTTCACGTTGATGGAGAAGGCCGTCGAAGTGGCCGTGCTGGACAGCCTCGATGAAATTTGATATCCCGGTACTAGATAGGCCAGGACAAAAGAAGTAAGCCGTTCGGCGAGCGTAGGGCCCCTGCGTCGCTCTGAGGTCTAGCACGTCGCGCTAGGCGTGACTTCTGAAGAGACCGTCTATCTGGAACTCTCCACATCCGGGGCCCTGGGCAGCGTTATCACGGCAGAGGTCCCCTTACCTTCTTCGCTGCTGATGTTGATCTTCCCTCCATGGGCCTCTACGAGTCGCTGGCAGATTGCCAGGCCCAGCCCTAGTCCCTTAGCTTTCGTGGTGAAGAAGGGGTTGAAGAGCTGCCGCAGTGTCGTCGAGTCCATTCCGACGCCCGTGTCAGCGACTTCAGCCACGACCTTGTCTGCATCGGCCCTGACGGACAGGCTCAGAGTTCCTCCAGAGGGCATGGCCTCCACGGCGTTGGAGACGAGGTTCTGAAAGACGCGCTTCAACTTGGCAAGGTCACCATCGATAAATGCGCCGGCTTCTAAGTTGCGAACAAGCTTGACGGACCGAGGAAGATCCAGACCATCGGCGAACTGCTCTAGCGCAGACCCGAAGTCAAGTCTCTCGGTGTTCAGGTCCGTCGCCCTCGAGTACTGGAGAAGGTCATCTATTATCTTGCTAGAATGTTCGACTGCCCGCTCGACAGATCCGATTGAATCCCCTACCTTGTCGCCCAAGTCGCCAGGGAGCACGTTCTTGATGTAGAAGAGATTGGTGTTGATGGCCGTTAGAGGGTTACGTAGGTCGTGGGCCACTTGGGCGGCCAGACTTCCGATGGCGGCCAGGCGCTCCGACTGCACCAACAGTTGGTTGGTTTTCTCCAGCTCCTCCGTGCGCTCCTTGACCTTCTTCTCTAGACCAACGCTGTAAGACTTGAGCTCGTCTTCCGCCTCCTTCCTCGCGGTTACGTCCTCCACCTGCGATATCGAATAGAGTGGCTGGCCCCCCGCGTCACGCACGACGGAAACGCTCAGGGTCGCCCAGATGACCTTGCCATCCTTCCTCACATATCGCTTCTCGATCTGGTAGGAGCCGAGCTTCCCTTCCCTCAGCCGCAGGCCGAGGTCCGAGTTGACGTCCCTGTCTTCCGCATATGTAACCTCTTCGAAGGTCTTGGAGAGGAGCTCCTCCTCTGTATAGCCCAGGGTTTCGCAAAGGGCCCTGTTGACCTTCATCCAGCGGCCGTCCAAGCCTGTCATGGCCATCCCCACGGCCGCGTCTTCGAAGGCGGACTTGAAGCTCCTCGCCGTGTCGATGAGCGCCGCCCTCTCGAGTTTTCTCTCGGAGATGTCCTCCATCACCTCGATGGCTCCCCATAGGCGTCCGCTTCCGTCGCGCACCGGCAGAGTGGTCACCAGCACGTCGATGTTGGTGCCGCCCTTGTTCCTCCGCACCTGTTCAGAGTTGTAAGTGCCCTCTCCTACGAAGGCTTTCAGCAAATCAGAAGTCAAACCAGCCAACGGTTCGGCTGGCAGGGTGGGGTCTGCCTTTCCCAACACCTCCTCCCGCTTCCATCCAAAGATGCGCTCCGCGGGCGGGTTCCAGGATTCTAGGTGGCCGAAGAGGTCGGTCGAAGCGACGGCCAGGGGCGACGCGTCCAGGAAGGTCCTAAGCGTATGGCTGGTCGCCTCCTTGGAGTCATCCGCTGCATGGACCTTGCGCACGTAGCGTCTTGCAAGGAGGAGGACGGAAATGCCGGAGGCGATCGTGTAAAGCAGGTCCAGCGCGACGGTCAGCCAGAGCGCGAAGCTCCTGTCTGCCACATTGCCAAGAACTAGCAGATCGCAGGAAACGAAGAAGGCGACCGATATGGACAGCCACAGCAAGAGGAGGGCGTTGGGTTCTAAGAGATGCGAATGCCGCTGGACGTACCTAATCAGACTGTGGAGAGACTCCAATCGGTATCCTTCCGCTAGACATGAAAACAAAACGAACTTGCGTTAAAACTTTCAAGATGGCGCTCAATGGTCGCGGGAGCCCGAGATAGGCCGACCAGTCGATTAGCGATGAACTACGTTGAGTCTAGCGTCTTGACCTCTTCGTTCGCTGCCTTTTCGAACGCGAATCAGGCAGGCTCTTGGTGACGAAGAAGAGAGGCCCGAGCCTTGTCTCGGCAAGGTAGTGGAGAGTGGTCCCACCAGGTGCCTCATCGAATGTCACGGAAATCTCGCTTCCTTTGTCGTCGCCTTCTAGATTGTCTATCCGGACGCTGCGACCTGCGCGACTGATGAAGTGCTTATTCAGGGGGTGGATCTTCCTGCCGGCTATGGCCGGGTCTTGCTCGAAGGTTATCATGTCACCCTCCTTCCTGACGATCCTGACGCCTTTGACGAAGTCGAGATTAACCTTGGGGAGGTTCTCGGGGCGGGAGAAGCGCTCCAGGGCCTTGCTCGGAGGGGCCTTCCTCTGTCGTTCGGCTTCAAGTCGGACGACCATTGAAGACTTGGAGCGTCGTTTTCCTAATCGGAGCGACTCTCGAATTCTGTGCACGTGCTTGCCGATGCGCCATCAGAATGTTGAGCGGCGAAAGTGCATGAATTCATCGCGACTGGGGATGACCTCCTTGACCTGCTCCGTAATCAATAAATACACACGAGAAATCAACTTCAGAAACGAGCGGTGGTCGTCTAGCCTAGTCTAGGACATCAGCCTGCCACGCTGGTAACGCGAGTCCAAATCTCGCCCACCGCATCCTTTTTGCCCAAGGTCCGCTTTGATGGACATCGCTGCCCATCCGGCCCTGTGGCGTCGTCCTCCTGTCCCGAAAGAGTGTCGTAATTCGTAGTCAAGGGCCGCTGCCTCCTTAACAACGTTCAAAAGCCAATTGCACCGCACAAGTTCAGAGACGGAGGGATTGGGTTTGACCACCGAAGGAAGTGCCCAGGGCGTGCAGGAATCCCTGAAGGAAGTGATGAGGGGCTTCCCCCAGGGAGTGACGGTAGTCACCACTAAGGCGAACGGCAGACTTTGGGGCATCACCGTAAGCTCATTCACGACGGTATCGCTAGTCCCACCCATCGTTCTGGTGTCCTTGATGAAGAACAACTACTTCTCGGACGCGTTTGCGTCCGCGACCGGTTTTGCGGTGAACTTCCTAGCCGACAATCAGAAGTCTATCTCCGACCGGTTCGCCGGCAGGACGCCGCTCGTGGACCGCTTCAAAGGCCTGCCCCACCACTCCGACGGAGACGCCTTCCCTGTCGTAGAAGGCGTGGTCGGGTTCTTGCAATGCCAGAAGTGGAGGGAGTATGACGGCGGCGACCACATCTTGCTCTTGGGAGAAGTGCTCAAGGCCAAGAGGCTGAACCACAAGGCGCCTCTGGTCTACTATATGCAGCAGTATACTACGGTGGTCCCACCTCAACGTAGCGCTTCTAGCGAAGACGTCCTCTGGTAGGACGCCCTAGCTGTTGGGCCCAGGCTGTCGCGGCCCGTAGACCATCTTGGGGCCAGTAAGGGGAACGAAACCACCGTCGACCAATCTCGCCCTCACGGCTTCGTCAAACCAACTAGCTGGTGCGGGGGCTCCCCACAAAGTCCGTGCAATGTTTGGTCAAGCTCCTACATGATCGGCATCTCGATCCGACTCAGGGCTAGCTCGTAGGTTCGGAGATCATCCTCGGAGAAGAGAACGAACCTTACCTCCCTCAGGGACCTCTTTCCCTTCAGAAGGAAGTCCACGGTGGCGTCCAGGGCGATGCGACTAGCCTTTTCAACGGGGTAACCAAAGGCGCCCGTGGATATAGAAGGGAAGGCGATGGAGTGTACGCCGAGGGAAGCCGCTGCATCAAGAGAGTTGCGATATGCCTTGGACAGGAGTTCGCCTTCGCCATTGCCGCCACCGCTCCAGATCGGGCCCACAGTGTGGATAACGAATTGGGCCTTCAGGTCTCCGCCTGAGGTGACCACGGCTTCCCCTGTGGGAAGGCCGCCCGGGTATTTGGTTGCCCTGATCTTCTTGCATTCTTCCAGTATCTTGGGACCGCCATTTCGGTGGATAGCCCCGTCGACGCCCCCTCCGCCTAGAAGGCTCGAATTAGCCGCATTTACGATAGCGTCACAGTCCTGGAAAGTGATGTCCCCAAGGACGAGCCGTATCGCAGTGTCACCTACGACGCGTTCCATTACTCCATGAGCTGCTCCGTCCCTACTAAGAAACTTGACCCCACATTAGCAGCTCGGTCCTTAGGTGCCCCAGGATTGCCCACAGCCGATGATCGCCCAATCAAAGACCAGGCAGTTGGAGACGCGATGTCCATTTACACGCAGGACGCTCGCTAGCGGCAAGCCCTCCTGGCGACGGTTCCCGCGCGAAAGTTGATTCCGGTTCTGTGGGAGTGAAGCACAGGAGCCGGCATGGTTACGGACGGAGGGCAGCAAGCTCTTTGATGATTTCCACGCCGTGGCTGGTTCCTATCCTGTTCGCGCCCGCCCATGTCAGGTCAGAGAAGGTTAGGGCGTCTTTGATGCCTCCCGAGGCCTTGACCCCCAGGCTCGGCCCGACGACTCGGCGCATCAGGACTACATCGTGAATCGTCGCGCCCGCCGTGCCGTACCCGGTGGAGGTCTTCACGAAATCGACTCCCGCCTTCGCGGACGCACGACATGCGGACTCCTTCTCCTCGTCAGTCAGGTAGCAGGTTTCGATAATCGCCTTGACGATCACAAGGGCATCCATCTTCTTTGCGGCGTCGACCACAGCCTTGGCATCCTCGAAGACGAAATCGAAATTGTGCGACTTCTCAGCGCTGATGTTCAAGACCATGTCGATCTCCTGAGCACCGTCCTTGATGGCGCCTTGGGCTTCCTTTACCTTTGTCTCGGTCTTCGAGAGGCCGAATGGGAAGGAGACCACCGAACAGACCTTCACGGAAGAGGCCTTGACCTTCTCCCAGGCGAGGGTCACATGGTGAGGATTGACGCAGACAGAGCAAAAGCGGTAGCGGATGGCCTCTTGACACAACGAAACGATGTCCTCCTCGGTGGAGTTGGGCTTGAGGAGGGTATGATCGATGATGGCCGCGGCTTTCTCCGGCGTCCACCTTGGCGCTCTCTCCATACCCTAGGCCAGAGGATTCATGCTCAAAATGATTCCTGTCCAGTCGTCTCCCGAGACAGGCGGACGGGACGCAGCAAAGCTAGGATCCATCCCTCGGCAAGCTTCTTCACTATAGGCTTCAGGGGGGATATAGCGTGGCCTTCATGGCCAATCTCCAGCTCCGCAATGCCAAAGTGTTGTCCTTCGGTGGGACTTTCGATTAGGGAGGTCGGAGGCGAGAAGATAAAACCAGCCGAGCCGCGGCCGACCCGAAGGCACAAACCAATTATAGTGCGAAGTCGTTCTTCGATGTCGATATGGCAATGAAGGTCGGCGTCTGTGGCATTGCATGCGAAGTATGCCCCAAGATGGTCAAAGGCGCCTGCCCCAACGGCGAGCAAGGCTGCGTGCCGAAACAGAACCCGTTCTGCCAGATCTCTACCTGCGCCTTCAACAGAGGTGTCAGGCTGTGCTTTGAATGCGCCTACTTCCCTTGCGAATTGACGAAGACCGGTCCGATAAACTACAACTACTGTTCCTTCCTAGCGGGCAAGTCTGAGTAGGGGCGGGCTTGGCTGAAGCTGTGTGCCTCCTAGGTTTCCCTTCGAATGTACGTAGCTGACCATTGAGGAGTTCCTGAAGAAGTAGCAGTAGGCGGCGATGCCCATCGCGTAGAAGCCCCTGGCCATGGCGAGCGGCGGGCCGAAGCCCAACGATTGGAGTACCAGAGGGAACTGGGGGACCTCCTGAGGTGCCTCGTCGTAAAGTCATAGTCACCCTCTGCTCCTGGCAACAGACTGAATTGGTGCTCGTCATCTGTCGAAATCTCTTTGGCATATTGACGACGCTTATTAGACGCTGAAAAAGAAGACATTGTCGCATGTTGCAGGAACTCAACAGGCGACTCGAAGCCTTGTCATACTGTAGACTTCGTATGTTCCAAGATCCGTCCGGCTTGGTGTGGTTGGAGGATCTGCGGGCGGACTCACCGACGGAGCCCATCAGGATAGGTTCCCTTACTGATGCAACTGGATACGTCGAGGCCATGGAAAGAGAAGAGCGCATGGTCGCCGTGATGAACTAAGGCTGACAGATCGAAGGGAAGTCTCCTATCCCTCTCGATATTGGGCCGTCCATCACTTGTTTTCTTGATAATGCGTTTGTTAATGTTTCCGTTACGGGATATATCAACACTAGATTTGGAGCTCGGATCCCGTTGGGCCGCCGCCTCCGATGACACCTTTTGTGGGAATAGGATTTAAGCACCCGAGAATGAGCGATACTCGTGACAAGAAGAGCGTTGCTGGTCGTTGACATGACGAACGACTTCCTGCTCAAGAGCTACAATCCCGGCTTGGCCCTGGAAAGTGGGTTGGCGCTAATTCCCAGGATTAGGAAGCTCCAGAAGGCGTTCCTTGATGCCGGGTACCCTGTCATCTACACGACCGACCGCCATCTGAAGACAGACTTCGAGCTGAGGAAGTGGGGGCCGCATTCCATGAAGGGAACCAAGGGCTCGAAGATCGTGGACGGGCTCGACACGAAGGGCATCTATGTCCTGGAGAGGGACTGGAAGAAGAGGGACGTCGAGGGCATCAAGAAGGGGCAGCTCCTCTTCGAAATCGAGAAGGGTTCCTACAGCGGCTTCACCGACGATGGTGGCAAGCCCACGGCGATGGATTCCGTTCTCAGGAAGCTCAAGTTCAAGCCTGGTGACAAGCTCTACGTCACCGGACTTCATACGAACTGCTGCGACAAGCATACAGCCGCCGATGCGTGGTTTAGGGGATACGTGCCCGTGATGGTGAGCGACTGCACTACCGCCTTCGATGATCCCGACGGCACCCTGGGCATGGGACATGAGAGGGCCCTCAATTACGAGAAGTATTGGTACGATGCCGAGATCCAGCCTTCGAAGGAAGTCGAGAAGGACCTCCGATAGGGAAGTGGATTCATCCTGGCAGCGGGCGATAGCCAGCTCAGGCTGTGCATGACTTTAGAAAAAGGAAGGCCCCCCCCAGAACTGAGGAGGCCCGGAAGAGAAAAAGAAGAACGCCGTGATTTCTATCCCGTCGGGGCCGGTCTTGTACCCAAGGTGACAGAGACGTTCATCGTCTGGCCGTTGCGGATTATGGTCAGGCTCAAGGTTTGCCCGGGGAGAGTGTTGCCTTCGAGGTATGCGGAGAGGCCGTCGCCGCCCAAGATGCGAGTGCCGTTGATCGCGATGATTACGTCTCCACCCAGCGTTATGGTGTTCCCTTCGACGGTCGCTTGCTGCGTGCCTGCCTTCAGACCCGCATTGTCGGCGGGACCGCCGCTGACCACGCTTTCGATGAGGACGCCGTAGGTCGTGTTGATGTTCATCGCCTGAGCCGTTGCGTAGTCCATGTCGACCTCAGAGATGCCGAGGTAGGAGTGCTGCGTGTAGGTCCCGGTGGTGACCAAAGAGTTGATCTCCCTAAGGATGGTGGAAGAGGGCACGGCGAAGCCTATCGCGTCGGCGACGTTACCCGACGAGTCGGTGGCGGTCGCCGTGGTTATCCCGACGACCTGGTCGGCGAAGTTCAGTAGTGGTCCACCTGAATTGCCTGGATTGATGGGCGCGCTGGTCTGAATGGCGTTGGCTATGGCATACGGCACTGTGCTTTCGTCGATGGTCCGACCAAGGGCGCTGACGACCCCTGTGGTGACGGAGTCTGTTAACCCGTAGGGAGCGCCCACGGCCATGACAGGGTCACCGACGCTCAGGGTGGTCGAGGACACCATTGTCAAGGGGATGAATTCAGACGATGGCGCTTGGACGGTGAGCACCGCCAGGTCAGAGTACGGGTCGGTGCCGATAACGGTCGCCGCATAGGAGTCACCGTCGCTGAATGTCACCGTGATGGCCGTGGCGCCGTCCACGACATGGTAATTGGTAATCATGACGTCCTTGCTACCCACGCTGTAGACGAACCCGGAGCCCTGCACTTCGCTCGAAGTCGTGCCGAAGAACGACGACTCGCTTACCATCCCCGTGATGACCACCACAGAGTTCTTGACCGCCGCGTAGAGATCCGAGACCGAAACGTTGCCGCTGATCACGACGCTCGTGCTGGTAGACGACGTGCCGCTGGTGGAGCTCCCTGCGTTCTGGAACTGAGACTGCAGCGTGTTCACCTTCTGCTGCAGCTGACTCACTTGGCCAGAGAAGGAGACGTATCCCAGGCCTCCGCCGAGGACCAAGCCCAACGCCAGCACGAGGGCCACGATGATGACCGTGTAGTTCCTGCGCGTTGGCGCAGGATGCTCCATCATCGTCATTTCAGCTTACCTCCTAGAGCCGAGGCCCCAAAGGGAAGCGCTCTGCCGCTTGTCGAACCTACGGTCAGTACCGGGCTGCGTCCCGTAGGCGAGGCGCCGCCGACACGGACAGCTGAAGATTTGATTCTGTTCAATTCGTTCGCACCAAATGTTACTATGCCGCATAGTAGCATACCCTTCTTAAATGTTATGACAAAACATGGCAGCCGAACGGCGGAGGGGTCGAAATCAGCGCAAAGACTAAATAGCTACTACAGTCCGTAGTAGGAAGCGTAAATAGCGTTGGGCAGCAAGAGAGAATACAAGGTCTCCCGCTATAACCTTGAAGGAGACCAGTTCGAGGGCTTCCTTGGCCCGCTGGGAGCGGAGATTCTCGAGACTGTATGGAGCTTCGAAGGGGGACCCATGACCGTGCGCAAGGTCTATGAAGAACTCAGGAAGAAGACCAGAATCGCGTACACCACCGTCATGTCCACCATGGACCGCCTATACGACAAGGGGCTCCTGGACAGGCGGATCGAGAGGGGGAAGGGAGGAGTCTTCTTCGTCTACTGGCCGAAGCTCGAGAAGAAGCACTTCGAGGAGTCGGCCGTTAGGACAGTCGTAAGCAGCCTCCTCCGCAATTTTGGGAGCACGGTCACAAACGCCCTCGTAGAAGAGGTGTCTGCGAGCGGGGGGGACCTTCAGGAGCTCCAGAAGCAGATAGAGAAGGTTGCGGCAGAGAAGAAGAAGTGATCCTCAACGAGCACTTCCATACTCGCAACGATTGCCCAAGAAGTGTTTCAGCCTTACTTCTACTACGCTGCGGTGCTGCTGACCGTCTGGTTTCTATGCACCAAGCTGCTCCTCAGGTCGGGTAGTTTCTTAGGCCATAGGGCCCGCAGCTTCCTGCTGCTGGTGCCGTTGGGCGTGCCAGCTGCAGCGGTGGTGACATCGTATGCCGTGGACTTCGTCAAGAACCTAGCAACGGCGCAGGTGGCCGTGCGGTCTGATGCCTTTGTGCAGACGCCGGCGGCATACTTCACCTACGTGCAGCCAGCGCCGGGGTTCCTTGACATGAGCCCCCTGATGTTCACGGCCCTCATCGGCTTGGCGGCCTTAGCCGGTGGAGCTGTCGTCTTCCTTTCCATGATGCTATTCGGGGGATGGGTCGCAAGGAAGATCTTCGGCGTCGTCCTCATGGAGGGGGAGGACTATACGGAGCTGCAGGAGAGGGTCCGCCTGACGTCGGCCAAGCTGGGCATCAGGATGCCCAAGGTAGGGCTGGTCGAGGACCTGAGGCCCAACGCTTTCTCCATCGGAAGGGGTGGGGATGCGACCATCGTCTTCTCCCTCGGTATCCTGAAGGTCCTTGACGGAGACGAGATGGAGGCGGTCATCTCACATGAGCTTTCTCACATCAAGGATGGAGACCTGACCTTCAAGGCCTTTACGAGCGCGTTGGTGGCCATATCATTCTTCAATCCTCTGGCCTATCTGTCGGCTTCGGCCGCGCAGAAGGAGAGGGAGATGCTCGCTGATGAACGCGGAGCGGGCGTCATCGGGAGACCGGAGGCTCTGGTGTCGGCACTGGTGAAAGTGGGAAACGCACTGAGAGCCTTCCCGCCTGACGGCCGCCTTATGAGGCTTGCCGTAGCTACGTTCGTCGCCTCCTCCTTCGAGCACAGGTCGGAGGCATTGTCCAGCCATCCCACCATAGAAGTGAGGGCTTGGAACGTGTTGGACCTCAGGGCAAGAAGAATCCTGCCCAGGCGCAGGCTCGCCGCCGCCCTAGTGGTTTCGTCGCTCATCCTCGTGGGCGGCGTAGTGGCCAGCATCTACCTAGTAGACGTGCAGGCGCAGATGCTGCAGGTCTTTCTGCCCAAGGCGCCCCTTGCCTTCAGCTACGCTTCTCAGCATCCGCCCGCCCACTTGAGCATGCTGGTCGAGCATGATGGCGGGCCCACGCCATATCTTCGCTCAGTCTACATACACGGTTGTGGTGGGAACTCAAGCCTGGGGGCAGCCAGGACGGCGCCAGGCTTCCTTCCTCATGAAATCTCACACATATAGGGCAGCCCGACGAGCGCCCAGTGCAACTTGAATGGCACCTTAGCGGTTGACTCTACTGTCAGGGGAGGCCGACGCCTTAAGTCGTCTTCTCCATCGGACGTACACGAAAATCACTATCGTTGCTATCGCCGCCAATCCCAGAGGCAGGAAGAGGGAATGGAGGTAGCCGATTATGGCTTCGCCGTTCCGCCCAGCCATCACTCCCAGATAGACCAACATGGTGTCCCACGCGAACACGCCTACAGCGGAGAAGGCGAGGAACCTGCCGAGCTTCATCTTCGCGAGGCCCGCAGGGAAGGCGATGAGGGTCCTCACCACCGGAACGAACCTCGCCGCGAGGACGGCGGAGCTCCCGTACCTACCGAACCATCTTTCGGCCAGCTCCAGATGTCCTTCGTTCAATCTGATGAGCCGGCCATACCTGAGCAACGCGGCCCTGCCTAGATAGGAGCCGATGCTGTAGTCGATCATGGTGCCGACTATGCTGCCGGCGCTGGCGACGACTACGACGGTCCAGAAATCGGCCTTTCCCAGGTATACAAGGTAGCCCGCCAGAGGGAGGACGGTTTCGCTGGGGATGGGTAGAGTCGCGCTCTCCATGACCATCAGGCCGAAGATGCCCAGCAGGCCGGACTTGTCGATTAGGTTCAGGACGAAGTTGAACGTCGCATTCGAAAGAGAGGACAAGAGGCCGCCTGAAGAGCTGCTCACGTTCTAGGTTCGTTTTGAACTAATAATAACGGTTCCCATTCGGGCGGAGCCGCTATTTTTCGAGCTTCACGGTCGGCCTCTCTCCCTCGGTCCACCGGTTCACCCAATCGGCGAACTGTCCGAGCACCGTAAGGAGGTCCTTGCCCTTGTCAGTGAGAGAGTACTCCACCTTGGGAGGCGCCGCGGGGTAGACCTTCCTCCGTATGATCTGGAGACGTTCGAGCTCGGTGAGCCGGTCCGCCAGGCTGGTGGAGCTGATGCCGTCGATGCGCCTCTTCAGCTCGTTGAACCTGGCCGGCTCCCTTATCCCTAGCGCATGGATTACGGGAAGGCTCCAGGCCTTCGTGAGCTCGTTCCAAGCGGCATGGATGGCCTTGTTGGCTTCGCATTTCTCGGCTACTTCCCGGTCAAGCTGTGCTGACATAGTCAACTTTACTATACCTACTAAGTATGGATTTACTACCAAGTATATAAAGATAACCGCTTCTACTCGGCGCAGAGCAAAATTGGAAACTCAAGATATCAGACGTGTTTCCTTCAGCGAAGCGGAGACGGAGTTCCTGACTGAGAACGGCCTGGCCAGGGTGGCGACCGTCTCCGATGACATGGAACCTCACGTGGTCCCGGTGGACTACGAGTTCGACGGAACTTCGTTCTACTTCAGCGGCTGGAACCTGGAGAAGAGCCTCAAGTTCAGGAACATCCGGCAGAACGGAAGGGTCGCCATGGTGTTCGACGACCTCCCATCCGTCAGCCCATGGCGCGCCAGGGGCCTGGAGATCCGAGGGATGGCCGAAGTGGCATATGCCGACGGGAGGCCTTACGTAAAGGTCGTTCCGTTCACCAAACGGAGCTGGGGTCTCTAGGGGGGAGATCAGATTGGACATGCTAGGAATCGAAGATCAAATAACAGAGGTAGTGGCGCAGCTGCAGCGCTCGGTCGTAAGCATCGACAGCGTGCGCATGGCTAGGGACTGGAGGTTCGGAACGGTCCCGCTGGAGGGGCAGGGCTCGGGCGTCATCATTGACTCCAACGGATATATAGTCACCAATAATCACGTCGTTGACGAAGCCGACAGGGTCCAGGTCACGCTGGAGGACGGAAGGACCTTCGTCGGTGAAGTCGTCGGATCGGACCTCGCCACTGACATCGCGTTGGTCAGGGTGGATGCCAAGGATCTCCCCGCCTCCAAGCTGGCCGACTCGGAAAGAATCAAGGTGGGCCAGTTCGCCCTGGCCATAGGCAATGCCTTCGGGCTGCCGGGGGCGCCGACGGTGTCGCTGGGAGTCGTCAGCGCGTTGGGGAGGCCTCTCCCTGGCACCGACTTCGTCCTGGAAGGTCTCATTCAGACCGACGCCGCCATCAACCCTGGGAACAGTGGTGGGCCTCTGGCCAATATCGCCGGCGAAGTGATGGGAATCAACACGGCTATGATGCCTTTCGCCCAGGGCCTAGGGTTCGCAATCCCGGCTCAGACCGTCAAGATGGTCGTCGATCAGATACTCCGCAACGGCAGGGTCGTGAGACCTTGGCTGGGTGTCTCAGGGCTGGACGTCAACCCCGCCGTGGCCAGAAGGTATAGCCTGCCGACGGAGTCGGGCGTACTGGTAGCGGAGGTTTCACGCGGAAGCCCTGCTGAAGAATCGGGCCTCAGGAGGGGCGACGTGATAGTGGAAGCAGGAGACATGGAGATCAAGAGGATGAAGGATCTCCTAGTGGCCCTATCGAAGGCCAGCGTAGGAGGAGGCGCTAGGCTTGCCGTCCTCCGCTTTGGAAGGAGATATGAAGTCTCGGCGAGGCTCGTGGAGGCGCCCGTGCAGACGGCCCGGAGGAGGAGGTAGAGGGAGTTGACTTCCATCTTCCCGTCGTCGCTGCCCTACGCCGGAGACGCCTCCCTTCTGCTGAGGGTGGTCGTAGGAGTCAGCCTCGTTATGCATGGCAGGACGGAGCTCGGAGGGGGTACACAGCAAGCGGTGCAGTGGATAGAGGGGATGGGCTACTCCGCCTCGGGACCGCTGGTGGGCTTGTAGGGGGGGATTGAAGATTGTCTGGAATAGCCATCGGCTGGATGCAAATCGTGGTGGACATTGGCGGAATCATGGGTCTGACGACGACTGCGCTGTTCCTAGCGTTCGTCCTGTTCGGCCAGAGACTGCAGTACAGGATGACCCTAGGCGGCATCAGGCGCTCCATAGATCGTCTTGACGTGATGAGCGCCAAGGCAAGGAAGGATACCATCGACTACCTGACCGACACCGGGAGGGCCCAGGGCGACGTGACGGGCAGAGTGAACCAGCTCATGGACTACGTTACAATCATGCCAGTGGACCTCGATCCCACAGGAATCGTGCCGAAGATTGAGCACATCGCGAACACCGGAGATGAACGCCTCCGCGAAGAGGTGAGCGGGATGCTGAGGGATGCCGACCCGGTCTCGATCTCGATCGCGCAGAACCTCGTCGAGCTGTCCAGCGCGCTGAACATGATGCATAAGGTGGTGAGGCACTTCTACATAACCGGCGTCAAGACCAAGTCGCTCGCCACCCTGTCACAGCTTCAGATGGTGATGCCGCTGGTGCTCCAACAGGCGTCGACAATGGAGAAGGCTGTCCTCTCGATCAAGCTGGGGCAGCCAGTGGGGGACGGGATAGGGCCTCTTGTGGCTTCGAAGTTCATCGGCAAGACCACGCAGGAGTCCATCGCCAGAGATACTACGCTGTCGACTGTCGAATACAGAGGCAGAACCCTCTACATCGTAAAGGCGGAGGGGCCCACAGGATATGTGGGTCAGCCCGGGGTGGCCATCAGGAAGGTGGTGGAGGACATGAGGGTGCCGCTCAATGGCATCATTATGGTCGACGCCGCCCTGAAGCTGGAGGGTGAGAAGACGGGCGAGGTGGCCGAAGGCGTCGGCGCAGCCATCGGAGGCTACGGCGTCGAGAAGTTCCAGATCGAGGAGGTAGCGTCCGAGCACAAGATACCTCTCTACGCCATACTGGTCAAGGAGAGCGACCTCGAAGTGATAACCACCATGAAGCAGGAAATAGTCGACGCCATCCCGAAGGTCACGGGCATCATCTCGAAGATCATCGACCAAAGGACGAAGGAAGGCGAGAAGGTCCTCCTAGCGGGGATAGGGAACACCCTAGGGATCGGCCAGTAGGGGAACGTTCCCCATCCTACGATGTCTTGGCTCTAGCTCCCTGCCTTCAGTTTTTCCATATACTTCTTTCTAAGCTTGGCCACCTTAGGGGCTATGACCATCCTGCAGTAGGGCTGATTTGGGTTATTCCTGTAGTAGGCTTGGTGGTAGCCCTCGGCCGGATAGAAAATCTGGAGGGGTACGATCTCGGTGACGGCCTCCTTCCCCCAGATCCCTGATTCGTCGATCTCCTTCTTGACGGCCTCTGCCTCGGTCCTCTGCCTTTCGTCATGGTAGAGCACTATCGATCGGTACTGCGTGCCGACGTCCGCCCCCTGGCGGTTGGGCGTCGTCGTGTCGTGGAGTGTGAAGAACACCTTCAGAAGCTCCCTGTAAGATATCATCCTGGGGTCGAACGTGACTTGCACAACTTCGGCGTGGCCGGTCCTGTCGCCGCAGACAAGTTCGTACGTCGGATCGGCCACGTGGCCGCCCGAATATCCCGACACGACCTTGACCACTCCCTTCAGTTCGCTGAATATCGCGTCGAGGCACCAGAAACATCCACCGCCAAGCGTGGCGACCTCGCTAGCAGATGGAAGATCTCCAGAACTGCCGGAAGATTCCAATGCAATCAGCTAGCTTCCGCGGGATGCACTTAACTTGCTCGCAAGAAAAGGGGTTCTCCGCATTATTCCTTCAGACTTAAATATCCAAATAGCGTACCCTACTGATGAAGGAAAAGTGCCCGCAAAGAAGAAAGCTGCTAAGAAGGCCAAGAAGAAGTAATTGGTTTTCGCTATTCTGTAACGTTCCTCTCGTGGCATCCAGCATCCGCTTTCTATTTCCATTCCAAAGCCAGGGAGCGGTAGCTTCCCTACAATGGCTGAAAAACACAAGATAAGACGGAAAAGAGGTTTGGTCTTGACCAGCTCGAGGATCGAGCTTCAAAAAGCCTGTCGACGGTCTCAACCTGGCGCTCGATGGCGTTGACATCCCCGTCGTCTTCATCCATGGTTTCCCTCTGAACATGAAAGCGTGAAGGCGTCAGGTGGGAGAGCCCAGGGCTGGCGCGCGATGAAGGAAAGAAAGCTGATCACTAAGGCGGGTCGTTCAGACCTGCTTCTTCCTGTCTCTGAGAAGGACTAGAGCGAAGCTCAGGACCGCGATGGACAAGGCCACGATTACGGCGATGGTCAGGGGAAGGTCGTAGCTGCTGCCGGAGGCTGTGACGGTGCCGGGGCTCCCGGTGGTCGACAGGGAAGGTATCTGTGTCTGGATGGCGGGCGTGCTGGAGCTGCTAGAGGAACCGGTGGAGAACTGGGAACTGATGAATGCTGGGACTCCGGAGGTGCTGTCTGACTCGGTGCCAATAGATGGGGTGGCCGTCGTAGTAGTCCCTTCCGCCGTTGGCGCCGTGGCTCCGATGCTCGCGCCGTTGGAGGCGTACCAGTAGGTCGGTTGCTGGATGTGGAGGGTGATGGTGGCGCTGTTCTGCGGAGGTATGATAAGCGCCGAGCCGCCCAGTCCTACGTAGGTGGGCTCCCAGTAGACCGTTACGTTGACCGTCTCTCCTCCGACGTTGTAGGGAACGGTAGTCTGGTTGCTGGGCAGGTTCACCTGAACCCAGTCCCAGGCCGTCACGTCGACGGGGACGCTCGGGATGGTGAGTTGTGCCACTCCGTCGGCTCCGGTCTGTGCGTACATCTGGAGGTCAACGGCGGCCCCGTACCACCAGTACCAGGCCCCCACGACTGAGGCGGAGACAGAGGCGTCAGCCGC
>Ga0187889_10001727_pt1 | contig 22896 bp, 16 predicted proteins | sample June2016WEW_7_10_2_FD_132992 | JGI IMG/M metagenome (GOLD analysis project Ga0187889, IMG submission 132992) | Peatland microbial communities from SPRUCE experiment site at the Marcell Experimental Forest, Minnesota, USA - June2016WEW_7_100 | ecosystem: Environmental > Terrestrial > Soil >... | reverse complement strand
CCGGGCCGATACGTCGTCCGCGCCGTGGCGAGCGTGGGCAGCCGGAGCTTCGATCGCGCGAGCGAGCTGGTGGACTATCCGCACATCCGGCCGGCCGCGTACGTGCGGGAGGCCGCCCTGCGCATCGAGCTGGCGGACCTGGCGCTGCCCCGTCTGACGCGGGTCGGGTACGTGCGGGGCGCCGCCGATCTCGTGCCGGAAGCGCTCCAGGCGGTCGGCGTCCCGGTGGTGCTCCTCTCCAACGACGACATCGAGAAGGGCGACCTGTCGCGCTTCGACGTGATCGTCGTCGGCAGCCGCGCCTACGAGACGACCCCCGCGCTCGTCACCTCCAACGGCCGCCTGCTCGACTACGCGCGACAGGGCGGGCGCCTCATCGTGCAGTACCAGCAGTACGCGTTCGTCCGTGGCGGCTATGCACCGTTCCCGCTCACCATCGCCAGTCCGCACGACCGCGTGACGGACGAGACGGCGCCCGTGAGCGTACTCGAGCCGTCCAGCGCGCTGTTCAGGAGGCCGAACGCCATCGGCGCCGGCGACTGGGACGGCTGGGTGCAGGAGCGGGGGCTCTACTTCGCCCACACCTGGGATGCCGCCTACGAGCCGATGCTGGAGACGGGCGACGCGGGAGAGCGGCTCCGCGGCGGCCTGCTGGTCGCGCACCTCGGCCGCGGCCTCTACGTCTACACGGGGCTCGCCTTCTTCCGGCAGCTGCCGGCGGGCGTGACGGGGGCGTACCGGCTGTTCGCCAATCTGCTGGCTCTGCGACCCAGTGACGTCCCGTGAACAGGTATCAGTAGTGTGGAGACGCGTCAGAGGCGCAGTGGTGTCCAGTGACAAGTTCGCAGCCGTGACCGTGCCGGTGCCGGGACGCCCATCCAATAAGGCTGCCCAGTGGACACTGCGTATCACTGCGCGTCTGCGCGTCTCGGCACTCCTGGTGACTGGTCTCCTGTGCGCCTGCTCGAACGGCAAGACCCCTCTCGTCATCTATTCTCCCCACGGCCGCGAGCTGCTGAGCGTCCTCGAGCAGCGGTTCGAGGCACTGCACCCGAACGTGGACGTGCGGTGGATGGACATGGGATCGCAGGAGGTCCTCGACCGGCTGCGATCGGAGCGCGCGAACCCGCAGGCCGACCTCTGGTTCGGCGCCCCCTCGCCCCTGTTCGCCCGCGGCGCACGGGACTCGCTCCTCGAGCCCGTGGCGCCCGGCGGCCCGCTCTACGTCTCCGTGTACCGCACGCCGGCGGTGATCGAGTACAGCAGCGGGGCGCTGACGGAGGCGGAGGCGCCGCACGACTGGGACGACGTGCTGCTGCCGAGGTGGCACGGCAAACTCCTGCTCCGCGACCCGCTCGCCAGCGGGACGATGCGGGCCATCTTCGAGATGATCGTCATGCGGAGCCTCCAGCGCACCGGCGACACCGCCCAGGGCATGGCGTGGCTGCGCCGCCTCGACGCCCAGACCAAGGAATACGTCCTTACGCCCGCGCTGCTCCACACCAAGCTCGAGCGGCAGGAGGGGTTGATCTCGCTCTGGGACCTGCCGGACATGCTGCTGCTGCAGAACGAAGGGCGGAAGCTCGGATTCCTCTTTCCCACGTCCGGCACGCCGGTCATCGACGACGCGATCGCGGTGGTGCGCGGGGCGCGCCACGCGGACATCGCCCGCGAGTTCATCCGCTGGGTGCGCACGCCCGAGATCGAGCTCCTGGCCGCGCGCGTCGGGTTCCGGCTGCCGGCCGGGGGGATCGAGCTGCCGCGGGATTCGATGCCGGCGTGGATGGGTCCGGTCGAGGCCCACCTCAGGGCCGAGCCGCTGAACTGGGACACGGTGGAGGCGCGTGGCGTCGGGTGGATGGAGTATTGGGACAAGCACGTCAGGGGGACGGGTGAGCAGTGAAGGTGTGAGAGGGGAAACCGCGGCGAGTGATGGGTGACGTGAGCTACCTGTGCGTCCGGGCGCTGACCAAGGCCTTCCAGGGCCAGACCGCCGTCGCCGACCTCACACTGGACGTGGCGCGGGGGGAGATCCTGGCACTGCTCGGGCCGAGCGGGAGCGGGAAGACGACGACGCTGCGGCTCCTGGCGGGGTTCGAGACGCCGGATGCCGGCTCGATCGTCGTGGACGGCGAGGACGTCACGGCGGCGGCGCCGGCGGCCCGGCGCTTCGGGATGGTGTTCCAGCACTACGCGCTCTTTCCGCACCTGGACGTCGGCGAGAACGTCGCGTTCGGCCTCAAGCTGGGCGGCGCGGCGGCGGCGCAGCGGGTGCGCGAGGTGCTGGCGATGGTGGACCTCGCGGGCTACGAGCGGCGGCCGGTGGCGGCGCTGTCGGGGGGGCAGCAGCAGCGGGTCGCGCTGGCGCGGTCGCTGGCGCCGGAGCCGCGGGTGCTGCTCCTCGACGAGCCGCTCTCGAACCTGGACCCCTCGCTGCGCGAACGCACGCGGCGCGAGCTGCGGCGCGCGATCAAGCAGGTCGGGATCACGACGGTCTTCGTGACCCACGAGCAGGAGGAGGCGTTCGATCTCGGCGATCGGATCGCCGTCCTGCACGCGGGGCGGCTCGAGCAGCTGGGCACGGCGGACGATCTGTACGACAAGCCGCAGACGGCGTTCGTCGCGGGCTTCGTGGGCCGCACGGCGACGCTCCCGGGGGAGTGGGTCGGCGGCCGGCCGGGCACCCGCGCGCTGGTGCGCCCCGAATCCATGCGTTTCCTCCCCGGCGGCGCGGGTGCCGCGGCGCTGGAGGGCGGCGTGATCGAGCGGCGCTTCGTCGGCGCCACGGCGTACTTCACGGTGGACGCCGGCGGCGGGGTCGTGTTGGACGTGCAGGCGCGCCGTGATTCGGCGCGGATCGGCGATCGCGTGCGGGTCGCGGTGGATCGGGTGCTGTTCTGGGAGGGCGCGGAGGCACAGGCGCGCGGAGGCACGGGATGATGGCGCGCCGCCGCGGCAGTCTCGCAGGGCTGATCCTGGCGCTGGGGCTCGCCTGGCTGGTCGTCTACCCGCTGCTCCTGGTGGGCGTCGAGGCGACGCACGCGGACCTGGGCGCGTTCCTCGCGTCGCATTCGGAGCTGGCGGCGCTCTGGGCCAGCCTGTGGATCTCGGTCGCCAGCGTCGCGCTCGCGGCCGCGATCGGGATCCCGCTGGCGTTCGTCTTCGAGCGCTACGACTTCCCGGGCCGGAAGGTCCTCGGTGCGCTCGTGGCGCTTCCGGCGGTGCTGCCGCCGCTGGTGGGGGTCATCGCCTTCCTCTTCCTCTATGGAGAGAGCGGCTTCGTCGCGCGCGGCGTGCGTGCGCTGCTCCATCTGTCGCATGATCCGTGGCGGCTGCAGGGGCCGGCGGCGATCCTGCTGGTGCACGCGTACTCGATGTACGTCTACTTCTACCTCTTCACCCGCGCCGGCCTCGCCAGGGTCGACGCCTCGATGCTCGAGGCGGCGGCGTCGCTCGGGGCCGGGTCCTGGCGCGCCTTCCGCCGGGTCACCCTGCCGCTCCTCGCCCCGTCGCTCTGGGGCGCGGCGCTGCTCACGTTCATGACCGCGCTCGCCTCCTTCAGCGCCCCGTACGTCTTCGGCGGCTCGTTCCGCGTGATGACGACCCAGATCGTCGCGACCAAGCTGAACGGCGACCTGCCGACGGCGATGCTGGAGACCGCGGCGCTGGCCGTGCTGGCCCTGATCGGCTTCGTCGTCGTCCGGCAGCAAGAGGGCGACCGCCTGCTGGTCTCGGTCGGGAAGGGGACGGCGCCGCGGGCGCGGCGGATCGAGCACCCCTGGGCGCGCCGCGCCGCGGCGGCGCTCGGCTGGACGCTGGCGTTCGTGCTGCTGTTGCCGCACCTGACGCTGATCGTCGTGTCGCTGGTGCCGCCGGGCACGTGGACCACGGAGGCGATCCCGCCCGCCTGGTCGCTCGGCAACTACGCCGCGCTCTTCTCCGAGGCGGGGCGCCTCACGCCCCTGCTCAACTCGCTCTGGATGGCTGCGGTCGCGACGGCCGCGGCGGTGGCCGTGGCGCTGCTCGCCGCGCACCTCGCGGTCCGGCGGCGTGTCGCCCTGCGCGGCACGATCGAGACGCTGCTCTCGCTCCCGTGGGCCGTGCCCGGCACCGTCGTGGCGATCGGGCTCGCCACGCTCTTCAGCGTGGACCGGCCGCTGGCCGGACGCTGGGTGCTGGTCGGAACCGCCGTCATCCTGCCGCTCGCGTACCTGGTGCGCAGCCTGCCGCTGACCGGCCGCTCGCTGCTCGCGGGGTATCGCCAGCTCGATCCGGCGCTCGAGGAGGCGGCGGAGTCGCTCGGCGCGGGACCGTGGCGGCGCCTGATCCGCGTCACCCTGCCGCTCCTCAAGCCGGCGATCGCGGCCGGCGCGAGCCTGGCCTTCATCACGGCGCTCGGCGACTTCGTCACGTCGGTCCTGCTCTACACCTACGACACGCGCCCCATCGCGATCGAGATCCTCGCGAGCCTGCGCCTCGCCGACGTGGGCGTGGCCGCGGCGTTCGGCGTCGTGCTGATGGCCGTGAGCGCCATCGCCCTTGGTGTGGGAGCGAAGGCGGGCGCGTCCGGGGCCGTGGAGGCGGGCCGGTGAGAAAGTCCCTCGCGGTCCTGATGACCACGGCGTTCGTGGACATGCTCGGGTTTGCGATGATCTTCCCGCTGCTGCCCTTCTACGCCCTCCGCCTGGGCGGGCGCCCGTGGATCGTCGGCCCGCTGGTGGCGTCGTTCTCCATCGCGCAGCTGGCCAGCTCCCCGCTGTGGGGCCGCGTGTCGGACCGCTATGGACGCCGGCCCACGCTGCTGATCGGACTCTCCGCTGCGGCGATCGCGTACGTCATCTTCGGCTTCGCGCACAGCCTCTGGCTGTTGTTCGCCTCGCGGCTCGTGCAGGGCGCGGGCGGCGGCACGACGGGCGTGGTCCAGGCCTACGTGTCGGATGCCACCGATCCTTCGCAGCGGGTCCGGGGCCTCGGATGGCTGTCCTCGGCCACGAACGCGGGCGTGATGCTGGGACCGGCCATCGGCTCGCTGGCCTCGCACCTCGGCCCGGCCGCGCCGGGGCTCTTCGCCGCGGGGCTGTGCACGCTCAACGTGCTGTTCGCCTGGGCGTTCCTGCCGGAATCCCACGCGTCGCGCGGCCGGCCACGGCGCAACATCCGCACGGCCATGCTCGAGGTGGTGCGGCACCCCGCGCGGCCGCAGCCGCGGCTGATCTGGATCTACGCGGTGGGGATGCTGGCCCAGGGCTCGTTCACGGCGGTGCTCGCCCTGTACCTCCAGTACCGCTTCGGCGTCACCGTGCGCACCATCGGGTACTTCTTCGTCTACACGGGTTTCCTGTCCGTCCTGCTGCGCGCGTTGCTCCTGGGGCCGCTGGTGGACCGCTTCGGCGAGACGCGACTGCTCAGGACCGGCGCAATTTCACTGGCGCTCGCCATGCTCCTCTTCCCGGTGCCGCACACGATACCGCTGATGGCGGTGGTCCTCACGCTCTTCCCGGTGGGAACGGCGCTCCTCTTCCCGGCGGTGACGGCGTTGGTGTCGCACGAGTCGGATCCGAAGGAGCTGGGGCAGACGATGGGCGTGCAGCAGGCGTTCGGGGGCATCGCCCGGGTCGCGGGTCCGATGTGGTCGGCGCCGGCCTTCCAGCTGCTGGGACCCGCCTATCCGTTCCTGATCGCCGCCACCATCCTCGGCGTGGCGGGTGGGGGCTTGGCCTTCCGCGTGCCGATCGATCGGCACGCGCCGGAGCCCATACCCGCCGACTGAGCGCCGCGCAGGGTCAGGGTCCGGTGCGCTCCACCGGGTAGTCGCCGGCCGGCGCGAGGCTCGTCCACTCGGAGAAGCTCCCGTCATAGAGCCTTACGTCCGGGTAGCCGATGTACCGCGCGACGAAGTAGTCGTGACTGGCCTGCATGCCGGTCTGGCAATACGTGACGACCGTGCGCGCCTCCGGTGCGTCCGCGCCGGTGGCCTGCCACAACTCCTCGTGCAGCGTGCGCATCGGCTTCAAGACCGGATCGTCCCGCGAGACGAGGTTCTCCACCCAGAAGAGGCTCTTCGCGCCCGGCAGGTGCCCGCCCGCGTACCGATCGACAGGGCGGGCGTCGACGAGGACGACGCCGCGGTCGCCGAGATGCGAGCGCACCCATGCGGCGGTCACGACCCGGTCCGCCTGCCAGCGCGCTGTGAACGGCTCCAGCGAGGACATCCGGAGGGTCGTCTCCGTGGGGCGGTGCTCCGCCGTCCAACGCGCGAGCCCGCCGTCCAATAGCGAGGTGCGACCGCTCTGGCCCAGGAGATCGAGGGCCACCCAGGCGCGGGCCGCGAACAGGCCGGGGTCGTCGCCGTAGATCACGATGCGCGCGCTGTCGCCCACGCCGAGGTCGCGGAACGTGGCCGCGAGGGAATCCTGCGGCGGGAACTCGTTCGGAATGCCCCGGACCGTGGTCGCGACGGCCGACAGCGGCAGGAACCGCGCGCCCGGAATGTGGCCGGCCCGGTACGCCGAGTCGGTGCGGCCCACGTGCAGCACCACCACGTCCGGCGCTGCGAGGTGCGCGGCGAGCCAGGCGGTGTTGACCAGGAATTCCGGATGAGGACGCGCGGCGTTCGATGGAGGGGCGGCAGGCTTCGGTGTTTGCGCGAGCGCAGGCTGCGCCGCGACGAGGCAGAGGAGCAGAGCGGCATCACGTCTTCGCATAGTGGGATTCCACATAGTCGTCGAGGATCTTCTGGAACTGCGGGACGATGGTCTCACCTTTGAGCGTCGTGACGAGACGGCCGTCCACGTAGACCGGTGCCTTGGGCTCCTCGAAGGTCCCGGGCAGGGAGATGCCGATGTTGGCGTGCTTCGACTCGCCGGGCCCGTTCACGACGCACCCCATCACGGCCACCCGCAGCTCCTCCACGCCGGCATAGCGCTCGCGCCAGCGCGGCATCTGCTCGCGCAGGTAGCGCTGGATGTCGGCCGCCATCTCCTGGAAGAACGTCGAGGTCGTGCGTCCGCACCCGGGGCAGGCCGTCACCTGGGGCACGAAGCTCCGCAGCCCCAGCGACTGGAGGATCTGCTGCGCGACCTGCACTTCCTCGGTCCGGTCGCCGTTCGGGGCAGGCGTGAGGGAGACGCGGATCGTGTCGCCGATCCCCTGCTGCAGCAGGATCGCGATCCCGGCGGTGGAGGCGATGATCCCCTTGGCGCCCATCCCGGCCTCGGTGAGTCCGAGGTGGAGCGCGTAATCACACTGCGCGGCGAGCTTCCGGTAGACGGCCACCAGGTCCTGCACGCCCGACACCTTCGCCGAGATGATGATGCGGTCGTGCCCGAGGCCCGCGGACTCCGCCAGCTTCGCCGAGCGGAGCGCGCTCTCGACCATCGCGTCCATCGTGACCTCGAGCGCGTCCTTGGGCACGGCGAGCTTCGCGTTGGCATCCATCATCTCGGTCAGCAGCGCCTGGTCCAGCGAGCCCCAGTTCACGCCGATCCGCACCGGCTTGCCGTTCCGGACGGCGACCTCGATGATCGCGCGGAAGTTCTCGTCGTGGCGCTTGCCGCCGACATTGCCGGGGTTGATGCGGTACTTGGCCAGCGTCTCGGCGCAGGCGGGGTACTTCGTGAGGAGGAGGTGGCCGTTGTAGTGGAAGTCGCCGATGATCGGCACCTGGACGCCGAGCACCGCGAGGCGCTCGGCGATCCTGGGGACGGCCGCCGCGGCCTCCTCATTGTTCACGGTGACGCGCACCAGCTCCGAGCCGGCGCCCGCGAGCGCCGCGACCTGCCGCGCCGTCCCCTCGACGTCGGCCGTGTCCGTGTTCGTCATGGACTGGACGACGATCGGGTGGCCGCCGCCCACCTTCACGCCGCCGACGTCCACGACGGTGCTCGTCCTGCGCTTCACCTCAGTCATGCGCCGGGCCCATAAGTCGCGACAATATAGCCGGGCGGCCGCTTGCGGGCCGCTCGGTGGCACTCGGTTCGCGGCGGGATCCTGCGGGCGGCGCATCGGAAGTGTCGTGCCCCGATCGGCACCCGTCCCGCGCGCTCACCGCGGGGCGAGGAGGGCGGGAACGCTGAGGGCGCCGCCCCGCATCACGTAGCGCACGTCGCGCACGTTGCCGATGTCCGCCGCGGGATCGGCGCCGAGCACGACCAGGTCGGCGAGCTTCCCCGCCTCGAGCGTGCCGATGTCCGTACGCCCCATCGCCAGCGCGCCGTTCCGGGTGGCGCTGACCAGCACGTCCATCGGCGCCATCCCCGCCTCCTGCATCCGCTGCATCTCCCAGTACACCGACGGTCCATGCAGGGTGAGCGGGTTCCCCGCGTCGGTGCCCATCGCGACCGTGATCCCGGCCCGGAAGACGACGCCGAGATTGGCCAGGCCGGTCGCCATGTCCCGCACTTCACGGTCCACGCGCGCCGCCACCGCCTCGGCGCTCAGCGGCGAGGGCGGCAGCGAGTCGGTGGCGCGGGCCTTCGCGAGCGTCGCCGGATCCACACAGGAGAGCGGGTAGTGGGGCTCGAAGCGGTGGACCAGCACCTGCCGGTAACCGTCCTCGACCGTGAGCGTGGGGACGTAGATCGCGTGGCGTTCCTTCGCCAGCGCGATGAACTCGCCGTCCACCGGCAGGTCGAAGACGCTGTGCACCAGCACGTCCGCGCCGGCGCGCAGGGCGTCCTTCGCTTCCCACAGCCCGGTCGCGTGCACGATCAGCCGCACGCCGAGCTTGTGCGCCTCGTCGCCTGCGGCGTGGACCACCGCCTTGAGCTGGGTCGTGTCCGCGCCGGCGCGCACGATGTACCAGACCTTGATGGCGTCGGTGCCGCGCGCCACGTGCGCGCGCACGGCGGCGCGCGCGGCCGAATCGGTGCCCACGTACAGGATCTGCTTCTCGTCGGGCAGGTTGATCCAGTGGTCCACCGTCGAGAGGAGCGGCCCGGCCGCCGCGACGTGCGGCGCCGTCAGGTCCCCCTCGGCCCGCTGCCGCAGCCCCCAGCTCCACGGATACCCCCCGACGTCGAACACCCCGGTCACGCCCGAGCAGACGTAGGTGCGGAAGAAGCGCTCCGGGTGCGCTTCGAGGTCGGCGACGGTGCGCTCGTACGGGTAGCGCGCGCGCAGGTCCAGCGCGTCGGGGCGCCCGTCCACCCACCCGGTCTGCGCGAAGTGCACGTGCGCGTCGATCAGGCCGGGGATGATCCAGCGCCCGTGCAGGTCCATCGTGTCCGTGCCGGCAGGCACGGGGCACGACGAGCGCGGCCCCGCGCAGGCGATCCGGCCGTCCTTCACGACGACCGTGGCATCGGGCACCGGAGGTGCGCCGGTCCCGTCCACCAGCGTGGCACCCACCAGCGCCACCGGGGCGGGGTGGGTCCCGCGCGGGGCGGGGAAGGCGGTGCTCACCGCGATCTTCCAGCCGCGCGCGGTCTCAACGAACACCCGCTCGCTCGTCCCGAGCGTCGTCACCCCGTGCTGCGTGACGCGATAGCGGTACTGCCCGTAGACGACGCCGGGGCGGACCGGCACCAGCTCGAGGTCCGTCGCGATCAGGGAATCCGGCCAGGTCGTGTCCCGCTGCGCCGCGAAGGGCGCGTAGCCCAGGGCCAGGCCCGAGGGGCCGTTCACCGCGAGCGACGGCGAGTCGAGGTACAGCGCGAGGTAGGCCGCGCGGTCCCGGTGGTTGATGGCGGCGATGTTCGCCTCGAACACCGCGCGGGCCGCGCTCGTGTCGGAGCGCACGGCGCGCTGCGCCGGCAGGACCGCCGGCGCCAGCGCGAGGAGAGCAAGGAAAATGGCAGAGCGTCGCATGGTCACCTCGCCGGCAGCTCTTCGAGGCGGGCCACCGCCCGCCGCAGGTGGGGAATGACGATCGAGCCGCCCACCACCAGGGCGACCGCGAAGGCGTCGTAGAACTCGGGGTCGGTGACGCCTTCCTCACGGCACCGCACGACGTGGTAGGTGACGCAGTCGTCGCACCGCAGCACCATCGAGGCCACCAGGCCGAGCAACTCCTTCGTCTTGACCGGGAGCGCTCCCGCCTCGTAGGTCCGCGTGTCGAGCGCGAAGAAGCGGTTGATCGTCAGGTTGTCGGCCGCGAGGATCGCCGCGTTCATCTTCTCGCGGAAGTGGCGGAAGGCTTCCAGGGTGTCGGTCATCGCCCGCTCCTCTCGTACACCGTCTGGCCACCCAGCACCGTCATGACGACGTTCGTTGCGAGAATGCGTTCGGGCGCCACGGTCATGATGTCCTGGTCGAGCACCGTGAAGTCTGCGTACTTCCCTGGAGTGAGCGAGCCGGCCACGCCTTCCATGAACCCCGCGTACGCCGGCCAGATGGTCATCGCCTCGAGCGCCTCCTCCCGCGTCATCCGCTGCGCGGGGAACCACCCGCCGGCCGGCCAGCCGTCGGCGTCCTGGCGCGTGATCGCCGCGTGGAAGCCGATCATCGGGTTCACCCGCTCGACCGGCGCGTCGGTGCCGTTCGGGATGATGACCCCGGTGTTGAGGAGCGAGCGCCAGGCGTAGGCGCCCTGCACGCGTGTCCACCCCAGCCGGTTCATCGCCCAGTACATGTCCGAGGTCTGGTGGCTGGTCTGCATCGAGGGGATCACGCCGAGCGCGGCGAAGCGCGGGATGTCCTCGTGCGTCACGATCTGGGCGTGCTCGATGCGGAAGCGGTGATCCGCGGTGGGCGCCGAGTCGAGCGCCTCCTCGTAGACGTTCAGCACCATCCGGTTCGCCCGGTCGCCGATGGCGTGGACGCAGAGCTGGAAGCCGTGCCGCAGGGCCGAGATCGCCGTCGCGAGGATCGTCGCGGAGTCGGTGACGTAATACCCGCGGTTCCCCGCCTCGTCGCTGTAGTCCTCGAGCAGCGCCGCGCCGCGCGAGCCGAGCGCCCCGTCGGCCCACTGCTTGATCGCCCGCACCCAGAGGTGGCCGTCGTAGAGGGCGTTCTGCGGGCCCCGCTGATACGCGCGGGCGACGTCGGCGCTGTCGCCATCCACCATCACGTAGTCGCGGAGGCTGAACCGGCCGGCGCGCGCCAGCTCCTCGTAGAGATCGATCGTGGTTGTCCCGACGCCGGGATCGTGGACGCCGGTCAGCCCCCACCGATTCACTTCGGCCACGGCGGCGAGGATCGCGGCCCGCGTCTCGTCCCGGGAGGGCGGGGGAACGACGCGCCAAACGAGGTCCATGGCGTTGTCCACGAACACTCCGGTGGGCGAGCCGTCGGGGTTGCGCGCGAGTCGCCCGCCGGCGGGGTCGGGCGTGGCGGCCGTGACGCCGGCCGCCTCCATCGCCCGCGCGTTGGCCAGCACGGCGTGCCCGTCCACGCGCTCCAACACGACCGGGTTGTCCGGCACGGCGCGGCTCAACGCGTCGTGCGTAGGGAACCGCGTGTCGGGCCAGGCGTTCTGGTTCCAGCCCCGGCCGCCGATCCACTCGCCGGCCTTGAGCTCGTGCGCGCGCGCCACCACGCGCTGGATCACCTCGTCGTAGCTCCGGGTGCCGGTCAGGTCCACTTGCCGAAGCGCCGTGCCCACCCCCAGCAGGTGCAGGTGCGCGTCCGTGATGCCCGGGATCACCGTCCGGTCGCCGAGGGCCAGCAGCCGGGTGCGCGGGCCCTTCAGCGCCATCGCCTCCCGCTCGCTCCCGGCGAAGACGATCCGCCCGTCGCGGACGGCGAACGCCCCCACGACCGGGCGGACGGGATCCACGGTGTAGATGTGCTGCGCGGTGACGATCAGATCCGCCGGGGACGGCCCTTGGGCCCTGGCCGCACGGGAGCCGGCGGCCGCGGCCAGCCAGCAAAGCAGAGTGCGCGTGGAACGTCGCATAGGTCGTCTCTGAAGTCGTTCGGGTTGGCCGGACAAGCTAGCCGTTTCGTGCGCGAACGGGAATGCGACTCGTCAGGTGAGAGGTGAGGGGTGAGAAGACGAAGTGAGAAGCGAAAGGCGTGAGGGGGTGACCTCTCACGCCTTTGCCCCTCACGCCTGCGCCTCTCACTCCTCAGGCATCTACTGCGGCGCCGTCCACACGTTGTTGGCGCGATTCACGTCCGGATACACCCCCCGTGGGTCAATCGTGACCCGCACCACGTGCGCCGGCCAGCGGCGCGTGAAGATGAACGGCGAGCCCCGGTACCATGCTTCGACCGGCAGCTTGAGGTGCTCGGTGGCGCCGTTCGCGAGCGCGACGTCGAGATCCAGCGGCGCCACCATCTCCGCCTTGTTCGAGAAGAAGATCCGCGCGATGGTCGTGCCCGCCGTGTCATGCTGCACCACCGAGTCCACCGCCTGGTCGAGGTGGTCGGTGCGATAGAACCAGCTCCTCCAGAACCAGGAGAGATCCTCTCCCAGCGCGTCGTTCATCGTCCGGAAGAAGTCGGCGGGCGTCGGGTGCTTGAACGCCCAGCGGCGGGCGTACTCGCGGAACGCCTGGTCGAAGGCCGTCGAGTCCACCACCTGCTCGCGCAGGAAATGGAGCCCGAGCGCGGTCTTCGGATAGTGAAGCATGCTGCTGAGGAACGGCGGGTTGCGGTCCTGGGGCTCCATGATCGGTGCCTCGCGGCCCGAATAGTGGGTGAGCAGAGCGACCCACCACGCCACGCCGTAGCCCATCTCCGGGCCGCTGCTCATCGCGGTGTCGTTCGGGTAGCGGTCGTGGAACGAGAAGTAGTCGATGAAGGTGTTGAACCCCTCGTCCATCCACCCGTAGAGCCGCTCGTTGCTGCCCACGGTCATCGGGAACCACTGGTGGCCGAGTTCGTGCGTGGTCACGAAGTACAGGGCGTGCTCGTTGTGCCGGTCCGAGCAGAAGACGATCATGGGGTATTCCATCCCGCCGACGGGGCCGTTGACGTTGATCGCCGTCGGGTACGGATACCGGAGCCAGCGGGAGTGGTGCATGATCGTGTGGCGGCCCATGTCCGCGGCCTGCGACCAGAGGGGGAGCGCCGCCGGCGGGTAGAGGGCCTGGATCAGCACACCCTCCCATCCCGACGCGTCCCAGATGAAGTTGGGCGCCGCCGCCCACGCCACGTCCCGGACGTTCTGTGCCTTGAACCGCCAGGTGCGCGCCGCGCCGGTGCCCGGCGGCAGCAGCGCCGGCGTCCCGACCTCCTCGCGCGCGATGATGTGAATCGTGGTGTCCGACTTCACCGCGAGCGCGAGCCGCCGCCGCTCCTCCGCGGTCAGCACCTGCGCCGCGTTCTGGAGCACGCCCGTGCCGGTCACGGTGTAACTGGCGGGCGCCGTGATGCTGAAGTCGAAGTCGCCGTACTCGAGGTAGAACTCGCCGCTGCCAAGAAACTGCGCCGTGTTCCAGCCGATCACGTCGTCGTACACCGCCATCCGCGGGTACCACTGCGCGATCTCGTACAACCACCCCTCGGGGAAGTGCTCGCGGCCCGTCCGGCCCTGCCGCGGCACCATGTTGTGCCAGGCGATGTCGAGCGCGATCACCCCCTTCGGGGGAAGCGGCCGGTCGAGATCCACCCGCATCATCGTCGCGTTCACCCGGTAGGCGAGCGGCGCTGACACAGGCTTCGCGCCCGGCCGTGGGGCGCGCAGCACGCCGACTCGCTCCAGCACGAAGCCGCCCGCGAAACTGGGCTCCCCGCCCCCGCTGCCCGGCGCGAGGGCCGCGCTGCGGCTGTCGGCCGAGTAGAGGTTCTGGTCGAGCTGCATCCAGACGTAGCCGAGCGTGTCGGGCGAGTTGTTCGTGTAGCGAATCGTCTCCTGGCCGCTGACGCTCAACGTGGCCGTGTCCAACGACGCCCGGATCGTGTAGTCCGCGCGCTGCTGCCAGTAGAGCGGACCCGGCCGTCCGGAGCCGGTGCGGTACGCGTTCGGTGTGGGCAGCGCCAGCGGCCGGAACGCCGACGTATCCGGCACTCCGGGGCGGGCCGCCGCGAGGGGTTGCTGGGCGCTCGCCGCGGCGGCGTGCACCGCAAGCGCAAGACAGGCGATGAAGATCGTTCTGGTCATCTGATCCACCGGGATCGGGTTGAGTTCCGTACGTCGGATCCGTCGCGACGGATTCCGCAACGACCAGATCATACCTCATCCATGCCCGACCTGCATTCGGCGTAGGCTGCCCCGGCAGGCGGCGGCGCGCACGCCAACGCCGTGCTGGCGTGCAGGCGCATCTCACCACGGCATGACCGACCGATAATATCCCCATTCCGCGGATCGTGAACAGCGATGGGTTTGGTCCGCTTTTTGCCGCTCTTGGTGCGCGCGACGCGCGAAGGAGCGACCGTGCAGCTGGAGCGGGGCACAGACGGGCGGGCGGTGTTGTCGGGGGCCTTCCAGCGCGAGGCGCGGTTGGTGCGCGACCTGAAGGAAGCGCTTCCGGTGGAAGCCCGGACCATCTTCTTCCGGCAGCTGGACGATTTGCTCCTGCTGCTGGCCGAGCCGAAGTGCGCGGAGTGTCAGGCGGACGGTGTGCCGTGTCCGCACGTGGGCGTGAGCTGCGAGCTGTGCGGCCGCGCGACGCAGTGGGTGCACGATCTCAGGGAAGCCATCGCCAGGAGCGCTACATGACGCCAGATGCCGGGGTGGGAGTGCTCGAGGCGGCGAAGGACGCAGAGGCGGCGGCCGAAGGCCCCGTGCTGTTCAAGGGCTGCGACGCGATCGCCGAAGCGGCGATCCGGAGCGGCATGGACGCGTACTTCGCCTATCCGATCACTCCGCAGACCGACATACCGGAGTACCTCGCCGAGCACCTTCCGCCGCTCGGCAAGACCTTCACGCAGGCCAACTCCGAGATCTCCGCGATCAACATGGTCTACGGCGCGGCGGGGGCGGGGCTGAGGGTGATGACCTCGTCGTCGAGCCCCGGGATCAGCCTGAAGCAGGAGGGGATCTCGTACATCGCGGGCGCGGAGCTGCCGTGCGTGATCGTGAACGTGATGCGCGGCGGTCCCGGGCTCGGCACGGTGTACGGCTCGCAGGAGGACTACTGGCAGTCGGTGAAGGGCGGCGGGCACGGCGGGTACCGGATGCCGGTGCTGGCGCCGGCGACGGTGCAGGAATGCGCCGACCTGACGATGCTCTGCTTCCGGCTGGCCGACCTGTATCGCACGCCCACCCTGCTGTGCCTCGACGGCACGCTCGGGCAGATGTGGGAGAACGTGCGGTTCAAGCCGCGGGACGACAGCGGCCTGCCGTCCAAGGACTGGGCGACGACGGGCACGCGGGGCGTCCGCAAGCCGAACCTGGTGAACAGCATCATCATCGAGCCGCTGGAGCTGGAAGCACACAACCGCATGCTGCACGCCAGGTACGCGCGGATGGAGAAGGAGGAGCAGCGGTGGGAATCGTTCGCCACCGAGGACGCCGACTTGGTGATCGTGGCGTTCGGCCTCGCGGGGCGGATCGCGCACACGGCGGTGGAGGCGCTTCGAAAGACGGGCCGGAAGGTGGGCCTCCTGCGCCCGATCTCGCTCTTCCCGTTCCCGATCGACGGGTTCCGGCCGCTGTCGAAGCGGCTGCGGCGCTATCTGGTGGTCGAGATGAACGCCGGGCAGATGGTCGAGGACGTGAAGCGGACGCTGTTCGACCTCCAGTGCCTCGATCCCGTCAGCTTCTACGGCCGGCAGGGGGGCGTGATCCCGACGCCCGAGGAGATCGCCGAAGTGGTCGTACGTGAGTTCACGCAGGGAGGTGCCCGATGACCGCGCCGGCGACCACGGAGAAGATCCTGCCCCGGGTCGAGTTCGACTCCGTGGAGTGCAAGGGGTGCGGGCTGTGCATCGAGGCCTGTCCCGAGCACATCGTGGAATTCGCGCAGGTGTTCAACCACCGCGGCGTGCATCCGACCCGGCTGATGGAGGACACGCTGGCCAAGTGCACGGCGTGCGGGAACTGCGCGGTGGTCTGCCCCGACGGCGCGGTGACGGTCGAGAACCTCCGGAAGCACCTGCGGTACGGGAAGAACCGGCTGCGGTGCGGCGAGATGCACTACTGCCCGGGGTGCGACGAGGGCACGGTGCACGAGCTGCTGGCCGAAGTGATCGACGAGCTGGGCATCCGGGACGTGACCGTGGGCGTGGCCTCGGTGGGCTGCACGGTGTTCGCCTACCGATACATCGACATCGACTGGCAGCAGGCGGCCCACGGGCGCGCGACCAGCGTCGCGTGGGGGATCGAGTGCCAGCATCCGGAGCTGCGGGTCTTCACGCTCCAGGGGGATGGCGATCTCGCGGGCATCGGGATCGGCGAGACGTTCCACGCGGCGGCGCGCGGCGACCCGACGGTGATCATCTTCCTCAACAACGCCATCTACGGGATGACGGGCGGCCAGCTGGCGCCCACGACGATGATGGGCCAGAAGACCACCACGTCGCCGACCGGCCGCAACCGGCAGGTGCACGGCTATCCGGTCACGATGACGGAAGCCCTGGCGCTGCAGCAGGGGTGCTCGTTCGCGGTGCGCGCGACGGTGCACGACGCGCCGGCCATCCGGAAGACCAAGAAGTACATCCGCCAGGCGTTCCTGAACCAGGAGAAGAACAAGAGCCTGTCGGTGCTGGAGATCGTCTCGAGCTGCCCGTCGGGGTGGAAGCTCGAGCCGATCGACGCCCACAAGTACCTGGTGCAGGAGATGCTCTCCGTCTACAAGCCGGGCGTCATCAAGGAGCCGCCGGGAGGGATGCCGCGATGATGGAACGGATCATGATTTCGGGCAGCGGCGGCGACGGCGCCGTCTTTCTGGGGAAGACCCTGTCCTGGGCCGCGATGTCGGCGGGGCGCGGGTACTACACCACCGGGCTGCCGTCGTACGGCCCCGAGATCCGCGGCGGCACGTCGCGGACGGAAGTGATCATCTCCGACGCGCCGATCGGCTCGCCGGTGAACACGACGTTCGAGAGCCTGATCGTGTTCAACGACATGTCGCTCGAGCGGTTCGAGCCCGGCATCGTGTCCGGCGGGCTGGCGGTCTACAACGCCGACGTGGTGACGCGGCCCGTCACGCGCGACGACGTGACGGCCCTGGCGGTGCACGCCAGCGCGGAGGCGCAGGCCCTGGGCAACAGCCGCCTGATGAACGTCGTCACGCTCGGCGTCTGGGCGGCGAAGAAGGGCGACGTGCTGAGCCGCGACGCGCTGGTGGAGGGGCTGCGCCACATGGCGAAGCACGCCAAGCTGTTCGAGCTGAACTGCCGCGCCCTGGACCGCGGGCTGGCGGTGGCGCGCGAGCTGGTGGAGCGGGAGGCTGCGCTAGCGCGCCGCTGAGGCGTGCAGTTTCTGGATGGTCGCGTCGGCTTCCCGGAGCCGGCCCGTGAGCATGCGGATGACGCCCTCGGCGATCTCCACCTGCTCGTGCAGGATCTCGTAGAACTCTTCGCTGCCGATCCGCAGGACTTCCGTTTCATCCTGGGCGGTGGCCGTCGCGCTGCGCGGCACCTCGTCGAGCACGGCCATCTCGCCGAACGCGTCGCCGGGCCCCAGGTCGGCGAGGCGCTTGCCGCCGCTCTCGATCGAGACTTTGCCCTTCACGATCACGTAGAGCGCGTCGCCCATCTCTCCTTCGTGGAAGACCGTCTGGCCCGCGGCGTACGTCTCGATCTCCGCGACGCGCGCGAGGGCGGCGAGGTCTTCGCCGCTCACGCGCTCGAAGACCGGGGCGCTCTTGAGGAACAGGATCTTCTCGACGGTGGCGTACAAGGGGTCCTCCGGAATGGGCCGCCCTTCCAGGCGGGCCAGCGAGCGGTCGGCATGACGCGCCACGGTGGGATCGGGATCGGTGAGCAGGGGACGGATGAGGGCGGCGGCGCCCGCCGGGTCGGCGGCTGCCACGGCGTGCAGGGCGCCTTCGCGCACCAGCGGGTCGGGGTGCGCGAGCAGCTTGGCGCCCTCCTGGGCGCCGACCGGGTCTTGGCGGCGGGCGAGGGCGTCCAGCGTCAGGAAGACGACGTAAGGGTTCGGGTGCCGGCAGTGCCGCCGCATGAACTCGGGCGGCGCCGGCGGCCTGGGCACCAGGGCCGCGGCAGCCTTCAGCTTCTCGCGGAGCGGCGCATCATCCAGGTACGGGATCACGAGCGGCCGGAGCGCGCCGTCCAGCAGCGTGTCGAGCACCTCGATCGCGTTGGCGCGGCGCGCCGGATCGCCGATCCTCTCGCGCACCAGGGCGATGGGCTCCGGCTCGTAGCGCAGCTCGAGGATCCGCAGCACGCGCCGCACCGCCCGCTGATGCCGGAATGCGAAGACGTCGTCGAGGGGCGGCGTCGCATACAGGGGCCGCGCCTGCTCCCAGCCCAGGACGTTGCCGTAGCTCTCCGCGATTTCGGCCGTGACGAGCACCTGCATCGCTTCCACCGGTTCGCCTTCCCGGTGCAGTGCTTGGCGGATGTGCGACAGGGCCGCGAAGATGCGCAGCCGCAGGTGGCTGTCGTCCACCCGGACCAGGCCGCGCAGCCGATCGTAGGTCTCGTTCGAGGGGATCCGCCGGAGGAGGCGGGGGATCTGCAGCTTCACATCGCGGCTCGCAGCCGGGTCCGCCATCACGGCGCACAGCGGCCGGACGGCCGGCTCCCCGACGGCGGTGAGGGCCTGGCCGGCGCGGCGGCGGGTGGGCGGATCGTTGAGCGCCGCGATCAGGACGGGCACCAGGCGCGGATCGGCGACCCCCGGCGCGGAGCGCAGCGCCGCTCGTCGCACGGCGGGGTCGGCGTCCTCCAGCAGCTTCTTCAGGGGTCGGTACGCTCCCGGGCCGAGGCTCCGAAGGGCGCGGGCCGCCTCGACGCGGTCGTTCCGTTGCGTGGACGTGAGCAGCTTGGCGAGCTGCGCGCCGCCCACGATGCCGCCTTCCACGCCGCCGTGCTGGAGCAGGCCGGCGAGGACGGCGACGCGGACGTCGTCCGAGCCATCCTCCAGCAGCGGGGCGAGCGCGTCCACGGCCTCGTCCCGCGCGAGCGCCGCGTACGCCGTGGCGGCAGCGGCGCGCACGGCCGGCACGTCATCGCGCAGCGCTGCGAGAGCGGGCGCAGCGTCCCCGGTGCCGAGGCTGCCGAGCTGCGTCAGCGCGGCGGTCCGCACCGTGGCGTCGGGATGCCGGACGAGCCGGGCGAGCGCGGCGACGAATTCGTCGGACCGCTCCCCCTCGAGCTGCTCGAGCGCCACCAGCACCTGTCGGGTCTCGCCCGCCTCCAGAACGTGGATCAGCGCCTGCCGCCCGGAGGAGTCGAGCAGGTACTCGTGGTCCAGCGCCAGCGCGCCGCGCGCGCTCAGCGTCGCCTCGAGCTGGCGGATGTAGCGGCGCCGCACGACCGGGATCATGGCGAACCACGCCACGACGAACGGCAGGGTGACGTACGAGAGCAGCCAGGCGTGCTTGAGGATGGGGACGAACACGATCACCGCGAGGCCGGCCAGGCCGTACCCCATCGGCTTGACCACCGCCTCCAGGAAGGCGCGCGTGCGCACCTTCACCTGGGCCGGGAAGGGGACGTACAGCGCCTGGAAGGTCGTCTCCTGGATCGTGTACTGGAACCCGTTATCCCCGAACTTCATCACCGTCGCGACCGCGAGCTTCGGGATCGCGAGCAGCGCGGCGCTCGCCGCCCCGAACACGGTCGGCATCGTCGCCATTCCCCAGCCCACGCCGAGCCGCGCCAGGATCCGCGGCGTCGCGATGATCTGGAAGAGGAAGGCGATCGTGCCGCTGGCGGCGTAGAAGAGGCTGAAGAACTGGGCAAGGCGGTCCTCCTGGTACGTGGCGCGCGCGATCGCCTTGAACTGGTAGTCGCCGATGTTGAGGGCGGTGAACGCCAGCAGCAGGACGATGGCGAGCGAGCGCACGTACGGATCCCCGAGCACTTTGGGCGGCGGCCCGATCCGCCGGGGCTGGGCTCCGGCGCCGGCGGCGCGCTCCGCCCGCGGCTGCTTGCTCACCGGGATCGCCAGCGCCCCGAACCCGAGCATCAGCGCCGCCAGCACGAAGATCAACTGGTCCACGCCGATCGCCCGCACGATCACGCCGGTCGTCAGGCCCACGGCGACGCACGCCAGGAGGCGGGCGGATCCGATCGTCCCGAACAGCCGTTTGGCCGACCGCGCGTCGTGCAGGTCGTTCGCCAGCGTCCAGAACTGGACGATGAACAGGTTGGAGACGATCTCCGTCCAGACGTAGAACGCCGGATAGATCCACGGCGCCCGCGCGCGCACCACGCCCCAGGTGGCGAGATAGGTGACGATCCCGATCGACGCCGAGAGCACGATCAGCCGGTGGCGGGCCATCCGGTCGGCGATCCGCGAGTACAGCAGCACGGTGATCGCGGAGGCCACGCCATAGATCACGAACATCCACGGCAAGGCGGACAGCGAGAACCGGCTGAGGAACAGGGTGTCCCTCACGGTCCGGCCCAGAAAGAAGATGGCCGACGCGAGGAACAGGTGGAGGAAGAGCAGCGCGGTCCGGCGTCCTTCGCCGGGCCGGATGTTCAGGGCCGCGTCGAGAAACCCGTCGAAGGCTCCCCGGATTCGCCCCATCAGGTCCCCGCCGCCGCGCGCATGACAGGGTGTACGCCCGGGGGGCGGGGCTCGTCAAGATGCCGGGTCCCGGCGATACTTAAGGCTCTGCTGGCATGAGCCTTGCGTTTCGAACGATCCGTGGAACCACGAGGACTGCGATGCCGAAGGACACGCTGACCATCACCGACAACCGGACCGGCAAGAGCTACGAGGTCCCGATCGCCGAAGGCACCATCAAGGCGGTGGACCTCAAACAGATCAGGACGGGGCCGGACGACTTCGGGCTGATGACCTACGACCCGGCGTTCATGAACACGGCGTCGTGCCGCAGCGCCGTCACCTACATCGACGGGGACAGGGGCATCCTGCGCTACCGCGGCTACCCGATCGAGGAGCTGGCGGAGAAGAGCACGTACCTCGAGACGGCCTACCTGGTGATCCACGGCGAGCTGCCGACGCAGGAGCAGCTGAAGGAGTGGAGCGGCGAGATCGCGGCCCACTACATGGTGCACGAGAACATCAAGACCTTCGTGGACGGCTTCCACTACGACGCGCACCCGATGGGGATGCTGGTGGGCACGGTGGCGGCGCTCTCCACCTTCTACCAGGATTCCAAGAACATCTTCGATCCGGCGTCGCGCCGACACCAGATGTACCGGCTGCTCGGCAAGATGCCGACGCTGGCCGCGTACGCGTACCGCCACAGCCGGGGCCTCCCGTACGCGTACCCGAACCCCGATCTCTCGTACGTCGGCAACTTCATCTCGATGCTCGGGCAGCGCGCCGGGGCCTGCGAGCCCTTCGTCCCGAACCCGGCGCTGGAGCGCGCGCTGGACCTCCTCTTCATCCTGCACGCCGACCACGAGCAGAACTGCAGCACCAACGCGATGCGCTCCGTGGGCAGCTCGCATGTGGACCCGTTCTGTGCGGTCGCGGCCGCGACCGCGGCGCTCTACGGCCCGCTGCACGGCGGAGCCAACGAGGAAGTGCTGAAGATGCTGCGCGAGATCGGCTCGCAGGACCACATCCCCGGGTACATCGAGCGCGTGAAGAAGGGCGAGGTGCGCCTGATGGGGTTCGGCCACCGCGTCTACAAGAACTACGACCCGCGCGCCAAGATCATCCGCTCGGCGGCGCACTCGGTGCTCGAGGTGACCGGCAGCAGCCCCCTGCTGGACATCGCGCTGGAGCTCGAGAAGATCGCGCTGGCCGACGAGTACTTCATCAAGCACAAGCTGTACCCGAACGTGGATTTCTATTCGGGCATCATCTACCAGGCCATGGGGTTCCCGGTGGCGATGTTCCCGGTGCTGTTCGCCATCGCGCGGACCGCCGGGTGGATCGCGCAGTGGCAGGAGATGCTGCTCGACAAGGAGCAGAAGATCGCGCGGCCGCGGCAGATCTACATCGGCCACGAGCAGCGCACCTACCTTCCCGTGGACAAGCGGAAGTGACCTCGTGACGCGAGTGCTGATCCTCGGCGCAGCCGGCCGCGACTTCTTCAACTTCCTCACGGTATACCGCGACGAGCCGTCGGTCGAGGTCGTCGCCTTCACCGCGCAGCAGATCCCCCACATCGCCGAGCGGCTCTTCCCCGCGTCGCTGGCGGGGCCGCGCTACCCCAAGGGCATCCCGATCCATCCGGAGAGTGAGTTCGAGGCCCTGGTCCGCTCCCTCCGCGTCGACCAGTGCGTGCTGTCGTATTCCGACCTGGCCGACGTGGACGTGATGCACCTGGCGGCGCGGGCCAACGCCGCCGGCGCCGATTTCGTCCTCCTGGGCGAGCGCCACGTCCTCGCGTCCACCAAGCCGGTCGTGGCCATCTGCGCCTCGCGCACCGGGGCGGGGAAGAGCCCGCTGTCGCGCGCGGTAGTGCCCTGGCTCCGCGCCCACGGCCAGCGCGTCGCGGTGATCCGGCACCCGATGCCGTACGGCGACCTGGAGGCGCAGCGGGTGCAGCGCTTCGCCAGCGAGGCGGACCTGGTCGCCCACAAGGTCACGGTCGAGGAGCGCGAGGAGTACGAGCCGCACATCGCGACGGGCTCGGTCGTGTTCGCCGGCGTGGACTACGCCCAGATCCTGCGCGCGGCGGAGCAGGAGTGCGACGTCGTCCTCTGGGACGGTGGGAACAACGACACGTCGTTCATCAAGGCGGATCTGTACCTCACCGTGGTGGACCCGCACCGCGCCGGGCACGAGATCAGCTACTACCCCGGTGAAACGAACGTTCGACTGGCCGACGTCGTCGTGATCAACAAGGTGGACACGGCGCCGCCGGAAGCCGTGGCGAAAGTGCGCGAGAACGTGCGCGCCCTGAACCCGCGCGCCCGGATCGTGGAGGCGGCGTGCCCCGTGAAGGCCGCCGACCCCTCCGTGCTCAAGGGGAAGAAGGTGCTGGCCATCGACGACGGCCCGACCCT
>Ga0187889_10001726_pt1 | contig 22901 bp, 13 predicted proteins | sample June2016WEW_7_10_2_FD_132992 | JGI IMG/M metagenome (GOLD analysis project Ga0187889, IMG submission 132992) | Peatland microbial communities from SPRUCE experiment site at the Marcell Experimental Forest, Minnesota, USA - June2016WEW_7_100 | ecosystem: Environmental > Terrestrial > Soil >... | reverse complement strand
CCTTCAACGGCGGGCGGGTGGAAACGGGCACTGGGTGGTTCGCGCTTTACCAAACACTCACGGTTAATCCAGTGGGTGTGACCGCCATTATCTCCGGCGGTCTGCTGGTTTTTCCCCCGCCAGACGAGGCAGCAATCTTCGATGTTGGCAACGGGGGCGTGGACCCGGACCTGCTTGTCACTGCCGTTGTTTTCGGCCCCGGCAGCGTAAGCAAGACTGGCGCGGGCACGCTGCGCTTTGGCAATAACAACACCTACAGCGGCATCACCCAAGTGATCCAGGGGATTATGGAGGCGGGCAACACAACTGCCTTGGGAACCATCAGCAACGCCGCCTACGTCGCCGCCGGCGCCACCTTGCGGATCGATACCGGCATCAATTTCCCCAACCCGATCAACCTGGCGGGTTCCCTCAACGTCGCAGCCGGACAACCCGTGGGCTTGAGCGGCGTACTGACTTTGGAGGGTTCCACGGCCATAAACGTCGAATCCGGCGCGAGCCTCGGCATCAACGCGGCGATTGTCGGCAACGGGCCGTTGACCAAATCCGGCGCTGGCACGCTCACCTTCGGCGGTGCGGCCGCTAACAGCTATGCCGGGGATACTCAAGTGAGCGGCGGCACGCTCGTTCTAGACAAGCCCGATGGGGTCAACGCCGTGCCAGGCCGCCTGCTCATCGGAACCGAAACTCTGGGCGCGCCGCCCTCTACCGTGCGGCAACTCAGTGGTTTTTCCATCGTGGGCAGTGTCACGGTGAATCGTGGCGGGCTTTGGGACCTGAACGGCCAGGCGGAGGGTTTCAGCATTCCCGATCTTCAGGGCGACCTCCCGCTGACATTGCGCGACGGTGGCAGAGTCCAAACCGGGACGGGCGCCCTTTACATCCCCACCGGCGGCGACATCGAGGTCATTCCCGGCCTCGCCGGCATCTCGACTATTACCGGGAACCTCGGCCTGGATCCCGGCCCCCACAACTTCATCGTGGTCGGACGAAGCTACACTGCTGCCGGGCCCGAATGCAGCATCAGCGCCAACATCAGCCAGACGTCCACCGCCGCGCAATTAATCAAGACCGCCACCGGAACTCTAGTCCTGAGCGGCGCCAACACTTACACCGGCAACACCATTGTCTCAAACGGCACCCTCGAGATCGATGGCTTGCAGCCGAAAAGCCTGGCGCAAGTCTATGGCGGGACGCTGCAAGGGCACGGCACCGTCGGCCCACTGGAAATGAATGATCCGTCCGGGGTCGTGGACCCGGTTGGCAGCCCTTCCACCTTTATTTGCAATAACTTCAACGGCGGCCCGACTCCCGGCGGCACCTTGGAAATCTATCTTGCGGGCACTAAGGCCGGTGCTGGTTACAGCCAGATTCAGGCTCACGGCTTCGTGACGCTTACCGACCTTAACCTTGACGCCTCCCTTGACTTTTTTTCCGTTCCCGGTGACCAATTCAAGATCATCGAAAACGATGGGCCGCTCGGAGTCATCGGCGCCTTTAACGGACTGCCGGAAGGATTCATCTTCCCCGTATCGGGCGAGTTGTTCCAGATTTCGTACGTCGGCGGCTCTGGCCAGGATGTCGTCCTCACGCACCTTTCAGCCACCAATCAAGCGAACGTCGCCAATTGGATCAACGGCGCCGGGGGCGATTGGAATACCGCGGCAAATTGGGACACGCAGACCGTGCCCAATGGAGGGAACGCGGTGGTGGCGATCGGCACGCCGAGCGTCATTTCCAACGGCGCCAGCGCCGCCCTTTCGCAACTGTTCTACAATAGCCCGCTTTGCACCATCACCGGCAGCGGCAGCTTCACCATGGGCGGGCTTTTCAACTGGCAGGCGGGCGCGTTCAACGGTTCGGGGAGCCTCATTGCCAACGGCGGTCTTCACCTTGACCCTCCAGGCTCGAGCAGCCTCTCTCTCACGGGCGATTCTCTCATTAACTCCGGCGCCGCGACGTGGAGCGCGAGCACCGCCATTATTCTTAGCGGCGGCGCGGTTCTTTCCAACGCGGTGAGCGGCATTTTTGATTGCGCGGCGGATGGAACCATCCAAAACGGCTCCGGCGCCAACCTGCTGGCCAACGCCGGCTTGTTCCGCAAGATAAACAGCACCGGCACGACGACGATCCAGGTCCCCTTTGATAATTCAGGCACCGTGCAGGTCCAAAGCGGCACTCTTGACCTGGCAGGCGGCGGAAGTTCCTCTGGCAACTACGAGGTCTCCTCAGGCGCTTCGCTCATCTTCAGCGCTGGCACCAACAATGTTACTCCCAGTTCCACCATCACCGGCGCGGGCGACTTCCACGTCACCGGCGGCACGGCGAATTTGTTTGGCTCAATAACCACGCTTGGCGCGCACAGTTTCAGCGGTGGAATTATCAATCTCGGCGGCAATTACAACCCTGGCAATAATGACATCGACATTCTCACCAGCACGGTCAATTTCAACGGCACCGGGGCCGTGGCTCCCGCAACGTTGACCCTTGGCATTTTCGGTGTCCTGGGCGGCTCGAACCTGGTGACCGTCAGCGGCCCCATGACCTGGAACAACGACAGCACCATTACCGGCAGCAACAGCATCGTTGCCAACGGCGGATTAACTATTGGGCCGGGCACGTTCAGCCTGGTCGGTCGCACGTTGGTCAACATCGAGTACGGCTTGTGGACCAACGACGGAGTCGGCACCCTTCTCCTGGACAAAGGCGCGGTGCTCTCCAACGCCCCGGCCGCAACGTTCGACTGTGTGGGCAGCAGCATGATCGAACCCGGTGAGGGAGGAGGACTGGTGGCCAACGCCGGCTTGTTCCGAGTGATTGGCACTCCAGCAACGACGGTCATTTCGGTCCTATTCTCTAATAGCGCCCTGGTGGAAGTGCAGTCGGGCACGCTCAGTTTCGCTGGCGGAGGCAGTTCCACCGCGCCGAGCAACTCGATTGCGGAGATCGCGGTCTCGGCGGGAGCTACGGCTGACTTCGGTGGCGGCGTCTTTGTCTCTGATTCCACGGGAATTATTGATGGCGCCGGAAACTTGCGTGTCAGCGGCGGCACCGCGAATTTTGCGGGCACAGTGGACTTGCTTGGCTCCCACACCTTCAGCGGCGGCACCGCCAATCTCACCGGGGACTATAACTGCGTGAGCAATGCCCTGGTCATCGCCGGGGGGACCGCCAACTTGAACGGCACCGGCCTTGTCGCTCCCGCAACGTTGACCCTTGGCATTTTCGGTGTTCTGGGCGGGTCGAACCTGGTGACCGTCAGCGGCCCCATGACCTGGAACAACGACAGCACCATTTCCGGCAGCAACAGCGTCGTTGCCAATGGCGGATTAACTATTGGGCCCGGCACCGTCAGCCTGGTCGGCCGCACGTTGGTCAACATGGAGTACGGCTTGTGGACCAACGACGGAGTCGGCACCCTTCTCCTGGACAACGGCGCTGTGCTCTCCAACGCCCCCGCCGCCACGTTCGACTGTGTGGGCAGCAGCATGATCGAAAACGGCGAAGGGGGCGGACTGGTGGCCAACGCCGGCTTGTTCCGCGTGATTGGCGCCCCCGCCACGACGCGCATTCAGGCCCCATTCATGAACAACGCTGTTGTGGAAGTTCAGTCGGGCACTCTAGATTTCGCAGCCGGAGGAACTTGCAGTGCGCCCAGCAACTCAATCGCGGAAATTGCCGTCTCGCCTGGAGCCACGATTGGCTTCGGCGGGGGCGCTTTCCTGGTTGATTCAACGGGACTACTTGATGGCGGCGGAAACTTGCTTGTCAGCAGCGGCACGGCAAACCTTGCGGGCGCAGTGGACTTGCTTGGCTCGCACACCTTCAGCGGCGGCACCGCCAATCTCACCGGCGACTACAACTGCGTCAGCAATGCTGTGGTCATCGCGGGCGGCACCGCCAACTTCAACGGCTCAGGCGTTATCGCTCCGGCGTCCCTCATGCTTGGAATATTCGGCTCGCTGGGCGGCTCGAATCAGGTGACTGTCAACGGCCCCATGACCTGGGGTAATGACAGCACCATCGTCGGCGCAGGAAGCGTCATCGCCAATGGCGGTTTGACAATCGGTCCCGGCGGCGTCTCGATGACCGGGCGCGGATTGGTCAACGCCGGACCCGCTATCTGGACCAACAGCGGCGTCGGCTCCATTCTTCTTTCCAGCGGCGCTTCTCTCTCGAACGCGCTGAGCGGCACGTTCGATTGTGTCGGCAGCGGAATAATCGAGGGCGGCGTCGGGGCATTTCTGGCAAATTCCGGGTTATTCAGGACCATCGGCCCCGCGTCCACCACCACCATCCAGGTTCCCTTCAACAATGCCGGCACCGTCGAACTGGATTCCGGAACGTTAAGCGTCTCCGGCGCGGGCTTTACCCAAGCCAGCGGAGTCACCTATCTCAACGGCGGCAACCTCGCCAACATGACGCCCTTGCAAATCATGGGAGGCGTTTTGAAGGGCAGCGGCCTGATTTCCGGCTCCCTCACCAACGCCGGCCTGCTCCATCCCGGTTCGCCGATGGGCCAAATCACTGTCGGCGGCGCATACACGCAAACCACAGTCGGTTCGCTGGACATCGTGCTTGGCGGCACAAACCCACTGACGGGCTTCAACTGCCTGGTTGTCAGCAACTCGGCCCAACTTGCCGGCACACTCACGGTAAGTCTCACGAATGGCTTCGCGCCTGCGATCGGCAGCCAATTCCAGATCCTCTCCTCGCATAATTCCAGCGGCGCATTCACGTTGCTAAACGCTCCACCGGGCATTTCAGTCAATTATAGTAACGACGGGGTTTTTCTGGTGGTTACTGCACCCGTGTCTTCTTCAGCGGTCCTCCAGGCCCCGGCGCTTTCCGACGGCAATTTCCGATTCAGCCTCCAAACCGAGTCCAACCAAAGTTACACAATCCAGCAAAACACAGACTTATCCACGACGAACTGGCTCTCTATCACCAATTTCACAGGCGACGGTTCCCTCCTCCAGTTTGAAACGCCAGTGAGCACACATCCGCAAAACTTCTTCCGCGTCCGCCAGCCGTGACGCCACAATCCGTCGGCCCGTTTTACCCAAACCGCGCATAGGGGAATATAATATAAAATTGTCATCGCCGGTCCTCCCGCCACGCCTGTGCCTTCCGGCGCTTGCGCCATTTTCCCGTTTGCGCTATTCCTTCAACGCAATGTCTGGCCAGCCGATGATGAAACAATGGTGTCTCCGTATCGTCTTTCTCTCAGCGGGCAGGGGATGTGGCGGGGACTGGCCTGAGATGCCCCAAAAAGCGCCCGCCATCGGGCTCCGAGGACCCCCACCGGCACGAAACCCGCATGCCCAACCGGAAGAGGCGGGAATCGTCTCCTGCCCGCGGTAGCGGTTTTCCAAACCGCCGCCTTCAGCCACTCGGCCATCTCTCCAACAAGTTGACTATCAATAGCTTACGCTGGCAGAGTGCCGGTTCGAGAGGGCACTTGCACCCTCGCTTTGCACCCTGTCGGCGTGCCAAACAAGTCCCCAGCCGATCGTCCAGCCCGCTCGTGTCCGGCGTCATGGACAACACCCGATACAGAGTTCCGCGTCGCCACACACAGTGAGAACAATGTGTATGATTTGTTCTTCAGGTGCAAAGGAAAAAGATACAACGTCTTCACGACTTGGGATCTGCCGGCACATTTGCGGAACTGGATAGACTTGAAGAGTCTCTCCCCGCTTCGCCGCTCGCTGCTTGCTGACCCCTATGAGCAGTGGCGTCGCCGGTCCCAATGCGCCTGAAGCGCGCCAGCAAAACTATGCCGCGCACCGGCAAAAAAAACGCGGCAAACAGTCGGCTTCGGGCCATCCCGGTCGGCATAGTTCGGAGGTCGGCATAGTCGCCATACCACCGCCATGCACCTCCTGCAGGCCGGGAACGATATAACCGTGATCGCCTTGTGGCTGGGCCATGAAAGTCCGGCCACCACTCTGATAACTATGTTAAGTTCCAAAGGTTCCATAGGCGCGAAAACCAGTAAAATCAGGGTTTCCTCCAACCATCTTAACATAGTTGCGATCTTAACATAGTGCCGCTCCTACGGAGCTTGAAGAAAGGTTTGTGGAGCTGCGTTGCTATAAATATGTCGCTCCTACCGGAGCTTGGCAGAGTGGCTGCCGAGCTCTTGAAGATCCGTGCAGGGTGCAGGCCCTGCCGACGCTCCAGAGGACCAATTCTTCAACGGCCCTGGGCGCGAACCCTGAAAAGCCAAATAAATGTTGCTTCAACAGGCCAGGAGGATTTCCGCGGCAGCGCCGGCGTCGATGGCCTGGTGTTCGCCCAACTTGAGGCCGCGCGCGCGGAAGCGGCTGGAGACCATCTTGGCGGCTTCAGGGGGTGATCTATCCTTGCCCCGGTACCCAGGGCGGCGGCCCGCCTGCGCTACGCTCCGGCGGGCCTTGCCCTGAGAGTATTATCCGCGGCCACTCCGGGGCAGGAGAGTGCCGCGCTCCGCGCGGGCAAATTCCAATTTGGGGGCGGTGTCCGGATGCGCCCAGCGCTAACTTAAGAACCATTGCTTTGTTGGCCGCAGGGTGATACACTGGCGCCACTATGAAACTTTTTTGCTGCTCCAGAAAAACCCTCCTGGCATTTCTTTCCGCGGTCACTTTGGCGGCGGGCGCCCTGGCTGGGGACTTTTTTATCCGGGACGGGGATCGCGTCGTTTTTCTCGGCGACAGCATCACTGAACAACGGCTCTATACCACCTACATCGAGGCCTGCGCACTGGCGCGTCGCCCGGACTGGAAGCTCACGTTTCGCAATGTCGGCTGGGGCGGGGACACCTCGTGGCTGCGGCAGCGATCCCATCCCGATGAACGCGAGTTATTCGCGGCGGATTCCGCCAGCCAGCAGAAGATGGTGGAAGATGCGGTTGGCCGCGGGCTGGGCCGTGATGTCCTGCCGCTCAAGCCGACGGCAGTGACGGTCAAGTTCGGAATGAATGACCATTCCTACCAGGCCTTTCGGCCGGACATCTTCGGGGCCTACGCGCGGAGCCAGGAGCAGATTGCCAAAGTGCTGCAAGCCAATGGGGCTCGAGTGGCCTTTCTGACACCCCAGCCCATCGAGGACAAGCGGCCCGACCCGGACAAGGACGCGCGGAATCAATCCTTGCGCAAGTTTTCCGACGGGCTCAAGACGGTTGCGGCCGGGACGGGCGCGGTCTTTGTGGACCAGTTCGATCCCTACATGGCGATACTGCTGCGCGAGCGTGAGGGCAACCCGCCGGCCTTCATCGGCGGCGGCGATGCGGTCCATCCCGGGCCGATCGGCCACACGGTGATGGCCTGGGCCATTCTGAAAGGGCTGGACGCCCCGGCGTTCCTGTCGCGGGTGGAGATCGATGGGGCGTCCGGGAAACTCCTCACCGCCCAGGGGTGTCGTGTGGAGAATCTCAAGGTGTCTGAGGGCACAATCAGTTTCGATCGTTTGGATGAGACGTTGCCGATGCCGATCGACGCCAGGGCCGAACCCGCCCTCAAGCTGGCGCCCATCCTGGCCGACCTCAGCCGCTATGAGTTGCAGGTGAGCGGCCTTGCGGCCGGCAGCTACGAAGTCGCCATCGATGGCGAGAGGGTCGCCAAGCTCAGCAGCGAGGAGCTGGCGAAGGGTTGGAACCTCACCACGCTCGCAGGGCCGATCTCCGAGCAAGGCCGCCAGCTCTTGAACCTCGTCGTCAAGAAGAACGACCTCTTCTACAACCGCTGGCGCAACGTCCAGCTTTATGCATTCCCAGCCTGGGCCCAAGGCCCGGAGAGCGAAGCGCGCCGCTCCGCCGAGGTGGCGAGGCTCGACCAGCAGATTGCCGACCAGGAAGCCCGCATTGATGAGGTCCGCCGGCCCAAGCCGCACCAATTCACGGTGAAGCCCGCGCCGCAGTAGGCCGCGCCCCAGGCAATCCGACATCCGAGGGGCGAGGGGCGGCACTTCGGTCACTCGCTTCACGACCCTCGACCCTCGCGCCCTACAACCGGCTGGCGACGCGGCGAAAATGGTAACCGATGACGGCCAGTTCGATGGCGCAGCGGAGTTGGTGGGGATGACGGATGACGGTGCTCCAGAAGAAGCGCCAGTAATTGTGGCGGCCGCGCTCGGCGATGCCCAGAAGCCAGAACGACTTGAGGAAGGCCCGGAGGTCCGCAGGTGAGAGCCGAACTCGAGGCCCGCGCGGGCGGTGCTGGTCCAGGAAGGTGCGGATGCGCTGGTAATAGACTTTGGGCTCGTAGAGCTTTTTCATCAGGTCGCGGTAGCCGGTCTGAAGGAACTCGCGGTTCAACTTGGTTTTGAAGTTGAGGACGGCCTCGGTGTTGTTGCCGGTGGCGGCGGTTTCCAGTCGTCCCTCGCGCAGGAGGCGGTGGTAGAGCCTGGTCTGGGGCAGGGCCTGGAGCAGACCGACCATGGCGGTGACGACGCCGGAGCGCTGGATGAAGTCGAACTGGCGTTTGAAGATGTCCTGCTGATCGCTGTCGAAGCCGACGATGAAGCCGCCCATGACCTCCAGGCCGGCGCGCTGGAGGATGTTGACGGACTCGACCAGGTCACGGCCCTGGTTGTGGAGCTTATGGCATTCCTGGAGGCTTTCGGGGATGGGCGTTTCGATGCCGACAAAGACCTTTTTGAAACCGGCTCGGGCCATGAGGTCGCAGAGTTCGGGGTCATCGGCCAGGTTGACGGAGGCCTCCGTGAAGAAGCCCATGCCGGGCCGGACGCGCTCGCGCCAGGCGATGATCTCGTGGAGGAGGGCCTTGGTGCGTCTCTTGTCGCCGATGAAATTGTCATCGACCAGGAACACCATGTCTTTCCAGCCTTGGAGGCGGAGGGTTTCCAGTTCGCGGATAAGTTGGGAGGGGGCCTTGGTGCGGGGCACGCGACCGTTCATGATGATGATGTCGCAGAACTCGCAGTCGTAGGGGCAGCCGCGTGAGAACTGGACGGCCATAGTGACGTACTGTTTGAAATCGATGAGGTCCCAGCGCGGCACCACCACGCGCCTGATGTCGGGCCGGGCGGCAGCGCGATAGAGCGGGCGGACTGTGCCGGCCAGCATGTCGGGGACCAATTCGGCGATGAGGTCTTCGGCCTCGCCCAGGACGAAATGCTGGATCGCGGGGAAATTCCGGTGCCCGGTCGTAAAGAGGGGGCCGCCGGCAATGATCGGCTTATGGAGGGCGCTGCAGCGGGCCACGATTTCATTGACCGATTCCGTGTGGACAATCATGGCGCTGATCATGACGTAGTCGGCCCAGCGCAGGTCGCTCTCTTTGAGGCGTTCAACGTTGAGGTCGATCAGCCTGATCGCCCAGTCGGCCGGCAACATGGCGGCGACGGTCAGCAGGCCCAGGGGCGGAAAAGTGGAACGCTTGGAGACAAAGCGCAGGACGTGCTTGAAGCTCCAGAACGTATCCGGAGTCTGCGGATAGACCATCAATATCTTCATAACCTGACTCGACAATCTTTGTCTTGCAGAGTCAAGCCACAAACTACCAGAGCCGAAGGCGGGCGTAGCTCATGGCCAGGGGCGCGCCGGCGCGCTGGCCGAGCAAATCCAGCGTGCTGGCCGGCGGCGACCCGCCTCGAACGGTGGCGGTAAAGAAGGAGGTGAAGGGCTGCTTGAAGGGAATCCGGACAGCCGCCCCTGGCTCACCATCGGGAAGCATCTCCAGCAATCGATTCTCCGAGACCGCCTTGCCGTCGCTCCGGGTTCCCTGGACATAGAAAATGACGAACAGGCGGTTGTCCGGAGCTGCCTGGAAACGAGGGGCGGAAGGCATTTCGTTGGACTTGCCCTCTTGGGCGGCCAGAAGGGTGCGACGAGAGACCACCTTGCCTTCGCGGATAACAGCGTAGTTGAGGGCATGGCTCTGCCTGGCCTCGGGAAAGAACTTCTGGCGCAGACGCTCGTCCAAGGCCCGCTCGGTCCAGACCACGTGCGCCGCGCCGTCGGGCGCGACCCATAGGTCGCCGGGCATAATCCAGCCGCAGGTCTTGTCGCGGCTGGCAATTTCCACCCAGTCGCGGAACTTGTCCCGGGTGATGTCCGGTGTCCAAGTATAGAAGAGCCGGCGGAAATCATAATCCCAGTCACTGCCGGTGAGTTGCTTTTTGAAGGCGCGCCATTCGGGATAGGGCTCGACGATGTCGCTGACGCCGCAGAAATGCACGGCGCGGCCTTTGAGCGCGACATCCGGGTAGCAGACGCGCACGGGCTCCGGTTTAGGATAATCCGTGCCGGCGGGCCAGGCCAAACGGCCCCGGGCCGCCCATTTGCCGGTGCGGTCGCGGAAGGTCCATTCCGCGTGCGTATAACCGATGTTCTGAAAGAGGATCAGCTCCCCTTCGGGTCCGTCGGCGGCGAAACTGCGGTACGAGTGCTCGGCAAAGGCGGGGCTTCCGTCCCAGACTGGCGAGAGGCCTTGGCTCGGGGCCCTGGTATTTTCTGCGGCGAATCGGAGGATTTCGGGCCGCGCCGGGCCGGCGTAGGTGTTGCTGGACGCGAGGGTTGGGTTGACGGACAGAAAGAGTGAACCGTCGGGGAAGGCGGCCAACGGGCAGGGTTCGCGGGTGCGTCCGGTGGCGTCGGCCTGGGCCAGCTCCCATCCCTCGCCGACGCGCCGGAAGAGCAGCCAGCGGCAGTTGTTCAGGGGCTTGAGGCCCTTGAGCGTTTCGAGCCCGCTGGCAAAAACGTTGGTCCCGCTCCGCACCAGGCAAGTGGACCCGCTGCACCAAAGAGGCCCGGCGCCGTTGTCGGCCGGTTCGTAGGTATAGACGCTTTCCTCGACCTCGACTACCGGCTGCAAAGCGGGCGCCGAGTGGACCTGCCCGCCCAGCAGAAGCAGGGGCACCGAAAAATAAAGGGCCTTGGTAGGGCTGGTAAAGAATCTCATAGCGCCATGTCCCTGTTGTTCATTGGGGGGTTCTAAAGCTTGGGAGGCTCTCCTGTCAATACTAACGAGGCAGGGCCTCAGACCTTTGGAGATTGAAAATTGAAAATTGAGAATTTTCAATTGCCAATTTGCAATCCCAGCCGAGCCGGCTACTTGCTATCCCAGCAAAACTTGACTTGTTTACAACGTGTTTTGAAATTCAAGGATTCCAGAGCGGGCCTCGAGAGCTTGACCACGGCTGATTCAAGAGTCTGTAGGAGCCGACGTGAGGAGGCCCTGTTCTCTGCTCTTTTTAAAGAGTGAGCCTCCTCACGTCGGCTCCTACATTCTGGGGGAATCTGGAATCAGCCGTTAGAGCTTGACCCTCTTAGTGGTGTAAGATAAGCTTACGACGATGACGCCGACGACGATCAGTGTCTCGACCAAACGCCAGGTTGTTTTGCCAAAGCACTTTTGCGAGCGGAAGAAGATCAAGCCGGGGATGGCACTGCGGGTGACCGAGGTCGGCGACGGCCTTTACATGACGCCCATTCCTGAGCCCACCGAAGAGGAGTTGAAGAACGTGATCGCGTGCGCCGGCTCGCTGACGCGGCGGCAGACCCGCAAAGAAGAGGAGATGGTGCAGGAAGCCATTGCGGAGTATCGAGCAGAGAAGCGCGGCCGGCGGCGATGAACGTCGTTTTCGACACGAACTCCTTTCCTGGCAGGCGCTTTGGCCAGCGGCGCGACGATGGTGGCCTCGAAGGACAAGGACCTCCGGGTGCTGGACAAGCCGTGTGGCTCGAAATGCCGACGCCACGCCAATTTCTGGCTCGGCTGAGGTGATTTCTCATCTGTATGACTTGGACCACCGTAGAAGAATTCCAAAAGAACGCGGCCGTGCTGCTGGCGGCCGTCGAACGAGGTGAACGGTTCGTCATTGCGCGCGGACAAAAAGCGGTGGCCCGTTTGCTGCCCATCGAGGCGGACGGGGAGACGGATGCCGAGCGCGAGGACTGGGCTCGCGCGGCGATGGCAAATCTGGCGCGTGCCTACGGCCCCAACGAACCGGACTACAGCGTGGCCGCCATCATCGATCCTCCTCATCCTCATAGGTCGCCGGGATCTCAATCTTGCTGAGGTTCAGGGGCGCCTCCAGGACGGCGCGATCCACACTTTTGGCGAGGCAGAAAGTCTTTGGAGTCCTTCGTCCGCGGGCTTGAGCTTTGAGGTCCCGGACCCGCCTCTGAACTTTTTGCCTGTGGATGCGGCGTGCTTCATTCATATCCCCCGCATCATAGACTCTGGCGGTGGCGTTCTCAAGGCCGTTGGACGCCTCAAGGTGAGATCACTCGCCAAAACCGCTGGTGGTCGCTGCTCGCGTCGATCTGAAAGGTCAAGCTCCCATCCGGTTCGGTAATGTTGGTGGCCGCGGCGACCCAGTTCGTGAGTGTCGTGCTGGTTAGCAAGCGGCAAGATTGGCCGCTGGCGCCATGCATGTAGAGGGTGAACCCGCCGGCTTGAAACCGGCTGATGCTTAGCAGCGGCAAGGAGGAGCCATACTCAAAAGCGCCGATGTCCGCCGCGGCCCCGAATGGACGCGGGAACCCACGCTGGTCCGTGGGCGGGGCGGCCGCGGTGTCCGCCGCATCAATGGCCGGGCTGCCCGGCAGCAAGGCCAGGGTCAGCGTCGGCCCGCCATTCTCAGCCAGCGGGCCTACCACACCGGCAGTGGCGCTCACGTAAAGGTTGTGACTGCTGTCGACGGTGCCGCTGACCGCGCTGTCGGCGGGCGAATCGGCCGCGAGGAGGGTGTTCACCAAGGTGGCTCCGTAACCGCCGCCGCCCGCGGCGGAGCCGTCCGCTCCAGTGAGCCCGCCGACCAGGGGTGGCTCAGGAGGAAGGCCGTTCCCGCCCGCGCCCCCAGCCCCTGCGATCGCGGAGTTGGAAACCAGCGTGCAGTTGGTCAGGAAGCACGGTCCGGAAATGCCCCCGCCGTCGCCGGAACCGCCCGGGCCGCCGTTGGCGCCAAAACCGTTATAGATGCCGAAAGGACCCATCTCGGCCGAGCCGCCTCTGCCCCCTGGGCCTCCGGAAGCGACGTTGCCGACGCAGGTGCTGTTCACCAGGGTCAGGATGCCGGAATTGTAAATCGCGCCGCCAACCCCGTCACCCGCCCCGGCCCCGTCAGCCGGGTAATCCTTGACACCGTGAACAAAGCCGGCGTCGGCGCCGCGACCACCGCTGCCGCCAGCAGCCGTATTCGAGTTGAACGTGCTCCCGGCAACCGCGGCCACTCCGGCATTGAACAGCGCGCCCCCATGGCCGGGACCGCCGGGGCCGTTGTTGGCCACCGGCCACGGTGTGCCAGGCGCGCCGTCTCCCCCGTGGGCAGAGTTGTAGGAGAAGGTGCAGAAATTGGCCGCGAGCGTGCCCAAGTTGTAAATTGCGCCGCCGCCGGCGCTCTCGGCGACGCCGGAGCCCACGCCCCCGGCGCCGTAAGCGGCATTGCCGCTGAGCCGGCACCGCTCGAGGGCGAGGTGTCCCCCGTCGTTGTAGATTCCGGCTCCGTAATCGCACTGGCCATAGGCGATCGTCAGGTTAATCAGGGTCAAATGAACGTTGGTGTCCACGAAAAAGACCCGACCGGAGTTGTTGCCACTGAGGGTCACCTCCTGCCCCGTGCCATCCAGGACGGTGTCCCGGGCGAGCTCGACGGTGTTGGCCAGCGTGATCGTGCCGCTCGAACTGAAGCTGACGGTCCCGCCGACTGCGAGCGCGGCCCGCAGCGCTGCCTCGGTCGAGTTGGTCACCGTGGGAGGAGTCACGGCGAGCATGGCCACCGCGCTGGTCACGGCCCCCATGGTGTTGGTCACCAAAACGGAGTAACCGCCGGCTTGGGCGGGCTGGAGGTTGGTCAGGCAGAGGATGGGATCGGTGGCGGCAGGCAGCGGGTTGGTCTCGTTGAAAAACCACTGATACACCAGGGGCAGGCACCCGGTGGCCGCCGCCTGGAAGCTGATCGACGTTCCAGTCCAGGCCACCTGACCGGTCGGGGACGTTATCAGCGTGGGCGCGGTCAAGCTGAGAGTCAGCGAAGCCGGAGGGCTGGTCACCGCCCCAAAGGCGTTGGTGATCACCACGGTGTAAGCACCCGCTTGCGAAAGTCGCGCGTTGGTCAGTTGGAGCGTCGAGCTGGGGCCCCCGGCGAGGGCGTTGGTCGCATCGAAGAACCACTGGTAAAACAGCGGCAGCGAACCGCTTGCGCTGACGGAGAACTGAACTGTGGAATACAGACACACAGTCTGGCTCTGCGGCGGCGTGAGAATGCCTGGACTGCCTGCTTCGTAGGACCCGATGTCCACGCCCGCTCCGATGGGCCGCGGGTAGCCGCGCTGGTCCGTTGGAGGGGCCGACGCGCTGTCGCCGGCATCGATGGCCGGGCTGCCCGGCAGCAGCGCCATCGTCAGGGTCGGCCCCCCGTTGTCAGCCAGCGGGCCAAGCTTCGGGTCGGTGCTGTTCAGGCTGCCGAGGTTGGTGAAAGCGCCACTGGCGTCGGAGCTAAGGTTGTGTCCCGCGTCAGCGATGGTGCCGGTACAGTTGGCGGGGGAGTTGCCAGCCAGGAGACAATTCACCGAGAGGCCGTTGGTTGTCTGGAGCGCACCGGCAGCCATGCCGCCTCCCCCTGGCGAGCCGTTTGGGTTGCCCATGCCGCCAACGCCGCCGGGACCGCCGGCGCTGGAATTAAGGGCTATCGTGCAATTGGTGAGACGAAGCACTCCCGCAGGGTCGCAAGCCGCTCCGGAGGCGGCGCCGCCAAAACCGCCGGGACCGCCGGCCAACCACACATTGTCCATGATTCCCGCATCGAAATGTCCGCCACGGAGCCCGCCTTGGCCACCGGGACCCCCGCGGGCTTGGTTGCCCGTCAGGGTGCAGTTGACCAAACTGGAAGGGCCGCCGATAAACAACGCTCCCCCGCAAGCGTCACCACCGGTGGCGCCCACAGAACCCGGGGAACCGGGCGATCCGCCAAAGCTGTACACGCCGGCAGCACCAGGCCCGCCCGCGCCACCGACGATGGTATTACTGGCGAAGAGGCTCCGCTGGACCACCATACTGCCCAAACTGCAGATGGCGCCACCGCAGGCCGCGCCTCCGGGGTTCCCGATCTGAGTCTGATCGCCGCCAACGACAGAGTTTTGCAGGAAGGCGCAGTCGGTCGCGCTCAAGGTGCCTGCGTTGTCAATGGCGCCGCCGCTGCCTGCCAGGCCACTGCCCGCAACGGCTGAGTTGCTCAGGAACAGGCAGTTCGCGGCATTTAACGTGCCGTCGTTGTAAATGCCTCCCCCAGACCCGTTCGTGCTCAGGCCATGGGCAATGGTCAGGTTAATCAACGTGAAATTGACGTTGCTGTCCACGAAGAATACCTGGCAGGCATTGCTGCCGCTGACGGTCATTTGGTTGCCGCTCCCGTCGAGCACGGTGTTCGTCCCGATCTCAATTGTATCGCTCAGTGTGATTGTGCCATCGCAAGCAAACGTGACCGTTCCTCCCCCCGCCATCGCCGCGCGCAACGCCGTTTCAGTGCAGGCAGTGACGGTCCCGGCAGCCCGCGCTGGCAGGCCGCCTAAGAGGCTCATTCCGACAACAAGTGCGAGGGCACAACAGCGCAGGGATGACATTTGCGGCAGACCGTGGCCCCAAACACATATTCTCGCCTTCATGATAGTCCTCTTTGAAAACTGGCTGCCCGGCCAGATCACCACAAAACCAGCGAACCCTGGCCCTCGCTGATGTTTACCGCCCGACCCCGGGATTCCACCACAAAGCAAAGAAGCGGTCAAGACAAATCTCTTGGCGGGCTTTATTCATATCCCTCGACTATTTCAAGGAGCTTCTCGATGCCGGGGAGGAACTGCCCGGGGTCGCGGAGCTGGTCGTTGTGGCCGCCTTTGAGCTCCCAGAACAGTTTGGGTGGATTGGCGGCGGCGAAATTCTTTTCGCCGTGATGAAACCCGATCAGTCCGTCTGTCCGGCTGTGCATGACCAGCAGGGGCGCCTTAAGGCGCGGGAGTTTGGCCAGCGTATCGTACTTGATCGTGGAGAGCCAGCGCACCGGCAGCCAGGGGAACAACTCCGAACCGACATCCGGGATGCTGGTAAAGGTGCTTTGCAGGACCAGCCCGCCCACCCGTTCCCGCAAGGCCAACTCGCTGGCGACGCCTCCGCCCAGCGATTCGCCGAAGGCGATCACACGCCCGCCCGAAAACCCTTTGCCTTGGAGCCAATGGTGTGCTGCCTGGGCATCCCGATACGTGCCCTCTTCGCTCGGGCGACCCCGGCTCCGGCCATAGCCGCGGTAGTCGAACAGGAAGACGCTGACGCCGGTGGCCAGCAGCGTCTGGCATAACTGGAGTCGATGGCTTATGTTGCCGGCATTGCCGTGGCAAATCAGCACGGCCAGACGCGCCCGCGACGAATTGGTATGGCCCGGAAAAAACCAACCGTTCAGTTCGACCCCGTCGCCGGCGGCGAAAAAAACATTCTCGAAGGGCCGGCCCAGTTCGGCGCCGGTCGCGCCGAGGATGCGGTCGGGGTGATAGACCTGACTGTATTCAAAATAGCGCAGCATGAAAAACCCCGCTGAGAGTGCCAAGAGCAGTCCGCCCCAGGTCTTGACTCGGTTCCGCCGCTGGTTCATCACTGGCGCCACAATGCCACAGAAAGCAGCCCGGTGCCAGTTTGCGAAGATTTCTTGAATTTGCTGTTGGCGCTTTTACATTCGGCGGGATGAGTTCGCCCAAATACCGGGTGCGGCGCGCGACACTGGACGATCTCCGCCCGTTGGCGGCTTTGTGGGGCACGATGAATTTTGCGGTCGATGAGTTGGCCCGGCGCATCACGGATTTCCACCTGGCGGAGAGCGCGCAGGGGGTCCTGCTTGGGGCGGCAGGCTTGCAGGTGGCCGAGCGGCAGGGGTTGGTGCACAGCGAGGGTTTCACGGATTTCGCGCTGGCCGACACGCTGCGGCCGCTGTTGTGGGAGCGGATTCAAGCCGTGGCGATGAACCAGGGATTGCTGCGGCTCTGGACCCGGGAGCAAGCCCCGTTCTGGAGCCATTGCGGGCTGGTCGAGGCCGATGCCGAGGCGCTGGAGAACCTGCCGGCGCCCTGGCGGGGTTTGCCTTCGGCCTGGCGGACGCTCAAACTCAGGAGCGATCTCGACACCATCGTCTCGGCGGACAAGGAGTTTGCGCTGTTCGTGGAATCCGAGAGGCAGCAGACCGCCCGGGCCTTGCGGCGCGGGAAGCTCCTCAAGTCCTTCGCTACGTTCCTGGCGTTTTTGTTCCTGGCCCTGACGCTGGGCGCGGTGTCTTACCTGGTGTGGCGAAACCGGCAACTGCACCGCTAGAGAGAACGGAGAAAATGAATGAGGGCTGCGGCGGCTGTGGAAGGTTTTTGGAACCAATTGTTCAGTCCGGGCGGAGAAGAGGGCGCCACGGTTCGGCTGCGCGTCTTGCGCAAGCAAGGGCGGCCCTTCCTGGCATTGCCACCCGGGGGACGCGCCGCGGTCGCGGCGCTGAGTTTGTATCCCGCACAAACGGGCCGCGCTCGCGCCGCCAAGACCCTCTTGTGCTGGCTGCTCCGGGCCGGCGTGGCCATGGGGACCCAAAGCGTCTCACTCACGATTTCACGCGCCGATCCTTTCGCTGGGTTTCTTTCCTCGCTCGCTGGCGCAGCGCGGTCCGGAGTGCCCGGGTTGGCTATCCTGGCCGGCAATCCCGGAAGCCCGGGCCGGCGGTTTGTGGTGCTGGTATTGGACGCTTATCAAAGACCGGTTGCGGTAGCAAAGGCCGGATTGAGCGAGCCGGCCAAGGCGCTGGTCCGCAAGGAACAGTCCTTCCTGGAGGCTGTGGCCGGCAAGCCCGGTGTGCCGAAGCTGCGCGGCGCCTTTCAGTCCTCGCGTCTGGAGGCGTTGGCGCTGGATTACATCGCCGGCGATTCCCCCCGCCCCCGACACGAGGGCGCCCTGCCGGCGCTGCTGTGGCCATGGGTGGACGCCAAGCGAACGGTCACTCTGTCCGAGACGCCGGAGTGGCAGCGGCTGGCGGCGGCGGCGGCGGGCAGTGGCGGGTTGTGGCCGGCCCTGGCCGGGAGGCTCCGCGCCCGCGCTCTGCACCCGGCCATCGGGCATGGCGACCTGGCCCCCTGGAACATCAAGATCTCCCCGCAAGGCCACTGGACCGCGCTGGACTGGGAACGCGGCCAGGAGACCGGCATTGCGGGCTGGGACTGGTTTCACTATGTGATTCAGCGAGCAATCCTGGTCGAACACCGGCCCGTCGGGGGCCTGGTCCAGCGGGTGGAGGAGTTGCTCGATTCGCAGCCCTTCCAGCGCTACGCCGCGCACACGGGCATTGCGGGGTTTGAGCGCGAACTGGTGCTGGCCTACTTGCTCTACTCGGCCGAAGTCATCAAACCGGCCGAGGGCCTGCCCCGGACGCGTGAACTCATCGGCGCGCTGACAGCTACACTTGGCCGTAAGTACTAAGTGATCGCTACGGCCTAAGGGCTCGTGCAAAAACAAATTCCGAGATCCTGAATGCTTGGGGTGGAGCGTGAGGCGTGAGAGCGTGGAGCGTGGAGCGTGGAAGTGCTCCGATGCCCTCACGCTCTACGCTCCGACGCTCCACGCTCCGGACGCAAGGCAAAGCCGGTTTGTTAGAATTCCGCCCAAAGCGCCGAGGTTGTTTTTGCACGGGCGCTAAGGCCCACTGCCTTCGGCGATTGACGGGGCGTCGAGGCGCCCGAACTTGCGGACGTCGGGCCAGATAAGGGCGACGGCGATGACGACGAGGATGGTGCCAAGCCCGCCGGAGACGACGGAGAAGACCGGGCCGGCCAGGTAGGCAACCGAGCCTGATTCAAAGCCGCCCAACTCGTTGGAGGTGCCGATGAACAGGCTGTTGACGGCAGAGACGCGGCCGCGCTTTTCATCGGGAGTGAGCAGTTGGACCAGGGTATGGCGGACGACGATGCTGATGTTGTCCACCGCGCCGCACAGAAAGAGCATCAGGAAGGACAACCAGAACCAGCGGGAATAGCCAAAGATAATCGTCGCCACACCAAAGGCGGCGACGGCCCGGAGCAGGGTGGCGCCGGCCTTCTGGAGAGGCCGGCGGTGGGCGAGGATGAGCGCGCAGAACAACGAACCCAAGGGCAGCGCCGCCTGGAGAAATCCCAGACCGCTGGGACCTACCCCAAGGATGTCCTTGGCATAGACGGGCAGCAAGGCCGTGGCGCCGCCTAACAACACCGCGAACAAATCCAGGGTGATGGTGCCGAGGATGATCGGGCTGGCGAAGACAAACTTCAAACCGACCGCCAGGCTCTCGGTGGTCATCCTCTGTTTCACGGCAACGACATGGTCGCGCCGCACAAAACTGATCAGCGCCAGGCAAACCAGGGCGGCGGCCGCGTCGAGGGCATAAACCGGCCAGGCCCGCCCGCTGAGGGCAATGACCGCGCCCCCTGCCGCCGGACCCGCCACCGAGGAGAGTTGGAAGCTGAGGCTGTTCCAGGTGACGGCTTTGGAAAAGTGCTCGCGCGGGACCAGGCGCGGGAGAAACGCCGAACTGGCCGGCCAGAGAAATGTGCGCGCCGTCCCGGCGGCGAAGAGGCAGAAGTAAATCCAAAAGACCGGGGCGCCCAAGGCGGAAATGAAGCTCAGCCCCGTGCCGGTGCAGGCCATGATAAAGGTCGTCACCAGGATAATCCGCTTGCGATTGAAGTTGTCCGCCACGTGCCCCGCCACCAGGACAAAGAGCATCATCGGCATCATCTGCGTGAGGCCCACCATCCCCAAGGCCAGGGCAGAGTTCGTTCGCTTATACAACTCCCAACCGACGGCCAACGTGAGCATCTGCTGGCCCAGGGCCGCGACAAAACGGCCGAACAGGTAAAAGGCAAAATCCCGATTCCGCAGCACGGCATACGGATCCAGCGCTGCGCGGGGCACCTCAACAGCGCTCGACGGCGCTTCGGGCTCAAACATAACTGCGTCCTAAGATAATCTTTTCCCCGCCGGGAAGGGAATGCTTTTTGAGGCGCGTTTTATTTCTTTGAGTTTGCCGGGGAATCTGTATGCTCTGCAACAGCGGCGGGAGTATGCAGAAAACCAGACCCCAAAAGCGGGAGAGCAAAGCGACGCGACTGGCCGCCGTTGCGGCGGGGCTCTCGTCCATTGCTCCCGCGCCGGCCCGGCGGCTTGGCGCGCCCGGCCCGGCGCCCGCCAGGCAGGGCGCCAGCCCGCCGGGATCGCCGCGGCCAACCCCGGGCAACAACGGCCATCCCGGTGTGAACCTTGGCGAGAAGCTCAAAGACCTCGTGCGCCTCGCCCACGAGCAGGGCTACCTTACCCATGAAGACGTCAGCGAGGCCCTGCCCCCCGAGGTGGCTACGCCGCAGGACTTGGATCAGGTCCTGGTCAAACTCCGCAACCTGGAAATCGAGATCCTCGACCCGGCCCAGATGGATCGGCCGGGCTTGTCCGAGGCGGAGGACGAAGCCGAAGCCGGCCAGTTTAACACCCTGGACGACCCGGTGCGGATGTATCTGAAGCAAATGGGCAAAGCGTCGTTGCTGACCCGGGAGCAGGAAGTCGAGATCTGCCGGCGAATCGAGCAGGCCGAGGGCAAAATCCAGCGGACAATTTACGCGATGGGTTTTACCGCCAAAGAGCACATTACCCTGGTCGAGAAACTCCTGGCCGTGCCCCCTAAGGAACGTTTCGACCGCGTGATCGTCGACAAGTTGTCCGAGCACCGGGAGCGTCATATAGCCGGCTTGCGGCGGCTCCTCAAGAGGGTCCAGGACCTCGATGGCCAGGCCGATGCGCTGTTCTGCCGGTGGCAGGACGCGGCGTCGGAACCCGAGCGCGCGCGGCTGCATAAGCAGTTCAAGAGCCGCAACCGGAAGCTCGAAGCCGTTTTCCTGCGCTTCCACCTCAAGCAAAAGGTCATCGAAGAGATGGCCTTGGTGGCCGAGAACCTCCGAGACAGGATGCGGGCCGTCCGCGCCGCCCTCGAGAAAGCGCAGGCCGGCGCCATTTCCCCTTCCCAGCAGGCGCTCATCCAGAGCGAGAAGGACGGCCTCAAAACCCTCGAACGTTTTGTGCGGATGCCGGGGGAGGATTTCCTGCGGCTCTGGGGTGAGCTGCAGGGCGCCCTCACCCGCGCCCGCGAAGCCAAAGCCCAGATGGTGGAGGCCAACCTGCGCCTGGTCATCTCCATTGCCAAGCGGTACACCAACCGCGGCCAGTCCTTCCTGGACCTCATTCAGGAAGGCAACATGGGCCTGATGAAAGGGGTCGAAAAATTCGAGTACCGGCGCGGCTACAAATTCTCCACCTACGCCACCTGGTGGATACGCCAGGCCATCACGCGCTGCATTGCCGACCAGGCCCGCACCGTGCGCATCCCCGTGCACATGATCGAGGTCATCAACCGGCTCTGGCGGACCCAAAAGCGCCTGATGCAGGAACTGGGCCGGGAAGCCACCTCCGACGAGCTGGCCGATGCCATGGAAATGTCCGTCGAACGCGTCCGCACGGTGTTGAAGATCGCCCAGCAGCCCATCTCGATGCAATCCCCGGTGGGTGATGCCGAAGAAACCCATTTCGGCGACCTCCTCGAAGACAAGAGCGCCGAAAACCCAAGCGAGGCCACCAGCTTCAATCTGCTGCGGGGCCATCTTTGCGAAGTGCTCAACGGCTTGAACGAGCGGGAGCGCAAAATCCTGGAGCTCCGCTACGGCCTGTCTGACGGCAGCCCGCGCACCCTCGAGGAGGTCGGCCGGCAGTACAACGTCACCCGCGAACGCATCCGCCAGATCGAGGCCAAAGCCCTCCGCAAATTGCGCCACCCCACCCGCCGCAGCAAGCTGGAGGGATTCCTGGGAAACCTCGAGTGGTAAGCTCCGTTAGGAGCGCCATATTTATAGTTCAAGGGCGTCGAGCGGGCCAAGCTCCGTCAGGAGCGGCATGTCAGCGGTCCGGACTCTGCTGCCCTGACATGCCGCTCCTGACGGAGCGCGGGAGGGGTCTTGTGGGGCCGCCTTCCTATAAATATGCCGCTCCTAACGGAGCTGTCACGCACGTCCCGAGGTGTGAAACATCCAATTTATTGCTCTCCCTCACGAAGAATCTTCATCCACTCGTCCGTGGTCAACGGCTGCGGCTGAAGGCGGCGCGCGAAACCGCGAACGGCGGCAGCACTTTGGGCGGTGACGACAGACTTGCGCCGATGCTCCCATCGCGCCAGCCAGTCCAGCAAAATCCTGACCTTCGCTTCGGGCAACGTCTTAATTTTCTCGATGGCCAGTTCAACGGCGCTCATGCCCTTCACCATGATTTTCCGGCGGCTGAAAAACAAGCACTCACTCATAGCCATCCGAATTCAGAACCGGGCAACCTCTCGGGCGCCCAAGGTTCGTGGTCAAATGCCTGGTGTGGAGCAGCCGGGAGTTTCACGCAGGAGGTCCGAAGGGACATTGCTTTTTGACGCGCCGTCGGCTTATTGACGGTGCGCGGGTGACATGGCGCCCGGATATTGAATGCGGAGTTTGGGAGGCACAGCGGCAGGTTTTGAGATCCCGCCGAAAGTGTCAGCCGTGAGGACGGGTCCGAAATCTTACGATTTCGGCGTGCTCAAATCCATTACCGACCCGTTGAACCACGCGTCAAGCTTCACCCACGACGCGCTGGACCGGGGGTCTCGCCTGCTCTTACCCCGGATCATGCCCGTGTATGAGACCGTGGCGTGAGCGGTGCCCAATGCAACCCTTGTCTATGCGGTCAATTGATAATTGGTAACTGTTCAGGTGTGGGGCAGACCTCCGGTCTGCCCCTTCCGGGTAGGGCCGGTGGTTGCCCACCGGCCCCCCCACAGACCCGTACTAGCCCAATTAAGGCATACGGTTCCTCGAGTCACGGCTTCGCTGCGTAGATGGAGTG
>Ga0187889_10001708_pt1 | contig 23027 bp, 21 predicted proteins | sample June2016WEW_7_10_2_FD_132992 | JGI IMG/M metagenome (GOLD analysis project Ga0187889, IMG submission 132992) | Peatland microbial communities from SPRUCE experiment site at the Marcell Experimental Forest, Minnesota, USA - June2016WEW_7_100 | ecosystem: Environmental > Terrestrial > Soil >... | reverse complement strand
TCGGCAACGTGTACGTGGCCCGGGTCGCCTTCGGCGCCGACGACAGCCAGCTCGTGAAGGCGTTCCTCGAGGCCGACGCCTACAACGGCCCCTCGATCATCGTCGCCTACAGCCACTGCATCGAGCAGGGCTACGACCTGATCAACGGGCTCGAGCAGCAGAAGAGCGCGGTCAAGTCGGGGCACTGGCCGCTGTTCCGGTACAATCCCGCACGCCTCGCCGAGGGGAAGAACCCGCTCCAGCTCGATTCGAAGGCGCCGTCCATCCCGATCTCGGAGTACATGAAGGGCGAGACGCGCTTCACGCGGCTGGTGACCAGCGATCCGGCGGCCGCCAAGGCCCTCGGCGCGCTGGCCCAGCAGGACGTCGCGGCGCGGTGGCAGCTGTACGAGCACCTGGCCGCGATGGCGGTCAATGGGGGCAAGAAGGAGTGAGAGGTGAGGCGGAAGAGGTGAGAAGGAGACAAGTGAGAGGTGAGAAGCCTCGGTGAGAAGTGAGAGGTACGGCGAGAGGTGAGGGGATGCATCCTCTCACCTCTCACGCTCTTCCCCCCTAACGTCTCACTCGAACGTCTCACCCCTCACGCCTCACGCTTGTAGCGTCTTCAAGAAGCTCATATCGTGCCCCTTGGCCTTCAGCATCGCCTCGAGGCCCGACTTGTCGGCGCACTTCATGTAGGCCTCGGCCGGCTCGACGAGCTTCTTCTCGACGACCTCCATCAGCGCGTCGTTGAGCGTGATCATCCCCATCTTCTTGTTGGTCTGGATCATCGAGGGGATCTGGAAGGTCTTGCCCTCGCGGATGAGGTTCGCGATGGCCGGGATCGCCAGGAGGATCTCGCGGACCGCCACGCGGCCGCCGCCGATCTTCTTGCAGAGGATCTGGGCGACCACGCCCTTGAGCGACTCCGAGAGCATCACGCGGATCTGGCTCTGCCGGTCGGCCGGGAACTGGTCGATGATCCGGTCCACCGTCGAGGCCGCCGTGGTGGTGTGCAGCGTCCCGAACACGAGGTGGCCGGTCTCCGCCGTCTCGATCGCGATGGCGACGGTCTCGAGGTCGCGCATCTCGCCCACCAGCACGATGTCCGGGTCCTCGCGCAGCGCGGCGCGCAGGGCGCGCTTGAACGATTCGGTGTGCAGGGCGACCTGCCGCTGCGTGATGACGCAGCTCTTGTTCGGGTGCACGAACTCGATCGGGTCCTCGATCGTGATGATGTGGTCCGTGCGCTTCCGGTTGATCAGGTCGATCATCGCCGCGAGCGTGGTGGACTTGCCCGACCCCGTCGGCCCCGTCACCAGCACCAGTCCCTTGGTGAGGAAGCAGAGCTTCTGCACCTCCTCGGAGAGGTTCAATTCCTCGGCGGTCTGGACCTTGGTGGGGATGACGCGGAAGACCGCCGCCGGCCCCTTGCGGTCCCTGAGCGCGTTGGCGCGGAACCGCGCCAGGTCGAGGATCTCGTAGGCAAAATCGGTGTCGTTGGTCTCGGCGAACTCCTTCTTGTTGCGGTCGGGCATGATCGAGAAGATCAGCGCTTCCATCTCATCGATGGTGAGCGGCGTGAGTCCCTCGAGCCGCTTCATCTCGCCCTGCTTGCGGATGAGAGGGGGCTCGCCGACCCTGAGGTGCAGGTCGGAGGAGCCCGAGTCCACCAGCGTGCGGAGGAAGCCCTGGATGCGCTCCTCGGCCGCGGCGGTCGCGTCGGAGGCGGCCGCGGTTGGAGGCGGGCGCCGCGGCGCAGGCGCGGCGGGCTCGGCCGACGGGGCGCGGGCCTCCATCGGCATCGAGATCGCGGCGCTGGAGCGCCGGGGCCGCGCGGGGCCGATGGTGACCGTCACGTCGTCGCCGGCGTGGAAGATCTCGACGTCCACCCGCTTGCCGTCCACCGCGTAGCCAAAGGCCATCCGCGACTCGGCGTCGAGATGGTCCTTCATCCCGTCGGGCGCGATCTCGCGGAGCAGCGCCATGATCTTCGGCTTGGTCAGGACATCCTTGGTGACCGGGCGCTCCACTCCCTCCACCTCCAGCACGACCGCGGCACCGCTGGCCAGGCGCATTCCCGACGCGCCCTGCTGGAACATCACCTGGATGAACTTGTCGAGTGTGGCCATCCCTGGTCCCTAGCTCTCCATCCTCAAGGTTTGACGGGTGACGGGCCGGCGGGTTTGACCGCGCCCGCGGCCGGAGGGGTGGGCGCCCTGGGCGCCGGTGGCGCGCCGCCCACCGCGGGGGCCGTAGCCGGTCGGGGCCCTGCCGCGGGCGCGACCTTGGGCGCCGGTGCGGCTGCGACCTTCGGCGCCGGGGCGGCGGCCCGCTTCGCCGCCTCCTTCGCCTCCTCCTCCAGCACCCGGTGCTTGACCGCTTCGGCCTGCGTCTTCAGGGCCTTCTGCGCGAGGAACTCCTTCTCCCGCTTGTCGCCCTCGTCGGCCTGGATCGTGCCCTTGATCGTCCGCTCGATCAGGGCCTTGAGCGACACGACGCCGTCGCGCAGCATCCGGGCTTTCATCATCGGGCTGCCGCCCCGCGAGGCGGCCACGCTCAGCTGCCCCGCCGCATCGGCGATGAAGCCGATGTTCCGCATCATCGCCTTCTGCCTGAGCTGGGACAGCGCCCGCGACAGCAGGCTCGAGTACTGATCGGGGTTGGATTTCGCGGCCGCGTATTGCTCCACCAGGCTCGCGAAGTGGTCCATTTCCTTGAGCAGCGTATCCAGGTAATCGACCAGCTCCTGGTTCTTCGCCGTCAGCTTCTGCGCCATGATCCCCCTCCTGCCTCCTGCGATCTATAACCTACCGCCGCCGCCTCACACCGTAAGCACCAGCTTCCCGAACGTGGCGTTGTCTTCCAGCCGCCGGTGCGCGTCGGCCACCTCGGACAGGGCGTACGTGCGATCCAGGATGGGCTGCACCATGCCCGCCTCCAGGAGCGGCAGGATGTCCTGCACGAAGGCGGTCGTGACGGCGATTTTCTCGTTCAGCGTCCGCGCGCGCAGGACGGTGCCGACGATCGTCAGCCGCTTGCTGAGCACGGCGCCGAGGTCGATCGGTGCGCTGCGGCCGCCCGTGAGCCCCACGATGATCATCCTCCCGGCGCGCGCCAGGACCTGGATGTTCCCCGCCAGCACGGGCCCGCCGACCAGGTCGAGCACGACGTCCACGCCCGTGCCGTCGGTCCTCTCCCGGACGACCTCGACGAAATCCTCGCGGGAGGTGTCGATGGCGACCTCCAGTCCCAGCTGGCGGGCCCGCTCGAGCTTCGCGGCCGTGCGCGAGGTGCCGAAGGTCCGGGCGTGGATCGAGGTGGCGAGCTGGAGCGCGGCCGTGCCGACCCCGCTTCCGACCGCGTGGATCAGGACACGCTCGCCCGCCCTGAGGAGCATCTGGCGCAGGAGCGCGTCGTAGGCGGTGATGAACACCTCGGGCACGGCGGCCGCCTGCTCGAACGACCACGCGGGCGGCATGCGCATCGCCACCGCCTCGTGGGTGGTGACGAGCTCGGCACAGGCGCCTCCCGGGACGAGCCCCATCACCCGGTCGCCCACCTTCCACGCCCTGGCGCCCATGCCGAGCGCCGCCACTTCGCCCGCGTACTCGAGCCCGGGGATGTTCGCCGGCGCGCCGAACGGCGCGGGATACCGGCCCATGCGCTGGAGCAGGTCGGCGCGGTTGACCCCCGCGGCCCGCACGCGCACCAGGATCTCCCCGGGCGCCGGCTCGGGCGCCGGCACGTCCTGGAGCTGGAGCACCTCCGGCCCGCCGGCTTTCGTGATGACGACGGCCTTCACGGCATCGCCTCCCGCTCCATCACCTGCGAAGCGCCTCGGAAAGCACCCGCCCGTCGAGCGTCTCGAGCGGCGGCACTCCCAGCAACCGCGCCAGCGTCGGCGCAATATCCGCCACTTGCACCCGCCTCGAGTACCGCCCCGGCCGCACGCCCGCGCCCGCGATGATCAGCGCCACGTGCGCGTCGTCCTCCGACGGCTGGCCGTGCTCGGCGGTCGTGGTCGGTCCCCATACGTCGTGCGGCTTCAACGTCACGCACAGCTCGACGCCGAGGTCGGAGGGGATGGCGTTGAGCCAGCGCCGCGCGATGGGATCCTTCGCCGTGTCGGCGGAGGCCAGCTCGCGCGGCGTGTCCACCCGCCACACGCCGGGCAGGGCGTGCATCCGCGTCCGGACGTCCGCCACGACCGAATCCACGTTTATGCCCTTCGCCTGCAGGCCGGCGCGGTCCATCACGAACATGCCGAGGTCGAAGAAGCGGATCCACCGACTGCTCCCCGCCCGCGCCTCCAGCGCCGCTTCGACGGCGCTGACCAGCGTGTCGGCGCGCACCTCCAGGGCCGCGGGATCGCCATGGGCCCTGGACCATTGCACGTACGACGTCACGCCGTGATCGGAGGTGAGCGAGACGACGATGCGCCGCTCGTCCCGCAGCCGATCGAGGGAATCGAGGAACTGCCCGAGGTAGCGGTCGAGGCGCAGGACCTGGTCGTGAATCTCCCGCGAGTTCGGGCCGAAGGCGTGCCCGATGGCATCCGTCGTCGAGAGGCTGACGGCCAGGAGGTCGGGCGACGGGCCCTTGCCGAGCTGGAGCTGGTTCACGCCGTCGAGGGCGAAGGCGAGCGTGAGGGAATCCATGAACGGCGTGCCCATCACCATGATGGACGCCTGGAACGAATCCGGCGGCAGGTCGTGCGGGAAGGTGACGCCCCTGCCGCGGTTCTCGTACGGCTCGCTGTCCGGCTCCTGGTAGGCGGACGGCTTGAGGAGCAGGTCCCAGCGGCGCCCCGGGGCGCGGGCGGGGATCATCGCCAGGTTGAACGCCTTGACCCAGTCGGGAAGCGTGTCCGCGTAGTACCGGCTCGTGGTGAACCGGCCGAAGACGTACCAGTAGACCTGCTGGCGCGCCTTCCCGACGGGGAGGATGGCGGCGCGATCCTTCCGGCTCACCGAGAGGGCCCGCGCATCCGGATAGCGGGCCTTGATCCAGTCGAACAGCTCCGTGCCGCGGAAGCGCCACGGCGACGCCCCCGGCCCCATGACCCCCACCAGCCGTCCGATCGCCGTGGTATCGGGCACGCCCTCGTCGTTGCGGACGATGCCGGTGGAATGCGGGTTCCGCCCGGAGAGCACCGTCGCGTGGCCCGGCGCCGTCTCCGTCATCGCGTGGTCCTGGTAGGCACTGGTGAACACCGCGCCCTGACGCAGCAGGCGGGCCAGCCCGCCGGTGAGCTGCGACCGCCACCGGTCCAGGTAGTCGGCGCGGAACTGATCCAGCGTGATGTGGACGACGAGGGTCGGCGGGGGGGCGGGGGCGGGAGCAGGGCGTTGCCGCGGGCCCGGGGCCTGCAGGGCTGCGGCCGCCAGCATCAGTGTCGCGTAGAGCAAGGAACGTCTCCGGTCAGCGTTGCAACGGGAATATGCGCGTCCCGTGCCGGGCGCGCGACGCTACAGCCAGCGGAAGATCCTGAGGGCGATCACGAACGAGACCACGCCCCACGCGACGCAAATGGCGGCCGGGCCGGCCACCGAGGCGAGCGAGGCGCCGTCGAGCATCACCGCCCGCAGCGCGTCGTTCAGGGCCGTGAGCGGCAGCGCCTTGATGACCGGCTGCATCGCGGCCGGGAAGTTCGCCGAGGAAAAGAAGACCCCCGACAGGATCCACATCGGCATCATGATGAGGTTCATCAACCCGTTCGCCGCCTCGTTGGTGCGCACGCGGCTGGCCGTCAGGAGGCCGAGGCCGGCGAAGCACATGGCGCCGACGACGGCCACGAGCAGGAAGACCACCACGGACCCCCGCATCGGGACGCCGAACGCCAGCATGCCGAAGCCGATGAGCAGCACCACCTCGGGGACCAGCATCGTCAGCCGGGCAGCGATGAACGAGAGCAGGTAGTGGCTCTTGCGCATCGGCGACGCGAGCAGCCGCTTCATCAGCTTCTTCTTCCGCGCGTCCACCAGCGCGTACCCCATGCTCCACATCCCGGTGCCCATGAGGTTGAGGCCAAGCAGCCCCGGGATGAGGAAATCGATGTAGCGCGAGCCCTTCTCCATCACCTTCTGCTCGGATACGGGACGCACGTCCCGCCGGCCGAGGGCACGCTGCAGCGCGTCGTCGGTCGCGAGCCGCGCCATGCGGCTCTCGGCCCGCGTGGAGTCGTAGCGATACAGCAGCGTCGCGCCGGGCACCACGACGATGGCCACACGCCCGCGGCGCAGCCGGTCGGCGGCTTCGGCCGGCGGCAGCACGGTCGCCTCGAATCCCCGGGCGTGCGCCAGGACCGACGCCACCGAGTCGGCGCCCGCCCCCGCCTCCACGCCGACGCGGATCACGTCGGGCGGCCGGTTGCGGAACGCCAGGCCGAGCGCCACCGCGAGGAGCAGCGGGAACGCGAAGACCCAGAACAGCACCTCCGGCTGCCGGAGCTGCTCCCGGAACCGCGCGAGCGTCAGCTGCACCAACGGGTGGTGGTTACGCATCGCGCAGGTGCCGGCCCGTCAGGCTCAGGAACAGGTCCTCCAGCGTGGCGTGGTGCGTGACCAGCTCCGTCATCTCCACCCCGCGCCGCTCCAGCTCGAGCATCAGGGCGGGCACGGCGCGGTGCGCTTCCGTGACGGTCAGGCTGAAGCGCGGCCCGTCCCGACGCGCCGCCTTGACGCCGGGCAGCGCGGCGAGCGCAGCCTCCGGCAGCGGCTCGGCCCCTCCGTCGCCGAGGGAGAACTCGACGATGTGGTCGGCGCCCAGCGAGGCGATCAGCTCGCGCGGCGACCCGAGGGCGATGACCTTGCCGTGGTCCATCACCGCGACCCGGTCGCACAGCCGCTCCGCCTCTTCCATGTAGTGCGTGGTCAGGACCACCGTCCCGCCCCCGCGCTTGAACGAGGCCACGATCTCCCACAGCTGCCGGCGGGACTGCGGATCGAGCCCCGTCGTCGGCTCGTCGAGGAAGAGCAGGTCCGGCGCCCCCACCAGCGCGCACGCGATCGCGAGGCGCTGCCGCTGCCCGCCGGAGAGCTTCTCGACCCAGGCGTCCCGCTTCTCACCCAGCTCCACGACGTCGAGCACTTCCTCCACCGTGCGCCCGCGCCGGTAGAAGCTGCGGAAGAGGGCGATCACCTCGGCCACCGTGAGCCGGTCGGCGAGCTTCGTCTCCTGGAGCGCGACGCCGAGCCGCTCCCGCAGCTCGTGCTCGTGGCCGTCCCACCGCAGGCCGAGGATCTCGATGTCGCCCTCGTCGTGCGTGAGCAGCCCCTCGAGCATCTCGACCGTGGTGGTCTTCCCGGCGCCGTTCGGCCCGAGCAGGCCGAAGCACTCCCCGGCGCGCACCTCGAGATCGAGGCCTGCGACGGCGGTCACGTCCTTGTAGCGCTTCACGAGGGCGCGGCACCGGATGGCGGCCGGGGTGGACTCTGGATTCATGGGTCGTGGATGATGACGAGGGGAGGCAACAAAGGAAAGGGTGTAGGGGGTAGGGTGTGGGGTGTGTGGTAGGCACGCCAGTCCCGCCTGCTACACCCTACACCCCCAACCCTACACCCTGATCAACAGATTCTGGGCAGCTGCTCCCCCGACAGGAGGTCGAGGACCCGGTCCCCGCCCCCCTTCGTCCTCAGCACGACCAGTCCCGGCGTGCCGCCCTGCCGCACGGTGCCGATGCGGCACGCCTGGGCGGTCTCCGGACGCGCGCGGAGCACCTCGAGGGCGCGGTCCGCGTCCGCAGCCGCGACGAAGGCGAGGAAGCGCCCCTCGCAGGCGACGTACAGCGGGTCGAGGCCCAGCACCTCGCACGCGCCGGCCACGTCCTCGCTCACCGGGATGGCGCTCTCGTGCACCGCGATCTCGCACCGCGCCTGGGAAGCGATCTCGTTCAGGACCGTGGCGACGCCGCCGCGCGTGGGGTCGCGCATGCAGTGCACGTCGAGCCCCGAGGCGAGCAGCGCGAGCGCAGCGTCCGCGACGCTCGCGCAGTCGCTCAGGATCGGCGCGGCGAACGCGAGGCCGTCGCGCACCGCCATCACGGCGACCCCGTGCTGGCCGACCGTGCCGCTCACGAGGACCGCGTCGCCCGGCCGCACCTCGCTCGGCGTGACGGGCCGCTTCGCCACCACCACGCCGACGCCCGAGCTGGTGATGAAGAGGCCGTCCCCCTTGCCCCGCTCCACCACCTTCGTGTCTCCGGCCACGACGGCCACCGACGCCTCGCGCGCGGCCTCCTGGATGGACGTGACGACCCGCGTCAGGTCGTCCACCGCCAGCCCCTCCTCGAGGATGAACCCGAGGCTGAGGTAGAGCGGGCGCGCGCCGCTCATCGCCAGGTCGTTCACGGTCCCGTTCACCGCGAGCCTGCCGACGTCGCCGCCCGGGAAGAAGAGCGGGTGCACGACGAAGCTGTCCGTGGTGAACGCCAGCGCGCCCGAGGGCCGCTCCAGCACCGCGCTGTCGTGCAGCACCGCCAGGGCGTCGTTCCGGAACGCCGGGACGAAGACGTTCTCGACCAGGTCCCGCGTGAGGCGGCCGCCGCCGCCGTGGGCGAGGAGGATCCGCCGGCCGTTGCCGAGCGGCACCGGGCAGGTGATCTCGCCCATCACACCGCTCCGGCCGCCACGGCCGCGGCCGCGCGACGGCGGTACAGATGGTACGCCGCGCACGCCCCCTCCGAGGAGACCATCGGCGCGCCCAGCGGATGATCGGGCGTGCAGCGCCCGCCGAACGCGGGGCACTCCTGCGGCCGGAGGCGCCCCTGCAGCACCAGCCCCGCCTGACAGTCCTGGTCCTCCGCGGCCGGCGGCTCCGAGTCCGGGAACCGCCGCTCGGCGTCGAATGCGGCGTACTTGGCGCGCAGGGCGAACCCGCTGCGCGGGATCCGGCCGAGGCCGCGCCAGTCGCGGTCGGCGATCTCGAACACCTCGGCGATCGCCGCGCGGGCATGCGTGTTGCCTTCGGGCCGTACCGAGCGGCGGTACTGGATCTCGACCTGGCTGCGGCCTTCCTCGAGCTGGCGCACTGCCATCGCGATCCCCTCGAGCAGATCCAGCGGCTCGAAGCCGGTGACGACGACCGGCACGTGGTACCGCTCGCACAGGGGTCCGTACTCCGCGGTCCCCATCACCGTGCAGACGTGGCCCGCGGCGAGGAAGCCCTGCACGCGGCAGTCGGGCGACTCGAGAATGGCCTCGAGCGCCGGCGGCACACGCACCTGCGCGAGGAGGACGGTGAAGTTCGTGAGGCGCTTCTTCGCCGCCAGCAGCACGGCCATCGCGTTCGCGGGCGCCGTCGTCTCGAAGCCGACGGCGAGGAACACGACCTGCCGCTCGGGCTCCTTCGCCGCGATCGCGACCGCGTCGAGGGGCGAGTAGACGATGCGGACGTCGCCACCGTCGGCGCGCACGTGCATCAGGTCGTCGCTGGTGCCGGGCACGCGGAGCATGTCGCCGAACGAGGTGAAGACGACCCCCGGCTGCCGCGCGATACGGAAGGCGCGGTCCAGGGTGCCGACCGGCGTCACGCACACCGGGCACCCGGGCCCGTGGATCAGCGTGATGCCCGGCGGCAGCATCTCGTCGATCCCGTACCGCACGATGGAGTGCGTCTGGCCACCGCAGACCTCCATCAGCGTCCATGGGCGCGTGACGATCGCGCGCAGCGTCTTCGCGTAGCGCTGCGCGGCGGCCCCGTCGCGGTACTCGTCCAGGTACTTCACGGCATTTCTCCGCGATCGAGCGCGTCGCCTTCGCGGCCGAACTCCGACAGCGCCTCCATCTCCTCCAGATAGCCGAACGTCTCCTCGGCGTCCTCGCGGCTCAGCACGGTGAGCGCGAGCCCCACGTGCACGATCACGAAGTCGCCGACGACGGCCTCCGGAACGTACTCGAGGCAGACCTCCCGGTCCGCGGCGCCGAACCGGACCGTGCCGTACCGCAGGCCGCCGGGGCCGACATGGCGGTCGAGGATCTCGCCGGGCACGCCGAGGCACATGGGCTAGCCCCTCCGCTCGAGCAGGGTGTGGGCGGCCACGAGGGCCTGCCCCACCGCCAACCCGCCGTCGTTCGGTGGGATGCGGCTCGCCGTGACGACCTGGAAGCCCCGCGTCCGGAGATCCCGCACGGCCAGCGTCACGAGCGCGGCGTTCTGGAAGCACCCGCCCGACAGCACCACGCGAGGGAGGCCGTGCCACTCGGCCACGGCTCCGATCATCTGGGCGAGCGTGAGGTGGAACCGGCCGGCGGCGGCGGAGGGTGTCGCGCCGCTGCGGAGGTCCGCGAGCAGCCCCGCGACGGCGGGGCGCCAGTCCACTTCGAGCGGAGCGTCATCCCCGGCGCCCGCCGGCTCGAGCAGCCGGAAGGGATAGCCGGCGGACGCCCCGGGCTCCGCCATCTGCTCGAGCTGCATCGCGGCCTGTGCCTCGTAGCTCGACTCCTGGCGGAGTCCGAGCAGGGAGGAGACGGCGTCGTACAGCCGGCCCGCGCTCGACGTGCGTGCCGAGCAGCCGCCCGGCTTGAACAGGGCCTCGAGGATGGAACGCCGCGACCGGGCATGCTCCACCGGCGGCACGTCGAGGTCCCACAGCCCTTCGCCGTGGATCTCGTGCAGCACGCCGAGCGCCGACCGCCAGGGCTGGCGCGCGGCCGCCTCGCCGCCGGGCAGCCAGAAGGGGAGGAACCGCGCGACCCGGCGGAAGCCGACGACCGATGACCGCAGGAACTCGCCGCCCCAGATCGTGCCGTCGGTCCCGAGGCCCGTGCCGTCCCACGCGACGCCCAGCACCTCGCCCTCGAGATCGTGCTCGGCCATCACCGCCGCGACGTGCGCGTGATGGTGCTGGACCCGGATCACTTCCAGCCCGCTGGCTTCGGCCAGCCGGGTGGTCGCGTAGTCCGGATGGAGATCGCACGCCACGGCCACCGGGGCCAGACCGTAGAGCCGCTCGTAGTCGGCCACGGTGCGCTGCAGCGCGTCGAGCGAGAGCGGGTGGTCGAGGTCGCCGATGTGCTGGCTCACGATGATCTGGTTGCCGTGGCTCCACGCCACCGCGTTCTTGAGGTGGCCGCCCAGGGCCCGCACCGTCGGGAGGTGCGCGCGCAGCTCCACCGGCAGGGGCGCGAAGCCGCGGGCGCGCCGCAGCAGGAGCAGGCCGCCGTCCACGACGCGCGCGACCGAGTCGTCCACGTGCCGGACGATCGGACGGTCGTGGTGCAGGAAGGCGTCGGCGATGGGACCGAGACGCTCCCGGGCGTCCTCGGCCGTGATCGCCATCGGCTCCTCGGAGAAGTTCCCGCTCGTGCAGACGACCGGGAAGTTCAGCCGGGCCAGGAGCAGATGGTGGAGCGGCGAGTACGGCAGCATCGCTCCGACCGAACGGAGTCCCGGCGCCGTCTCCGCCGAGATCGCGCTGCGATCCACCAGCGGCAGAAGGAGGATGGGCGCCGAGGCGGAGGTCAGGAGCCGCGCCTCCTCGTCCCCGACCCGCGCCACGCGGCGCAGCGCCTCGAGGCTCGGGAACATCACCGCGAGCGGCTTCGACTCCCTGCCCTTGCGGCCCCGGAGGCGCGCCACGGCGGCGTCGTCCCGCGCGTCCACGATCAGCTGGTAGCCGCCGATCCCCCGGAGGGCGAGGATCCGCCCGGAGCGGACCACCGCGAGGGCCGCCTCCAGCGGATACGTCGCGTAGGGCCCCGCCGTCCGATCGTGTCCCTCGAACCAGAGGCGCGGCCCGCACCGCGGGCAGGCCACGGGCTGCGCGTGGAACCTGCGGTCGGCCGGGTCCCCGTACTCGGCGCCGCAGTCCGGACACATCCGGAACTGCCGCATCGCGGTCAGCGGCCGGTCGTACGGCAGCCCTTCGATGATCGAGAGCCGCGGCCCGCAGGCCGTGCAGTTGAGGAACGGGTAGTTGAACCGGCGGTCGTCGGGGTCGAACAGCTCCTGCCGGCACTCGGGGCAGGTCGCGAGATCCGGGAGCATCGCGACCACCAGCTCACCCGCCAGGTCGCTCGCCTCGATCTCGAACCGCGCGGCGCCGTCCGGCGCGATCTCCTCCACCTCCACGCCGCGCAGCACGGCGGCCGGCGGAGCCTCCAGCGGCAGCCGCCTGACGAACGCCGCCTCCGCCTCCGCCTCCCCCTCGGCGACGATGAGCACGCCGAACGGCGTGTTCCGCACCGATCCCGCGAGGCCGAGCGAGCGCGCGAGGCGGAAAACAAAGGGACGGAACCCCGTCCCCTGCACCGCTCCCCGTACGGTGATGCGCGCTGCGACGCGCCGCCCTGTCGCCTGCGCGAGCGCCGGGCTCACGGCGCAGCGCCCACCGGTTCATGCTGCAGCGCCGCCCGCTTGGCCGCGATGCGCCACTCGAGCCACGCGACCACGTCGTCGATCCCCTCGCCGGTGCGGCACGAGGTCGTCAGGACCGCGATCCCGGGATGCACGTCGCGCGCGGCGGCGATCGCGCTCGGGAGGTCGAAATTGGTGCGGTCCAGCAGATCCACCTTGTTGATCGCGACCAGGCCCGCCCGCCGGAACATCAGGGGGTACTTCTTCGGCTTGTCGTGCCCTTCCGTGACGGACAGCAGCATGACCACGTCGTCCTCGCCGAGGTCGAACTCGGCGGGACACACCAGGTTGCCGACGTTCTCGATCAGCAGGACCTCGGTCCCTCCCTCGACCACGCGGTGCAGGGTCGGGTGCACCATGTGCGCGTCGAGATGGCACGCCGCGCCCGTGTTGATCTGGTAGACCGGCACGCCGAACCCGTCGAGGCGCTCCTTGTCCGCGTTGCCCACGATGTCGCCCTCGACCACGGCCAGGCGGTACCGTGCCGCGAGGAGGGGGATCATCCACTCGAGCAGGGACGTCTTCCCCGAGCCGGGCGCGCTCATGATGTCCACGGTGTAGATCCCGTGCGCCGTGAGGTACTCGCGGTTCTCCCGTGCGATGGCGTCGTTGGGCTCGAGCAGCCCCGCCTTGACGTCAATTTGATGCATGGGCCACCTCGGGTTCCTCGGACAGCTCCAGCGTACGGACCTCGAGCTCGCGCCCGGTGGACACGCGCGTGTTCTCCGAGCCGCACGCCGGGCAGCGGAACACCAGGTCCTCGACCGGGTTCGTCCCGCCGCAGGCGCTGCACGTCATGGTCAGCGGGATCACCTCGAAGACGAGCCGCGCGCCCGCCAGCGGCGTGCCGACGGACAGGCACTGGAAGGCGAAGTCGAGGGCCTCGGTGGACACGCCCGCCAGCTCTCCGACGCGCACGTGGATCGCCTCCACACGCCCCGGGTGCTGCTCCAGACGCTGTTCGACCGCCTCGATCAGGTTCAGCGCAATGCTGGCTTCGTGCATGAATCCCCCCACTGGAGGTTCCATTGCATAAGCTGTGCCTCCACGCGCCTTACGACCTCCGGGAGCGCCGCCTCGACCGCCGGCGTCAGCTTCTCCCCGAAGGTGCGCGTGTCCTGGGCCTCCACGGCGAAAAACACGGTTTCGACCGGGAGCGGAATGTCGAGTGAGCGCCCCAGCGCCAGGGCGTTGCCGAGACTCACGTCGTGGTAGGAGACGGCCCGCATGGTCGGGATGGCCGCGTCGGGCGTGAGGCGGTAGACGGTGCCGGGCGGGCCGCGCCGCCACTCGATCGCGTCCACGATGACGGCGCGCTCGTACCCGGCGAGGAGGTCGATGAAGCGCAGACCGCCCCAGGAGCTCTGGAGCACGTCCACCGGCGCCCCGGCCAGCCGCTCGGCCAGCAGGGCGGCGGCGCGAAGCCCGACGGCGTCGTCGGTGAGGAGCGGATTCCCCAGTCCGACGACGACGATCCGCTGGGGGAGCCCCGTCACGCGTGCGCCTCCTTCCGGTGCCTTCCCGCTAGGGTCGGCGCACCACGCGGATCAGCTGCCCGTCCGCGTCGCGAATGGCGACCTCGAGCGGCATCTCGCCGAGGAGGCTGTGGGTCGCGCACCCCAGGCAGGGGTCGTAGGCGCGGAAGGCCATCTCGACCATGTTGAGCAGGCCGTCGGAGACCTCCTTGCCGGAGATCAGTCCCTTGGCCGCCTTCTCCACTCCCATCGCCATGCGCGCCGCGTTCCCCTGCGTCGCGACGATGAGGTTGGCCATCGTGATCACGCCGCGCTCGTCCGTCTGGTAGTGGTGGATCAGCGTGCCACGCGGCGCCTCCACGACACCGATGCCTTCCTGCGGCGTCGCCGTCGGCAGGGTGCGGACGTTGGGGTCCACCAGCACCGGGTCGGCGGCGATCTCCTGCAGCCGCTCGGTCGCGTACAGCAGCTCGATGACCCGCGCCCAGTGGTTGCCGAGCGTGTGATGCACCGGCTTGCCGCCCAGGATCTCGTACATCTTCTCGTACGCCTGCTGCGCCAGCGGCGTCGCCATTCCCGAGGCGACGTTGAGCCGCGCCAGCGGTGCCACCGCGTAGATCCCGCTGTCGGCGCCCTCCACGAAGCCCTTCCACCCCACCGGCTTGAGGTAGCAGAACTTCATGTAGCTCCACGGCTCCACGTGCTCGGCGATGTAGTCCAGGTACTGCCGCGCCGCGAACCGGGCGACCTCTTTGCCCTCGGGCGAGACGACCTTGAGCTTCCCGTCGTAGAAGTTGGGCCGGTCCTTGTCGTCCACCATCCCCATGTAGTGGGTCCGGTGGGTGAAGGTGTCCGAGGTGATGAGCTTCACGTACTCGGCGTTCTTGAGGACCACGTCCTCGAACACCTTGAGCGTGAATTGCGCGAAGCCGACCGCGTCGGCCGCCAGCACCTGGAACTGCTTCTGCTCCTCCGGCTTGATCGGCTTGGCGACGCCGCCGGGGAGGCCGAGCACCGGGTGGATGACCTTGCCGCCGACCATGCTGATCAGCTCACGCAGCCGCCGCCGCATCGCGATCACGGTCTTGCCGGTCTCGACGCCCACCTTCGCGATCACGCCCAGGATGTTGCGCTCGGCCGCAGGCGCCGTGGGACCCACGACGAAGTCCGGCCCGCCCAGGAAGTAGAAGTGCAGCGCGTGGTCCTCGGCCATGAAGGCGTTGTAGACCAGCTCGCGGATCGCCTTCGCCGCGGGTGGCGGCTCGACCTTGTACAGATCGTCGAGCGCCTTGGTCGCAGCCATGTGGTGCGCGGTCGGGCATACGCCGCAGATGCGGGAGGTGATCTGCGGCATGTCCTCGGCCAGCCGCCCCTGCGCGAACTTCTCGAACCCGCGCAGTTCCGGGACCTGCATGAAGGCGCGGCTGACGTCGCCCTTCGCGTCGAGGAAGATCTCGATCTTGCCGTGACCCTCGAGGCGGGTGATCGGATCGATGCTGATCCGGCGCCCCGCCGGGGCGGCCTGTGTCGTCGGCTGCGTCATGGTTGTCCCACCTTCACGTTGTGGGCCGGCGCGGCTGCGGCCGGCTTGCGCGCAACACACTCCAGCACCGCCTTCGGGGATATCATCTCGGTGCCGATGCCCAGCTTCTTCGCGCTGATCCCCATCGCCAATCCCATCAGCTGGGTGAAGTAGAGCACCGGGATCTCGTAGGCGGTCCCGAACTCGCGGTTCACGTCCCGCTGGTAGCACTCCAGGTTCAGCTGGCACAGCGGGCAGGCGGTGGCGATCACGTCCGCGTGGGCCTGCGCGGCGCCGCGCAGCAGCTCGTGCACCATTGCGAGGGCGGCGCGCCGGAACCCGATCATCAGGGAGGCGCCGCAGCACCGCAGCCGGTGCGCGAACTCCACGGGTTTCGCCCCGAGGGCCGCCACCAGGTCCTCGAAATACCGCGGACCCGTCGCGTCGAAGCCGTCGTTCCGGTCGGGCCGCACCAGCTGACAGCCATAGTACGCCGCCACCTTCAGGCCCTTGAGCGGGCGCGTCACCTTCTGCTTGATCGCGTCGAGGCCCACGTCCCGCACGAACACGTGGATGAGGTGGTGGACGTTCACCGCGCCGCCGTAATGCAGGCCGTCGGCCTCGAGCGCGAAGTTCATGTGCTCCGCGAGGTCCGCGTCCTTCTTGAGATCCTGGTTCGCGTGGTAGAGGTTCTTGAAGCACGCGTTGCACGGGGCCACCACGTCCAGGCCGGTCCGCTCGGCGATGGCGAGGTTCCGGGCGCACAGCGTGTGCGCCAGCAGCTCGTCGATGTTGGTGTAGGGCGTGGCCCCGCAGCAGTTCCAGTCCTCGATCTCCTCGAACTGCACGCCGAGCTTGGCCCCCGTCTCGATGGTCGAGAGGTGGTAGCTCGCGGAGACGGTCTCCGCGGAGCACCCGGGGAAGTACGCGTACCGTTTCATTCGATGCCTTCCAGTGGCACGATCCGGCTCAGCATCGCCCGGAAGTTGTCCACCCGCTTCACGCGGGACGGCATGAGCGGCATGCGGCCCTTGGCCAGGAGCCTCATGCCGAACTGCATCTCGCGCAGCATCCCCTGGACGCCGCCCTCGAAGATGAACGCCGGGGCGTACCCGGGCTCGTACGACTTCCCCGTGCGCATGATGGTCCGCACGAAGCGCCGCGAGAACTCGGGCCCCACAAGATCGCCGCGGTACTTGTTCTTCCAGATCGAGTACCGCTTGAGCACGTACATCAGCTCCGACGGCTTGATCCCCTTCGGGCAGACCCCGGAGCAGGCGTAACACGAGGCGCACACCCAGAACGTGTTGCTCGCCAGCACCTCGTCCCTGAGGCCGGCGTTGATCATGCCGATGAGCCGGCGCGGCGTGTTATCCATGAACTCGACCGCCGGGCAGGCCGACGAGCAGGTCGCGCACTGAATACAGCAGTTCAGGCCGCGCGTGCCCGTCGCGTACATCTCGTTCGAGATCTCGTCCGCGAACGAGGGCTTCGTCCACATACGCCCTCCCCTTCCTCAGGCCTCAGGACACCGGCTGGCCGCGCGTCTCGGCCGCCAGGAGCAGCGCCCGGACCCGTTCCAGCAGGAGGTCCGGCTCCACCGGCTTCTCGATCAGCTCGTTGAGCGCCACGAAGTTCGGGTGCACCGCCTGGCCCGGGAACATGAACGCGATCTGCTCGCGGATCCCCGTGATGATCAGGATCGGGAGGTCCTTGAGCCCCGGGTCCTTGCGGAGCTTGCGCGCCATCATGACACCCTCGGCTCCCCGCCCCATCATGATGTCGAGGAGCAGCAGGTCGTGGGACCGCGCTTTCAGGGCCGCGAACCCGTCCTTCGGGTTGTAGGCGACCTCGGTCTCATAGCCGGCGCCGTCCAGAATGGCGCGGATCCCCGAGACGAAGTCGGGGTCGTCGTCGATGATCATCAACCGCTTGCGCTCGCTCATCTGGAACCGTCCTTTGCTGATGCTGCCAGAGGTTCTGCCTCCCGGCGTTCCCCGCCGGGTACGTCGTGGCCGAGCGCGGGCAGCGTGATCACGAACGTGCTCCCCTGGCCCGGCGTGCTCTGTACCGTGATGCCCCCCCCGTGCGCCTCGACGATCCGCCGGCTTACGGCCAGACCGAGCCCGGAGCCGCGTTCGCCGCCGACGCCCGGCTGGGTGTAAAACGCCTCGAACAGGTGCGGCAGCTCCTCCGCGGTGATGCCCACGCCGTGATCGGTGACCGCGATCCGCACGTCGTCGTCCCGCAGCTCGGCGGTCACTTCGATCCGGCCGCCGTCGCGGGAGAACTTGACGGCGTTGCCGAGGATGTTGACCACCGCCTCGGTCAGCGTCCCCTGGTCACCCAGCACGCGGGGCGCCGGCTCCGGCACCGTCACGTCGATGGTGACTGCCTTGCGCGTGGCGTAGACCAGCGCGCTCTCCACCGCCTTGTCGATCGGGATCCGCACCGACACCGGGACCTGGCGTGCCTTGATGGCGTCCATGTCGATCGAGACACCCCGCCGCCAGGTGTCCACCATCTGGATCAGGTCGGCCATCCGGGCCTTCACCCGCGCCAGACGGTCCCGCTGATCCGGCGTCGCGGCCGCGGCGAACTCGCGCTCGAGCACGAAGACATTCTGCTGGATGGCGGCCAGCGGCGCCTTGAGCTCGTGAGACACGATCGCCGCGAAGTGGTCCCGGAGCAGGTCGCGCTCGCGGCGCAGCGCCATGGCCTCGAACGTCAGTGACCGCTTCTCGACGGCACGCTTGATGATCAGCCGGAATTCCTCAGGCGTGAACGGCTTCGGGAGAAAGTCGTACGCGCCTCGCTTCATCGCGTCCACCGCCGAGCTCACGGTGGCGTAGCCGGTGATTACGATCGTCACGACGGTCGGATCTGCCTCGCGCAGATGCTCCAGGACCTCGAAGCCCGACAGCCCCGGCATCTTGAGGTCCACCACCACGACGTCGGGCCGGAACTCCTTCACGAGCGCCAGCCCGCGCACGCCGTCGGTCGCGGTGGTGAGCTGGTACCCCTCGCCGCGCAGGATCTCGGTGCACGAGTCCAGCACGATCTCCTCGTCGTCCACGACCAGGATCCGCGCGTTCCCTTCCATGGCCCTTAGCCCTCCGCCCGATCGCGAAGCGGGAGCCGCACGCTGAAGGTGGTTCCCTTCCCCGGCTCGCTTTCGACCGAAATCGTGCCGCGGTGCTCCTTCACGATCCCGAAGCTGATCGCCAGGCCGAGCCCCGTGCCGTGCCCGACCGCCTTGGTCGTGAAGAACGGATCGAAGATCCGTTCCATATCCGCCTGGGCGATCCCGTGCCCCGTGTCGGAGAACTCCACCTCGACCATCTTCTCGGCCGGATCCACCCGCGTGGTCACCCGCAGTTGTCCACCGTCCGGCATGGCCTCGGCCGCGTTGATGATCAGGTTCATGAACACTTGCTGCATCAGCGACGGGTCCACTACGACCTCGGGCACATCGGCGCCGAACTGTCGGACGACCTCGATGTTGTGGAACAGGGCCTGGTCCTCCACCAGTGCGACGCACCCTTCGACCAGCGCCTTGACCTCGGTCGGCTTCGTGACCGGTGTCCGCGGCCGCGCGAAATCCAGCAGCCCCCGGACGATGCTGGTGCACCGGTCCGCCTGCGTCACGATCTTCTCTACCCACGCGTCGGAGCCGTTCCCGCCGAGCTTCCCTTGCTTCTCGCGCAGCAGGTGCGAGTACGCCACGATACCCTGCAGCGGGTTGTTCAGCTCGTGCGCCACGCCGGCCGCGAGCTGTCCGATCACCGCCAGCCGCTCCGACTCCATGATCTTGCGCCGCGTGAACTCGCGGAGCTTCTCGTCGCGCGCCCGCAGCGCGTCGGCCATCGCGTTGAAGCTCTCGGCGAGCTCGGCGATCTCCGTCACCGGCGGCGTCGGGACCCTCGCGCTCAGGTCGCCGTGGGCGAGGCGATGCGAGGCCGCCACCAGATCGCGGAGCGGCACCGACAGCCACTGGGCCAGGCCGTAGGAGAGGCCGACCGTGAGCACGGTGCCCGTCAGCGCGATCGCGAGGAACAGGAGCGTCGAGCGCCGCTTGAGGTCGAGGTATGGCGCCTCGAGGAGACCCACGCCGAGCATGCCGACGTTCGCGCCTTCGATGTTCTGGAGCGGACGGTAGGCGGCGATGTACCGCTCGGTGCCCGCGAGCGTTCCGGCGACCCAGCGGCGGCCCTCCACCACGACCTCCCGGTACACGTCGGGCTCCGCCCGTGTGCCGAGGATGCGGGCGCCTTCGGCGTTGAGGACGTTGGTCGCGATCCGGAGATCGTGGAGGAACAGCGTGGCGGCCCCGACGGGCCGGCCTTTGTACTCGGCGTCCTCGAACACGCCGTGCTTGATTCTGTCCACCAGCTCGGCGCGACCGTTGAGCAGCACGGCGGCGTACACCGCGCCGAGCAGCCGGCCCGCCTCCACGATCGGCGCGGCGGCGGCGAGCATCATCGCCGCCGAATCCGGACCCACATCGCGCACCACGAGGCCGGGGCACTCCCGGCGCAGGTCGCCGACGGAGAGGAGCTGCGTCGCGGCCACCGACTCGCGGCGCGTCAGCACGGCCTTGAGCAGCGGGTCGGAGGTCCGGTCGTCTCCGACGCGCGACGGATTCGCCGGGTGCCAGATCACCCGTCCCGCCGCGTCCGTGACGAGCAGGATGTCGAGCCGCTCCTGCCGTAGCACGCCGCCCAGCACAGCGCCGGCGCGCCCGGCGGGGCCGCCGCGAAGGGCGTCCTTGAGGAAGATCCGGTCGGCGGTGAGCCGCGTCACCTGCTGCACGCTGTGCAGCTCGCTGCCGTAGAGCTCGCCGGCCGCCATCAGCGATTCTGCGACGCGGTTCTGCGCCTCCGTGACGACCCGGGTCTCGATGAAGCGGATCCCCACATAGCTGAAGATCGCGCTGATGATCACGATGATCACCAGGAAGCTGGACATCAGCCGGAGCGCGATCGACTTCAGCACGTCCTCACCCCTTGGTCGCGACGCCCGCGGCCGGGCGCCTGCGGCGCAGCAGCGAGGCGGGCAGGCTGTAGCGGTACAGAGTGCCGACGGGGTCGGGAATGGAGCTCAGGATGCGCTCGATCTCCGCGGCGTCGTTGCTCTCCACCATGGACGCGATCGCCGACAGCGCCTTGGCGCCCTGGTCCTTCACCCGGCTCGTGGGTCCGAAGCAGCCGGTGCACGGCATGTTCCCCTTGATGCACGGCGCCTCGCACCCGCCACGGGTGGCGGCTCCCAGGCAGAGCACTCCCTGGGCGAGGAGGCACTCTTCCTCGTTGAGCTTCACCTCGGAGGGCCGCTTGAAGGCGCCGAGGGAAAGCTGCTCCGGCTTGCTCTTCTTGCGCGGGCACTCGTCGCACAGCGCGACGTCCGGCGCGAGGACACTCCCCTTGGGCGGGAGCGTGCCGGCGAGCAGCGCCATCACCGCATTCGCGATCAGGGCGGGCGTCGGAGCACAGCCGGGGAGGTAGTAATCCACGTCGATCACCTGGTCGAGCGACCGCACCGTTTCGTACAGCCTCGGAATCGTCAGGCGGTAACCGTCGACCGCGGAGCTGGGGTGCGGGAGCATCCCGTCCGGGTTGACGGTGCTCGGGCTCTCCAGGTACGCCGAGGCGAGAACGCCGTCGAGGTCGAACAGGTTGGCCAGCCCGGGGATGCCGCCCAGCTGCGAGCAGGACCCGAACGACACGACCGTCTGGGCCTTGCGCCGCAGCAGATGCACCATCTCTTCCTGCTCGGTGCTGCGGATCGCGCCGTTGAGGAACGCCGCCGCGAGCGAGCCGTCGGCCATCGCCTCGACATCGCGGCGCTTGAAGTCCAGCGCCACCGGCCAGAACACGATGTCCACGGCGGCGACCACGTCGAGCACCTTCTCCGCGAGGTCCACCACCGCCTCCTCGCAGCCGCCGCACGAGGCGCACCAGTAGAACGCGACCTTGGGCTTGTCCGTCATGGGACCGCGACCTCCTCCGGCTCGTCGGCGCGCTCGCTGGGCACCGTCAGGTTGAGCGGCCCGAGCGCGCGCACCTTCTCGACCATGTCGTTCACCGCGATGCGGAGCGGCTCGGCCTCCGACGCGGAGATCCACTCCAGCCGGAACCGCTCGTCCTCGATGCCCAGCTCGTGCAGCATCCGCCGCAGCAGGTGGAAGCGCCGCAGCGTCTTGTAGTTGCCGGACTCGTAGTGGCAATCGCCGGGATGACAGCCGCCGATGAGCACGCCGTCGGCGCCCTTGGCGAAGGCGTCCAGCACGAACTGCGGATCGATGCGCCCCGAGCACATCAGGCGCACCACCCGGATGTTGGGCGCGTACTTGAGCCGCGTGGTGCCCGCGAGATCGGCGGCCAGGTAGGTGCACCAGTTGCAGAAGAACGCGACGATCCTCGGCTCGAACTGCGCCGGCGCCGCGCCTCCGCCTGCATCCGTGGTCGTCTCAGGCATACGCCAACACCCCTCCGATCTCGTCGTAAATCTCCTCGTCCTCGAACAGGTTCTGCCGGGCCGAGCCCGATGGGCAGACCGATACGCAGGTCCCGCAGCCCTTGCACAGCACCTCGTTGACCTCGGCGACTTCCTTCTCGGCGTTGAAGCTGATGGCCTTGTAGGGGCACATCGCGATGCAGGTCTTGCAGCCGGAGCAGTCCTCCTCGACGATGTACGCCGTGTTGGGCTCCAGCTCGATGAACCCCGCGTTGATCAGCGATAGCGCCTCGCCGGCCGCCGCCCCCGCCTGGGCCACCGTGTCCGGGATGTCCTTGGGGCCCTGGCAGGCCCCGGCGATCCAGATCCCGTCGGTGAAGGTGGAGACGGGCGCGAGCTTCGGGTGGCGCTCCGTGAACCAGCCCCCCGCCGCGCAGGTGATGTTGAACATCCGGCGCACCGCTTCCGCGTCAGCCCGCGGCTCCAGGCCGACGGCCAGCACCACCATGTCCACCGGGAGCTTGCGCACCTTGCCGAGCAGCGTGTCCTCGGCCTGCAGCATCAGCCGGCCGTCGTTCTCCGGCGCGGGATAGACGTCGGCGACCTTGCCGCGGATGAAGTGCACGCCGTCCTCGGCCACCCGATTATAGAATTCCTCGAACGACTTCCCCGGCGTCCGCATGTCGATGTAGAAGTTGTAGACCTCGGCCCCGGTCCGTTCCTTGAGCAGGTGGGCCAGCTTCAACGAGTACATGCAGCAGACGCGGGAGCAGTGCTTGTTGGTATGCTCGTCCCGGCTGCCGATGCAGTGGATGATGCCGACCGTCTGCGGCTTCTTCCCGTCCCGCAACACCACTTCCCCGTTGGTCGGGCCCGACGCGTTGAGCAGCCGCTCCACCTCGAGCGCCGTGTAGACGTTCGGATAGGTGCCGTACCCGTAGTACGGCAGCCGCTTGGCGTCGAAGACCTGAAAGCCGGTCGTGAGCAGGATGGTGCCGATCTCGATCTCTTCGATCCGCTCCTGCTGCGTGAAGTCGATGGCATTACGGTCGCCGCAGGCCTCGACGCAGGTCTTCTTGCACTTGTGGGACTTGAACTCGATGCAGGCCTCGGGGTCGATCGTGACGAAGTTCGGCACGGCCTGCGGGAACGGCAGGTAGACGGGCCGCCGCTTCGACATGCCGAGGTTGAACTCGTCGGCCCACTTCGGCGTCTGGTAGATGCAGGCCTCGATGCAC
>Ga0187889_10001705_pt1 | contig 23041 bp, 18 predicted proteins | sample June2016WEW_7_10_2_FD_132992 | JGI IMG/M metagenome (GOLD analysis project Ga0187889, IMG submission 132992) | Peatland microbial communities from SPRUCE experiment site at the Marcell Experimental Forest, Minnesota, USA - June2016WEW_7_100 | ecosystem: Environmental > Terrestrial > Soil >... | reverse complement strand
TCACCAACACCATCGCGGCCAAGGATGTGCGGAAGCGGCGGCTTCGCACCGTACATGGCCTTCGCCAGCAAATCGTCCGCCGGGTTTAGCGCCGCAAACTTCAGCCTCAACAGCGCCTGACCCGGACCGGGTTCAGGATCCGCCACTTCGCCTAAACGAAGTTTGCCGACGCCTTCATATGACTCCATCAACCATGCGCGCATAGCTATTGCCTCAGACCAATAATATTAGTTTACCAAGAAGAGGCCGAGCATCAGTCCGATCAACCTCTTGGCTATGTATCCAACGCGTCGAGGAGCGTCCGGCCGACCTTGCGTTCGAGGCGCAAGAGCCGATGCTCGAACCGCGCTTTGGTCCTGCGATAGGCGGCCGCCGCGATCGTCCCCGCCTGGTTCGCGCGACGGAGTTGGGCGAGCGCCTCACGCGCGACCGCCAGCGCCTGTTGCGGCTCGCGGGCTTCATGCTCATAGTAGATTGCCAGTTGCTCGTAAGCTTCGTAGCCCTCGCGAGAGTTTCCCCGTGTGCTTTCCCAAAGCTCGCGCGAGCGGGCGAGGTCTCCGTCGCGCTTTGCCAGTCGTGCGAGCGCCGTGCGAGCAGCACGATCGGTTTCCAGCGGCAGCGCGGAGCCAATCGATCGTTCGTACAGTTTGCGTGCACGCTTTCGCTCGCCACGCCGCTCGCAAATGCGAGACACACCGTACACCTCGAGCCCATCCTGGCCAGATGCCTCTTCATCACCGAGGAGTGTCAGGATGCGGCTCGAAAGTCCGGCAAGGCCGCGCAGGTCCATCTGGTTATGGTGGAAGACAGGGACCAGCGCATCTGCGCGCCCACCGCGTACAAAATCGAGATAGATTCTTGGGATCAGCTCCGAGGCTAAATCTGCGCCCCGGTCCCAGCCGAGCACGTGACGTTCGAGTTGTGACAATTTTACCGAGCCAAGCCGCAGGCGCCAGAGGCTCCGTGCCGGATGGAGGAAATCGAGGTGGGCTCGCGGTGCGGGCGGAGGAATGGTTCGCGTCATCCGATAACGTGTTTCGAGCAATGGCCAGTCGAACGATTTGCCGTTGAACGTGATCAACACCGGGCGTTCTGCCAACCGCTCTGCAAGTGCCGCGAGCAGTGAAGGCTCTTCACTGTACTCACGCATGAACAACTGCTCGACCTCAAGGCCCCCGCCTTCCCACCATCCCAGGCCGACCAGAAACGGATAGGTTCCCGTCCCGCCGGCGAGTCCCGTTGTCTCCGTGTCGAGAAAAAGCCACCGCTGCGCGTCAGCGACATCTTCCGGAGCATCCGGTGCGAGCAACCGCAGTGCCGCAGCATCTGGAACACATGGGGCATGGCCACCATGCCAGCAGTGCAGAGACAGATGTTCGCCATGGAGATTCCGCTTCACCGCCGCCCCCAGAATCAGCGCGAGTCTCTCTGATCCACTGCCAACGCCGGGAGCGCAGCCGAAGGATTCTTTTTCGGCAGGGTTGCGCACCGGCCCGACCTTGTGTCCCGATATGGGTGTGGTCGAAGAGGGCTGCAGTGCCTTCAACCGGGCAAAGCGATCTGCTGTCGGGAGACCCACGTTAGTTTGAAAACCTACCTTCCTTATTAGTACTGGGAGCGCCAAGGCCGCTCAGGAACATAGCTGCCCAAGGATCGCCAAGGCTACTTCCTTGGAGCGCTCGCTGTTGTCACCAGCGGGGCCGACACACGACGGGCATCCCTTGTCGCATGGACAGGCAGCGATGAGTTCACGCGTGCGCGCCACAAGCACTTGGCAGACGCAGTAGAGCGGCTCACTGAAACCAATCCCTCCGGGATAGGCGTCATACAGATACAAGTTCGGCTGGAAAAGTTCCTTCTCGACACCAGTCGCAGTCGCGAAGTCCTGCCACTCAATGTCGGCACCCGCACTCGGCGGCCGCTCGCCGACCGCGGTACCGAGGTCGCGCCGGTCGCACATCAGCAGCAGTGTCGCCATGGAGGCAAGCGCGTAGAGTAGCCCGAAAATGCCGCTCTGCCGCTCGGAAAGCGTGAACGGCAGTGCCGCCAGTAGTTCGTGTTCGAGCGTCACCCAGAACGCAGTCGTGTGCATCTCGTTCTCCGGTAATTCGAGCTGTCCGGAGCCCACGTTCTCATTGGTGAAGAATTTGATTTTCTTGAAACCGACGACCTGCGATCGGACAAGCACGTCGCCATGCGCGCGGGCGGCCGGTCCGGGAATTCTCTGCTCTTCCGCGATTTCAAGTACCCGCACCTGCGTGTAACGGATTGCATCCGTGAAATAGTCCACGTTCACGCGCTTCACGTATGCTTTGCGCTGGCCGAAATCAAGCCGCTCGACATGGTACTGCTGTCCCTGATGAATGTAGATCGCCTTCGGATGAACCGTGGTGAGCGCGGACGAAAAATCCACCTCTCCGATTACTTCCGGCTCTCCATTCTCTTCGCCCGTGATATCGATGATGACGAAATTGTCAGACGTCACCGAGCGCAGGTTGATCGTGTCCGCCGGATAGCCCTCCTGGACCCAGTGCCAGTTGCCTCCGCTACGCTGCAGGAACCCCACTTCACCAAGCTGCATGCAGAGCTCCGGCAATTCCACATTGCCGAATCGCTCATCGGGCGAGAGCGGCAGCTCAAACGCCGCGCACTTCAAATGGTTCACGAGAATCTCGAGGTTGTCCGGCTGAATGTGCGCCTGCTCGGGCGAACTTCCGAAAAAGTAATCCGGATGCTGCACGATGAATTGATCAAGCGGCGCGGAAGACGCAACGAATACCGCGCAGGAGGTCCCGCTGCGGCGCCCCGCACGTCCGGCCCGCTGCCAGGTGGAAGCAATCGAGCCCGCGTAACCCGCCATCACACAAGCGTCGAGTGATCCAATATCGATCCCCAGCTCGAGAGCATTCGTGGTCACTACCCCACGAACCCGGCCCTCGCGCAACCCGCGTTCAATCTCGCGCCGTTCCCCTGGCAAGTAACCGCCGCGGTATCCCCGGACCGGTTCCGCCTGGCCAGGCTTCGGCGGATTCGCCTGCTGCAAATAGGTGAGCAGGACCTCCGTATGCAATCGGCTATTGGCGAAAACAATTGTCTGCAGCTTGCGCGCAAGCAATTCTTTGGCTACCCGTGTGGCTTCATTGATATAGCTGCGCCGAATGCCGAGGTTTCGGTTGACCATCGGCGGATTGTAGAAAACAAAAAGCTTTTCCCCGGCCGGCGCCCCATTCTCCTCGACAACGTCGACTTCGTCCTCGATGAGTTGCGCAGCCAACTCGCCGGGATTTGCAATCGTCGCTGAACAGCAGATGAACTGCGGATTCGAACCGTAGAACCGCGCGACGCGTCTTAATCGCCGCAGCACATTCGCCAGATGGCTCCCGAACACGCCGCGATAGGTGTGCAATTCATCGAGCACGATATAGCGCAGGTTCTCGAACAGCCGCATCCACTTTGTGTGGTGCGGAAGGATTCCCGTATGCAACATGTCCGGGTTCGTCAAGACAACGTGTCCGCGCTCGCGGATCGCCTTGCGCGCGTCGCTCGGGGTGTCGCCATCGTAGGTGAACACTCCAAAGCGGTCATCGAGTCGCTTGGCGAGGTCGTGCAATTCGGCGAGTTGGTCTTGGGCTAGTGCCTTGGTCGGAAATAGGTAAAGAGCACGGGTATCGCAATTCTCCAGCAATGCATTCAACACCGGAAGGTTGTAGCAGAGTGTTTTGCCCGAGGCCGTCGGCGTAATCACGACAACGTTCCTGCCGCTGTGTACCAGTTCGGCTGTGGCGGCCTGGTGCGAATACAGTTCTTTGATCCCTTTTGCACGGTACGCTTCGGACAGTTCACCTCTCACCCAGTCCGGCACGGGGCGAAATTTCGCCTCGCGGGCTGGGATCTGCCGCACGGAAGTCAGCACTTCGTCGGTGCTGTAGCGGGCAGCCAGCGTCCCTAGAATCTGCTGAACGGTATCAAGAGTTGAACTTGATCTTGGGGCCAAGGCCTGCTGGGATGGGGGCATGCAACCCTCCGCGAACGTGTTCGCCTTTTGTTCGCTCCAAGCCTAGCATCTCGTCCCGCCGGGCGCAACATCTGAATCGAATTCCTGCGAAACACCGGAGGCATTTCCTGTGGGTGGACGCCCGATTCGCATGCAACTCACAACGGCGGCACCAGCCGCAAAACAGGCGCCGACCACCAGTGCCACGGTGTTGCCGGGGCCGGAAAACATGTTAAAGATCAATGCGACAAGCGCCGCTCCAAGGGTCTGACCCGTCACGCGGGCAGTTCCCAGCATGCCGCTAGCCCCGCCGCTCCTCTCCTTCGGCGCAGAGGAAAGAATCTCGCGATTGTTGGGTGCCTGAAAGAATCCGAAGCCCAGACCGCACAGCGCCATTCTCCAGATAATAGAGGTGGAGGCTGGATGAGCCGATAGCAGTGCCAGCGATACCAGCCCAACTGTAAACGTGGCCAATCCCACGCCTCCCAAAATGCCCGCGGAATACCGGTCAGCCAAGTACCCCGCAATCGGGGCGGCAATGAGGGTCGCCAATGGCCACGGGGAGATGAGCAGCCCACTTTCGACCTGAGTGCGCCCCAGGACATTTTGCAAATAGAAAGGCAAGGAGACGTAAGCCAACATCTGGGCCGTAAAAGTGCAAACGGAAGTCGCTACGGATAACGCAAAATTTGGCCGCTGCAGCAGATCGACGGCAAACAACGGGGCGGGTTGGGACAACTGGCGGCGTACGAATGCGATACCGATGAAGATAGCCGCGGTGATCTCGACTGCCGCCGCCCATGCCACTTGACCGTGCCCCAAGCCATCAACGCCGCTGATGAGAAGGCCAAAGGTCAACGCGCTGAGCAGCGCGCTCTTCAGGTCAAAACGGTGTCCCGATCCGCCAGTCCGGGGCAGCGTGCGCAGTGAGATACCCAGACCAAGTATCCCCACTGGAACATTCACGGCGAACAACCAGGGCCACGGCGCGAAGGATAGAATCGCGGCCGCAAGAGTCGGTCCGATTGCGGCTGAAACCGCGACGATCATGGCGTTGATGCCCAATCCCCGCCCCAGGGTTCTGGCGGGGTAAATGGTGCGAATCAGCGCCGTGTTAACGCTCACGATGCCCGCGGCGCCTAAACCTTGGATGAAACGGGCGCACGCTAACGAGAGAAGCGAATGGGATAACGCACAGCAGAGCGAAGCAACCGTAAAAACCGCGAACCCCGCCTGATAAATCTTGCGGTAACCGACAATGTCGCCCAGTGAAGAAAGCGGCAACAACGATATGACGAGTGCAAGCTGGTAGGCATTCACCACCCAGATGGAGGCGGCCGGACTAGCACCCACGTCGCGAGCAATAGTTGGCAGCGCCACATTGGCGACTACCCCGTCTATTACCGTCATCCCCACCGCGAGGGCGATCGTCAGCATCGCCCAGTACCTCTGTGGCGAAGGGAGCCCGTCAAAGGAGCCCACTTCCGAGAATCCCGTTGAGTCGCTATTAAACGTCATTGGCTCAATATCTGTGCGGTTGTCAACATCGTTGGAAGATCTCCGCGTCCCTTCCGGTCGACCATTGCCCGCGAAATCCAAGGGCTATATCTAACACACGCCGGCGCTGACCCGACGCCAGTCCGGTTTTCCCACGTCTGTGGCATTCCAGAGAGGAGTTTTAGAGGCTGTTTACGGCCTGCACCAAGTCTTACCATCACTTGGTGTTTGCAACAATGCTAAAACCATTCTCAGGAGCAAATTGCCATCGTTGTTCGTGGCGTGAAGTCGATTCCGACTCAATCCCTGGACAGTGGCCGCGGCGGCGGGGCCAAGCACCTTGCGGCAGTGCATGCGTGCAGCAGAACGATGAACAGATGTTAAACTATGCCGACTCCTTAGCATCACGATCAGGAGAAGGCGGCGTGACTTCGAATCCGGTCCTTGTGCTCCACGGCGGGGCGTGGTCAATCCCAGACGACATGGTGCAGCCTCATCTGTCCGGCCTTAGCAGTGCTATGGCAGCCGGCTGGGCCATGTTGCAGCAGGGGCGTTCGGCCCTGGATGCTGTCGAAGAAGCGGTCGCGATCATGGAAGACGATCCGACCTTTGACGCCGGGCGCGGCTCCTTTCTCAACCGCGATGGACGGGTTCAACTCGACGCGCTGATCATGGACGGGGCTACTTTGCGCGCCGGCGGCGTGGGCTGCGTCGAACGTATACGCAATGCGGTGCGTGCCGCCCGCAAAGTCCTGGAGGAGAGTCCGCACGTGTACTTTGTGAGCGAAGGCGCGGAGCGTTTCGCGCAGGAGCACGGGATAGAGCTTTGCGACAATCAGGCTCTGGTGGTCCCGCGCGAAGTTGAACGCTGGCGCACCGCGGCCAACCAACAGTACCTGCATATGCCAAGCGAGTTCGGGGGAGCGACGAAGTCGCACGATACGGTCGGCGCGTTGGCACTGGACGTTGGGGGTAACCTCGCGGCGGCCACCTCGACCGGCGGCACGTTGAATAAAGCTCCGGGACGCGTAGGCGATTCCTCCCTAATTGGTTGCGGATGCTATGCCGATAATGAAACGGCAGCCGCCTCCGCCACCGGCTGGGGAGAACCGATTATGAAGTTGGTGCTGGCGAAATGGGCAACTGACCGCGTAAACGGAGAGCACTCGCCCGAGCAGGCCGCCGCTGAAGCCATTTGCCACCTGCAACATCGTCTTGGGGGAAACGGCGGCATTATCATGCTTGATCGCCTTGGCCGCTACGGCGTTGCTCACAACACTCCACGCATGGCTTGGGGTGTTCGAACAGAGCAAGGAGCAAGATCAGGTGTTGCCTTCAGCGCGGTGACGAGCTGAGGCAGCACCAGCCTCCTGCTTCGCTTCTTGTGGTGGTGACCGGCGCACAATAGGTGCGAATGGGGCGCGCGTATGCAGCCTTTGGTGGTCCTGAAACTCCTGGCCCTGCTGACGGTGGCGAATGGCACCCCGGTGATTGCGAAGAATATTCTTCACCACCGTTTTTCACGTCCGCTCGATGGCGGCCTCAGATTTGTCGATGGGCGGCCGCTGTTTGGTTCTTCGAAGACAATACGCGGAATTGTTCTCTCAGTCTTGGTGACGACAGCGTGTGCGCCAGTTTTCGGCCTGTCATGGAAAATAGGAGTTCTGGTGGGAAGCACAGCCATGGCCGGCGACCTTCTCTCCAGCTTCCTGAAACGTCGCATCAAACTGCCTGCGGAGGGCATGGCGACTGGCCTTGATCAGGTTCCTGAGTCTCTGCTTCCATTCCTCGCCTGCCGTAGTTCGTTGTCGCTGACGGCCATCGATATCGCTGCGGGCGTCGTGATCTTTTTCCTCTGCTCCATTCTCTTTTCTGGTCTGCTCTATAAGCTCCGCCTCCGCGATCGCCCATACTAGACCGGATTCGCGAAAGGTATGCCCGCGAAGCAGTCGGGCGCCCCCCGGCACTCGCAGTTCGCGTACTCCAGTGCGATGCAATCAGGCGCGCCGCAAGTGATGCAGCGTAATCTCCGGAGGGCAGTTAAAGCGCACGGCAACAATACTCGATCCGACGCCGACCGAAGTGTAGCCCACCATCGTATGGTACTTCCATGCGCCAGATGCCATGTGCCTGGGTAGAGTGGAATCCAGCGTGATCGGAATAGAACGGGGAAGGCAAATCTGGCCCCCATGCGTATGCCCGCTTAGCAGCAGCTTGAAACCGGCATGGGCTGCCTGACGGTAAATCTCCGGCGTATGAGAAAGCAAGATGGAAAACTCGTCATGCGGGATTTGAGATGCCGCCTTTTCGATATTGTCGGCGCGGTAGTAATGGGCATCATCAATGCCGGCTAGATGGATGCATTGATTGCCGCGCACGATCGACTCGGATTCATTGAGCAACATCCGTATTGCCATTGCTTCCATTCCAGGAACCATACGGATCGTATCGTGATTGCCCAACACGCCATAAACCGATTCCCTAAGATGTGAGCGCACCCGCGCCAGGCCTTCAAGAGCTTCCTCAAACGGACCGAATGTTTCTCCCCGGAAGTCCCCGGTCAGAACGCAAATGTCGTAATTTACTTCGTTGAGACACTCTATCAAGCGCTGCATAGGACCAGGGTTAATGTCCGCGTGCATGTCGCTGATGTGCAGGATGGTAAATCCATCGAAGAGTGACGGCAGGCCCGGGGACTTTATGTCGTTGTGGCGCACCTGTATGCATTCCGTGTTTTTACGGCCCCGCCAATACAATCCTGTCAGCTTTAGCGCATTTCGAATGAAGGAATGAACCGAATACCAGTTTTCTGGGTGGAAGAAGTTGATGCCCTGGCCGAATATGTTCTCGTGGTCTTTCTCGATTCCGAGGCGTTGTCGTGCGTGCACTTGTCCGAGGCGCCGCTCCAGCTTCGCGAGAATCGCTCCCTGCGTTGATGGATCGGGCCGCAAGTTCTGTGCCACTAGGCTGCCCCCATTGCGACGCGCTTTTCAGCCCCGGGAAAACAATTACGGTTGGTGACCGGCCGGCAGCCGCGGCTGAAACCACGGCTGCGTGCCGGAGTAATTCTAGACCAGATTCGCGGAAGGTATACCCCGCAAGGAGCCGGGAGTCCAACCCGGCGGTGTAAGTACCGGGTATATCGACCTTGGAACTGCTCTAATTCTCCGCACCCTGAACTTGTCAGCCAAACTCGCCCCAAATAGCCGTTTTGGCGACAACTTCAAGACCTGCGGTGCCAAGTTTTTCAGAAGCCAGCCACGGCGACCTGTACATGTCCTACCTGTGGAGGGCCGGCAAAAAAACCGCCCACCAGCCGCCGCCATTCCTGGAAATCCTGCGATTCCCTGAAATGCACAGTATGGTCCTCTAGGGTTTCCCAAGTCACCATCAGGGTATAGCGTGAAGGCTGCTCAATCGACTTCAGGAGCTGCAGCCCATGGCATCCGCGCGCACGCTGAAAAAGCGGAGTGGCTTGTGCCACGCCGTGTTCAAAGGCGGATTCCATCCCGGGTTTAATCTCAATCTGAGCCATTTCAAAGATCATTTTGGTTTCCTTACAATGCCTTTCCATTTTGTGCCAAGTATAGCGGGCCAGATAAATGTTAGCGCTGCGGTTCTGATGCGGGAAGAACCCATGCGGTTACGGGGAGTTGTAATCCGCGATGCGTCCGGGCAGCCAGTCGCGTAGCGCGGGCGCCAAATAGAAGCGCGGGAACAGCAGATCGTCGTCGCGATCAACGATCCCCTCGGTCACTGCGCGGGCGGCAAGCGGCGTATTGGGGTAGATGCGGATTCCTACCGTGACCTTCAATGCATTGAGATGAAGCGACTCGGCAAACGCCAGGCTTTCTTCCACCGTCTGCCGGGTTTCACCGGGGGCGCCCAACATCAGGAATCCGTTTCTTTTTACGCCCGTGGCGGCGAAGATGGCGGAGATCTCCGCCACCTCGGCGGGCTTGAATCTCTTGTTGAGCAGCCGCAACACCGGTTCTGACCCGCTTTCGAAACCGAGGTTCAACTGCGTACATCCCGCCTGTGCCATCAAGTCCGCTAACTCCTTGTCAGCCCACTTCGGGTAAATCTGCGCCCACCAATCGATGTCGAGCCGCGCATCGATGATCTTGCGGCAAAGCTCTTTGGCATAGGCCAAAGGCACGTTAAACGTGTTGTCGACGAAGTGATAATTGCGGAAACCATGGTCGCGGTAACTGACCAGCCAGTTTACGACCGATTCCACGGACCGCCAGCGCACCTGTCTACCTTCGATCGTACTCGTCGAGCAGTAGGCGCAATCAAGCGGACAGCCGCGCCTGGTTTGCACGGGAATCCGCCATTCGGGACTGATCCCGGAGTTCAGCCATGCGTCAGGCGCCGGTAAGGGGACAGAATCAAGGTCAGTAGTAATCGCCTTCGGCACATGCCTCTGCGGCTGTCCGGCGAGGTAAACCCCAGGAGGCGGAGAGCCCTGGGAGCCCTTTTCAAGCCATGACAGCAGGCTGGGAAACGCTGTTTCGCCCTCGCCCTGGATACCCATATCCGCTCCCAGGTAAGCCAGCGTACTTTCAGGAACGATGCTGAAGCCAGCGCCGCCTAACACAATCGGAGCGCTGCAGGCTCTTCTGCACAAAGTGACGACTTGCTTCAGCGGTTGAAGCAAAAACCTCGGGTTGATCATCGTCTGGTCGTCGATGTTCCTCACCGATAGACCAATCACGTCGGGGCGCAGCCGTGTGATTGCATTTTGCGTGGCGGATTCCCAGTCGGGAGCTGACAGCAGATCCAGGAAGCACACCTCGAAGCCAGCCTTCGCAGTGGCAGCGGCAACGCACGCCAACCCGAGTGGCAGCGGGGTCATAACCCCGGCGGCTTCCCGATTGCCTGATATGAGCAAAACACGCATCGTCTGCTGCCTCAACTCGATGAACAGTATCGTACTTCAATCCGCACCCGGCGAGCACGTGAATTGCGAGCGAATCGCTTGCTGCGCCGCCTGCTGGATTGCGGAAGGGAAGCGCGGGGAGTTGATAGCCGCGATTACCTGTTGGGCGGCAAAGGGCGTGATTAACTCGTCTTTGAAAACCCGTACACTTCCTCTGGGTTTTGCACAAGGATCTTTCTGCGAGCCGATTCTTCAGGAACCCACTCTGCGAGCAAGTCGAAAAGTGTAGCATCGTTCGGCTTTTCCGTTTTCTCGGTTGGATGCGGCCAGTTGCTGGCCCACAACATCCGCTCAGGAGCTGCCTGAGCGAATGCACGGGCCACTGCGCCAGTATCGGCGTAAGTAGGAGCACCGACTTTGCTCAGAAGATACGCGCCCGACAATTTGACCCAGGTTCGACCTCTGTCGAGCAGGCCGCGAACAACCGCGAATGCCGGATGTGAAATGCCAGGATCGGGCGGAATGCGTGCGATGTGGTCAAAGACAATCGGCGCAGGCAGCTTCGGCAGCACATCCTTGAGCTGCACGGTGACATCGGCCGGCATGCTAAGCTGCAAGTGCCAACCGAGTTCGTTGATGCGATGCGCCAGCGGCTCGATCATCTCCATCGTGGCTCCGCTGAGATATACGAGGTTCACCCGGATTCCGCGCACCCCGAGGCTGGACATGTGCTTCAGCTCGGCATCGGAAATGCTGGTATCGACGAGCGCGATGCCGCGAGCGCTCTCACCAACCGGGCAAGCGCATCCAGCAGACAACGATTGTCGGTCCCGTAGGCCGCCGCACCCACCACGACGCTGCGCTCGATGCCGATCCGGCGTTTGAGGGCGCAGTAATCATCCGCAGTTGCATTCCCGTCGCCCCCCAAGACCATACTGGGATTTTTAGCGAGCGGGAAGCGGGAACTGAAGATGTGATGATGGCAGTCGGTCGTGTGCACGGGGGCTTTGTGCTTCGGCGGCTCTGTCCCGCTGGACCACTTCACCCGGATTGTCTCTTGCGTCGCCAATTTAACTTGACCCGACGTATTCTCATATGTATTCATCGATTCACCCGGGAGCTCAGGAGCGTTGATGCGCGCAGCGTCGAGCCATCAGGCACCCCGAGCACGCTGCGCTCGAGCTTAGAGTGTACCCGGAAAACACCCACTGGATTACGATTTTGTGTCGACTGACTTAGGAGGACATTAGCGTGAGACGAATCGTGGACCTCTCGCACGTACTCGACCCCGGTAAGGCTGGGCGAAAGTTTTCCCTGGAGATGATAGGGGCGGAGACTGTAAACCCGAACGTAGTGCGGCTGGAGAATCAGTGGTACATCATGCATAACGTGAACATGGTGAGCCACATTGGGACGCACATCGAGGCGCCTTATCACCTGCTCAAGGATCGCGATGATCTGGCGGCGCTGTCACTCGAGCTTTTGATGGGGGATGCAGTGATCCTCGATCTCCGCGAGTCTCCTCGCAGCTCGGCGATAGATTGCATGCAGGTGCGGAAAGCTGCCGGGCAAGCGGGGGGCATTCGCAAAGACGATATCGTGTTTTGCAATCTGGGCGGTGCCCCTTTCTATGGGACTGACCGTTACCGCCTGACTCCGTACTTTGCCCCCGAAGCGATCGGCTGGCTGGTGGATCAAGGGATGAAGATGATGGGCGTGGATGCGACCGGCGTTGAAGTTCCCGGCAGTGAGGAGCACGTAAACCATCGGGCGCTCTTCGAGAGGAATATTCCGCTGATCGAAAACCTGGCCAATCTCAATAGCCTGACGCAGGCGCGTGTCGAAGTTATTGCGCTCCCCATCGCGGTGCGTGGGTTGGAGGCGTTTCCGCTGCGCGTGATCGCCTTAGAGGGCGAAGTCTGATCCCACTTTTTATGATTTTGCCGCTACAGCCAGCGTCTTCTCCCTGGCGGCAGATTGGAGTGCGGCAATTTCTTGCTCTGCCGGCCTGATGATTTCGAATATCCGGTCAACGCATGAATAGTCCTGATAGCCGAGGCGAGCCAAGGGACGGATCTTAACAATGTCGACCTTGCCGTTGGCGTCGATCACCTCATCCTTGATGTGAATAAGAACAACTTTGCCGATGATCATGTCGACCGACTGCGAGGTGGAGTATCCCGGCAAACGGATCGTCTGGTGATACCGGCATTCCATGTGAATGGGGGATTCCGCCACGCGGCAGGGTTTGACCCGGACGGAAGGCGCCTTGGTCAACCCGGCGACGGCAAATTCATCCACTTCCGGCGCCAGTTCGGCGGCACTGACATTCATTGCCATGCGCAAATCATAGGTCGCCATGTTGTAAACGAATTCACCGGTCTCTTCGATGTTAGCCACGGTGTCTTTCCGTCTTCCCGTGCGGTGCTGAGCGCAGCCCACCATGACATAGGGGCACTCAGAATTCACCATCTGAAACTGACTGTAAGGCGCCAGGTTGTGAATGCCCGCGGCGCTCACCGTGGAGATCCATCCAATCGGTCGTGGCACGATCAGAGACTTGAACGGGTTGTGAGGCATGCCGTGATCGTTTTTTTCCGGGTCGTAAAACATTTCTGTTTCCCTCCGCGTGCGCATCGACTGTCTGTCGTTGGGTTTTGAACAGTTTAGTACAGAGTAGCTCCTGATCCAATCGATTGTAATGGCATGGGTACCGGAACCGCGTTCGCAGACGCCGCAAATGGAAGTCGGGTGTTATTTTGGTGCGTAGAAGAAATAGTCGGCCGAATACCACACGCGGACTTCCCGGCCGGAGTGCGCAGCGTCGCAGCCGGACGCGGGTGCTTTGCCACCTTTTGTATTAAGGCGCTGAACGGTCGTGACGCGAGAGAGCAGGCCGTTGCCGTCGTGACTGACGATGTTGATGAGCAGCCAGGGAATGGACTCGGCATCGGGTGAAGGTGTGCTGGCAAAGGCTTTGCCGGTGACGCGGCTGCCGTCGTTCGCTTCCCAGGACGGGCCGGCAAAGTGGGAACAAAGGTTGGTAGGGCGAAAATCTGGGCCGAAACTCGCTTCGTTGGGTGACCCGCCACGCTGAGACAAGTCGCGAGCCTTTAGGACACCTTTCGCCGTCCGCTGTTTCTATCCTCGCGCTCGGACTTCAGGAACGTACCCTCGCGTAGTTCCTCGAACGCCTGTCGGAGCTGCTCCTGCGTGTTCATCACGATTGGCCCATACCACGCTACAGGCTCCTCAAGAGGTTTCCCCGAGACCAGGAGAAACCGTATGCCATCTTCGCCTGCCTGCACCACCACCTCGTCGCCCCGGTCGAAGAGCACAAGCGAGCGGTTGTCAGCCTCCGTGGGAGGCGTGGTGTCCGCCCATTTAACAGCTTCAGTAGGCACCGCGAGCGGGCCGGAAGCATTGCAGAACTTCCCAGTCCCGGCGAAAACGTAAGCGAAGGCGTGGCGCGTCGTCTCGACCGGCAGCGTCTTTCTCTTGCCTGGTGGAACCGAGACATCCAGGTAGATGGGGTCCGCGGCGATCTGGTCTACGGGGCCGACGGTTCCCCAGAAGCTTCCCGAGACAACGCGCGCCCGCGTTCCGTCGTCGTCCGTGGCGACGGGAATATCGAGTGCCTTCACCTCCTGATAGCGGGGCGCCGCCATTTTGAGCGACGCGGGGAGATTCGCCCACAACTGGAACCCATGCATCCGGCCCGCCTGGTCCCCCTTCGGCATCTCCTGGTGGATGATCCCGCTCCCCGCCGTCATCCACTGCACGTCGCCGGCGGCAATGGAACCGCTGTTCCCCATGCTGTCGCCGTGCTCGACCGTTCCGGCTAGTACGTAGGTGATGGTCTCGATCCCGCGATGTGGGTGCCAAGGGAAGCCTGCCAGATAATCTTCCGGAACGTCATTGCGGAAGTCGTCTAGGAGGAGAAACGGGTCGAAGTCCGACGTGTTGCCAAAGCCGAATGCGCGACGCAGGTGTACGCCGGCACCCTCCAGCGTTGGCTTGGATTTGGTGAGCCGCTTGATGGGTCGAATCGACATGTCAGTCTCCAGTACTAAGGGTAACCATCAGAATGCAACTATTGCGTGGCAACGTGCCGCGCTGCGGTCCGTGCGTCGAAGAATATCTTCTCAAACGGCTACACGGTTTTCCTTGCGAGCCCAGTTCACGCTGAACTTCGAAGCCTAAGAAATCGGCAGAACAGATGCGTTGTGCCCAGACCGTAAGCCTAACCTCTAGATATGCAGAAAAAGAGAGTAGGGTTGTTCTTCAGACCCAGGTTATGACTGCGCTCCTGCATCTTTCTTGGGGGTGCAAGTGTTTGAATCAATGACCGGCAAACACTACCGCCATTCTCGCAAAACGTGAAATCCGGAGAGCCCGTACTCGAATCCTCAGTTCTGCTTGCATGCTCACAATTGACCTGCAGCTTTGAAAGTTGTATAGCTGATACCCTATTGATCACAAACGAGGAGACGACGATGGCGAGCAACGGTCCCACTCCTGAAATAGCGCCGCCAGTGGCGACAATGCCATGGTGGAAAGAACCAACACGCGATCAATGGAAGACGTTGATCGCGACCTGGGCCGGTTGGTGTCTGGACATCTTTGATTACTTTCTCCTTGTATTAGTGCTGACCGAAATCAGCAAGACATTCGGAGTGACTCTGGTCGCGATGGGGACCGTCATCACGGGAACGCTTATCTGCCGACTTTTCGGCGGCGTGATCTTTGGAACCTGGGGCGACCGGGTTGGTCGCAAGCTTCCGCTCATGGTCTCGATCCTTGCGTTTTCCGTGTTTTCCGCCTTGAGCGGCTTGGCCCCCAATTTCAAATGGTTCTTCCTCTGCCGGCTGTTATTTGGGCTGGGCATGGGAGGCGAATGGGCGGCTGGAACACCGCTTGCGATGGAGAGTTGGCCGCAGCGCTCGCGTGGCGTGGCGTCGGGCATTCTCCAGGGGGGCTATCCTTGTGGATACTTTCTTGCAACCGTGACTTATTTCTTCGTCTTTCCGATTTGGGGTTGGCGGGCACTGTTCTTGATCGGCTTCCTTCCCGCGTTGCTGCTCCTATACATCCGCACGGGTGTGAAAGAGTCGCCGGTGTTTGAAGCGCGACGCGAAGCACTGCAGAAAGCCGGCAAGAAGGAGACCGGCATTTCCGTCATTCGACTGCTCAAGCCCGACATGCTAGGCACCAGCCTGCATGCCTTTCTGCTCATGATCGGCGCCATGCTTTCGCAGTTCTGCCTGGCATCGTTGTGGCCCACGTATCTGACTCGGGAACTTCACCTCACCATTGGACAACGTACGCAGTTCTTGATCTTGCTCAATATAGGCAGCCTGCTAGGGTATTGGTCCGCGGGCGCATTGTCGGAAAAGACAGGCCGTCGTGTCGCGCTATCAGTCTTCGCCTTGGTGGGCGCTTTGCTGATCCCGCTTTATTGTCTTACCCACAACTACAATCTGGTGATGCTCGGCGGTTTGCTCGAGGGTTTCTTCGCAGTAGGCTTCTGGGGCGTGATCCCGGCATATTTGGCGGAGCGGTTCCCAACCAGCGTACGCGGTGTCGGGCCTGGGACATCGTTCAGCGTCGGCGCGGCAGTCGGTTCTTTTGGGCCAACAATACAAACGTTGTTGGTACAAAAAGCCGGCTTCACGCTGGGGCAGGCGATTGCACTGGGGACGGCGAGTGCTCTCGTCATCGTGGCAATTGTTGCGTTTCTTGGTCCCGAACCCAAAGGGCGCATTTTTAGCGCCGAGAACTAAGCGTAGCCCGCGCGCGACCAGCGAGCTTCGGTGGCATGCAATCAATACCGAGCTGAACATGCGAGAAAGCAAGAGGATTGCGGTTGTAAGTACGCTGGACACGAAAGGTGAACACGCCGCTTTCATTGAGCGCATCATCGAGAAGCGCGGGCATCAAGCCGTACTGATGGATATCGGCGTGCTCGGCCAACCTGCGATCTCAGCCGCCATCTCTCGTCAAGACATCGCGCAGGCGGGCGGAGCGGATATCAATACCCTTGTGGCAGCCAGGGATCGCGGCAAGGCGCTTGCAGTCATGGCAACGGGCTTAACTGTCGTGTTGACGAAACTGCAACGGGATGGCCTCGTCGACGCCGTCCTTGGCTTGGGCGGTGGCGGCGGCACTGCGGTGGCATGTGCCGCGATGCGCGCGTTGCCCATTGGGATTCCGAAGGTAATGATTTCGACCATGGCGGCGAGCAGTAAGGGGCCGGCTTACGTCGGCACGCGTGACATCGTGATGGTCAACACGATCACCGACATCATCGGTATGAACCCGATCCTTCGAGGCGTACTGAGCAATGCGGCGGCGGCGATCTGCGGCATGGCGGAAGGCGGCGCAAAGGGCGGCAACCTTCGTGAAGCGGGCGGTCGCCCAACCGTGGCCATCACCGCTTTTGGGGTCACTACAACTGCCGCCATGAGCTGTCACAAGCTACTGGGCGATGCAGGTTTCGATACCCTCATATTTCACGCCAACGGTACTGGCGGACGTGCGATGGAAGAGTTGATCGACGAAGGGGTCATCAACGCGGTGCTGGACCTGACGACAACAGAATTGGCCGATGAGCTGTGTGGCGGACAGCTTAGCGCCGGGCCTCAGCGACTCGAGGCAGCAGGTGAGCGCGGCATTCCGCAGGTGGTTCTACCTGGCGCCATGGACATGGTCAACTTCACGACTCCCGAGACGGTCCCTTCCAAGTACGCCGAACGGCGATTCTACCGTCACAGTCCGAACACGACTCTCATGCGAACTACCGTGGAAGAGAACGCGATCCTGGGCCGCTGGGTTGGGGAGAAGCTGGCGAAGTCCAAAACGCGACCGGTGCTCATCCTGCCCGTTTGCGGGTTCTCTGAGTACGACAAAGAAGGTGGAGTGTTTTATGACCCTATCGCGGACAAAGCGTTCATGGATGCCGCCATTAAGGCTCTGGGCGATCGCGGAGACGTGGTGTGTCTGGAGGCATACATCAACGAGCAAGTCTGCGCGGAAACCGCCGTCGCAAGGCTGATCAGCCTGGTTTCCACACACGCGCTCGAGGCAAGACAGACTAAGTAGTTGATTCATGCCCGGAGTTTGTGAGGAGGCAATCATGGTAAAGCAGTACACGCGAAACGAAGTAGCGGCCCGCCTGCAAGCAACGCTCGCGGCCGGCAAGGCCATCATGATGGCGGGCGCCGGAAATGGGCTCTCGGCCAAGTGCGCTGAACTCGGCGGAATCGACCTGATCGTCATTTATAACAGCGGCAAATTTCGCATGGACGGCCTTCCGTCGATTGCCGGCCTGATGCCATACGGCAATGCTAACGACATTGTGCTGGAACTCGGTGAAAGGCATGTTTTCCCCGCGGTAAAGGACACCCCTGTTCTGGCCGGGATCTGCGGCACCGACCCGACGCGCAACATGCGCCGGTTTCTGCAGCACGTCCGGGATGTCGGGTTCTCGGGCGTGATCAACTATCCCACCGTAAGCCGGTTTGACGGAAACATCCGGCGGGACCTGGAGTCAGTCGGACTGGGGTTTGCACGTGAAGTGGAAATGATTGCCATGGCGCGTGAGAGCGGTTTGTATACCACCTGCTACGTACGAACGCCGGAAGAAAGTCGCCGGATGGCGGAAACCGGCGTGGACCTGATTGTTCCGCACGTAGGTCTGACGACTGGCGGCACAATCGGCGCTGGTCACACACTCTCCATGGATGAAGCGGTTAAGGCCACGCAGGAAATGATCGACGCTGCGCGGGCGGTGAACCCCAGCGTGATTGCGCTTGCGCACGGAGGTCCGTTCGAGGGGCCGGAACAGGTGGCGTATGTGCTGGAACGCAGTGATGCGCAGGGTTTTGTCGGGGCTTCCAGTTTTGAACGTCTTCCAGTGGAACAGGCAATCGTGGGACTTGTGAAGGAGTTCAAGAAGTTACGCGTCGATGCCACCAGACGTAACCGTGTCGTGAAATCCCCCAGGTAAGGATAAACCGACAGCCGAAGCCGCGTAATTGGGAAACGATCTACGTCACCGACCGATGTTTACGGCTTGAACAGGTTGAGATCTATAGCCGTTCCCATCGCCAGGTACCCGGTCCGGTTGGGGTGCAACTTGCCATTCGCGAGCGCCACAGCAAAGGACAAGCGTCACACAAACTTCTTGCCCCCGGATGCTTATCGCATGAACCGGAGGAGGAACGGGAACCCGATCAACAGAAGCACCAGTAAGTACACCGCCCCCGTGATTGCGCCCAGTCGCCAGAAGTCCTTCGTACTGATGTAGCCGGCGCTGTACCAGATCGGTGCCGCGCCATGAGCATAGGGGCTAATCACGCCCTGTATTCCAAGCGAATAGACAAGCACGAGTGCCACCGGCTTCAGCGGAATCCCGCTGACGGTGACGATCATGGCAAGGAACACCGGCAGAACCGCCGTAGTGTGAGCGGTCGCGCTTGCAAAGCCGTAGTGGATGACCCAGAACAATACGACCAGCGTAATGATCATTGGCATCATGGGAAGACCAGCGATCATGGCTGCGCTGCGATTCGCAAACCACGAAAGGAATCCGACACGGTTTAGCCCATCGGCCATGTTGACCAGGGTGGCGAACCATACCCACACACTCCACGCTTGCTTATTCGCTATGATGTCGCTCCAATCGACCACCTTGGTGAGTACCATTAGTGAGATCACAAGCGCGGCGACCGTAGTGGCGGTCATCCATCGCGTCCCCAGTATCCATGCCAGCAGCGCGAAGACGGCCAGCACGGCCATCGTCACTTCCCGGCGCGAAATGCGGCCCATTCCGCCCAGCTCACTCGCCGCCCACTTGGCGACTTCATCCCCCTGTTTTATCTCGGGCGGGTAGATGAAGTAGGTCAACAGCGGGGTCACCAGAAAAACAATAATGCCCGCCGGGAGAAAGCCCATCATCCAACCGGTCCACGTGATGTCTACGTGAGCAATCTTCTTTACCAGTTCAACAGCCAGCAGGTTCGGGGCCAGCGAGGTCACAAACATGGAACTCGTAACACATGCTGTCGCAAACGCAGTCCAACATAGGTATGCACCGATCTTGCGCGGATTCTCCGTGGGAGATGAACCGTAGAGCGGCGGGATATTCTTGACCACCGGATATATGGTGCCGCCACTACGCGCGGTTGCCGAGGGCATAAAAGGCGCCAACACAAGGTCGGAGAGCGCAATGGCATAGCCCAGCCCGAGCGTCCTCTTCCCCAGCGTCCGCACCAACATGAGCGCGATCCTTCGCCCTAGTCCGGTCTTTTCATAGCCGAGCGCAAACATTGCGGCCGCCATAATGAGCCATACAGTGTCGTTTGAAAACCCGGCAAGCGCCCATCGCATCGCCTCAGCCGGCGTTTTGCCTACCAAGATGAAAGAGGCGCCCGCACTTACGGCAATGAAGCCCACCGCTGGACTTGGAACTGGTTCGGTCATCAGCGCAGCGACCGTGGCTGCAAACAGTGCAAAAAAGTGCCAGGCCGAAGCAGGCAGACCAGCCGGCGACGGCATGAGGTAAAGCACGATACCGATCCCAACCGGGACGAGCCATTTCAACACTAGGTTACGAGTGGAAGCCGGAGTGGAAACTTTGATCGGTTGAACAGTCGCTTTTGATGATGGCATATATCTCCGAGCGCACTTTTCAGCAGATGCAAACTGGCCTATAGTTCGACTGCGACTTCGGCCGCTTCGCACACAGCCGCCAGGATGTCACGCGGTCTCTCGCAGTCTCCCACTCTCTTCCAAGCGATGCCCGTAAGCTCTGGAAATTTGAGCCGATTAGAGCGAGCACCTACGGCAATTACGACATTCTCGATGTCCGGAAGAAGAAGAACCGATCCGTCCTTCTTCCGAAGCAAAACTCCACTATGATCCCAGTGTTCGAAGAGCACCCCGGTAGTAGTCTGGACATTCTGGCTTGCCAAGCGTGACAGGAGAGTGGCTCTCGCGGTCGGTGTAATCGTTTGTCCCAACTGGTCAAGCAGTTCGATCAAGACAACCTGTTTGCCCTGTGACGCCAGAAAGTCGGCTGTCTCTAAGCCGACCATCCCTCCTCCCACGACCAGAACTTTCTTCCCCGGAATCTGTTGCCCGGCAAAAATTGACCAAGCGGACGCGACCTTTTCTGGAAAGTCAGTGGAGATGTCCAGAGCCGCCGGCTGCGCGCCGGTAGCCTCTATCACCACATCGGCCTTCGCCGCTTCGATGTCGCCCGGTGTAACTTCCACTCCACATTTCACCTCGACACCCAGCTTTTCCAAGTCACGCACGCGAGATCGGATCACCTCTTGCAATTCAGCCTTTCCCGGCGGGACACAGGCGAGCTGCGCCTGGCCGCCTAGATGAGCGCGCTTCTCCAGCAGCGTAACGTGATGTCCGCGTGCCGCTGCGACGCGAGCTGCTTCGAGTCCAGCCGGCCCACCGCCTAAGACCAGCACGCGTTTCTTCAGCAGTGCAGGCGGTAAGCCTGCTTCAAAATCGGTTCCGACCCAAGGATTCTGAGTGCACCTGACATCGTTCTGCTGCATAAGTCGGCCGATGCAGCCCATGTTGCAAGCCACGCATTTTCGTATGTCTTCCGGCCTGCCCTCCCTTGCCTTGCGAGGCCAGTAGGGATCGGCAAACAGGGCGCGCCCAGTGGCAACGAAGTCGGCATCGCCGCCGGCAAGGATCGCTTCAGCGACTTCCGGGCTATTGATACGCCCCACGGCGATGACAGGAATGCTCACCTTCGCTTTGATCGCGCGAGCGTACTTAGCCAAATTGCCGGGCTCATGATAAATCGATTGAATGACCTGTCCTATCGTGAAGTCAGTCTCATTAACACCGACGCTTACGTGCAGTGCGTTGATGCCTTCGGCCTGAAGCATTTGAGCGAACCCGCTCATTTCCTCCGTGGTGAGTCCGCCCTGCATGAACTCGGTGGCGCTCAAGCGATATATAACTTGAGCTCTGCCATTCAACCGTTTGCGCACGGCCCGAACCACTTCCAACGGAAACCTTGCACGGTTCTCGAACGATCCTCCGTACCCATCCCGGCGGCGGTTCGAGTACGGCGAGAGAAACTGCTGCAGCAGGTAACCGTGTGCGCCGTGGACTTCCACCATCTCGAAACCAGCCTCAACAACCCTTGCCGCAGCGGCGGCAAAGCACTCAATCATGAGATTGATATCCTCAACGGTCATTTCCCGCGGAACCTCGCCCGTCATGCGGTGTGGAACCGCCGAGGGCGCGAGTACCGGAAGCCCGCTGGATTTCGACGACATCAACCTTCCGGTGTGTATCAGTTGAATGGCGGGCACAGCCCCTTCATCCCGGATGGTTCTGGCTAGCCTTTGCAACCCGGGGATAAAGCGGTCGTCGGCAGCTCCGATACCATTGACGCGGTGTTTCCCGCTCTGGTGGATGTAGACAGCTTCCACAATGATCAGTCCAACCCCGCCGCGCGCCCGCTCCCGGTAATAGGAAATATTGCGATCACATACCATGCCGTCAGTGCCCGTAAAGTTAGTGCCCATCGCCGGCATCACGATCCGGTTCTTGATTCGTACGACACCTATGCTGCCTTCCTGGAACAGATGAGGATATTGCATGTTTCATCTCCGGGCCTGACGGACAAACCCCTTTTTTTCGGCGTGTGTAGTGCCCCCACAAGTAAGAAAAACTGGCCTCAGCACATCAAAAAGCTTTCACCTTGATGATCGGCGCCACCAGAGTACGGCCTGCGACGATCCGGCGGGTGGGCCTCAACTTTTCAAAACTTGAAACTCACCCGCCTTGATCGGCCTGCAATGTTCTCGGCCTCAGCGAACCGTCGCGGATTTCGCCAGCGTGGGCCATTCAACCAATTTAATGCCGAACTCCTCTTCGATACGGATCAGCGCATTCAGTTTTGCCAGCCGTTCCCCACCCTTGACGCCAGTCTTGATCATCAAAGCGTTCCATGACACCGCCAGGTGCGCGATTGAGTCATCGACCGTCTCCCCCGAGCGATGCGACAAGACTACCGACATCCCATGTTTCTGCGCCAGTCGTGAAGTGATTTCGGCGCCCGTGATCGTGCCCACCTGGTTTGTCTTGACGATCATCGCTCCGGCCGATTTTGCCTTGATTCCGGCTTCGGTGCGCTGCGGGTTGGTGGCGTAGATATCGTCAGCACAGACGAGGCACTTGGTTCCAACCCGCGCATTTAGCGCGGCAAAACCTTCGTAATCGTTGCTATGAAATCCATCTTCGACCCAGATCATCTGGAACCTATCGACCAGCTCCGTAAGGTAGTCCAGTTGCTGCTGAGAGGTCCGGGTGGTGCCTTCACGCGTGTAGCGGTAGACCTTCTCTTTTGTATCCCACAGGCGATCCGCCGCAAGATCCAGGCCTATTCTTAGCTCCGCTCCTTGCTGGTCGGATATCTTCTTGCAAGCTTCTTCGAGAATTTTGAACGCCTCGAAGTCGTTCAGATTCGCCGTCCACGCGTTCTCGTCGTCCGTGCCGCCCGCAAAGGCCGGGTCCTTCTTCTCCAGCAGCCTGCCGACTTCCTCATGCACCAGCAGATTGATCCGGATTCCCTGCTTTGCGCTTTTAATACCCAATGGAAGGACAAGGTGCTCTTGCATATCGGG
>Ga0187889_10001674_pt1 | contig 23239 bp, 19 predicted proteins | sample June2016WEW_7_10_2_FD_132992 | JGI IMG/M metagenome (GOLD analysis project Ga0187889, IMG submission 132992) | Peatland microbial communities from SPRUCE experiment site at the Marcell Experimental Forest, Minnesota, USA - June2016WEW_7_100 | ecosystem: Environmental > Terrestrial > Soil >... | reverse complement strand
GGCAGTTCTGAGTTCTGGTGGTTGGTGCCCCACATCTGCCGCTGGTGCCCCACATCTGCCGCAGTTAGCAGATGTGGGACTCGATCCCTCCACCGTCGGGTGGCCCATTCTAGCCCGCTGTTGGCTAGAGTGGGTAGTTGTTTCGCGTGGGGTCACTATGATGCCCCAAAAATCTAACGCTGTCATTCTGAGCAGAGCGAAGAATCCCATTACGGCGTGGGGCTAATGTGCAGCCCAAGGATTTCATCAAAAGGCCCAGAGCGCGCGGGGTAGGACAGTTTCCTGGGGATGCTTCGCTTCGCTCAGCATGACACCCTAAGTCATGTCACAGATTTTCGGACTTCCGCTGGTGCCCCACATCTGCCGCAGTTAGCAGATGTGGGACGCGGACCGGTTTTCGCGGGAGCATCGATCCTCAATACCGGATAACGTCCCGCATGCCCTGGAGAATGTCCTTCATCTGCGGCAGAATCACATCTTCCAGAATCGGCTGATAGGCCACGAAGGTATCTTTCGCCGCCACGCGCCGCACCGGTGCGTCGAGCTGGTCAAACAATTCATCCGCGATTCGCGCCGCGATCTCCGCTCCATAGCCCCAGCTCAGCATATCCTCGTGCACCACCAGCACGCGGCTGGTTTTGCTGACCGAGGTCGCAATCGCATCCCAGTCATACGGGCTCAAGGTGCGCAGATCGATCACTTCGGCCTTGGCGCCCTGCTCGCGCTCGAGTTCCTGCGCGGCCTGCAAGGCGCGAGGCAGAGTCGCGCCGTAGGTGACCACCGTCAGGTCAGTGCCTTCTCTCGCGACCTTCGCTTTGCCGAAGGGAACCATGTAGTCCGGACCGGGATACACCGCGCGCCCGAAGGCTTCACGGTACAAGCGCTTGTGCTCCAGGAACAGGACCGGATCGTCGCAACGCATCGCCGTGCGCAGCAGTCCGGCGGCATCCAGCGCATTGGAGGGAAACACCACGCGCATGCCGGGGGTGTGCGTAAAGATGCTCTCGCCGCTCTGCGAATGATAGATGGAACCGCCGGTCAGGTACCCGCCGATCGCCACGCGCACTACCGCCGGACACGAGAACGCGCCGTTGGAGCGCCAGCGAATCAGCGGCATCTCGTTCCGCAACTGCTGCATTGCCGGCCAGATGTAATCGAAGAACTGGATTTCGACCACCGGTTTCAGCCCGCGCGTCGCCATGCCAATGGCGCGCCCCACGATGCTGGCCTCCGCCAGCGGAGTATTGAAGACGCGGTCCGTGCCGTACGTGCGCTGCAAGCCCGAGGTGAGCTTGAAGACGCCTCCCTTGCCCTTGACCAGCTTTTCCTCCAGGTATTGTTCGCGCGAGCAATCAGCCACATCTTCGCCGAAGATGACAATGCGCGGATCTCGCTTCATCTCATCGCGCAGGCAGGAGTTGATAAGGTCCGCCATGGTTCTTTCCCCGCCGGCGCGCGCATTTGCTTCGGCGGCAAGCTCATAGTGCGGCTTCGTCTCAAAGGCGGATGAGGTGGGATCGAGGACGGCGGAGTACACATGTTTCGTGTAGCTGTCGGTGGCGGGAATACGGGCGCTCAACGCCTGATCGGCGGCTTGCTGAACTTCCTCATCGACGCTTTTTTCCAGCTCGCCAATCGAGTGCTCGTCGAGAATGCCCTCCCGGATTAGAAAAAGCTGGAAGCGCGTGATCGGATCGCGCTCCACGTGTGTACGGCGCTCGGCTTCGGGCCGGTACAACTTCTCATCGTCCGACAGTGAATGCGAGTAAGGACGAATGACGTGACCGTGCACCATCGCCGGACCGGCGCCGGCGCGAATGTGATCGACCGCGCGCCTGACGGCCGCGTAGCTCGCCAGCGGATCGCATCCGTCGCACTCCTCGAAGTGAAAATTTGGAAAATTCGCCACCAGCCGGCTAATGCTGCCGCCAGCCGTCTGCACTTCGACTGGCACGGATATGGCGTACTCGTTGTCCTCGATCATGAACAGCACGGGCAGCCGGAGATTGGAAGCGACGTTCATCGCCTCCCAGAATTCGCCCTCCGAGGTTGTGCCCTCGCCGCTGGAGACGTACACCACCTCATCGGAGTGATGCACAACTTGCTTGAACTCGCGATAGTCGCCCTTGGCCTTCTCCGCCGCCTGCGGGTTGCGGTTGAAGTACCTGCCGCCATCGGCGCAGCCGACCGCCTGCAAATACTGCGTCCCCGTGGGAGATGACCCGGTCACGATGTTCAACCGCGCGCTGCTCCAGTGCGAAGGCATCTGGCGTCCGCCGGAGTTAGGATCGTCGGCCGATCCCACCGCGCCCAAAAGCTGATCCAGCGCCGTCATTCCCAGAGTAAGGCACAGCGCACGGTCGCGATAGTAGGGATAGAACCAGTCGTAACCCGGCTTCAGCGCCAATCCGGCCGCCACCAGCAACGCTTCGTGGCCGGCCCCCGAAATCTGGAAAAAGACCTTTTGCTGGCGCTTGAGCAGGATTTCACGATCGTCGATCCGGCGCGAGAGATACATCAGCCGGTAGATATCGATCAGTTGGTTGGTGGTCAACCCTTCGTAGGCCGAGGTGGCTCTCAATTCAGCCTTGATCGTCGCCATTCATTCCTCGATAGAGCAACCTCGAGGTCGCTGTTCACCGCCGAGCGCGATGCGGTTCGACAGCGCACCCCGGGAAAACCTCTAAGGTCTTTGATGCACCGGCATCTCACGCCGTCGACGAATCTATCGATTTCCCAAAAGCCGCGTCTGGCGTTAGCCATGTTAGCTACCAGGGCAGTACCAGAGATACTGCATCCTTCCCTGCTGGTGTCATCGTGAGGAGGTTCGCCGCTTTTGCGAACCGACGTGACGATCTATGCATTCCTCCGAGCGTCACCCCAAGGCTGAAATACATGGACCCTCACGTCGCGTCCTAACGGACGCTCCTCAGGGTGACACCCGCTCTAAGCTCCGGCCCGGAACCGCTTGCCCGTTATCGGACCTAATCTCGTTATCGGACGTAATGACACCCCGCGCTGCGTGCAAAAAATGGACAAAAATGCCGCAAAGACGACCATTCCGGGCCCGGAGCACAAGGCCCGAGCTGACACCCCGGTTATGGGCGAAACCGCCTCTCGTCATATACTTAGATAGATGATCCGCAAGAACAAAGTGATTCCCATCGAAACCATCAAACTGCTCGTCTTTGACCTGGACGGAACCCTGGTGGACAGTCAAGTGGACCTGGCGAACGCCATCAATGCCATGTTGCGCAAATATCAGCGGCCGGAGCTTCCCGTCGCTGTCATCGCCAGCTATATCGGAGATGGCGCGAACATGCTGGTTCGCCGCGCCCTTGGCGATCCGGCGGACGAAAACTTCGTCCACGAAGCCTTCGACATTTTTATCAGGCACTATCGCGAACACACGCTCGACAATACCTACGCCTACGAGGGAATGATCGAGGCGCTGCGCGCCATCCGCCGGCAGACGAATGGCAACGTAGCCATGGCGGTGCTCACCAACAAACCGGTAAGCGCTTCGCAGCGCATTGTCAAAGGCCTGGGCATGGAGGACCTGTTCGTTCGGGTTTACGGCGGCAACAGCTTTGAGACCAAGAAGCCGGACCCGCTCGGAGCATTGACGCTGCTGCGCGAGACCTCGACTGAACCCGGCGAGGCGGTGATGATCGGCGATTCGCAAAACGATGTGCTCACGGCGCGGAACTCCGGCATGTGGGCCGTCGGCGTGACCTATGGATTCTCCCCCGATTCGCTGAAGTCCCCTGCTCCCGATGTGCTGATCGACTCGCCCCACGAACTGGTCGAGGCGCTCGGCTACGGCTCGCACCGCAAATCGCTGGAAATCCCCTCCGGACAGGGGTTTGCGGGCTGACTGGCGCTCGCGAACCACGGCTCGCCCGGTCAGCCGTCACATATCGTTGTGATATTCCGCACAGGGGTTCGTGCGTGCTCCAACGGAAAATAGTTATAACAGTTGAAGATAGTTTCAACTCCGAGGCAGCGGGCTCTCTCTCATTGATCCCCCGAGGATTGACAAGGTTTCTATGTACCAAATTGTGCAAGCAAAACTTCTGGGCCGCAACATCAAGCAGTTTGAAATCGAAGCGCCCCGGATCGCCAAGAAACAGCGTCCAGGGCAGTTCGTCATCGTGCGTCTGCACGAACACGGCGAGCGAATTCCCCTCACCATCGAGGGGTCCGACCTCGTAAAAGGCACCATCACTCTGGTTGTCCAGTCGATCGGCAAAACCACGTACCTGATGAACTCGCTCGAAGCGGGCGATGCGATTCTTGACGTCGTGGGGCCGTTGGGAAAGCCAACCGAGATCGAGAAGTACGGCACCGTCGTAGTCGTCGGGGGCAGCGTTGGCACCGCCATCGCGTTGCCGGCCGCGCGGGCGCTAAAGCAGGCGGGCAATCATGTGATCGGCATTACCGGCTCGCGCACCAAAGAATTGCTCATCCTGGAAGACGAACTGCGGGCGGCCAGCAACGAGACCTACGTTATGACCGACGATGGCAGTTATGGCGAGCAGGGCCTGGTGACCAAAAAGCTCCAGGAGCTGATCGACAGCGGACGGCAGATCAATTACGTCCTCGCCATCGGCCCGGTTCCCATGATGCGTGCCGTCGCGCAGGTCACCGGTGCGAAGGGCATCAAGACGGTCGTCAGCCTCAACTCGATCATGGTGGACGGCACCGGCATGTGCGGCGGCTGCCGCGTGCTGGTGGGCAACCGCAGCGAGTTCGCCTGTGTCGACGGTCCCGAGTTCGACGCCCAGAAAGTGAACTTTGAAGTCCTCATGCAGCGCAACAATATGTACCGCGAGAGCGAACAAAAATCGCTGAACGAATTCCTGGCCAACCCGCAAGCCGAACTGCAGCGGGTTCGCGAATCCTGCAAGCTGCGTGAACTGGAAGAGAAAACGCGCGCGGAGGCGACCCATGTCTAAACGAATTCCCGCTCGCGACCGCATGAAGATTCTGCGCACGCAAATGCCCGAACAGGACGCCGCGCAGCGCGGCCACAACTTCCTGGAAGTGAACCTCGGCCTGCCGGCGGAGTGCGCCCAGCAGGAATCCATGCGCTGTATCGAGTGCAAGACCCCAACCTGCGTTTCAACCTGTCCGGTTGGCGTCAAGGTCAAGGAATTCCTGGACCTGATTCTTGACGGAGACTACATCGGCGCGGCGGCCAAAATCCGCGAGGACAACGCGCTGCCTGCCATCACCGGCCGCGTCTGCCCGCAGGAAGACCAGTGCGAAGGCGGCTGTCTGCTCGGCCAGAAGGGCGGCAAGTCGCCGCTCGCCATCGGCTACCTGGAGCGCTTTGTGGCCGACTACGAGCAAGCCAGCGGCAAATTCGGGATGCCTCCTATCGCTGCGCCGACCGGCAAGAAAGTCGCTATCGTCGGCAGCGGCCCGGCGGGCCTGAGCTGCGCCGGAGACCTCATCCAGAAAGGCCACAAGGTACGCGTCTTTGAGGCGCTGCACGAGATCGGCGGCGTCCTCGTATATGGCATCCCCGAGTTCCGCCTGCCGAAGACCATCGTCCGGCAGGAGGTCGACAATCTGCGCCGCATGGGAGTCGAGTTTGAGACCAACGTTGTCGTCGGCAAGACCGTCACCATCGACGAGCTGATGAGCGGCGAAGGCTACGATGCCGTCTTTATCTGCACCGGCGCCGGACTGCCGCAGTTCTTGAACATCCCCGGCGAGCACCTGAACGGCGTCTACTCGGCCAACGAGTTCCTGACCCGCGTGAACCTCATGCGGGCCTACAAGTTTCCGGAATACGATGAGCCCGTTTACGACTGCAAGGACAAGGACGTGGTGGTGTTCGGCGGCGGCAACACCGCCATGGACGCCGTCCGCACCTCGCTGCGCCTGGGCGCGCGCACGGCCTCGATCTTCTATCGCCGCACAGAGGTCGAGATGCCCGCCCGCAAGGAAGAGATCCATCACGCCAAGGACGAAGGCATCAACTTCCAGTTCCTGGTGAATCCCGTGGAACTCCTCGGCGACGACAAGGGCTGGCTGCAAGCCGTGAAGTGCATCCGCATGGAGCTCGGCGAGCCTGATGCTTCCGGACGCCGGCGCCCGATTCCGATACCGGGGTCGGAGTTCGTCACGCCCGTCTCGCTGGCCATCATCGCCGTGGGAACGACCGCCAACCCGCTGATCCAGTCGACGACACCGGACCTGAAGACCAACAAGTGGCGCTACATCGTCACCGACCCCGAAACCACGCGCACCTCCAAGCGGGGCGTCTTCGCCGGCGGCGACATCGTTACCGGCGGCGCCACCGTCATTCTGGCCATGGGCGCGGGACGCCAGGCGGCCAAATCGATCAACGACTACTTGACCAGCGGAGTGTGGGAGACGAAAGCTGAAGAGGCGAGCGCAACTTAACACATTGGCAGTTCGTTTCATCTGAGGGCCGCGCGATGCGGCCCTACCTTTTCATCTGTCCTGCGCCTCTACCGGAGTGTTTTAACCACAGCGCGGAGTCACAGTAGCTGTACGGGAGGGTGGCGCAGGCCTTCAGGCCTGCGATTGAGTCTGGCATCCAGCCGGCGCTTTAGCGCCTGAGGTAAAGGGTTTCCAAGTACCTCGGCGGCTAAAGCCGCAGCATGTGCGCTTGGTATGCAGCGCTAAAGCGCTGCTCCACCCGAGTACAGTATGGGAGGACGGCGTCGGCCTGCTTTCCCGCTTCTGGCGCGGAGGAGCGATCTGCTTTATAGTCAGCCCCGAGGACCGATCATTGCCAACCAACGCCAATCTCAACGGTTTCACCGCCCTGGAGTTGCGTTCCCTGCGCCGGTTGAAAACCCCTGCCGGAATCCAGGCCTTCATCGACAGCCTGCCCTACCACCTGGCCGACACTGCCTGGTCGCCTCGGCGCGCGTTGCGTGAAGGCACGGCTCATTGTCTGGAGGGCGCGCTGCTGGCCGCCGCGGCTCTGCGGGTGAATGGCTATCCGCCGCTGGTGCTCGATCTGGAGGCGGTGCGCGATGTCGATCACGTCATCGCCGTATTCCGTGAGCGCGGCCTTTGGGGAGCCGTCGCCAAGTCCAACTTTGCCGGCCTGCGCTTTCGCGCGCCCATCTACCGCAGCCTGCGCGAACTGGCGCTCAGCTACTTCGAGAGCTATTACAACCTGCGCGGCGAACGCACCCTGCGAGGCTACTCGCGCCCGGTCGACCTCTCCCGCTTCGACCACCTCGACTGGATGACCTCGGAAAAATCGGTCTGGGCGATCGCCGAACATCTGGTCACGGTGAGCCACTTCCCCTTGTTCCCCGCGCGCCTGGCGAAAAACCTGCCGCGCCTGGATAAACGCTCGTTCGACGCAGGTTTGACGGGGTACGTGAAGCACTGAGGGAGCGCACCGATTCATTATTCCCTTCGCCGAGAGCCCGCGTAGCGGGCAGAAGACGGTAGCCCCAGGCGCAAGCCTGGGGTGGCATGAGATTCTGCAGTCATAGCCCGCGTAGCGGGCAGAAGACGGTAGCCCCAGGCGCAAGCCTGGGGGTGGCATGGGTTGTGTAGTCATAGCCCGCGTAGCGGGCGTAAGAACTACCGCCAAATATACCGTTCGTCGAACTCCACTCCGTGTTTTCGTAGCAAGCCGAGGAATTCGTCTTGGAATGAAATCCTAAGATGATGCCGTGCCTGCCCTTCTATATAACGGATCAAGTTCGCCCGGTTAGACTCACTCACGCTGAATGCACCATATCCCCCTTGCCAGCCGAAGGACCGCCGCTCCGGCCATTTCTCCTTCACCCAACGGGATGAGTTCGTCTTGATTACTCGGAGGCAATCCGCGACGGCGAGGTCGGCGGGCAACCTCGTCAGCAGGTGAACGTGATCTGTGGTGCCACCAATGGCTATAGGCGTCGCATGGAGTTCACGCAGAATTCCGCCGAGATAGGCATGCAGATCATCCCGAATAAGGTCGACAATCAACGATGCGCGTCCGTGGGTGGAGAAGGTGACATGCGTGAGCAGGCTGGTAAATGTGTGCGCCATTCTTACGCCCCTCCGGGGCTGTCGCTCCAGATCCCAACCTTACCCCAGGCTTACAACCCAGCAAGCCAAAAACGGGCTTGCCGGGGACCCCGGCGCCATGAGGCTACCGTCTTCTGCCCGCTACGCGGGCTCGGGCCGACCCTGCCCAAAAGCGGGACAGGATGGGCCACCCGCCGGGCAACCCGGAAACTAACAATTGCTGGAGCTTTGGCTTCCGTTGAGTTTCTCTTTCTCTCCGCTGTGACCAGCTATAATCAAGAGTTACCCAACCGCCCGGATGCGTTTCTGTGCGCCTACCGGCGGGACAGAGCGGAGTCTTATGCAGTTCAAGTTGGAATCGAATTATCAGCCGCAAGGCGATCAAATCACTGCGCTTGCGCAGCTCTCGCGCGGGTTGTTCGAGGGCGAGAAGCACCAGGTGCTGCTGGGCGTCACCGGCTCCGGCAAGACCTTTACCATGGCCAAGATCATCGCCGAGGTCAACCGTCCGGCGCTCATCCTAGCGCACAACAAGACCCTGGCTGCGCAGCTTTACCACGAGTTCAAGAGCTTCTTCCCGCACAATGCGGTCGAGTACTTCGTCTCCTACTACGACTACTACCAGCCCGAGGCTTACATTCCGGCCTCCGACGTCTACATCGAGAAGGAAGCGACCATCAACGACGAGCTCGACAAGCTGCGGCTTTCGGCCACCAAGTCATTGTTCGAGCGCCGCGACTGCATCATTGTCGCCTCCGTGAGCTGCATCTATGGCCTGGGTTCGCCGGAAGCCTATTACGGAATGCTGCTTTTCCTCGAGAAGGGCCAGAAGATCCGCCGTCAGGACATCACCAGCAAGCTGGTGGAGATCCTCTACGAGCGCACCGACACCGAATTCAAGCGCGGCACGTTTCGGGTGCGCGGCGACGTCATCGAAATCTTTCCCACCTATGACGACAACGCCTACCGCATAGAGCTGTGGGGAGATGAAATCGAATCGCTCTCTCAAATCGATCCGCTCTTCGGGAGCGTCAAGCAAAAATATGCCCGCCTGCCCATCTATCCCAAGACCCATTACGTGATGAAGCCGGAGCAAAAAAAAGGCGCGGTCGAATCCATTCTTCAGGAGCTCGCCTGGTGGGAGAGCGAACTGGAAAAGCAGGGCCGCATCGTCGAGGCGCAGCGCGTTCACCAGCGCACACGCTTCGACCTGGAGATGATCAAGGAGATGGGCTACTGCCACGGCATCGAGAACTACTCGCGGCACTTTACCGGCAGACTGCCCGGTGAGCCGCCGCCCACCCTGCTCGACTACGTTCCCCGCGACTTCCTGGTTTTCATCGACGAGTCTCACCAGACCGTCCCGCAACTGCACGGCATGTGGCACGGCGACCGCTCGCGCAAACAGACGCTGATCGAGTACGGATTCCGCCTGCCGAGCGCGCTGGACAACCGTCCGCTGACCTTCGAAGAGTTCGAGAATCGCGTGAACCAAGCGATCTATGTTTCTGCAACGCCAGGGCCTTACGAGCTGACCAAATCGGCGGGCGTGGTGGTCGAGCAGATCATCCGCCCTACCGGACTGGTCGATCCCGAGGTCGAGGTTCGCCCGGTCAAGGGACAGATCGACGACCTTCTGCACGAGATTCGCGACCGGGTAAGCAAGGGCCAGCGGGTGCTGGTTACGACCCTGACCAAGCGCATGGCCGAGGACCTCGCCGAATACTACAGCGAGGTCGGCGTGCGCTGCCGCTACCTGCACTCGGAGATCGAAACCCTGGAGCGCATCAACATTCTGCGCGATCTGCGCAAGGGCGAGTTCGACGTGCTGATTGGGATTAACTTATTGCGCGAAGGTCTTGATTTGCCGGAGGTTTCGCTGGTCGCCATCCTCGATGCCGACAAGGAAGGTTTTCTACGTTCGGCCGGCTCGCTGATTCAGACCATCGGGCGCTGCGCCCGCAACGTCGAGGGCCGGGCCGTCCTCTACGCCGACCGCATGACGGATTCCATGCGCAAAGCCATCGGCGAAACCGAGCGCCGCCGGGCAATTCAGCGCGCCTACAACGAAGAGAACGGCATTACGCCTCAGAGCATCGTGCGCCCAGTCGACATGGCGCTGGCGCGGATCGTCGAGGCCGATTACGCCGACATACCCCAGCCGATCGAAGGCGTGCCGGAATTTAAATCACAGGATGAACTGGACACGTTTATCTCCAAGCTGGAAAGCGACATGCGCGAGGCCGCCAAACGCTTCGAGTTCGAACTGGCCGCCAAACTGCGCGACCAGGTCCGCGAACTAAAAACCAAGGAATTTATTTTTACCTGAATGGATGCGGGGCGAGAAGAATCAACGAGCCCACCTTAGCGTTGAACTGCACGACTCTGCCCCAGTTGTGTATCCCAAACTTCCCAAGGAAATGTCATGGCGACCGGAGCGAAGCGGAGTGGAGCCACCCTTTGTTTTTCAGCAGTAAGGAACAAAAGGTGGCTCGACTTCGCTCGCCATGACAGTCTGATATGTCGGGATATACCTACTGGGAAAACCGGCACTAGTTATCCGCCCAGCCTTGGGGACTGGACTTCGGCGAGTTCCAGTGGGCCAGACCGCCGCTTAATAGCCCTTGGGGCATTCAACAGCCTGACCACCGTCTGTATCTCCAGGGCTGTCCGCTCCACTATTTCACCGATCGTGAAATGGGCGTCGAAAAGTTCCCGGACTCTCTGCTGCGCATCGCTCATGGGGCCCATGGTGACTGCTCCTGCTCCCCGGATGCCGCTGTCGGTTCTGGCAACCGGGCGCCGCTTAAATTCCAGCAGCCCACATTCCGATGCAACCTGCTCTGCTTCCGTTGTATTTCGGGTTAACACGGGGAGAAATATACGTTGTCAAATTAGCACTAACGCGGGCGGGTGGAGGACATAGCTTTTTTGCCAGGGTGGGGGAGTGGCTACGGAAAGCAAGGGCGCGAGTTACTTGGAAGGCAGCCGCAAGGGAATGTGGGCGATATTGAGAAGAGTCAACGACCCTACCACCCGAAGAAACTACCCCACGTTAGCCAAAAACGGGCGAACGTGGGGCACCTTTAGCGTTTCTTCTCCGCACTTGGGTCTTCCGCCCTCGGCGGATATGGTTGCGCTATTTCTAGTCCGCATCTTGCAGGGTCTTGACGTGTTCTTCCAGAGCGCGGGTGTACTCGCGCTCCGCGCGCAATTCAGCTTCCAGCTTCTTGATCTGGCTTTGCAGCCGCAGGATTTCAATCCGCAGCTTGGCGGCATCGAGTTGGGGCAATGGTGGACGCGGCACCCGCGGCTTGGGAGCGCCAGCGGCTCCGATGGCGGGCAGAGAAACTTCACCTGTGGCTGCTGCCGAAGCTGCCAACGGGCCGCGTGCCTGGGCCGCGTTGCGTGCAATGACGGCGAGCGCGGGCCTGGCCAGCGGGCGGGCCGAGGCCGGCGGCGTCTGGAAGATTGTGCTCAAAGCCGCCATCGCCGCCTGCGGCGCTATCGGGGCAGACAGCGAAGATTCCTGCTGCGGGGACGGCTTGCCGTACAGCAGATGGCGCACCCGGCCGATCAGGTCTTGCGGCTGGAAGGGCTTGCGGATCAGTTCGTCCGCCTTGACGGCAAACGCTTTCTCGGCGACCGACCGGTTAACAACTCCGGACATGAGGATAACCGGCGTCTGGCCCATCGTGGGATGCTGCTTGATGTACTGGCAGACCTCGTAGCCATCCTTCTCCGGCATGATCACGTCGGAGATGACGACGTCGGGCGCGGTCTCGTCCATCATGCCGATGGCGCTGCCGGCGTCATGGCAGGCGATGACGTTGATGTTTTCGCGGCGGAAGGCAATCTTGATCACCTCGCGCATGGTCGCACTGTCATCAATAAAATAAACCACCGGACTGGCACTCATATGAGAATGCCTCCTTCTTCGTGCTTCTGCTCGCACTCTTCGTCGATTTCGCGCAGCGCCTCCAGCATCAACTCGGTCACCGAACGCAGAATCGTGCGCGTGGAAGCCGTACCTCCAGGAACAAACTTGTAAACCCCGTGATCGACGCCGTTACAGGCCTTAACGATATGGACGACGGCATCGTCGCCGACGCACTCGCCCGCCTCGGCGTGAATGACGTCGCCGCCAAGCAGGAAAATAATGCCGTCAACGGAACCCGCGTTGACGTAGAGCACCCCTGACTGCCGCGAGTGCCCGAGCATCTGGATGATGCCCGGAAGATCCAGATGGGAAAGGTTGCCTTCGAGTGCGGTTTCCGAGGTGTGCAGCATCTGCGTCGGCTGAAAACCTTCTTCGCGGCTGCGCAGGAAGGCGCGCACCTGCGCGGCAACGTTCTCCGGGCCGACGCGGCGATCCACGTAGTCGTCGCAACCGGCGCGGAACGCCACCATCAGCGCCTGGCGATCACCTTCACCCATGGCAAGAATGGGAATATGCGCCGATGTTTTGTCGGCGTGCACCAGCTTCGGCAGGTCGTAGGCGCCGATTCCGTGGAGACTCGTGGAACAGAGGATCACCGTGGGCGGCGACCATTCCAGCATGGTAAGGGCGTAGCCCGCCTGGGTGGCATGGATTACCTCGAAGTGCTCGTTGCGGAGCGCTTCCACCAGGCGTCTGGCGAAGAACACATTGCTGTCGATGACCAGGATTCTGGCCACCGCCGGCGCAACGCCTTGGGCCGGGGCGCTCATTCCGCGCTCCCCGCCGCAATCAATTTGTCCAGGTCCAACAACTCGTAACTCCTGCTGTCCCATATCAGTTCGCCAACCACGCCCGGCGACGGATACTTTGCGGGAAGCACGTCGCCGGAAACCAGGTCGCATTCCCCGCTCACCGGAATTGCCGCCAATTCGGTCGCGTCCGATGTATGGCGGACGGCGATCAGGTGATATTGCGCCGGAGCACACTCCGGCAGATTCAGCAGTCCGGCGAGGTCATATAGCGGAATCACCCTGCCGCGCCGCAGGATAACACCCAGGATTTCGTGCGAAGTGTGCGGGAAGCTATACACTTCCTGGGGCAAAGTCAGCTCCGCGACACACGCCGCCGGTATCGCGCAATGCAACGTTCCGGCGGGAAAGACAACGAATTTTTTTTCGTCCGTCATGTTCCTGAGTTCGCCATTGCCCGCTCTGCCACTGCGGCCGGTACGGGCGGCAGCTCACGCGCGCTTTCGACGAATACCGCCGCATTCACCACCGGCATAATCTGCTGGCGCACAAACCCCAGCCCGCGATACCAGGAGCGCTCCTGGCCATGAAACCCTCGCGGCAGCGCCACGATTTCGCGAAGCTCTGCCATGCCTTCGATCCGGTCGATGGCAACCGCGACCCGGCGAACTTTCAGCACCAGCAACTGCTCCAGCTTGGCGGACTGCACACCGAAAATTCGATCCGCCGCAATGACCGGAATCTGCCTGCCATTGCCACGGGCCGCGACTGCCGTCGGCAAGTGCCCTTGATGCAGATCGCGAATCTCCTCCACTTCCGCCGATGCGATTACGAATCGCTCGCTTCCAAGCCGGAAGATCACAACCGGCTCGCCGCGCCTGGACTGCGGTGGAGCGACGCGGCGGCTCATAACCTTAGCGCTCCCACGCCGAATACCAGCGAGACTCGCCGCTCGATTGCGTTACAGACGGCGTCGAGCGGCACCACCTCGTCGACCGCGCCGGTTCGAATGGCCTCCGAAGGCATTCCGAAGATGATGCTGGTCGACTCATCCTGCGCGATCGAATGTCCACCGGCAGTCTTGAGCGCCTGGACGCCCTTGGCGCCGTCGTTGCCCATGCCGGTCAGCACCACCGCAATGCCCATCGGCCCCGCATAGTCGGCGACCGACTCCAACGTAAGATCGGCGCTGGGGCGGTGTCCGTTGATTCGCGGACCGTCGTCGAGAAGCAGCCGCCCCGACGGTGAGACGCGCATGTGATTGGCGCCGGGACAGAGATAAACGGTTCCGGCGCGCATCAGTTCACCCGCCTCCGCCTCCTTGACGCGAATGGCACAGGTTTCCGCCAGTTGCCGGCTGAATTGCGTGGTGAAGCTGGCCGGCATGTGCTGAATCAGCAATACCGCGCCAGGAAAATCTCCCCGCAGTTGCGGGAGAACATTCATCAACGCAGCCGGACCACCGGTGGAGGCCGCCAGCACTACCACCGGAAACCTTTCTGCCGTCGCTTGCGACAGCGTTCCTCGCAGCCCATTGCCCGGCACCGCGGCCGGCACGGATACGACATCCGCTTGAGCGCGCGGAACAACGGGTTCAGCCGCCGCGGAGGGTGAAGCCGTCATCGGCGAACGACGCGCGGCCGTGCGCACGACGCGAACCTTGGCGGCAATCTTGACCTTGCGGAGCAGTTCGTCGCGAACGCTCTCCATGTCGAGATCGACCCCGTTGGCGGGTTTCGCCACAAAATCGATGGCGCCGAGTTCCAGGGCCCGCAACGCCGGCTCGGCCCCCTCACGCGCCTCGGAGCTGACGATCACGATGGGCCGCGGCTTGGTCGACATGATCTGCTCGGTCGCTTCCAACCCGCTTTTCCTGGGCATGTTGATGTCCATGGTGATCACGTCGGGGTTCAGGGCTTCGCTGAGGAGCAGAGCCTCCACGCCATCGCGAGCTTCGCCCACGATGTCGATCTGCGGATCGCTGCTCAGCAATACCTTGAGCACTCGCCGCATGAACGATGAGTCTTCGGCAATCAATACCCGGATTTTCGATGCCGCATCCATACCCGCTACTTGCCTGCCATCAACAGCTTGGATGAAACCGCCTGCCCGGAACTGCCAATCAGAGCGCCGACCTGCGCCACCAGTTGTTCTTCCTGCACCGGCTTGACCATGAAAGCCTTGGCTCCCTCGCGCACAGCGCGCTCACGGTGCTTGCTGCCCGCGCGCGAGGTAACCACCATGACCGGAATGTTTCGCGCCTCCGGATTTTGCCGGAGGTGAAGCATCAGCTCGTAGCCGTTGGTGCGCGGCATCTCCAGGTCGGTCACCACCAGGTCGACCCCGCCCTGCGAGACGATCTCCAGCGCCTCCAGTCCGTCGGAGGCGAGCCGCACCCGATAGCCGGCCTTTTCCAGCATGCGGCCAACAAACTTGCGGACGCTGATGGAGTCGTCCACCAGCAAGACCAGCTTCTCCTTCTCGACCCGCTCGATGGCCTCGTCGGGGATTTCGCCCGCGGCAACGGCAACCGCCCCAGGCAGGAAAATTCGCGCGGCGTTGGCCGCCGTCATCAGCGGACGGCGCTCGATGGACTCGCCAACCACCAGGCGATTGAGATCGACCAGCAGGATAAGACTGCCGTCGGGAGCGATCGTCGCCCCCGGGAACATTTTCACGTTCCGCAGAAACTCGCCGAGATTCTTGATGACGATTTCGTCTTTTCCGATGACTTCCTCGACGACGATGCCCACCTGTTTGCCGGCAACGTTGACCACTACCAGCCGGTACCAGCCGTTCATCGGTTCCACCGCTTCGAGGCCGAGCTGCGCGTCGAGATGCACCACTTCGGTCAGCGAATCGCGGACCTTGGCCAGACGTTTGCCGCCAACTTCCTCAATGTCGCTGGAACGTACGCGGCGGATCTCCTCGACAAACGCCAGCGGAAACGCAAAGGTGTGCTTGCCGACGCGCACGAACAGCGCCTGCGAGATGATCAGCGTGAGCGGCACCTTGAGCGTGAAGCGCGTGCCGACTCCCTTGCGCGTTTCGATCTCGATCTCGCCGTTCAGCGCGTCGAGATTGGTGCGAACCACGTCGAGTCCGACTCCGCGGCCCGACAGCTCCGTCTTTCGCGGAGCGGTCGAGAAGCCGGGCAGGAACATGAGGTCGAGCAGTTCTTTCGACGAGAGCGAGCGCACATCTTCGGCTTTCACCAGCTCAAGTTCGGCGGCGACCGTGCGGACCCTCTCGTAATCGATGCCGCGGCCGTCGTCCTCCACCTCGATATAGATATGATTGCCCCGGTGATAGGCGCGAACGGCGATATTGCCGCAGTCTGATTTGCCGGCATTGTAACGCTCGTCCGCCCGTTCGATGCCGTGCGCCACGGCATTTCGCACCAGGTGCAGCAGAGGATCGGCAATCTGCTGGATGATGTTGTTGTCCAACTCGGTCTCGGCGCCCGCCAGCACCAGTTCCACCCGCTTGCCGGCCGCTTTGGAGGCGTCCCGTACGGCGCGCGAGAGGCGCGTGTAGAGGTTGCCGATCGCCACCATGCGCGATTGCGTGATCTCATCCTGCAAACGGTGCGCCAGCTTGGTGAACTCATCGATGTCGCCATCGACGCGGCGCACGAAGCCATCGAGCTGCGTGAGCACCTCGGTAATGTCAGCGGAAATTTCGGTGAGCGAACGAGACAGGATGCCGAAGTCGTCGTAGCGATCCATCTCCAGCTCGGAGAAGTCGGCTAGAGCGGTATCGAAGGAATGCGAATAGCTCGAGTAGCCGCCGCGGAATGGATACGCGATCACGCTGCCCGATTTATCCTCAGGCAGCGGCGAACGGCGCGGCAAGCTGTGCCCGGGAGTGGAAAGCGGACCCAAGTTCACGCGACTGAATTCGTATTTCTCCTGGAATTCGCCGATCTTGTCGGTCATGCGCGCCTTGGAAAAATTCAGCACGTCGGCCAGCCGCTCCAGCTCTTTCAGCCGGCCCAGCATACGGGTCCGATTCGTCACCAGCTCGCCAACCGCGTTCATCATGCGGTCCAGCCGCTCCAGTGCGATGCGAACCGACTTGGACTGCGGCACTCCGGCGGGCTCGCGCCTGCCGGCGGCCAGGGCGGCGATTTCCTCGCGCTCGTTGCGAGAGGCGTCCACCTCAACTTCCGCGATGGGCTCGGCCGCGATTTCAAGCGCAGGCTCCAGCGGAATCTGCCCGTCGTCGGCCAATCCTTTCTCCGCAGCCTCTTCGGCCTCCTGTTCCAGGATCTCGGCTTCCACGTCTTCAAGCTGATCAATGCGCTGGAAGTAAGCCATGGCGGCATCCTGGAAGCTTTGCTCATCGCTCCACTGCCGATAAAGCTGCTTTTTCAGAATGTCGACCGACTCAAGGCAAAGATCGACGATGCTTGCACTCGGCTTCAGTTCGCCGTCGCGGAGACGCGCGATGAGATCTTCAGCGCGATGCGCGATCGTCGAGAGGCGGCGGAACCCTACTTGCGCGGCGGAGCCCTTGATGGTGTGCATCGCCCGGAACAGCTTGTTAATGTCTTCCGGATTCGGGTGCGCCTCCAGCGCCAACAGCGACTCGGTGATCGACTGCAGGTGCTCTTCCACTTCCGGGACAAAAAACTCGAGCACTTCCGCGGCAATGTTGTCGTCGGGGGGCAGGTCTAAAAGCGATGGAGTGAAAGCCTGGGCAGCCTGCGCCTCCAGGTCGAACCCATCATTCTTGTCCGGCTGTTCGAACACGTTTTGCGCCGCTCCGATCAAGGCGATCGGTTCGAGCTGAAGAGTCTTTTCGATTTCGGGAACCGGTTCAATCTCGCCACCCTGCTCGCTTGCCGGTGCGTCGGCGACTGCATTCGCAGCCGGGGGTTCAGCCTCGGTCGCGGCTGATGGCGAAGCTTCCACCGCAGGCGGCTCCTCGGCCGGAGGCGCGGCTGGGGAGCGACGCTCAGCCGGCGGTTGCGGCCGCGTCATCACAGCCTGCCCTTCGGGCTCTTCCACGGACTGCTGGAAAGCGAAGGGATAGCGCTGCTTGAAAGACTTGACGTCGTCCTCGGCTTCGACCCCGTTGGCGCTGATCATGAGCAGGTCGGACTCGAGAACCGCAATCGCCTCGTAGATGAACTCGACCAGCGGCGAACAGGCGTCGGGGCCGATGGTCGAATTCATTGCGTACTGAAAAATGTGCGCGAGTTTGCCGGTGACCTCGGAAAAATACTTGTAGCTGTACGTCCCGGCCGTTCCAGCCAGGCCATGCGCGGCTATATAGAGGCGCTCAATGTCCTCGGGCAGCGGATAGGGGTCAAGCAGCACGCCGGAGTATTCGCGCAGGAACTGCAAGTGCTCCGATGCTTCCTGCAGGAAGAGCTCGACAAATTCCTGACCGGGCCCGCTCATATGGTTCCCTCCGCGGCTGCCCTCGCCAGCGGCGGCACGTTCATCGGCTTCTGCAGCAGACGGGCGCCGCCCTCCACGCTCTGCTTGAACCGCATCTGCAAGCCGGCAACGGACTCGGCGTGCCCGAGGAAGAGATAGCCGCCCGGTTCCAGATAGTCGTAGAAGCGCTGGATCATGCTGGCGCGCCGCGGCTCGCTGAAATAGATCAAGACGTTCATGCAGAAAATACAGTCAAAGCGTCCGACGTAAACCGACTCCGTCAGATTCATGGGGACGAAGCTGACCATGTTGCGGATCTTCGGTTTTACCGTGTATTCCTCCGCTCCCTCAAGAAAGTACATCTCCTTTTGGCGGGGCGAAAGATTACCAAGGGCACGTCGCGCATAAGTGGCCCGTTCGGCTTGGCGCAGGGCCTCGCGGCTAATATCGGTCGCCAGGATATTGATATTCCAGGCGTCGGAGAATTCCAGGGTGTCGCAGATGCTAACGGCCAGGCTGTAGGGCTCTTCCCCGGTGGAGCAACCGGCGCTCCACAGGCGCAACATGCGCGGATTCTCCCAGAACTTTCGCATGTGCAGTTCGGGAAGCACCTTGCGCTGGAAGATCTCGAACGTCTCCGGATAGCGGAAGAATCGCGTCTCCTGCGTGAGCATGCGCTCCAGCAGGGAGTCGTATTCGACGCCCGGCGGGCGCACCAGGCGCAGCAGTTCCGCGCCTGAGGCAACGCGGCGAGCCTGCATGTGCTCGCGCAGACGGTTGAGAAAGAACGTGCTGCGCGATTCGTCGAACACAATGCCGGTGCGCTGCTCGATGAGCAGGCGAAGCTCCGACAGTTCATGGTCGGAGACCGCCGGATCGAGTTCACCCGAGGACAACGAATGCTCCCGAGTGCCGGACCCGTACAGAGCGGCTTTGCCGTCGCTGAGACTCACGCCTTATTGCCTCGCACTTGCCGCCATCGACGTTTCCCTGGCGGGCGGAGCGGAATTATTCACCCGGAACTGCGAAAGCGCCTCGTTCAACTGCTCGGAGAGCTTCACCATCTGCTCCACCGTGCGCGCCGACTGACGCGATCCCTGCGATGTTTGGCGCGTGATGCCGGAAATAATCTGCATGGCGTTGGCCACGCCTTCCGTGCCGCGCACCTGCTGCTTGGAAGCGAGCGAAATCTCCTGCACCAGCTCCGCCGACTGACGCACAACCGTGGAAATCGCATCCAGAGCCTTGCCGGCCTGATCGGCCAGCTTGGCGCCGACTTCCACCTCGCGTGTGCCGTCTTCCATGACCACCACGGCTTCGTTGGTCTCGGCCTGGATCGCCTTGATCAGGGCGGCAATATCCTTGGTGGCGGTTCGCGAGTGCTCGGCAAGTTTGCGCACCTCATCGGCAACGACGGCGAAACCGCGCCCAGCCTCGCCGGCGCGGGCGGCCTCGATGGCGGCATTCAGAGCCAACAGGTTCGTCTGCTCGGTAATGTCGTTGATCACGTTGACGATCTCGCTGATTTCCAGTGAGCGGTCGCCCAGCGATTTGATCTTCTTGGCGCTGGCTTGCACGGAGGCGCGAATGCGCTGCATGCCCTCGAGCGTGTCGCGCACGGAACGGTTGCCCTGTTCAGCGGCGTCCAGCGCGCGGCGCGCCGCCTCCGCGCTGGCTTCGGCGTTGTTGGAAACCTGCTTCATCGAAACCGTAAGCTCTTCCACCGCCGATGAGGTATTGGTAATTTCCTGGTCCTGCTGAGTGGCGCCGTTGGCCATTTCTTCCGTCGACAACAGGATCTGGCTGGCGCTGCTGCTGACGTCGCCGGCGGCCTTGCGCACGCGCTCGAGCACCTTCGCGAAGTTGTCGAGCATGTAGTTGACTGAGTCGACGATGTTGCCGAGCGCGTCGTTGGTCACCTTGCCGCGCAGGGTCAGGTCGCCTTTCGCCACTTGGCTCACGATGGTCAGGAATTCGGTGACGCTGCGTTGCAGATTCTCCTGGGCCTGCTGGTTGAAGACGGCGCGCGAAGCGTTTTCGGCCGCGGCATTCAGGTTCTTGGCGATCACCCCGAAATCATCGTCACGGGTAACTTCGAATCGCTGCTTGTAGTCGCCTCCGGCGATCTTCTGGGAAAATGTGGCGAGCTCACGGACCGGCGCGGCAATCTTGTTGCTGAGCGTAAACCACACCGCCATCACCACCGCCAGCGCAACCCCAAGCCCGGCCAACAGGCGCATGCCGGCAACGGCGGGCAGCGCTCCCAGGTCCAGCAGGGATACGGCGCCGGAGTGGGCTCCGGCCGAAAACCCCAGCAGCAGGGCAGCAATTGTGCCGGCCAGCATCAGCAGCACCAGCATTCCAATGGTCGAATTAAGACGACCCTTCATAAAGCCTCCAAGATCCGCCTCGCGGACATCCGCCAATACTCACCACTAACCGCCGCTCACCCAACCAGCCGAATCGGTTCCGCGGGTGGTGAATCCGCTCTCGACCCGGCTGCTTCTCGAAATACAGTTTCCGCGGAACCGGTCTAAATCACCGGAACCGGAAAATTCTCCGTCAACCTCTTCAAATCCACCGCCAACGCCAGCCGCCCCGCGTCGCGCAGCATGCCACAGCAGTAAGGGACATCGCGCGGGGCCTCTTCAAGCAGCAAAGGCTCGGTCGTGGTCACCGCGCCGAATACTTCGTCGGCCGCAACTCCGAGGCGCAGATCATTACCGCCATCCTGTCCGCGCAGGCATGCAACCACCACATGCTTCGGCGAAAGATCAGGCCGCCGCGATTCCGTCAGGCCGATGTCGATCACCGGAATGATCAGACCGCGCAGGTTGAATATCCCCATCAGGAACGGCGGAGCCAGCGGAACGGCCGTCACGTTAGGCCACTCGACAACCTCTTCCACGTCAAGCACGGCGAAGCAGAAGCGTTCACGCCCGGCGCGAAACACGCAGTATTGCTTCCGCGGCAACAGGTCGGCATCCTCTTCGGTCCGGAAAACCTCGACGACCGGCGCGGTCTCGGCCCCGGTATCCAGCGTCTGATCCGAATTCTGGTTCACTGAGGTCATCGACCTGGCGCCGCTCCCGTGGCCGCAGGATGCGGCTTTCCGAGCACTCTGCCGACTTCTTCGATCAGTTGCTCCCGCGTAAACGGTTTGACGACGTAACCCTGCGCGCCCTGCGCGCGTCCCCAGAACTGGTCGCTCTGGGTTCCCTTCGAGGTAACCAGCACGATGGGAATCGGCGCATATTCCGGGTGCGCTTTAAGGTCGCGGCAGGCCTGAAATCCGTTCCGTCCCGGCATGACTACGTCGAGCAGGATCAGGCTCGGACGCTCAATGTCGAGCGTCTGCTCGATCAAGGCCGGGTCCGCGAGCGAGACACCCCAGTAACCGGCGGACTCCAGATACGACTTCATCAACTGGCTTTCCGCTTGCGAATCATCGACGATCAGGATCTTGTTGGGTACTGGCACGATTTCGTTAACCTCTGTCACGACCTGCTTGCCGCAAAAAAATTGGAAACTCAAGTTCCAATCTGGCTGGCGCTATCTCAACCCGGTTGCGCCGACCGCCCGGAGAGCTTTCTCCTCCGATGAATTGCGCTCGACGGCCTGCATCTCGGCCTCGAGCGACCAGAAACGCTGCATGATTTCGTGCAGGCGTAAAGCTGTGTTGCGAATCGTCTCCAGTTGATCGCAGGCTTCGCCGGAAAAAGATTCCGCGTTCAGCAACACCAACTCGGCATTCCCCAGCACTGAAGTCAGGGCATTGTTGATGTTGTGCCGCATTTCGACAACGTATTTGCCCAACGTAACGTGCCCCTGATTGGCGGTCAACATCTGTTCGGCCCGTTGCGCCCTCAACATGGCGTGGCGGCGCCGCATGCACTCGCCCGCGAGCAGCACCGCGTTGTCCGTCCAGAATTCGTCCTGCCGCAGAAGCAATAACTGGGGGAAGGATTCGCGAACCTGTCTGTACTCGCTCACAGCCGTGACGCAAATCACGGGGCGCGCGGACGGGTCTAATGTTTTGAGCAACGCCGGAAGCCGCTCCGCCGGGACACCTCCGACCACCACCAGATCACACTCGGGCAGCGGGCCGAAGGCCGGGTCGGCGGCCAGCACCACGAATCCCGGAATCACGCGCTCCGACTGCCAGCGGCCCATCAGAGACCGGGCAAACTCCGGCTCGCCGGAAACAATCGCAATTGTGAGCTCACTTGCAGCCGGCAAATTCACGCGGCTTCGCCAAGAGTCCATAACCCTCGCCGTATCGCAGACTTCATCCCGGTTTTTATGTGCAAGAGACTAGCCAAAACGTCCAAGTAAGGACATCCTTATAATTCAAGCACATAGCATTTAGCATTGGATGGCGGAGACAGCTCCGTCTCAAAAGTGAGACAAACCGTCTCAAGCAGAAGGTTCCACGCCACGAACGACGCTGCGGTTCGGGAGGGACTCAGGCTCCGGCCTTGGCGGCCGCACCTTGGGCACCGGCGGCAGCCGCCTTCGCAGCTACCGCGACACGAGGACCGGTTTCGATGCCGTAGCGCTTAATCTTGCGGTAAAGAGTAGCACGCGAAATGCCAAGCATCTTGCCGGCGAGCGCCTTGTCGCCCATGACCTGATCGAGCACGCGCTGAATGGTGGCGTGCTCCAGCTCTTCCAGATCGGTAGTAGGCGGCGCAGGCAGGCGGATGGCGGAGGATTTCCTGACCAATCCCTGAAGATTTGCCGGGAGATCACCGACGTCGATGGTCTCCATATCGCCGAGTGCGACGGCGCGCTCAATGCAGTTCTGTAGTTCACGCACGTTACCCGGCCAGTCATAGGCCATCAAGGCTTCCATCGCCATATTGCTGATCGTGATCCGCGCGGAAGACGAATAAAGATCCAGGAAGTGCTGCGCCAACATAGGGATATCAGACTTCCTCTCACGCAGTGATGGAAGGTTCAGCGTGACTACGTTCAGGCGGAAATAGAGATCCTTGCGGAATGTTCCGTCCTGGTAAGCTGCTTCCAAGTCGCGGTTGGTGGCGGCGATGATTCGAACGGCCACCTTCACGCTTTGTGTGCTGCCTACCGGACGAACCTCTTTTTCCTGAAGCACGCGCAACAGCTTCGCTTGCATTTCCGGCGGC
>Ga0187889_10001668_pt1 | contig 23273 bp, 18 predicted proteins | sample June2016WEW_7_10_2_FD_132992 | JGI IMG/M metagenome (GOLD analysis project Ga0187889, IMG submission 132992) | Peatland microbial communities from SPRUCE experiment site at the Marcell Experimental Forest, Minnesota, USA - June2016WEW_7_100 | ecosystem: Environmental > Terrestrial > Soil >... | reverse complement strand
GGCAGCGACCAGACCGCGATCATTCCGATGGTCGAGGGTTTGGCCTATCCGCTCCAGATGGGACTGACCAACGCGGTTGACCGGACCGGCGGCCCCTACGCATCCATGCTCGTGGCCCTGTCCAATCATTTGGCGGCGGTCCTGGTTCCGGGCAGGTGCCTGGACGCCACGAGCGGGGCGTGGAGGATGTCCAGCGCCAGCGAGAAGACGTGGCAAAGCAAGATGTACATCGCCCAATACGTGGCCGAACATGTTCTCGGGTTCACCGGCAACAACGTGGATGGGACCGTGGACCAGATTCATGCCACCATTCAGTTTCAGAACGCGCCCATTCACGAATGGTCGGACGAGACCGACAGCACTGGGGCCAACTGGTTCCTGGGAGGCTGCCATTATCCCCGCGGCATCACCAGCGCGCTTTGGTGGCTCAACGCTGCCAACAATCCGGCCTCCCCGGTGCCGTCGGCGGGGACGAACATTGCGGCGATGGTGAGCGGCAGGACTTTTACTGTCTCGTGGCCATCTAACTATGTGGGCTGGATGCTGCAGACCAACGCGGTTGATATCGGCAACAGTCTCGATTGGGGCGATGTGCCGGGCTCGGGAACCAACTATCAAATGACTTTCCCGACGGGCAGTTCAACGAACCGAAGGGAGTTTTTCCGGCTGCGCTATCCATTCTGATGCCACATCCGGGTCTCGGGTTGGCTCATGCCGGGCGCAGAGTCGCTCCAGCGCGTGACACGCAATCACGTCCGCATTAAGCTCGCCAGCCATTTGGGCACCGGCTTGGCGGACCACACTTGCCGGCCATCCGAGAAAATTGCGACCTTCCGAAACGGAGTCCGCAGGTCGTCATTATCGAAGGCCACCACATGGGGCAATTCGCGAATGGCTGCCTTCAGATTCGCCAAAGTGCGCGGAAAGCGCGAAACCAGCTTTTCAGAGGCCACGCCGTGGCCTCCTTGAGAGACACGCATGCCAACTCGTTCCTCGGATGTTTCGGGGCCGGAGATGCCAATAAAACAGACGACCACGGTGTAACCGGATTGCGCGGCCGCTTTCAAAAAAGCTAACTTGTCGCCGACCGGATCCGAAAAAACCGTCTCAAAAACGAAACTCTCCCCCTGCTTGATCAACTCCTGCCGAAGCTCCGTGACGAGGCGGGCGGCCTCATAGGCGTCAATCTCCAGCTCGCGGGAGACCTCATCTGCGTTGAGAAAGCGCAGCCCGGCAGCTTTAAGGTGGGCGTGGCAGAAGGTCGACTTTCCCGCGCCGTTGGGTCCAGCCAAAGCTAGGAGTATGGGACGGCGGTCAAGGACGTTCTCCAGCTTTGCCGCGGAGCCTGTCTGGCCCCCCGATGACCCCGACTTGCCGCGAGCCTTCACTTGTCCGCCGGTTTAGCCGCTTGGAACCTGCGGTTGACGAACTTTCCGATAGTACGTTTGCCGTTCGCCTCAATTCTGATCAGCAGGCCGGCCGAACCGCGGGCCGGTTCATAATGCGGGTAGGGCAGCGAATTGAGGTGCTCGGCCAGCCGTTTGCGGCCTTCCGTCGAGTCAATCGATCCGAGGCAGGCCGAAAGGGGCTTCGCCTTGCCGGCTTTGCACAGCGCCAGCATCTGGTCCCCGCGCAACAATGTCTCGAGGGCCCGGCCAAGTCCGGCCCAAAACTCAATCTGGCCGGCGATGGACCGCTGCGTGACCTCGCCCATGAGGCGGGCGTCCAGAACCAAAGCATCGGAAACTTTCACTGGTTGACTCATGCAAGCAGGGTAGCAAAATGCTACTATTTGTCAATGCTGGTGGGTCGCACGCGGAAGGTGACATCAGTCTTAAGCCGCCGCCAACTGGAAGAGATCACATTCACCGCCTGAGTCATGGCCTGCGGGCCCGGCGGGCGCCGGTCGAGGAATGCTGGATGATTCAGGAATCTATTGCAGTTGAGCGACGCAGTCGAATGGAGCGATGCATCCACCGGACTCACCGTTTCGTCAGGCCCTCATCAGGCACAACCTCTCGAATCGTGAGATTCTGCGCCATCTGATCCAGGTTATCGCTCCAGCAGCCGTTCCAGGCAACTTCAAACACCTGATAGTGCCGCGAATTGCACCCATCCGCAGCTATCTCGAGGGAAAAGCGGACACATTCGTTTTGGCCCACAAAGCCCTGGAAGTCATTGAGAAGCACGCAAAGCCTCGGTACAAAGTGGGGATCGCCCTCAGCGAGGAAGCCGAGATCGACGACTTGATTCGAGGCGACATTTACCAAGGCAGGCGTGGATTCGGCGGGCGCCCAGGCAAATTGCAATGGCACCACGAGTGGAACGAGATGGAATCGCTGGTCAACACCTCTCCGGTGAATCTCCTTCAGCATGATCCGACAGTTGCGGGCAGGAGCCCATGGCCTGGAATTCAAAACCTTGAGATGGTAGAAGATCGTGCGGGGTCCGTTGGTGAACCGCGTGACGACGCCCCTGCCGTTATGGACGGATAACCTCAACTAGGGGCCGCAAAGGGAAGCACAGATCGTCTCGAATCATTCCCCTAGGCGATCGGAGTCAGCCGCGAACCCCCGTTGGCCACTGCGTGGTCGTCAGCGGCGCCGCTGGACGGCTTTGAGGCCGTTGGGGGCGGGGGCGAACATGTCGGAGGGCTTGAGGTCCAGTTCTTTAGACATGAGCAGGCAGTACTCCAGCTTGCCCATGTTCGGGTAGCGGCCGTTGGAGCCGAAGGAGAATTTGGCCCCGGCGGCTTTGGCGAGTTTCAAGAAGGGGAGTTTGGGCAGTTTGTAGCTGGAACTGATTTCGAGGGCGACGCCGTATTTGAGGGCGGCGTCGATGACCCTGCGGCAGCGGGACGGGGTCCAGCAGGTTTCCCATTGTTCGGCCAGGCCGGCAGGGAGCCAGGAGGTGTTGGCGAGGATATCGAAGGGTTCTTTGGCCATGACCTCGACGTGCCACTCGACGAAGCGGTCCATGAAGGCCTCTTTGTCCTCCAGGTCGACTCGCTGGGCGGCATCCGGCTCCCAGAGCTTGACGCGGCGGCCATCTTTGCCCGGGAAGGTCATGGCGTCGGTGAGGACGTAATCCAGTTGCGCCAGGGTCTCGGGGGAAAAACAGGTCATCCAATCGATCCACTCGGCCTGAACTCCCTTGAAGACCGGTTTGCCCTCCAGCATGGCGAGATAGTCTTTGAGCTCGGCGTCGGTGCTGAGCACCTTGGGGTATTTGTTTTCCCTGGTGCCGGCGTGCTCGACGATGCCGAACTTGACGCCGCGTTGCCTGGATAATTCGAGGGCCTTATCGATGGTGCTGTTGTCCAGGTGAACGTGGAAGTCGGTCCAGCGGAACTCGGATCCGGGAGGGGTGGCGGGCTCGGCGCCAAGGATGTTGAAGGGACCGGCCAGGGTGGGAAGGAGCGAGCCGGCAGCGGCCCGGCCAAGAAACCGGCGGCGGGAGATTGGGAGTTTCATATCGTGTCTTCTCTGTTGTCAGGGGAGCTTGCTCCAAGGACGGCGGCGATTTCAAGTGCGGAGTGCGGGGTGGGGACGGCTCTGTAAGTATCGGGCGATGCCTTGGCGAAAGGGGGTTTGGGGGAGGCTCAGGAGGGCGTTGGCGGGGGCGGGGTCGCCCAGGTTGTCTTCGCCGAGCATGATGAGTTGGTCGCGGTTGAGCGGGGGCGCCCGGCCCAGCAGCCTGGGGCACACCTGTTCCAGCAAAGCCGCCTGGGCCCAGGCCAGGCCCGCCGGGACGCGTACTTTGAATCGTCTTCGTCGCGTGACCTCGAGGATGGACTCCACGATTTCGGACAGCGTGAGCCTGTCGGGGCCGCACAGGTCGTAGGTTTTTCCGATGGTCTCGGGAGTGATGAGGGCCTGGACGAAGGCCCTGGCGACGGTTTCGACAGCGACGGGTTGGAATCTTGCCCCGCGGCGGCCCAGCACCGGCACGATGGGGGAGAACCGGGCTATCGTAGCGAAGAGATTTACGAAGTGATCGCGGGGCCCGTAGATGAGGGAGGGCCGGAAAATGGTGTAGTCCAGCCCGCTGGCGCGGAGGCCTTGCTCCGCCGCCCACTTGGTTTGATGGTAGCGGGAGACGGCGGCAGCGCGGGTGCCCAGGGCGCTTATATGAAGGAAACGCCGTGCGCCCGCGCGTTGCGCCACGGCTACGATGTTCGCAGTGCCCTGGGTGTGGACGTTCTCGAAGGTGCTCCGGCCCGTTTCGCTGATGATGCCCACGAGGTGAATAACGGCCGCCACCTCGTCGCAGGCCCCCGCCAGCGAGCCCGCGTCGGTAATCTCACCCGGATGAACTTCGACTCCGTGGCCGGCCCTGGCTTCCTGGACCCGCCGGGAGGCGGGATTGCGGGCGAGAATGCGAACCGAATGGCCGGCCCGCCGGAGTTGGCGCAGCACTTCCTGGCCGACAAAGCCCGTGGCGCCGGTGAGGAGGATGTTCAATTGCTCAGTTGCCAGACCAGTTTACCGGAGCCGTTTTCGGCTCATACGTTCGCCAAGGGGCCGGTGGAATCGCCGAAACGTTCCAGGCGCTCGAGGCCCATCCGTTGGGCCAGGCTCAGGAACAGGTTGGTGAGGGGCTTGGCCCCGTGTTGGACGTAGCGGCCGGGGGTCAAGGCACCGCCGCCGGCGCCGGCCAGGAGGACGGGCAGGTTGACATGCGTATGGCGGTTGCCGTCCGCGTTGCCCCCGCCGTAAAGGATCATCGAGTTGTGCAGGAGCGAATGGCCGTCCATGTCCTTGACCCGTTCGAGCTTTTGCAGGAATTGCGCGAACTGTCCCACGTACCAACGGTCGATGTCGGAGACTTTTTGGATTTTCTCGGCGTCGTTGGCATGGTGCGAGAGGTCGTGATGGCCTTCCGGGACGCCGATGCCGCTAAACGAGCGGTTGCTGCCGTCGTGGGCGAGCAAGAAGGTCGCCACCCGGGTGGAATCGGTCTGAAAGGCGAGGGTCAACAGGTCAAACATCAGTTGGATATGCTCGCCATAATTGGCCGGTATGCCCGGGGGCGTCCGGACCCGGGGGCCGTGGGCGTCGCCGAGCGCCTCGATTTTCTGAAGGCGCGCTTCCAACTCGCGCACGCCGGTCAGGTATTGTTCGAGTTTCTCGCGGTCGGCCGAGTCGAGCCGGCGCTCCATTTCGCGCGCGTCTTGCGTGATGAAATCGAGGATGGACCGTTGCTCGATGCGGCGCCGGCGCAGGCTATCGGCGCGTTCCTCGGGCGAGCCGGCGCCGAAGAGGCGTTCGAAGAGCAGGCGCGGGTTCGCCTCGGCCGCCATCGGGGTGGTCGGAGAACTCCAGGAAAGATTGAACTGGTAGGCGCACGAGTAACCGGAGTCGCAGGCCCCGCTGGCCCGGGCGGTTTCGCAGGTCAGCTCCAGCGAAGGGAAGCGGGTCGACCGCCCGGCGTGGCGGGCCAGGACCTGGTCGATGGAGATGCCGGCGCGAATGTCGGTGGCGCTTTTGTTGACCCTGACGCCGGTCAGGAAGGTGCCGTTGGCGCGGGCGTGGTCGCCGGCGCCGTCGTTGCCAGCAGTCGCGCTCAGGTCGTCCAAGCCGCCGAGAATCTGGAGGTGCCGGCGGCACGGTTCCAAAGGCCGCAGGGTGCGATTCAGCTCCAGGTCCCCGCCCTCGGTGTTCGGCCACCAGGCGCCAGGAATGGCGCCGTTGGGAAAATAGAGAAAGGCCGTCCGGAGCGGGGCGCCGGTGGCCGTCGTGGCCGGGGCGTTGGGGGTTGAAGCCCCCAACAGCCGCAAGGGCGCCAGGGAGGCGAAGGCCGGCAGGCCAATGCAGGCCCCCAAACCACGCAGGAAATGGCGCCGGCTCAAACCGGCGTGGGGTTGAAGTGGATGATGCCCGGTAGGTTTCATTTTAAGGGTCCGTTAGAACTGCTGGCGATGGTTTGCCCGCCTGCGACGGCCGCTACCAGCCCTGAAGGCGGGCGGCATTTTTGGAACGGGGCGGATTCCACGACGCCGGCCAGCAGCGCGGAGGGACGGCCGTTGGATTTTTCGATGCGGGCGACGATTTGGTCGACGGTTTCCGTATCGTAGTCTTCCAGCCCGCGGCCCAGCGCGTAGGTGAGCACCTTTTCGGTGAGGGTCCGGTAAAAGTCCCGGGCGTGGTTTTGGACCAGGATGCGCTTGAGTTCCTGGACGCCGGCGAATTCTTCGCCGGTAATCAGTTTGCCGGAGGCGTCAATCGCTTGCCCGTATTCCGTGTCGCGCCACAGGCCCAGGGCGTTGAAATGCTCGAAGGCCAGGCCCAGTGGGTCCATGCGGTTGTGGCAGGAACGGCACAGGGCATCGGCCCGGTGCGCGGCCAGCGTTTCACGCAACGACGGGGCCTGCTCGCCCAGGGCCTTGGCAGCGGCTTCGAGGGGCGGAATGTCCGGCGGCGGGGGTGGCGGCGGCGTTCCGAGGAAGTTTTCGAGAATGAACAGGCCGCGTTTGACTGGCGAGGTGCGGGTCGGATTCGAGGTCACTGCGAGCACGGTGCCCTCGGTTAGCACGCCACCGCGCAGGCTGTCCGGCGGCAGGGTCACGCGCCGCAGTTGGTCGCCCGAGACGTTGGGGATGCCGTAATGTTTGGCCAGGCGCTCGTTGAGGAAGGTGTAGTCGCTGTCGACCAATTCCAGCAGATTTCGATCCTCGCGAACCACATAATCAAAAACGGCCTCGGTTTCGAGGCGCATCGCGTGGCGAAGCTCGGGACTCAAGTCCGCGCGCGAAGAGCGGCCTCGAGCCTTGAAGGCGGCGCGCAACTCGGCCAACTCTTCCTGTTCGGCCGGCGTGAGGGATTCGGCCGATTGACCATCGAGCTCCCGGAAGCGGTTCCGGTTGCGCTGGGCGGCGGGGTCGGGCTTTTTCTCGCGCGCCAGAACCGCGCGCGCTTCGATGGGGACGTGCTCGATGTCTCTGGCCCGCAACCATTGGCCGGTGAAATTCCGGATGAAGGCTTGAGAGCGCGGGTCTTTCAGCATCTTGGCAACCTGGGCGGAGAGGTTCTGGCGAAGCCGGCCCTTTTCTGCCAGGTGGAATAGTTGCTCGTCGGGCATGGAAGACCAAAAGAAATAGGACAGGCGCGAGGCCAGGGAGTATTCATCGATGAACGGAAAGGCCCCTGGTTCAGGGCTGGGCTGGGCCTGTTCCTCGCGGAAGAGGAATCGGGGCGACGCCAGCACCGCCATCATGGCTTGCGCCACGCCGGCCTCGAAAGTCCGGTCCGGCTGGGTATAGATTTCCTCGGCCAGCGCCACCAGGCGAGCCACGGTCGGTTCGTCCACCGGCCGGCGGAAGGCGCGGCGGGCAAAGCCCCTGAGCACTTCACCCGCATAAGCGCGCCGCCCCTCGGGCGTCGCGGGAACCTCCCGAGGGAAAAAGCGCCCGTAATTCTTGGGCTGCGCCCCAGGCTCCGACACCGTGGCCGGCACGATCGGGACGGCCTCCGCTACGATCTTGTTGGCCGCGGCGAGGTATTTCTCGAGCAGCATGGGGGGCAGGGTGAGCACGGCGCCGATGGTGTCGAATCCGTAGCCGGTGTCGTCGGGCGGGAATTCCACCTGGGTGTCAAAATCCACCCCCATCAAATCCCGGATGGTGTTGCGATACTCGGCGCGGTTGAGCCGGCGGACCCGGACGCGGCCCGGATCGGGATGATCCGGGTGGATTTGGAACACCGCGGTCTTGATCCAATCGGCGATGCGCTCCTGCTGCTCGTGGGTGGGCCGTGCCTTTTTGGCCGGCGGCATGATTCCGGCGCGGAGGTTTCGCAGCACTCGCCACCACAACTGGCGGCTTTGAACGGCGGCCTGGTCGGACTCGAAGGTGTCGAAGGCGACTTTGCCCTTGTTCGCGCCGTCCGCGTGGCAATCGAAGCAATAGCTCTCGAGCAGGGGCCGGATGTCCCGGCGGAACTCGGCGGCGCCGGGGCTTTGTGCGGCTCCGGCCCGGAGGAGCAGGGCCAGGCCCGCCACCCAGACCCAATGCCGCGCACACCCCCGCAAATGGATGCCCAGAATCATTGGCAATGATTACGATGTGTCAGGGTAATGCATTCTCCGCCCGTTCACAAGTCGCGAGGTAAAACCGCGCTTGGGCGCATCCCCGTTTTTTCCGAATGGGCGTGCGTCCTGAAGTATTGAGGATTGTTGAAAATTGAGAATTGAAAATTGGTCAATGGTAGTTAATATCCGGGGTCGATGCTTCCCGGGTTCATTTGCCAATAACCAATTCTCAATAATCAATTCTCCATCAGATCCTTCCGAAAAAGAACGCGGCCCCACAAGGCCCCTCTCAAGCTCCGTCAGCGGCATGGCAGCCCTCTGGACCGTGGGATCATGCCATGCCGCTCCTGACGGAGCTTTGCCGAGGCGCCGACTGGAAGGCGGGCGGGGCGGACGGGACAAGGGCTGCGGGGCGAGAGGGTATATTTGGATAAAATTGGTTAAAACTGGGCTTGGACCTCAGACGAGTGTCGAGGGGTGACTGTCGAGGGGCGAGGGGCGGCGTCATCGATCCGCGCCAGGTCGGCGGGGTCAACTCCACCTGCATCGCGCCGAGGTTTTCTGCGACAAAGCCGATGCCCAGTTCCCGGCAGGCGGGCAGGATTTGGTCTTCGGGGTCGCGGCTCCAGAGTGAGTACTTACGTCCCCGCCGGCCCCTGAGGGCGACGAGGAAGCGCCTTCTTGAAGGTTTCGGTGGGGACCGGCGGTTCAAGTCCGCGGAACCAGGGCTCAGGGGATCGGAACGCCGCGACCGAGGCGCCCAGTGATGAAGGCCGTCAAGGCATAGTAAGTGTCCGTCAAAAGCCCTTCGTAACCGCAGGGCTTGCCGTCCCAACGCTTCCAATCAACTCCCGACCCGACGCCGTTTTGAAAGAGTCCGTCGCGATAACCCTGCAACATCGCATCGAAAATCTGGTCGGCCTCGGCCTTGCGGCCCAAGGTGTAGAGCGCCTGAAGGTAGAAGCAGGCGAAACTGGCCGTCGCGCCGCCGTTCTCGTAGTTCTGGAACGAATCGGAGCCGTCATCCTTGGAGGGCTGGCCCAGGACGCCGCCTCCCGCATAATCTTTTCGCGCGACAGGCACGAGATTGCCGGGCAGACCGAACTGGAAATTCGTGTAGCCGACTTCGCGCATCTTGGCTTGCATCCGGTCCATGATGGCGTTGCCCTGCTGCGGCGTGAGGAGTCCGTAAGCGACGGCGATGCCGTTGACGAAGGCAAAGTAGTAATCGTGGAGCTTGCCATCCTTGCTGCGCCAGCCAGCCAGGACGCCGGTCTGCGGATTGTAAAAGGTGTCGTAGTAAGCCGCTTTGATTCGGGCGGCCTGCCGCCGGTATCGCTCGCCCTTGGCCGCGCGGCCCAGGCGCGTCTCCAGGTCCGCCGCGCAGCGCAAGGCCCGGTAGTCCAACGCGATGCTGTAAGCGTCGTTCCAGCCGAACGAAATTACATCCCACCAGTTGCACGACCATTCACCGGAGCCGTTCGGGCCGCTGCCGCTGTTCCCGCTTCGGCTGGACTCCACGAGGCCGTCACCATCACGGTCTGCGGCCAGGATGTGGTCGGCGTACTTTTCGATGTCCGCGATGCGGCGGCGCAGCCAGGGTGCGTCGGGTTTGCCGGTCGCGCAGTCCCAGGCGGCAATCACCATTGCCGGGTCGGTATCCACGAACACAGCGTTGTCATCGCCGTAGCCGCGCAGTCCATCGAAGTAGGAATCCAGGCTGGTGCGCACCAGGTCAAGAGCGGTGAAGTCATCGAAGAGCGGGGGCGTGTAGAAGGCTTGATCGGCAAACTCGTACATGCAGAATAACGCGCTGTCGCTAAGTGAATTATTACCAAGCGAGCCGATGTCCGGACGAAATCCGAAGATGTTCAGCCACCCGCGTTTGACACCGGCCAGCTTCGGGTCGGGGTCCACGAGAGTTTTCTCTGGATAGATTTCGGTCAGTTGCATGTCGAGTTCGACCCGGTAGTGCCCGGCCTGCTGGAAGGTTGCCGCCTCGCCGCTCGCCAGCCAGCCTTGCTGAAGTGCAAGCTCGACCTCGCGCAGGTCGCGGCGACCGGTGAACCGGAGGCTGGAGCCGGCCCCCCTGGCGCGCACGAGCAAACTGCCGTAATCCGGAAAGTGCAGCAGGACGGGCAAGGCCAGTTCGCTGCGGCTCTTCAAACGCCCTAACGGACTGGGCGGGGTAACGGCGGCATCGAAGAGCATGCGGAGTGGCGAGGCTGCCGAGGCGAGATAGTCGCTGGGCACAGTCCGGTCGATGGCCACGCGCAGACCTTTTGCGAGGACCGTCCAGGTGAGGTCCATCGTCTCCCAGTCGCCCAGCCGCACGCCTGCGTAGCGCACCATGTTGCTGGAGCGCGATACGAGAAAAGACGCTTCCGGCGATGCGGCCGGTTCGCTCCATCCCGCGGCCACGAGGTCTGCGCCCCGTGGCGTCTTGAGCAGATTCTTGACGTGCTTTCCGTTTCCCGAGGCGTCCAGCGACAAGAAGCGGAGGGTGGGCCGGTCGAGGGCGAAGGCGACCTTGAGCCAGGGCGACGTGAAGGTGAGCTGGTCCTGCTCGACGACGGCCTCCAAGTTTGGCGGCAACGGCCCGTCGTGCAGCGGGCCGCGGCGCCGGTCAACGATACGCTTAGGTTTCGGCACCGGCTCACCCGCCCATTCCCCGAAAACTTGAAGCTCGCTCAATTGGGTGTAGTTGGTGAACTGTCCGTTGGAGGAGCGCGTGATGAGCAGACGAAAGTTGTCGGTCACGACCGGGTTGAACTCGATGGTCGCCGAAGGATGCGCGGCATCGAGCCGCACGGCTTGGCGCCGAAACAACGTCTGGAGCGAACGACCGTCCGGCGTGGATTGACCCGCGAAGTCCACGGGAGAGCCGATGTCCGACCGCCAGAGCGTCACCTGCGAGATGCGGGCCGGCCGGGCAAAACGGACCCAGACCCAATGCGGATGCGGTGTGCTGAGGTCGGAGTGCCAACGATTGGTACCGGGGAGGTCGCTCGCACTGGGGATGATTCCGTCGATCAGCCGGGAAGCCGCCGCCTTGCCTCCGGGATCGTAAGGTGAACCGGTGAATTCCGAATCCGCCTGAATCGTCGCGCCGTGGGCGGCCAGGGCGACGTTGATTGTCGCCGCTTGAGCCAGCGGCGCAAAAACGCCGGCTTGGAGGAGGAACACGATGAGAGTAAGGGATGAGTTCTGCATAAACGAGCGTGGATCGGAGGATCATTGCAGCAGCGATTATGTCCGCAGATGCGACTCCTGGCAAGGCTGACGGTGCGGGAGGGTGCGATTAAAACTGTCGGTCAACCCACGGCGCCTCTTTGCCCCGAAGGGGCTTTCGAGAATAGCTCCTTGTGGGAGAATCTTGTTGCCTTTTCTCCGGTTCTGTGTTCAAATTTGCGAGCATGTCCGCCGGAAAGCCAGCCCGGAACAGGCGAAGGGGGCACGACCGGGCCCCCGGCTTCCGTCCGCGTCGCTGGTTCACGCGGAGCAGGTTGCCTGCCGTCGGCATAGCCTCGGCCCTGCTCTTCGCAGCAGCCTTGTCCGCTGCCGGGGCAGCCTCGAGCCATGACGACCGTATCCGCTACCCCATTGCTGGCCTGACAGACCCCACGCAAGTTCTCGCGCCCTTCTTCCACCCACCGGCCCAGTACGCCGGCCAGTTCGGCTCTTACCGCTCGCCGCTGAAATTCGAGGATGGCACGTGGGTGAAAACCGCCGCCGACTGGGCGCGCCGCCGGGAGGAGATTCGCAAGCAGTGGCACGACCTGATGGGACCTTGGCCGCCGATCCTCCAAGTGCCGAAGGTCGAATTCCTGCCGGGAGTCGAGCCGCCGTCCCCTCTGCCGCCGGGACGTGTTCGCCTGGAAATCGCCCCGGGCCAAACGGGAGAAGGCTGGCTGCTGGTGCCGGAGGGCGAAGGCCATTTTCCGGCCGTGCTCGTTTTGTATTACGAACCGGAAACCAGCGTTGGGCTCGGCCAGGAGCGGCTGCGGGACTTTGGCCTGCAGCTTGCCCGACGCGGTTTTGTCACGCTCTCGATGGGCACGCCCGGGGGCAATGCCTGGAAACCGGAGCTCGGGTCGGCGCAGTGCCAGCCGCTGTCCTATCACGCATACGTGGCCGCCAACTGCTGGCACGCGCTGGCCAACCTGCCCCAAGTCGATTCGGCGCGCATCGGCGTGGTGGGCCATTCTTACGGGGGCAAGTGGGCGATGTTTGCCGGCGCGCTCTGGGAGAAGTTCGCCGCCGTGGCGGTGAGCGATCCCGGCATCGTGTTCGATGAGACCCGTCCCAACGTGAATTATTGGGAGCCGTGGTATCTGGGTTTGGATGCGAACGAGAAACGCCGGAAGGCCGGCTTGCCCACGGCGGACAACCCGCGCACTGGCGCCTACAAACGCATGGTCGAGGCAGGCCGGGACCTTCATGAACTGCACGCGCTCATCGCGCCCCGCCCGTTCCTGGTCTCCGGGGGCTCCGAGGACCCACCGGCGCGTTGGCTGGCCTTGAACCATCTGGTGGCGGTGAATCAATTGCTCGGCTGCACCAACCGTGTCGCCCTCACGAGCCGCCCGGCGCACACGCCCACCGCGGAGTCCAACGAGCAGCTCTACGCGTTTTTCGAGCATTTCCTCAACCCAGTGGTTCGCCAAGACCCGGGCGCTCGGTGAACTCCAAGCGTGTCATAAATCAGTTGATTCGTCTGCCAGGTGAAAGTCAAACGCCGTCTGAATGTCGTGGCGGTGGGCAAAGCCGCGCAAGCGCTTGGCTTCTGCCAAGGCCTCGCTCGAGCCGTCCCGCCACTCTCGCTCATCGATGCCTGTCAAGATTTGCTTTCAGAGGCAACTGACGGCTTGCTTCTGGCGGTTATCGGTCAGAAGGTGTGAAAAAATTGATTTTCCGAAGAATCACGTTTCATTTTCCTAGGAAATCCGCATGGTTTTTTTCCGCTTTTCCAATTTTTTCACACCTTCCGAGGCATTACTTCTGGCGGCGGATTGGCCTTGACGTAGTGGCCTTGAGCAGCTTCGCTTTCGGGCCTGCAGTTCCTCCTGCCACTGCAGCCGCGATGCCGCGCGGCCACCTTGAGGGCTTTGGCTCCATTCGGTTATGATACACCTCCAGGATACATGGGCAGGACTTACAGACACCTGGGGGGCCAGCATTTGTGTAAAATGGGCTTTCAAAACAGGGCGGGTGGTGACACAAAAAGGATGTCGCGGTAATAAGCCGGTAACAATGGCTGGTTAGGTTTGCGCGCATGAAGACAACATATTCTCTGTCGAATCCCGCGCGCGGGACCAAAATGACACTGCTGCTGGCCATCGCGGTTTCGCTGGCGGTTGCGCCACCGGGTCGGGCGGCCTCACCCTCTGAACTGCTGGAACAGGGGATTTATGCCGAGGAAACCAAGGGCGATTTGGACGCCGCCCTGCAGTTCTACAAGCAAGCGGTCACGGAGGCGAAGGCCGCGCGGGCGGTGGCCTCCCAGGCCCAATTTCGCCTGGGAGTTTGTTATTACAAGAAAAAGGATTCGGCCGCGGCCATTGCCGCCTTCGAGCAGTTGGTCAGGGATTTTCCCGAGCAGAAGGAACTCGCCGCCCAGGCCGGCGATTACCTCTTCCGCGCCAGGCCCCTGCTGCCCGCGCCGTGGGTGGATGGAGAGGAACTGCGGCTTGAGCTCAAATCGGCCACCGGTCTGAAGTACGGCTCCGTTACGCTTACGGTGGATGGCGGTGAGACCAACGGCTTGAAGCTTTGGCGGCTGGGTCTGCGCTGGGGGTGTTTTGGCCCCTTAGGCGAAGCGTCCAGCCGTGTGGAAGTGGATGCCCAAACCATGAGGCCGCTCCGAAGCCGTTGGCAAGGCAATTGGGACACGGACATTGATACGGGGTACCTGCGCAACGGCGCCGAAATCAGAGTGAGGGGGGCGGCGGAGGCCAAACACCCGGAGTGGCCGGAGGCGGCGTATGACAATGAAGAGACTTTTCAGTTAATACGCCGGCTGCCGCTGGCCACTAATTACAGTGGCAGCTTGTTTAACGCGGGCCTGAACGCCTCCTCCGGCGACCGCTTTCTGGCGCCATGGAAGCTCCAAGTTACCGGCGTTGAAAAAGTCCAAGTCCCGGCCGGAACCTACGACTGCTTCAAGGTCAAGCTCAGCACCCACCAGACCCTCTGGTATTGCACCGACTCACACCGTTACCTGGTCAAGTTTGAAATGGACGGGATGCCCGGAATCGCGGAATTGGCCGCCATCAACCTGCGCCGCGCGGGTGGGCCGGTGCGGTATCAGGACCCCGAGTTTGGCTTTTCCCTGACGGCCCCGGCCGATTGGGTTTTCGACCGCTATGCCGGAAGCCAGACAAAAGCGCTAATGGACTTTCTCACTCAAGCTGGACTGCTCAACCCGGACCAGGCCCGGTTGCTCAGCACGGTTCGGGACAACCCCAGAACCGAAGTTACCCTTCGCATGCTCAATCCCGGACTCATGTCTTACTGCGAGGCGGAGGTGGGCCGCCTGGCGAATCTCGACGGAAACGCCAGGCAATCGCCCCGCGCTTGGGCCGAGGAGGACATCGCCAGAGCCACGAAGGTGCTCGCGGACCTGCAAGTTCGCACCAACAGTTGGCAGGAACTGACGGCCGCAGGTGAACCGGCGGTCAGCGCCCTTGGGGATTATGGGCAAGGCGATTCCAAAATGACTGCCTACGGTGTCTGGCTTTTCGATAACACCAACGCAGTGAAGTTTTACTTCGTCGCCACCCCAAAAGATTTCGAAGGCTCGCGGCCCACCTTTGGCGCGCTGGTCCATTCCTATACGCATTCGCGATGAAGGCGCTGCTCCGCAGCTTTTCTCCCGGCGTCGGCCGGGGCCGAAGCCTTGGCCTGGCGCTGGTGCTGTTGGTGCTGGTGGTGGCGCCCTCGGCCTGCCTGGTTTGGTTTATGACCCAGGCGGCAAAGAATGAGCGCCTGGCCGCGCGCCAGAGGCTGGTGGAGGCCTACCGCGGCCACCTCGCCCTGGCGCAAGAGCGCTTGGCGGCCTACTGGCGCCGGGCCGCCGAGGAGTTGGAACCGCAGGCCGAAGCCGTTCCTGCCCCAGCCCTCTTTGCCAGGCTGGTCCGCGCCGGCCTGGCCGATGCGGCAATATGTTTCGATTCCGCCGGCCAAGTGGTTTATCCCGGCGCCAACCTGTCTCCAAGGCCGGAGGTTTCAGGGGTTTCCTGGACCGCGGCCCAAGACTTGGAGGCGAGCGCGTCGGCGGAAGCCGCCGCCGCTTATGCGCGCCTGGCCGAATTGGCGACGAATGCCGACTCCTGCGCCCGCGCGCTCCAGGCCGAGGCGCGGTCACTCATTCAGGCGGGAAAGAAAGAGGCGGCCATCGGGCTGCTGACCGGCCCCTTGGCGGGGAAACGGTTTGAACGCGCTGCCGATGCGCAAGGAAGGCTCATCGTCCCCAACGCCGAACTGCTCGCGCTGGACCTGTTGAAAGACTCGGCGGACGCCCCGGCGCGCGTTGAGCTCCTGGCACGCCTCAAAAAGCGGGTGCTTGATTACGAAGATTCCGCCATGACAGCTCCGCAACGGCGTTTTCTCCTGCGCCGGTTGCAGGCGCTGCATCCCGAGCCGGAGGTGCTTTCAATGTTGTCTGCGGAAGACCTGGCCGCCCGGTATCTCGAGACGGGGACGAGCCGGGCCGGCGAATCCGAGTTGCGCCCCGCCGCCTTGCCCGGAGTGTGGCAGTTTGCCTCGGCTCGTGGCCGGGTCCTGACGTTGCACCGGACAGGGAGCCTCATGGCGGGCGCGCGCACCGGGGCAGCGGCGCAGGGTCTCCCTCCCGATGTGAGTCTGAGCTTGCTCCCGCCGGGCAAGGAATCGGGGAACCTGCTGCCTTCGGTGCCAGCCAGTCCGCTGTTGCCGGGTTGGCGGCTGGCACTGGCGTTGAGGGACCAGCGTATGTTCGATACTGCAGCCGAGCAGCGCATTGCCGCTTATGTCTGGGTTGGCGTGCTGGTGGTCGCCACGGCGGCGGTGTTGGCCTCGCTCGCCCTGGGCCTGGTGCGCCGCCAGATGGCCTTGACTCAACTGCGCAATGACCTGGTCGCCAACATCACGCATGAACTGAAGACCCCGCTCGCCTCGATGCGCCTGCTGGTCGACACGTTGTTGAACGGCGAGACGCTGCACGCGCCGACCGTTCGGGAATACCTCCAAATGATCGCCCAGGAAAACCTCCGCCTCAGCCGCCTCATCGACAACTTTCTGGCCTTCTCCCGAATGGAACGGAATAAATACGCTTTCGATTTCAAGGAACTGCCGGCGGCAGCCATTGTGGACGCCGCCGCCGCCGCCGTGCGCGAACGGTTCCAGGGGCCCGGGTGCCGGTTCGAGGTGGCGCCAGCCTCTGGGTTGCCGCCCGTATTTGCGGATGCCGACGCACTGGTGACGGCGCTGATGAACCTGCTGGACAATGCCTACAAATACTCAGGCGACGACAAACGGATCACCCTGGCTGCGGGCGCCGGGAACGGCAGCGTGCGCTTCGCGGTCACCGACAACGGCATCGGCTTGGCGCCGCGCGATACCCGGCGCATTTTCAAGCGGTTCTTCCGGGTCGCCCAAGGCCTGGCGCGGGCCAGCGGCGGCTGCGGTCTGGGCTTGAGCATCGTCGAATTCATTGTGAAGGCCCATCACGGTTCAGTGCGCGTCCAAAGCCGGCCCGGCCGCGGCAGCACCTTTACCATCGCCATCCCGGCGGCCAACGCCCGCCCGAATCCCGCGTTGGACGTTCATCCAGGATGAATTCATGACTCCGAAGACGATTCTGATTGTCGAAGACGATCCCGTGTTGTTGCGAGGGTTGCGCGACAACTTCGAGGCCCAGGGGTACCGGGTCCGCACGGCCAAAGACGGACAGCAGGGTCTGGAAGCCCTGCTGCAAGAGCCGCCGGACCTGATGCTGCTGGACTTGATGCTGCCCAAGCTCGACGGCTACGAGATTTGCCGCCGGGCGCGCGAGCGCCGGTTGACTCTGCCGATCCTCATGCTGACCGCCCGGGGCCAGGAAGACGACATCGTCCGCGGGCTGGAACTGGGGGCGGACGATTATGTCACCAAACCCTTCAGCATCCGGGAATTGCTGGCGCGGGTGAGGGCCTTTCTCCGCCGCCAGGAAGCGGCACCGGCCGGCTATGAATTCGGCGACTGCCGGCTCGACCTGGCGGCCCATAAGCTCCTTCGCAACGGCCGCGAGATCGAACTGACCGCCAAGGAATTTCGGCTGTTGGAGCTTTTTCTGCAGCGCCGCGGCCGCGCCCTGACTCGCGATATGATCCTGGACGGAGTTTGGGGCCATGAAGTGCTCGTGACCGACCGGAGCGTGGACCGGTGCGTGACGACGCTGCGCAGCAAGGTAGAGCCGGACCCGCGAAACCCGCGGTTCATCCGCACGATCCGCGACATCGGCTATCGCTTTGAGACGCTGGAGTGAGTTCAAAGTCTAAAGGCGTTTGATCGGTAATGCAGATGCAGTCGAACTTGCGCCGGCCGTAGAAGTCTCCGACCTCGGGCAAGGTCAGCCGCCCGTCGGAATAGTTGGTGTGGATGTGGAAGTCGCACAGTTGCACCTGCGAAGCGCTGTGCCGGCCCGGGCCGGCCCATTCCGGGCGTCCCTTGGGGGCCTCGAAAGGTCTCAGCGGGCGAGAGGTTCCCGCGGGGTCTCCAGTCTCTTTGAGAATCAACTCGGCAATTCGCAGTGCGGCGCCCGGTTGGCTGGCCTTTTCCAGAACCGTAGATGCGCGCGCGCTGGCCATATTCGCGGAGGCGGTCCGTCAACCTGGCCTTTGGGACAGGCTCTGGTTAGCCGTAGCGCCCTTCGACATATTCGGCGGTCTTGGGATGCTTTGGATTCAAGAAGAGGTCCTCGGTGCGGCGGTGCTCGATCATTTCGCCCAAGAGCATGAAAATGCACTCGTCGCTGGCACGGCGGGCCTGGGCCATGTTGTGCGTGACGATCAGGATGGTATAGCGCCCCTTCAAACCGAACATCAGCTCCTCGATGGCTCTGGTGCCTTCCACATCCAGGGCGGAACAGGGTTCGTCCATCAGGATGACCCGGGGCTTGAGCGGCAGCAGCCGGGCGATGCAGAGCTTCTGCTGCTGTTCAAGCTGGAGGGTGGTGGCTTTGGCCTCGAGCCGGTCCTTGAGGTCCCCCCACAAGCCCACTTCGGTGAGCGCCCGCTCGACCGCGGCGTCGAGCAGCGCGCGTTTGAGGTCCCGGCGTTCGCCATGGATGCGCAGGCCAAAGACCACATTTTCATAAACTGAGATGGGCAGGGGATTGGGCCGCTGAAACACCATCCCCACGGCTTTGCGCAGCTCGATGAGCGAGACATCGGGGTCGTAAATGTTTTTGCCCAGGATTCTGATTTCGCCGGTGGTCTTGACGTAGTCATAGCGCTCGTTGACGCGGTTGAGGCAGCGCAAGAGGGTGGTCTTGCCGCAGCCCGAAGGGCCAATCAGGGAAGTGATCAGGCCATCCTGGATGTCGAGCGAGACATTGATGAGCGCCTGGAATCTGCCATACCAAAGGTTCAGGCCGCGCGTGGTGATGCTGTGCTGGACGGGGGGGCTCATCCGAAAATGCCGTTGACGTATTCGTAAGTTTTCCGGCTGGCTGGGTGTTCGGAGAAGATGACGTCGCTCCGGTCGAGTTCGACGATCGCTCCGCTCCAAAGGAACATGGTGCGATTGGCCAGGCGCCGGGCTTGCTGGGTAAGGTTGGTGACCAGGATAATGGTCATGTGACGGCGCAGTTCTTTGAGAACATCCTCGATGCGCATGGTGGTCACCGGATCGATGGCGATCGAAAACTCGTCCAAACAGAGGATTTCCGGCTGGTGCGAAAGGGCGCGGGCGATGGTCAGTCTCTGCTGCTGGCCGCCGGATAGTTTGGTGCCGAGGCTATCGAGGCGATCCTTGACTTCTTCCCAGAGGGCGGCCTGGCGGAGGCAGTGCTCGACCAGGCCGTCGAGCTGGCTCCTTTTTGTGAGGCCGGCGCAACGGGGGGCAAAGGCGACGTTATCATAGATGCTCAGCGGCAGGCCGACGGGCAAGGGGGCAACCATGCCGATGCGGCGGCGCAGCCCATAAACATCTTTGAGCTGGCGCACGTCCTGGCCATTGACGGTGATGGTTCCGGCAACGGCTGCCTCGGCCGAGAAATCAATGGTGCGATTGATGCAGCGCAGGAGCGAGGTTTTTCCCGATTGGGCCGGTCCAATGATCCCGAAAATCTCATGTCTTTGGACTTCGAAGGAGATGCCATGAATCACCTCCTTTGGCCCGTAGGCCAGGCAGAGGTCCTGGACGACGATGTGGGGCTCGCTCATCACCACCTTTTCCGGGAACGCAGGTACACCCTCAGGCCGATGGCGGCGGCGTTTACCAGGAGCACCGAGCCCAGCAGCACGACCGCCGTGGCAAAGGGGATGGACTCTTTAACGTCGGGCACTTGGGTAGCCAGCGTGAAGAGGTGCATGGAAAGGGCCATAAATGAATCGTGCAAGCCGTAGGGCAACGGGTTGCCCCGCTGTATGGCTTTGAAAAACACGGCGCCCGTAAACATGATGGGCGCCGTTTCCCCGGCCGCGCGGCTGACCTGGAGAATAAGGCCGGTAAGAATGCCGCTGATGGAATTGGGGAGCACGACGGCGCGGATGGTTTGCCAGCGGGTGGCGCCCACGTTCCAGCAGGCCTCGCGGAAGCTGCGGGGCACGCTGGCCAGGGCCTCGCGGGTGCTGGCGATGATGACGGGCAAGGTCATGATGGCCAAGGTCAACGAGGCCGAGACAATCGAATAACCGAATCGGGCGGCATAGACGAAGGCGCCCAGGCCAAACAACGCATGGATGATGCTGGGCACGCCCGCCAGGTTGATGACTGCCATGTTGACGAGGCGATTGAGCCAGTTGTCCCGCGCGTACTCGTTTAAATACACGGCCGCCAGGACACCGATGGGGGCGGAGACCGCCAGCGACAGGACCACCAGGTAGATGGTGCCTATCAAGGCGGGCCATACGCCCCCGTCGCGCATGTGATTGGCCGGCATATCCACCAGGAAGCGCAGGCTCAACGAGGGCCAGGCCCGAATCACCAGGTAGCCAACAATCAGGAGCAGCGGAACGATCATGGAGGCGGCCATGGCGCAAAAGATCCACTTGGCGACAGCTTCCCGCCGCAGCTTGCGCCGGACCAGTGGGGTTTCGGCAAACATAGTCACTTGCGTTTAAAGCCGTGGATAATGGAATACGCCGCCAGGTTCATCACGAAGGTCATCAGAAAGAGCAAGACCCCGGTGAGAAAGAGGACCTCGTAATGAGGCGAGTGGGCGGGTGCTTCGCCCAATTCGGCGGCGATATTGGCCGTCAGAGTGCGGACTGAATCGAGGATGCTATGGGGTATATGGACCGCGTGACCGGTTGCCATCAGCACGGCCATGGTCTCTCCGACGGCCCGGCCGACGCCCAGGAGCACGGCCGCCAGGAGCCCCGTTCGGGCGGCCGGCAAAAGCACGTGACGGACCTGTTGCCAGCGAGTGGCCCCGAGTGCCAGCGCCGCCTCGCGATAGGAGTCTGGCACGGCTTTGAGAGCGTCTTCCCCAATCGAGACGATAATCGGCACCATCATCAAGGCCAGGATGATGCCGCCGTTAAGAATATTGACCCCAACCGGCGCGCCGGTCCAGCTCACAATCAGCCGGCTCAGCACGGTCAGGCCGATGAACCCCCAAACCACGCTGGGAATGGCCGCCAGCAGTTCGATGACGATTTTCAGGGTCTCTTTGGTTTTTGCGCCACAGAACTCCGAAATGTAAATGGCGGCTCCCAGGCCGAACGGGACGGCGATGGCCATGGCCAGAGCGACCACGCTGAAGGTGCCGGCGATCATGGCCAGCACGCCGTATCGCTTGTTGAGTTCCGAAGTGGGATACCATTGATCGCTGAACAGAAACTGGCGCAAACTGAATTTGGGATTCCCCAGCACGGGAAAGGCTTCTTTGAACACAAAGAAGAAAATCCCGAACACAAAAATAATGGCGCTGATTCCGCAGAGACAGATGAGGATTTCCAGGGCCCGCTCGCCGAGCACGGCCCAGGCCGGACGGGCCGTGTGGCGGAGGATCAGGTCCGGCTCGACCGGTTCTGGAAAAGGCGTCGCTTGCATAGGGCGAAGTGTGGGTCCTGGCGGTCGAAGGGATGCCGAGCCAGCCTGGTTAAGCCGGGGTTCGGCGCCTGCGGCCCTGAAAACCGGGCCGTTGCGCCAGGCTCAAGGTTTCACCCGGGCCGCAGCGGGGAGCGGGACATAGCCGCTGGCTTCCACGACCTTTTGGCCGGCATCGGACAGCATCCAATCGATATAGGCCTTTACTGCGCCGCTGGGCTCGCCCAGGGTATAGACCAGCAACGAGCGCGCTATCGGATAGGTCTTGGCCAGGGTGTTGGCCACGTTCGGCTCGAAGGCGGGGTCGGCCGGCGTTTTCTTGACTTTGAGCATTTTAACGCCGGGGGTGGCGTAGCCCATGCCGCTGTAGCCGATGGCCGTCGGGGTGGAAGCCACCAAGCCGACGACTTCCTTGGAGCCGTTCATATCGCGTGAACCCAATCTAAAGTCTTTCTTGTTCAAAACGTGCTCGCGCAAGAACTCGTAGGTGCCGGAGTTGGACTGGCGGCTAACCAGGACGATCTGGTCGCCGGAGCTTCCAGGAATCTTGACTCCCAGGCCGGACCATTTGGTAATCGTGCCGCCCTCGCCATAGATTTGGGCAATCTGGTCCAAGGTAATCTCGTCGAGAGGATTGTCTTTGTGGACATAGATGGCGAGGGCATCGTAACCGACGACGAACTCCTTGGGTTCCTTGCCGGTGTTCTTTTTGGCCTCCTGGATCTCCTCGGGCTTCATGTTCCGGCTGGCGTCGGCAATATCGATGGTGCCGTTGAGCAGCGCGGCGATGCCCACCCCGGAACCACCGCCCGAGACCTCGACCTTTACGTCCGGGGAGACCTTGTTGTACTCCTCCGCCCAGGCCTGCGCCAGGTTGACCATGGTGTCGGAGCCTTTGACCTGGATGGCGGCTTTGCCGCCGCCGCCACAACCCGATTGCAAGAGGCAGGCGGATGTGAGGGCCGCCGCGGCCGTCGTAAGTTTGATGTTGAATGGGTTTCGCATATAATGGTTTATGGTTTTGGTTCTGCCTGCGGTTCGGCCAGAATCGCCCCGGCCAGTTCCCGGATGTCGGATTCCAGGGTGCGGGCAGCCGCCTCGAAGGCGGGTTTCCAAGTCTCGGACGGCCCGGTCACTGGCGCCGGATCGGGGATGGTCCAAGTCAAAACCACCGTCTTGTTGGGGTGCTCCGGGAGAGCTTCGAGGGCCTCGGGGCCGAGGGCGATAATGACCTGGCATTGCTCCCAGTGCGGCACTTGTTGGAGAGTCTTGGCGGCCTGGCGGGAAAGGTCGATGCCCTTGGCGGCCATGAACTGGATGGCGCGCGCATCCACGGGCTGCGGAGCGCTGCCCGCGCTGCTGAAGCTGATGCGCGGCACCCCGAGCGAGTTGCCAATGGCTTCGGCCATTTGGCTCAGGCAAGCATTGGTCAGGTCGTAGAACAGAATGCGGAAACCATCGGCGCCCTTGTGCCGGATAAACTCGCCCGTGCACAAATACAGGACGTCTTCGCAGAGGTTTTTCGTCTGGTCAGCCGCGCGCTCAAGGCGCCGCGCCACGGTCATGAGCGGGTTCAACGCCGCCGGGGGCAGCAGGCGCAGGCGGCCGGCTTCGGCCAGATCGTTGTTGATGGTGCTGCGCAGTGTGTTGGCTCGCTCCTCGCTGGCCATCGTTCGCCAGGCGAGATCGGCGTCCTGGCGGAGGAAGGCCTGGATGGCATCACCCAGCATGTGCACCGCCAAGTCCCCGAGTTCGACAAATCGCGCATAAGAGGGCTTCGGGAGCAGGGGGCTGACAATCAGCGCCTGGCGGGCGATGCTTTCCGCATAGTCACCAATTCGCTCGAGTTCACGGTTGACGTGGATGGTTGTAAAAACCAAGCGGAGATGAGTGCCCGCGGGTTGGTGGCGCACGAGAAACTCCAGGCAGAACCGGTCCAATTCGGTTTCCTGCTCGTCAATATACTGGTCACGGAGAATCACCGAGTAGGCGAGGCGGCGATCCCCCGG
>Ga0187889_10001665_pt1 | contig 23300 bp, 17 predicted proteins | sample June2016WEW_7_10_2_FD_132992 | JGI IMG/M metagenome (GOLD analysis project Ga0187889, IMG submission 132992) | Peatland microbial communities from SPRUCE experiment site at the Marcell Experimental Forest, Minnesota, USA - June2016WEW_7_100 | ecosystem: Environmental > Terrestrial > Soil >... | reverse complement strand
GCAAGAAGTCGACCACATTCTCCGCGTTCGTCAGCGTGTAGCTGCTGAACGCGTTCAGGTTCTGGTAGACTAGCACGTACGTAAGGGACGTGATCGGGTAGTCGTTCGCGCCCGGTGCGTTGAGCAACGAGACGTTGTACCAGTCACCCGTTCTCGCGGGAAGCACGACGCTCGAGTCGACAAGCGCGGACTCGGTGTTGGCCACCGTCGCATGGATGAAGTCCCCCTTGGGGTTCTGGACGTTCCCGACACCGACCCCGGACCCCGCGTTCAGCGCGTAGTTCAGGTCGACGTAACCGATCGAATACGGCGTAGTTTGAACCGTGGACGCTTCGCCGCCGTTCCCCGAGGCTCCGCCTACGATCGTGATGTTGGTGGGCCAGGCTGTGTTCTTACCGTAGGTATGGGCCCACGCGGCGTTCTCCACGCTCATGAAGCTCGTAAAGATGAACGTGGTTCCGCTTCCGCCCGTTCGGTGGACGGGGAAGATGGTCTGGACCGGTAGGACGACGTGGGGGTTCAGGGTCTGGAGAGCCGAGTTGTTCCAGTTCGTTATCCCGCCGTCAAACATCTGGGCGAGGACGCTCCCGTTGAAGTTCAGGTCCGCGGATACGCCGGGCAAGTTGTAGATCGGGACGACACCGCCGGCCGACTCGGGAATCGTTAGAATCCCCGGCGCGGCCACACGTTGAGCGTAGGTGAGAGGAGCATCGCTGGCTCCGAAATCCACGGTCTTCGCCGTGATAGCTTGGATACCCGCCGAACTCCCTGCGGAGTCATACGTGACGGCTGCTCCGTTCCAGTAGGATGTCGCCCACTGGTCCATCAAGGGAGCGACCAGAGTCGACCCTTCGCCCTTGAGTTGGACCACACTAGGGAGCGTGCATCCCGACGTTCCTTTGGAGCTGCTGCTGCTACTGTTGAACCATCCCGCCGACCACCCGACGACCAGCACGAGGATGACGACGACGATCACTGCAACCACCGCGATCATCGGGCCACGGCCTCGTTTTTGCCGTTGGATTGCCGGAGTTCCGGCCTCACTTGTCGGTGGCGCACTCGTTCCTGCTTGGCTGCTACTCATTTTTCTCCTGCCGTTCTTCTGTTCACGGACTGTGTCGGTTCCGTCGACCTTAGAGGGAAAGCCCGTCCACAACGCGGCTAGCCGTCCGGGTCGACATCGGAGGAACGAACTTTACAGGGGATTTATACTAATCTGCCGTAGAGTATATAGATTACAATAGGCGTCTATTTGACACGGGTTGTCAAGCAACTTTCTTCGTTGCGGCCCGACTGGTCGTCAGTGGTGCTCCGCGGAAGGGATTACGCATGCGGTGGCTCGTTCGGTTCGGATACGATGGCCGCGAGTTTGCCGGATGGGCCCGCCAACCGGGTCTCCGTACGGTAGAGAGTGAGCTTCTCCGTGGACTTGTCCGTCTTGGAGTGACTCCTTCTGCGGAGGCAGCGAGGGTCGCCGTGGCGAGCCGGACCGATCGGGGGGTTAGCGCGCGGGCGAACGCCTTTGTGGTGTCGACCGAGCTTCCGAGCCGGGTTCTGCTGCGTTCTCTAAACGGAATATCCACGGAACTGATTTGTTCGGCCGCAACCCCGGTCCCCGAGGAGTTCCGAGTGCGAGGAGCCGTGCGGCGGACTTATCGCTACTTCGAACCGATCGGAGGGCACCACCCTGATCGATGGGAACGCGCGGCGCGCCTCTTCTCCGGAGCGATTGACGTCCGGTCGTTCGGGCGAGGTCTCCCAGCGGGAGTACCCATCCTGCGGTTGGTGGAATCTGTCACGGTGGCCCCAACGGAGGGAGGACTCATCGTGGAAGTCCGCGCCCCCTCATTCGTCTGGGGGATGGTCCGCAAGATCATCGGGGCATTGCGGGAATACGATGCCGGCCGCTTGACGCTCGCGCGGCTCGAAGCCGCGCTCAAGGGCGATGTCCGCCTCACCTTGCCGACAGTAGACCCGGAGGGTCTTGTGCTGTGGGACGTCGAGTACCCCCTGCCCTGGACGTTGAGCTGGACAGGGCCCAACCGACACCAGCAGGCACGGATTCGATCGCAGACGGACTCGTTATGGATGCAGTCCGAGCTGCTCAAGGCGCTGAGCACGGTGTAAGTCGCGCCACCTTGGAGCAACTCAGGGACGCGCTACCCGACCCGTTCCCAGCGCTCGAGCTTCTGCACCGCGCCTAGGGTGGAGCCGCGCTGGATTTCCTCCCGGACACGGTTCTCATGCTCGAGCACGTCCAGGGCCCGGTTCGCGATCTCCTGCGCCCGCTCGCGCGGGACGACCACGACCCCGCTCACATCTCCCACGATCCAGTCGCCGGGGCGGACCCGCTGGCCGCCGACCGTCACCTCGACCCCGATCTCGCCGTGACCCTTCGGCTCCCCAGCATTAGGGCTCACCGACCGGCTGAACGCGGGGAATCCCATCTCGAGAATCGTGTCAAGGTCCCGGATGGCCCCGTCGACGACGACACCTGCGACGTGACGGCCGTGCGCTGACCAGCTGGCCAGCTCCCCCCAGACCGCGGTCGTCCCGCCTCCGGCGTCGACCACGATGACGTCACCGGGCCCGGCTCGGTCGATCGCTTCGACCGGCTTCGCCCAGTCCCCGTCGCGGGTAACGACGGTCACGGCGGTCCCGACCACGCGAACCGATGGGCCCTTGAGGTGCGGGAGGAGGCCGTGCATCGCCCCCTGTCGCATCATCGCGTCCGTCACGTTCGGGCTGGACACTTTCAGAAAGGCCTCCCGGAGGTCCTCGCTGCGGTAGCGACGGAAATGCTCACTCGCGACCGCCTTCTGGGTCCGGATCGCCTCGTCGATGCGTTGGGTCGCCTCGACGATCTTGGGGCTCTTCGTGATCGCTCCTCCGACGATGAGGATCTGAGCGCCGGCGCGGACCGCCTCCACGACGCTCTCGCTCGTGAGACCGCCGGCGACCGCAACCGGGATCGGGGATGCCTTCGCGAGCTCTGCGAGCACGGCGAACGGGGTCTTCCCCGTCATCTGCATGTCGATCCCCACGTGCCAGCAGACGGCCGCCGCGCCGAGCTCGGCGACCCGCTTCGTACGAGCCACCGGGTCCGCGACGCCGAGCAGGTCGACCATCACCTCGGCTCCGTAAAGTTCTCCACCCCGGACCGCGTCCGCGATGGTGTCGTCGTCCGCGGCGCCTAGGACCGTGACGATGTCGGCCCCCGCCTTGGCAGCGATCTCGACCTCGAAGGCCCCGGTATCCATCACCTTCAGGTCGGCTACGATCAGGTGGTCCGGGAATGCCTTCTTCAGTTCGCGGACCGCGTCCAACCCCTCGCTCTTGATGAGCGGGGTCCCGGCCTCCACCCAGTCCGCTCCCCCTTCGACCGCCTCGCGTGCCGCGAGCAGGGCGCGGGAGAGGTTCTCGAAGTCGAGCGCGACCTGGAGGACCGGTCGGTCGAGCCGCATGTCCTACCGAGAGGGCGGGCGATATTAACCGTGCCAGGGCTTCGGCCCGGCGTGCGGCGCCCACCCCTGGGGTCCGTTCGGCTCATCCATGGCGACGCGCGCAAGCTGAACGGCATCGCGAGCGGAACGGTCCATCTGGTCGTCACGTCGCCTCCGTACCCCATGATCCCCCAGTGGGACGGACTGTTCCGTGCCCTGGGAGCGACCGACTACCCAGGGATGCTCCGGGTGCTCGCCGACGCCTGGGCCGAATGCCAACGCGTTCTCGTCCCCGGCGGCATCCTCGCGGTCAACATCGGCGATGCGCTCCGCTCGGCGGACGGGGAGTTTCGCCTCTGGCCGAACCCGGCCGAGACGTTCGTGTCGGCGACTCGCCTCGGCTTGGTTCCGCTCCCGTACATCCTCTGGAAGAAGCCTACCAACCGCCCCAACGCGTTCCTCGGCTCGGGGTTCTTGCCACCGAACGCCTACGTGACCCTCGACTGCGAGTACGTTCTCCTCTTCCGCAAGGGAAAGCTCCGGCGTTTCCCGACCCACGACGCCGCTCGGCTCGCCAGCCGGTTCTCGCGCGAAGAGCGAGACCGCTGGTTCAGCCAGGTCTGGACCGATATCCGGGGCGCTCGCCAGGATTCGCCCCGGGGGAGGAGCGCCGCGTTCCCGCCCGAGCTCGCCGAACGGCTGGTGCGGATGTTCTCGGTCGAGGGCGACACGGTGCTCGACCCGTTCGCCGGGACCGGCACCACGCTCTGGGCGGCGAGCCGCTGGGGTCGTGACGCGATCGGCGTGGAATGGGACCGAGGCGCCTACGGTGCCCTCGAGGCGAGTGCGCTGGCGCGCGGGTTCACGCTTTCCGCTCGGGCGCGGGGCCCGAAGGGGATGAAGGCGCGGGTTGGGCGCGGTGTGCGATCTCCTCGTCCACGGCGAGCTTGAGGTACTGGAGCGCCGAGGCGCTCAGCCGGTCCATGTGGAGCAATAGGTAGTGCAGGTAGAGCCGCTCCGGGCGATGCGTAGGCCCCGGGAGGTGACCGGGGAGGGGTCGGTGTCGGTCAATCGTGTCGGCATGGTTCTCGTGGTCCGGTCCGTGGAACTCTCGCCCGGTCGGGCCGACCAAGGGGGGATAGAGTCGGTCGACCGGGTCGTACCATTCGCTGGGGGGCCTCGAGGAGGTGGACAGTTCCGAAGGAACCTCCACGACCTTTCCCTTCAGGTACGGGTGCACCGGTCGCCCGGGGTCTTGGAGCTCCCCAATAGGTCGACCCGCAACGTCCTCGACGATGGTCTTCAGGCTCCAGCTCGTCCGGCGGCGCGGCGGGCCTTCGACCGTCGCGTCCGCGCCCACGTTCCTCGTTCGGCGCGCGGGCCCCTATAAACCTCCCTTTGGAGCGGCATCGGGGGCGTCCGGAGTCGTCCTGGGTCGACCCAGGCTGGCTTCGAGGAACTCGTACTCGGGGGTCGACGCTACGATCGCGAGCGGCAGGTGTAATTCCCCCACTCTCCAGAGCGATTCGGAGTACCCGGTCTCCTTCGGGAGACGCGCCCGCGGCAGCCAATCGCCCTCCGCGTCCGTGAGTTCAAAGAACGTCCGCGCTTCGGCCGACACCTCCGGGAGGCGTAGGAACGCGGTCGCGTACAAGTTCCTGAGGAGAGACCTTCCGGCCGGACGGACGAGAAAATCTTCCGGACTTTGAGAAAGGACCAGTAGCCCTGCCTCGAAGTGTCGCACGTGACGCACGACCCGGTCCAGGAACTCTTCGGTCATCGCGTGGCGCGCGAGAAGGTGCGCCTCGTCGATGAGGAGCAGCTTGCCGCCCGTGAGCCCGGCCATCCGCCCGTACGCCCAATCGAGGACGTACGTGAGGTGGAACGGCAGTTGGTCATCGGGCACTCCTTGGAAGTCGACCGATACGACCATTTCGGTTGGGCGAGCGGTCGTCGGTCCATCCAACGCCCGCAGCGAACCCGACCGGAACACCTCAAGCAGGGTCGCGAGGCGGGTTCCCGCTCCGCCCCGCTCGACCACTCGGTCCCGAAGGTCTCGCAAGGTCGGCACGTCTGGTCCTCGCTCGTAGAGTTGGGTCACGGCCGCGTCCAGCTCGGCCGCCTCCTCGTCTCGAAGGCTCGGGAAGAGGGCCCGAAGCATCGTTCCGACCCGGGCGGCCTTCTCCCGTCGGTCGCCCCGGGTAGTCACCGGGTCGAGCGGGTTCAGTCTCCCCCCAACCCCGTCCGCGACACGGATGACCGAGCCTCCGAGAGCCTTGACCAAGGTCGAGTACTCCCCTAGAGGATCCAATATGGCGATGGACGTGTCGGGTCGTAGCCACCGAGTCCTCAGCAGAGTCAGCGCCGCCGCGAACGACTTGCCCGACCCCGTCGTACCAAAGATACCCCAGGAGTAGCTCGCGTGGGACCACCGGTCAACGAATACCGGGCTCGCGTCGGAAAGCGCGAGACCCAGGAGGACCCCTCCCGGCTCCAAGAGCGTCTCGTCTCCGAACGGGAAGAGCGAGGCGAGCCCATCGGTCGGCAAGGTGTGCCAGTAACCCGAGGGCCGTGGCTCGGACGCGGACAGGTCCGGCGGGAGGAGCGCCTCGCGGACCTCGTACCGAGGAACACGTGACCGAAACCCGATGGCGGAGAGCCGCTCGGATAGGCGCATCCTCCTCGCCTCGACGTGCGGCCGGGTCGGAGCTAGGACCACGAAGCGTATTCCGACCTTCCAGAGCTCCTGAGTCCGCCGAGCGACCGCGCGGCCCAGCTCCTCGGCACTCGCACGTTCGACCTCGAGCTCGGCCGTCTTCCCTCCGTTGCCACCGGTGGCGAGCTCCGCCTCGGCGACGGCCCTCGCCCCATGCAGGAGCTCGAGCGCGTTCGAAGACGGGATCTGGTGGGCCTCTACCGAGAGCTCGAGCGTCTCATTGGTCGGAAGAATGCGGCTAAGGAACCCGAAGGGAACTTCCGGGGGGAAACTTCGAATCAGGAGCGGTGCGCGGTAGCTTCGGCCGACCCGCCAAAAGGTCGGCGCTTCGGCGGGCGCGTTCGAAGGGAGGGATCGGGTCATGAACGGGAGAACACCGGGGAGCGAAGCGGAGACGAAGTTCGCTCGGTCGCGAAGAGCGGGACGAGACCCCCCGCAAGGAGGAGGCCACGAAAGGCGGCGAGGGATGGGGGAGCAATGAGGAACAAGATCGCAGCGGCCCCCAGAACGCTGAGCGCGATCGCCGGCCCAGTGCCCGGACCCTTTCGGGTGAGCGAACCCCGTCGTCGGGCCCGCGAGACCCATCCCGCCAACGCGAGAGCGGCGAGCGTGGCCGTCGGCGCGATGAGGAGCGGGAACACTATCGACAACCCCCCGCAGACGACGGCCAATCCAACGGCGGCGCCGAACGCTTCGAATTCGAATACGGGGCCGGCACCTGTTCCGCCGGTCATGCCCTAGCCCCTCCGTGGGCCAGCCGAACCGGTGTGCAGCCTCGGCCAGGGATCGGTCTCGAAGCCGAACCGGTCGGAGCCCGAGGGAGCCGAGTCGCTCGACGAGGTTTGCGACCCTCCCCTCCAGACGCCCGATGGCATCCGTGTCGACCTCGAATGTGCCGAGGACGAAGTACACTCGCCGGAGGAACCGGCGCCGGCAAAGCAGGGTCACGAGTTCGGAGTACCCCGAGCGCGCCTGGGCCTGCTGACCGCCTCCCGAGGGGATTCCCGGTCGAACGGCTTGGGAGCGAATCGGAGTTGTTGTGACGAGGAACGAGAAGCTGGTGTCCGTCGAGCGTAGGAGTTCACGATAGAGTTCAAAGCGCCGGGCGAGCTCGTCGGGTGGCAGGTACGCCATGGGCATGCCGCCCGTGCGAACGACGGCCACGTAGCGATGGGACTCGAGCTGGAGTAGCCCCTGGCGGACGAGGGGCCGGGACCCGGCGCTTTTCACGGCACTCCTCGGGCCCGCCGTACGCACCTTCCAAGTGACGAACGTGAGCATCCTTTCGTCAAAGGCACGGCCGTCCGGGCGCCAGGCCGAGATGACAAACCCCGCCAGCACCACCGGGAGCCATACGAGGGGGCTCGCGAAGGGGGACAACAACGCCCCCGTCGCGGCGTACGTGAGGAACTTGAGCGCGTCGCGCGAAGACGGGAACGGACCGAGTCGCATTCGGCGGTCCAATCGTTCGGGAAGCCCGATGATGAGGGGACCGCCCTCGCGCTCGCCCATCTCATTTCGCCCCTCCCTTGAGCATCGGCGGCTGGGCCGAGGGGCCGTTCTTTCCGTGGGATGGTCCGACGTGTCGCAACAGTTGCCACGCGCCGTGACCGATCAGCTCACCGACCACGAGCGGGGCCGCCGCCGGAGCTGCCGCCGATCCGGCGACTCGGGTAACTCCGGCGAACGCTCCCCCCGCGGGACTGCTGGTTCGTATTCCGTTGGCCGCCGGCGCGAACGAGGAGGCAGCGGCAGACGGTGCGACCTGGAGACCGCGCTGCGCGTTCGATTGGACAACCCCCGATGCACCACCGAATCCGAAGGAAACGAGGGAGGTGCCGGCCAGCGAGAGAAAGAACGGGGAGGCAACGGCCACGGCGAGATAGGCAACCAGCATGACGGGATTCGGGCTCCCGACAGCGAGTTCGAGAGGAACGACGAGAACGCAAGGTAGGAACGCGAGCTCGCCAAACAGCAGCCACCCTCTTCGGGCGAGGGGGGAGAGGGGGTGAAGGGGCCACAATAGCGTGAATATCGGTAACAGCACGAGCAGGACGGCCAGAACGGCATCCCGTATCCCAACCGCGAGGACCAGGACGAAGACTGCGGCGAACTCGACCAGGGAAAGCACGAATGCGAGCGCTCCATTGTCCCAGGAGAACGGGACCTGTCCCCAACCGGCCAAGTTCACCCAGTGCTGCCAGGCACCACCATCCCAGCCGGAGATGATGGGGTAGAGACCTCCCGCAACGCCGATGATTGCGCCGGCGATCGGCACCGTGAAGTTCGCTCCGACGACGCCGATGATGAGCCGGGGGAGGAGCCCATCCAGTGCGTCTGCCCACCGCGAGACGACCGACCGGGACAGGTAGAGAACAGCGACGCCGAGCGCGACCAGCGTGACCGCCGGGTCGACCACGTTTGTGAGGACGTACCCTGAGAACCGCGCCCCCGTGGATAGGTAGTTCACGCCGCCACTTCCCGAGCCCAGGAGGGGAGGGAAGAGGGCACTGGGCTGGAGCTCGGGAACGAGGAGGTTGTCGTACGTCGGCCCGATGACCGCCGTGATGATGGCCGTGAGTCCGGCGAAGAGCAGGAACAGAAGGGTCCGGACAAGGTCGCCCAGGTCCACGGAGGGGATCGGCACCCTGTCCCTCCTAACTGCCCGTGAGAACCCAGTGGGCGAGCCCGTAGAGGAGTCCGGTGACCGCCGCCATGAACAACAAGGTTCCAATCAAGGCGTCCCGGGCGCGGTCCTTCGCTTGGATCTTCTTGGTAATGTCATTGGAGAACCAGCTTAATGCGACGCGAGCCCAGACGAGCGATAGGATCCCGCTCCCCGCGAGAGCCACCAAGTCGACCAGACGATTGATCGAAGCTGAGAAGTTGCTCACGGGGGTCGAAGGGGCTGTTCCGAAGGTCCGGAGACCGAGTACGGGAGGTGGGGAGGAATGGCCTGCCGGTACGGGTACGGTCGCCAGGGCGATGAGAAGGAATGCAATCGTCCGAGTCCTTCGGGAGGCGCCCGTTCCTAGATGAGTTACCGACCAGCTTCGGATGACCACGAAAGCACCTCCTCCCCGTCGGCTCCGCTCTCCGAGCGGATCGCGCCCTCGGAGACCAGTCGGTCGATGGTCGAGCGAACGACGGCGAGCGGAATCCCCGCTTCCTCTGCCAATAGCTCGACAGTGAATCGCTCCGCGCCTTCGGCCGGCTCGATAATGCGCTTGAGTGTCTCTACGGGGTCTGGTCCGGGAGTTTCGCCGCGTGTCTTTCGAGCTCGACGCCCCCGTAGGAACACGACCGTCGCGATGCCACCCGCCGGAATGAGAGCCAGCAGCAGCCAGGTCGGGTCCATCGGGGCCGTGGTGGTCGAATTACCGAATGGTCCGGGCAGCGTCGAAGGGGGAGGCGGAGGAACGGTCGGCTCCGCTGGGGCAATCAGGGCGACCGTAAGGTGGGTCTCGAGGTCTTTGCCCAGACGGTCTGTCACCGAAACCAGTACCTCCAGTGAGCCGTTCGCGTGTGCGGGAAACAGCCAACGGTACGTCCCGTCCGACGGCAGCGTTCGGTTCCAGGATTCGTTGTCGCTCGCGTTCACGTACAGTTGGAACGGCGACTGTCCGCCCTGAACCGACAGGTTGACCGCGAGCGTTTCGTTGGGCGAGGTCGGCCCCGAGGCGACGGCGACCTCGGCCGACAGGATAGGGATGAGCGGGACCTCGAGCCCCGTCCGCCAGGTAGCCCCGCACCCATCGGCTGCTCCCGCGGTAAGCGAAAGGTTCCCTTCTTGGTCGTACGACCCGTTCCAGGAGAACGCTCCGACGTCCGGGAGGGTCCCGTTCCCGGGCGACCCGTTCGCGGGTGCGAGGTCAGGGACGACCCACCAGGAGAACGGCGGACAGCCAGAGAGCACCTCGCCGGCGACCTCTGCGACCGCGCCGTAGGAAACGAGAGAACGGGCGCCGGTCACGTTGGCATCGAGCGGGGGGTCGACCCAGACGGTCGCCGTCACGCTCGTTCCCATGTCTCCCAGGGCGTCGCTCGCCCGGACCCCGAGCGTGTACTCCCCCGCGACCCCGAGCGGGACCCTCAGGACCCCACTTCCGTCAGAACCGACGGTCTCGGCGCCCCCCGACCGGTTTCCCGAAAGATTCCACGTTAGTGAGATCGGTAGGGCACCACCGGAGAGGTGGACCTGGACGAGCGCGGTGCTGCCCTCCTCCCCCACCGATTCGACGGGCGTCGCCGATAGTTGTGGCGCGGTCACGACGTTCTCGTAGAGGACGATGCTCGCCGATGTCCCTCCGGGTTGGGGAGGGTACGCGCCGAAGAGGACCTCCTGGGTCCCCGGTGCGATGAACGTGCAGGAGAACGGGGTCGCGTTGGGAGACGCCGGGGAAGTGGGGTCCGGACCGACAGTAGCGTTCGAGCAATCGAACAGCGTCACCGCCCCGGCCGGTTTGCTCTCGGCAACCCCGGTGAACTCGGCCGGGACCCCAACCACCGCCACGTAGCTGGCCGGGGTAATGGCCACCTCGAGGCCGGTCCCAACGGAGAGGGCCTCCGCGACCGAGACGTTGACGAAACTGCCACCGACGTCGTTCGCGACCACGAAGGGGACAAATTCCCCTGCCGAGAACGGGTGGCCGACCGAGAAGGGGCCCGATGCAGGAACGGCGACCGTAGAATGGGCGCCGTCGCCCCAGGTAACCTCCACGGTGTACGGAAGTTCACCTCCGGTGACCGTACCTTCGAGGACGGCCGTGTTCCCGGGTGCCATGGGGTTCGGTCCGACATCGACCCCCGACAACGAGAGGGGAACGACGATCGAGATGCTCGTTCGGTTCGACCGTCCGACAACCGTCTCGTTCCCGCTGCAGTCGAGCACGGCTCCCGACCGGACGGACACGGGCACCGTTCCCGAACCGAACGATTCCGCGGTGAACGTCGCGGACGGTCCGATGCTGGCGTTCAGGAACCCCGTCGCGCTCCCGTTGTCAACCGACCAGCGGTACCAAAGGGCCGTTACGCGGCAGAGAGGAGTTCCGGCCGACCAGACGGCCTGGACGGTGAGGTTGGAGCCGGTGCGCATCTCGTAGGATGGCGGGTCGATGGCGAGGTCGACCGCCGAAGCGTCGTTGGAGGGATGGGAGAGGGTGTTCGCGAGGAGTTCCGAGGATACGGGGGCTCCCGAATGCCCGAGGGTCGTGACGAGCAGTCCCACGAGGAGGATCGAGTCCACCGCGATTGGAAGGAGGCGGGACGCCCCTTCGGTGCGGACCTCCGTCACGCGACCACCCGGGGTCGAGGATGGGGGGCCTGCTATTTCGCGCGCCAGCCCCCGGCGGTGGGTGAAAGGTGCGTCGTCGCTAGGCTACTACCGCCAGGGCGGCGTGCTCGCGCGAGAACGGGGTGAGGGCCGTCTCGTAGGCGACGGCGAGACGGGCCGCCGATAGCGCGGACCGCGCCTCCCGAACGACGGTCGCCGTCGGGCGTTGCTGGGTGACCGACCGGACCTTGAGCATCAGGATCCCGCGACCGCGGGGAGAGAGGCAGGCTCTGGCGTTCTCGACAAAGATCCCGGCCTGGTTCCGCTGAGCGATGTCCTGATAGAGCAGCTCGACCGCCCTGACGTCCGCCTGGTAGCGCTCGGGCAGTTGGGCGTCGGCCAGGATCGGGACGAGCCCGGGTCGCTGCCGAGCGAGCGCGAGGAGCCGGGCGAACGAGGTCGGGCTCTTCTCGATCGCAAAGAGGGTGGCCTCGGGCCAGAGGTCGGAGAGATGGCTCACGGTCGTTCCGTGGGCCGCTCCGAGGTAGAGGACGGTCCGGGGGGGCCGGCCGAGGACGTCCGCGGGAGCCCCCTTCAGCAGAAAGGCCGCGAGCTTCGAGCGGAACGGGTCCCAGGCCCGATACTCGACCCCATCGACCGTCGAGAGCGCCTCCCCGTAGACTTTCGTTCCGGGGTTTCGATTGACCGTGTAGAGGTCTCGTCCCTCCCGGTAGACCCTCTCCCAGGGGGCGGGCTTCACCGGGGCGGTACCGTCCCGACCAGGAACTCGACTTCGACCGGCGCGTTGAGCGGGAGGCCGGCGACGCCGACCGCCGCGCGCGCCGGCCGCCCGGCCTCGCCGAACACCTGGACCAGGAGGTCGGTCGCCCCGTTCGCCACCTCATGCTGCCGAGCGAACCCCGGTGATGAGGCCACATAGACCGTGACCCGAAGGAAACGTCGAACATGGTCGATCGACCCCAGCTCGGCCGCCAGCGCGCTCAACGCCTGAAGCGCGGCGCGGCGAGCGAGGTCTCGAGCGACCTCTATGGGCACGTCCCGGTCCACGAGCCCGGGGTGCACGACACTTCCCACCTCGGTCACGATTTGCCCTGAGACCCAGGCCCGCTCCTCGTCGAGGACGACCGGGGAGTAGGTGCCCGCGGGCCGCGGAGGCGGGGGAAGCACGAGTCCGAGCTCGCGAAGCCGTTCGGAAGGGGTCGAGGTCATGGTAGAGGAGAGTCGCCCGGCCGAAAAACGTGTGCGGACCCTTCGACGCCGGAGTAAAGAGGGGAATCTGGCTCCCGTCCACCGATGTCCCTCTTCCGACGCTTCCGTCGGGACAAGGAGGACGAGCCGGGAACCGAGACGCCGGCCTCGACCGAACCTTCCCCTTCTCCCACCGAGGAGCGGACCCCCGCCGTTCCCGCTCCCCCCGCCGAGGCCCCCGTTCCGGCTCCCGTCGTTCCTGCCGCGCCCGCGCCGCCGCAGATTCCGCCCCCGCTGCCCGACCGCCCGGTATCCGAGCCGACTCCGCCGCCGTCCCCTCCGCCCGATGGGCTATCCAAGTGCTTCGTCTGCGGAACACTGCTCGAGGGCAAGACCTGCCCGAGCTGCCGGATGACCTGGGCTGAGTGAGGGACCGACCGCGGCACGGGCCGCTTCGACCGCTAGCTTTTGAGCCCCACCAGTTCCCCGAACCATGAGCCTTCCGACCTCGCCGGTCCCCGAGTTTGACTCGATCGAGCGAGAGGTCGTCGACCACCTGTTCGTCCTGTACCCTTCCTACGCGGTGGGGCTCGGACTCCATGCGTACGACGGCCGCCTTCCCGACCTCTCCCCTTCGGGGACCGACCGATGGATACGGGGCGCGGACGACCTGCTCGCGCGCCTCGCCGCCGTCTCCCCAGGGTCGCTCTCCCCCGATCGAAAGGCCGACGGCTTCCTCCTCAGCCTGCTCCTCGAAAGTCCGCTCTTCGACCTTCGCATGGTCTCCGACCTCGAACGGAACCCGATGAACTACCTCGGCGCCGTTTCGCTCACGGCCTACCTGAGCCGCGACTACGCTCCGGTGGAGCAGCGCGTCGGCCCGATCGTTCGGACGCTCGAGCAGGTCCCGCGGCTATTGCGAGAGGGCCGCGACCGCCTCCGCGGACCCCTCCCGAAGCCGTTCCTCGAGCTGTCCCTCGCGATCGGAAGCGGCCTCCCCTCCCACTTCGCCGAAGCCGAGGAGTTCGCCGGTCGCGCCCACCTCGCCGAGGAGGTCCGCGCGGTCCGTGTCCCCGCCGAAGCGGCCGTCACGGAGTTCCTCGCGTGGCTCCGAGAGTACCAGGTCCCTCGGGCGATCCCGGACTTCGCCCTCGGGCCGGCCCGCTACCAGCAGCTCCTGTTCGTCCGGGAAGGGATCGAGGCCCCGTTCGAGGACATCCGTCGGGCTGGGGCGGCCGACCTCTCCCGCAACCAGCACCGCCTCGAGGAGATCGCACACGCGGAGAACGTGACGGTCCCCGAGCTGTTCGTTCGCCTCAACACCGACCACCCGACGGCGGCCGAGGTTCTTCCCATGGCCCAGGAGTTCGTGGAAGAGACGCGTCGGTTCGTCAAAGACCACGCCCTAGCCACCATTCCCGAGGAAGCCCGGTGCCGGGTCGAGGAGACCCCGGTCTGGGGGCGCGCGCTCTCCACGGCCAGCATGAACCCGCCCGGACCGTTCGACGCGACCTCGACGGAGGGCATCTACTACGTGACCCCGGTCGACCTGAAATGGACGGACCAGCAGCAGGAGGAGTGGCTCCGGTCGTTCAACCGGTCGATGCTTCGGAACACCACGGTCCACGAGGTCTACCCGGGGCACTATCTTCAGTTCCTGCACTTCCGACGGTCGACCGGCAGCCTCGCGCGGAAGGTCTACCTCTCGTCCTCGTTCACTGAAGGATGGGCGCACTACTCGGAGCAGCTCGCGGTCGAGAAGGGTCTTGGCCGGGAGAACGTCCTCTCGGAGGTTGCGCAGATCCACGACGCCCTCTTGCGGGACACTCGGCTCCTCGTGTCCATCGGCCTCCACACGAGCGGGATGACCCTCGAGGCGGCGACGCGGCTCTTCCAGACGGAGGCGCACCTCGAACGGCTTCCGACCGAGCGGGAAGCGATCCGCGGGACGTTCAACCCCGAGTACTTCTGCTACACCCTCGGGAAGCTCGCGATCCTGAACGCCCGCTCCCGCTTCCTGGAGCCGACGTTCGGGGGGAACCTGCGCTCGTTTCACGACACCCTGCTCGGCCTCGGATGCCCCCCGATCGGTCTCCTTGACTCGCTCCTCGAAGGCGTCCGACCGGCCTGACGCACGGTCGAGGCCCGCGTCGCCGGCGCAGGTCACCCCCGGGCGGCGCGTCCGTACAGGAACCGGAGCGTATCGGGGTAGAACGAGGAGAACTTCCAGTTCCGGAACTTTTCGGGGATCGCGAGGCCGGCGAGCTCCTTGCGAGGGCGGTGCGCCCGACGGTGACGGGCGACCTGGCGCTGGGCGGACGTGACATACTCCAGCATCGCGGAGAGGACGCGGGGGCCCCCCGGGGCGCCATGACCCGGCAACAGGGTCCGCGGGCCGAGGGAGGAGATCCGGTCGAGGATCTGCACGAGCGTGTCGGGGTTGCCGTCCCCGAGCCAAGGATGGTAGCCGTTCGAGAGGAGGTCCCCGAGGAAGGCGATGCGGTCGTCCGGAAGAAAGACGAACGTGTCGCTCGGCGAGTGACCCCCGCCGTAGGTGAGGATCCGGGCCGTGCGTCGGGTGCCCCGAAGGACGAGCTCCGAATCGAAGGTGAGGTTCGGCAGCGTCAGCCGTAGCTTGGGCAACGAATCGACGATCCCCCCGAGCCAGCCCCGGAGAAGGGCGCGGTCGCGGGGTGGGGTGGGGACCTTTCCCGCGGCGAACTCCTCCCAGCGGACCTTCGCCTCGGCGCGGTCGCTAGCCACATCCTCGGCTCCTCGGGTCCGGATCAGTTCCCATGTCTCGGTCGTGGCGATGACCCGAGGGTTCGCGAACACCTGGTTCCCCCGGATGTGGTCATGATGCCAGTGGCTGTTTACGAGGTAGTCCGCCGGGCGGCCGGTGAGCCGTCGGGCAGCGCGCGCGAGGTCCGCGCCCGAGCGAGGGGTGAGCCCCGTATCGAAGACGAGGGTCGCCCCCCCGAGGTCGACGACCGCCGAGTTCGAGAGGGCGTATCCCCCGTCGACGGCCACCGCCGCATGCATGCCGCTCGCGAGCTCCTGGAGCCGAAAGTGCCGGGAAGGCCGCGGGCCGGCGTTCACCGCCCCTCGAATCCCGGCGCGGTATTAACCCACGACCCCCCCCGCGGTGAACAGGGGTTGACGTGACCCTCTAAGCCTGTGGCCGGACCTTCCGTTCTTCGGGGAGTCTCGGAGGACTGGAATCGTCTATAGAGCGTTCCATGGCCGAAACTCAGCCGCCCTCCCGTAACGGCGGGAGGGCCAGGGATTCCCCTCTCGGTTGGCTCGGACGCAGCATCGTCCGGCATCCGTGGCGGTCGCTCATCGTGTGGACCGCGATCATCGCGGTCTGCATCCTGCCCGCCGCGAACGTAGGGTCGGTCATCACGAACACGTTCAGTAATCCGCTCCCGAGCTCGGACGAGAGCGTCCTGGCCCAGAACGCGTACAATGCCGAGTTCCCGCATGCCGCGTCGTCCCCTTCCTCCGCGATCGTCCTTCTCGAGTCCTCCAACATCATCGGACCTGCGGGCAAGAACGCCACGATCGCGGTCACCCAATCGTTGACCCAGGACCCCCGTCTGAAGAACGTGAGCTCGGTCCTCTCGGTCTACTCGGCGTACTCGGCCTACCTGACCGGCCAGGTGGAGCTCGGATGGTCGTTCTTGGGACCGGCGCTGAACGGTACGTCCTCGCTCCCCGTGGTGGTGAACCAGACCGCCGCCACAATCTGGGGTCCCGCAGCCGCCTACGTCCGGAACTGGGAGAGCATCGCCTCGAACCTCTCCGGAGACGTGCCGCTGTCGCAGGCGGACTGGACGGCCTTCAACCAGACCCGTGGGGAGTACGCCTCCGGGTCGCTGGAAGCCCAAGTCCTCACGGTCTTCTACAACGGAAGCGGTGGATCGACCGTCGGTTTCAACCAGAGCGTCGCGAACGGCTCTCTCAGAGCCGAGAACGTCACGACGTGCGCCAACAACGCAATGTGGAGCACCCTCCCGACGGCCGTCCCTCGGCTGTTCCCCTCTCCCGCGAACCGCTCCGCCGCCGAGGCGGTTCTCTCGGGCCTCGCTCTCGGTAACTGGACCCTTCCCGTCCCGCAGCACGCGGTCGTCACGGCCCTGCTCGGGGCCGAGGTCGGCCTCTCCCCCTCGTGGCTGCTCACTCTCTGGAATGCCTTCCCGTCCGGGACACCCCCCTCCCTCACTGCCGTGGCGGCGTGGGTCGGCGACCAGGTCGGAGAGAATCCGATTGACCGGTTCCCGCTACCGATCCCCGCGTCGCTATACTCATCGTTCGTGAACCCCTCCGGGACCGCGACCCTCGTCGTGGTCTCGTTCGATGTGTCGGACACCTACACCAGCAACGGGTCGGTGGTGACGTACGCTGACGTCTCCCAAATCCAGAACGACGTTTCCCAGGTCCTCGCTTCCTCGACGACGTATGAGGGGATCACCAACTACGAGACCGGAGCGGCCCCGCTCGACGATGCCGTGAACTACCTGGCGACGTCGGCGATCAGCCTCCTCCTGGTCCTGACGATCGTCGTGCTCCTCGTCATCATGCTCCTCTACTTCCGGGCGCCCGCCGCCCCTCTGCTCTCCTTCGGTCTGATCGGCGTGGCGATGGTGGTCGGTCTGGCCATGATCTTCGTGCTGGGCACCTTCGTCAGCCCGTTCAACCCCGAGATCGAGTCGATCATGTTGGTGTTCTTGATGGCCATCGGCACCGACTATTCGGTCTTCTTGTTGGCTCGGTACCGGGAGGAGCTGGTCCGGGGCGTCTCGCCGGCGAAGGCCGTGGAGACCACGGTGCGATGGGCGGGCCAGAGCATCACGACGAGCGGGCTCACCGTCATGGTCGTGACGGTCGCGCTCACCTTGTCGGGGATCAGTTTCCTCGGTCAGCTCGGCGAGGCTCTCTTCATCACGGTCCTGGTCGCGCTCCTGGTCAACCTCACGGTCCTACCGTCGATCCTCATGCTGGTCGGGCCGCGAGTGTTCTGGCCCAACTCCGGCGCACGGTTCCAGCGGTACGCCGAGCGCCGACGGCAGAGCATCGAGTCCCACCGGGACTTCATCGCCCGCGCCGGGCGGACCGCGACGCGCCGGCCGATCACGGTGATCGCGGTCATCGCCCTGCTCTCGGTCCCCGTCGTGGTCGTGGCGCTCAACGTGCCGGTCTCCTACGACATCACGAACATCGGGCTCCCGTCCTCCAACCCCGCCCAGGTCGGTTTCAACCAGCTCACGGACCAGTTCGGGGCGAGTTACTTCTCCCCGAGCTACGCCCTGGTCAACTTCTCCGCGCCTCTCATGTCCTCGAGCGGAGCCAACGCCACGGAGTTCCGGGACGTCGCGGACCTTGCCGCGACGATGGCCACGACTCCGGGTGTCGCCTCCGTCGTCACGCTGGTGGGTGGGGGTGGCGCGCCGCTCGACGCTTGGCTGAACTTCACGACCCTCCTACCGGCGGAGCAGGTCGCGCTCCACGAGGCCCTGGGTTCCTACGTCGGGGCCGACGGGACGACGGTCCTCTTCAACATAGGTACCAACGCGAGCGGGTACTCCGCGACGGCGATCTCGGTGCTCGATGACCTGCACAGCCGGGCGAACACGTTCGCGACCGGTCACCCCGAGGTCCGACAGGTACTGTTCGGCGGGGCCGCTCCCACGACCCAGGACATCCAGTCTATGGTCAACCACGCGAACGAAGGGATGTTGATCGGGGCGGCGGTCGGCCTCTTCCTCATCCTGCTGATCATCCTCGGGTCGGCGTTCGTCCCCGTGCTCGCCCTCGGCGCGATCGGCCTGTCGATCCTGTGGGGGTGGGCGTCCACGTACTTCGTGGTCGGGATCGTCGAACATGAGGCCCTCATCTTCCTCCTCCCGCTCATCATCCTCATCCTCGTCCTGGGGCTGGGGATGGACTACAACGTCCTCCTCCTCACTCGGGTCCGGGAGGAACGGGCCCGGGGGCGGGGTTCCATCGAGGCCATCCAGCAGGCCGTCACCCATGCGGGAGGGGTCATCGCGGCCGCGGCGGTCATCCTCGGAGGCGCCTTCCTCCTCCTTGGCCTCACGAGCCCTCTGGGGATGTTGGCAGGGGTCGGCCTCGGCATCGGGATCGCCGTTCTCCTGCAGGCGTTCGTGGTGCAGACGTACCTTACCCCAGCAGTGCTGGCCCTCGGAAAGGACCGGATCTGGAAGGGGTGGCGCCGCGCGCCGCGGGCTCCCAACGACGAGCCAGACCCGTAATCTAGCGGGCACCCTCCGGTTCGGTTTCCCTGATGGCAGGGCCGGGTCCGTCACGCGGTGGAACCCGAGCCAGCCGCCGTAGGGTGCCCTCACGAGCCGCCCTCGTCTCCGTCGGTCGTCGAGAACTTTTTACCTGGGACGACGAGGTCTTATACCATCCCCGACCGCACGCCCGCTTACTGGCGTCCGACATGAGCGATCGAGAGAATCTCTTCCGGCCCATCCACAAGGGCATCCGTACGATGCTCTACGACCTTGGAAGCCGGCTGCAGACCACGGACTTCGCCGACGTGGCCGAGTCGAACCAGTTCGTCTCCCAACTGAAGAAGGACCTCGAGGGGTCCCTTTCGAACTGCATCCTCTGCCTCCTCCGCGCTCATTCCGGCCACGAGGAGAACGACATCTTCTCCCGGTTGCGGGTCCACGACCCCGACGCCATCGACCTGATGATGCGGGAACACGCTGAGGCGGCCCGTCGCATCTACGGCGTCGCAAAGACGTGTGACGAGATCTTGACCCTCACCTCATCCGCTCGTCGCGTCGAGGTAGGGGACCGTCTGGACCTCGAAGTGAACGACCTGTGCGCGTTCTACCTCTCGCACATGAACAACGAGGAGGCGACCTTGGTACCGCTCTTGTGGGAGAGGTTCACGGACGAGCAGCTCCGCGCGATGAGGGCCGAGTTCTACGATAATCTCCCACTCTCCCTGTTCGAGACGTGGATGCGCTGGACGCTCCCCTCCCTGAACCAGGAAGAACTGGTCGTGCTGTTCTCGGGACTCAAGAAGGGCCCGGGGACCGCCCGCTTCCCGGACTGGGTGCGGATGGCCCACAAGACGCTGGACGTCGATCGCTGGATCGGTCTCCGGGAGCGGGTCGACCTGGACGTCGCCTCCGGGACCCGCGGTCCCAGGTAGTCCGCCCGCTCCCCTTCCACGTCCGCTGGATAGGCCACGTTTCGCAGGCGCACATTTGGAATTGGCCCGGGCCGGGAGCCCTACGAAGGCGGAGGGCGGTCCTACGGGACGCGGAAGACGAGCCGTTTCTCCCCGGTGGTCCGGGTCCACACCTGCTCTACCTCTGAAAGGGGGTGGACGTCGATCGCGATCCGGAACCGTGCGCTGGCGCAGGCCTCCAAGAACTGACCGATGCCGGTCACGAGGTCTTTGTCGGTCGAGCTTCCGAGGCCGCTCCCGAGGATCTCGACGCCCGAGCTCCGGAGCGGCGCCCCTGCGAGCGAGATCGTGTTACCGGCCAGGCTCCCGATATGCACGTACCGGATGCGGGCCGCTCCTCGGGGCGCGCCCGGTCCCCCGAGCGCAGAGAGGATCGTCTCCGCGGGCGGGCCCCACAGGTAATCGAGCACGACGCCGACCTCGCATTCGCGCGCCTCCTTCCGCACCGCCTCGCGCAGCGACTCGGCGCTCTGGCCCAGGGAGAGGACGACGTCCGCGCCCAGCTCCGGTAGCGTTCGGAGCTTCGCCTCGTCGCGCCCGGTCGCGATCACCTTCCGCGCGCCGAGGTGCTTCGCGACCTGGACCGCCATCCGCCCCGCAGCGCCGGTGGCGCCGTTGACAAGCACCGACTCTCCCGGGCGGACCGGAGCGAGAATCGTGAGCGGGACCCAACACGACATGCCCGGGTTCGCCGCCGCGGCGGCGGTCGCGTCGCCCAGGCTGTCCGGGAGCGGCATCAGTCGGTCTGCCGATACCGCCACCCGCTCGGCCATCGACCCGAAGGGCGGCCTCGGGAACCCGAAGTAGACCCGTCGCCCTTCCGGGGTCCGCCCTACGCCGTCCACACCGGGGACGAGCGGCAGCGTGGAGTCCGCGCTGTAGTGCGCGCCGGAGGCGCGTCCTCGAACGAGAGGACTTACCGCCGTCGCCGTGACGGACACCACGGTTTCGCCCGGTAGCGGCGTGGGTTCGGCGAAGTCCCCGTAGTACGGAGGATGCCCGAACTCCCGAACGATGGCGGCCTTCACGAATCTCCCCCGATCGTCGAAGTGCCGGGAGCCCCATTAGGTCGAGCGCACCGCCGCGTAACGAGCTAGAATGCTATCCACTTCGTTCGATGGACCACGGCTCGCGTACTCCCGAGGGGGGCAGAACGTCAACCGAACGTCATCGGGTACGCAGTGCTGTCGAACTTTCCGCGTACGGACCGCGCCGCGACCAGGATCAGGATGAGCCCCACGATTCCCAATAGAGGGAATATGAGAAGGATCGCGCCGGCCTGAAACATCCCCTGTCCGAAACGCGTTCCGAGCCGCCAGATCCCGATCAAAAGACCGATGTATCCTACCAGTAGGACAATCGCCGCGATGGCCACCACGGCAATCATCGCCAAGGCCGCCCCGACGTTGAGGCAGGTCGAGGTGATGGTGTTCCCCACTCCCGCACAAAGGATCGCCTGGTACACGACCGCGACCAGGGCAACCACTGCCACGACGATGATGATCAAGGCGAGGAGGGCGAGCAAGGTCAACGTGGCGGGGGTCGAGAACCGTCGATCCCCGACGGCGAGCGTTCCGAACGCCTGTCGGAAGAACCAGAGCTCGATTACGGTGAAGACCAGCGTTATGGCGCCCGTGGTTGCCAGTAGGAAGAGCCCCGACAGGTCCAGGGAGACGGATGTCCCGGACCCGACCGTCGAGGCACTCGTGAAGGCGAACAAGGGGGTGAACAGCGGCACCACGATGATGAGCACGGCGCCGACCAACCCCAAAATGGCCGCGAGGCTCACATGGGATAGCGCATTCCGGTCTGCTTCGCCAAAGGGCGGAGGGCCTCCGCCCGCGGCCGGATAGGCCGACGCGTACGGGGGGTAGGGGGCGTAGGGCGGCGGGGCGGGGAAGGTCAGCGGAGGGGGAGTTCCCGGCGGAGCCGGTGGCGGTGGAATGCCGCCGACCGGTGCTCCGCACGACGCACAGAAGCTGCTGTTCGCAACGAGGGGGCTACCGCAGTGGGAACAGAAGCGGGCGGCCATCGTGGTGGAACATCCCTCCTCCCACTTGAACCCGCGGTTCGAGGTCCTGCTCGGCCCCGTTTCGGGCGCTACCGTTCGATGAGCGCGAAGCTCTCGGGGGAATAGCGGTCCCCAGCCACCGAACCTTTCGGGATGGCGGCTCCGATGCGCTCGAGGTCCGATGCCGAAAGCGAGACCTCTGTGGCCGCCGCGTTCTCTTCGAGGAACTTCCGGCGCTTGGTGCCCGGGATCGGCACGATGTCGTCCCCTTGGGCGAGGAGCCAGGCGAGGGCGAGCTGGGCGGGTGTGCAGCCTTTCTCACGGGCGATCGTTCCGAGGCGGTCGACCAGTCCCAGGTTCTCGCCGAGGTTCCCCTCTTGGAAGCGGGGGAGCCGACGACGGAAGTCGTTGGCCGGAAGTCCCTCAAGGGTGCGAACCGTACCGGAAAAGAAGCCGCGGCCGAGCGGGCTGAACGGCACGAAGCCGACGCCGAGCTCGCGGCACGCGGGGAGCACGCCGGCCTCGGGCTCTCGGGTCCACAGAGAGTACTCGCTCTGCACCGCGGTGATGGGGTGGACCGCGTGGGCTCGCCGGAGCGTCCGTGGGGAGACCTCGGAGAGCCCGAGATAGCGCACCTTGCCCTCGTCGACCAGGCCCGCCATGGCCCGGACGCTCTCCTCTATCGGAGTGCGGGGGTCGACCCGGTGCAGGTAGTAGAGGTCGATGGTTTGAACGCCGAGACGGCGCAAGCTCGCGTGGCACGCCGCGCGGATGTGGTCCGGGCTTCCGTCCACGCCCATCGGACCGCCGCTCGTGTCGGACAGCAGCCCGCACTTGGTCGCCAGGAAGACCTCGTCCCGCCGTTCTCGGATGGCGCGTCCCACGAGCTCCTCGTTCGTGAACGGGCCGTAGACGTCGGCGGTGTCGAGGAAGGTGATACCGAGGTCGAGGGCCCGATGGAGGGTTGCGACCGCCTCCGCCTCGTCGGGTCGCCCGTACGACTGCGACATGCCCATGCACCCGAGACCGATCGCCGAGACGAGGGGCCCATCACGGCCCAGCCGACGGGGCTTCATGGAACGCGTATCGTCCCCGCGTACTTCATCGCTGCCTATCCCGGCCCATCCCGGTCACGAGGAGGTGCTCGTCGGCCGTGGCCGCATCGAATCGGGCATCTCGACCGCGATGACCTCGCCCCGTACGGTGGTCTCTCCTCCGACGGAGACGGTGACCTCGACCACGACCTTTCGTCCCGAGATCGAGCGGACGTGGCCGCGTAGGAGAAGCTCCGGGCCCAGCGGCGTCGGTCGAAGGTAGTCGACCCGGAGCGAGGCGGTGACGAACCGATGGGCCGGCAAGGTGTCCATCTCCCGTCCCTCGGCGTGGTACGCGGCGGCCGCGGCCGTTCCCGTCGCGTG
>Ga0187889_10001655_pt1 | contig 23382 bp, 20 predicted proteins | sample June2016WEW_7_10_2_FD_132992 | JGI IMG/M metagenome (GOLD analysis project Ga0187889, IMG submission 132992) | Peatland microbial communities from SPRUCE experiment site at the Marcell Experimental Forest, Minnesota, USA - June2016WEW_7_100 | ecosystem: Environmental > Terrestrial > Soil >... | reverse complement strand
TATCGAATGTGTGCATTCATGCCGGCAATCGGCGTTCTCGCTTACTTCCTGCCAAATCTGGAGCCGGCCAAATTGCGCCGCAAGAATGCGATTTCAGAGCAGGTGTATCCCGAAGTTAACTAGTCTTCATGGGATATGCCTTTCGCGAAGCAGCTCCGATCATAGACATCACGAATTAAAGCAACGCAACTTCCCTCTTCCACCTCATCACCGCTCCGTTCTCTTCGAGCAGCGTCATCAGAAACCCGGTGCCGAGATCGGCTCCCGAAGTGGCGCCGATGGCGAACAGCTCCAGCGCCGCGACGCGAACGGCATCCGCTTCCTCGCCCAGTATGGCCACGATCAGTTTTTCAATTTTCTCGAAGAGCAGTCCTCGGCTGGCAAGATCGAGAAATGTGTTGGAGAAGATGTTGTTGCCGGTGGCGGCGCGAAATATCTTGTCGATTACCAGGCGCAGTTCCCGCTGGCGAAGCTGCTGAAGCAGATGCAAGCCTATGAGCACGCCGGCGATGAAATCGTCGCCACTGGGCGTAAGTCCCGCACCGCATCCCTTCAGCAGGGAGACGCCCTCAAGCAGGCTGCCCCCGAAAAGCTGCTCGCCGCCGCGCTGAATCCGGCTAATGAAAGCCCGCTCAACGGCGGAGGTGAAATTCCCGACTCTCTCGGGGGCAATGAGAAAGGCCAAGCTGTTCGCCGCCGATGTGTCCGCCAGCAACTGTCGAAACAACGCCAGGTTCAAAGGGAGACGAGCGGCACGGCAATCCTGAAGCGTGAAGTCCGAACGATAGCAATGGCTGCGATCGACGTTGAAGCGGCGTTCATCAATTTCTAAGAGATGTTCCTCGACTCGCAGGCAAGAGACGCGGGCCAGCGCCTGATGGAGGCCGGCACCCTCCAAGACGATGTTCAGCGGCCCAGCTCCGATTTCCCGGCTCACTAAGAAGACGAGGCCCCGGCCGTTCGAAAAATTGACCGCACGCTTGAAGCGGGAGTGCACCGTGTAGCTTCCCCGCTCGACTTGGTCGCCGACACTGAGCAGGTTCATTCGCGGGAAACACCAACCATGCTATCGAGGAAACGCTATCGGGAAACCAGCGAGCGCTCGGCGCGCCGGCGCCATCTAGAGCGCTTGGGGCCACAAGCATCGCTCGCGGCCCCTCGCGACGACTATTACTGAGGCAGCATGGCTACGATGCGGCACATGGAGGACTCCAACTCGATTCCGCGCAGCGGAAAGGCGCCTATCCAAGCCCGCTGGTTGCTGATCTCGTCGATCTGCCCGCCGATGTTCTCCGCATGCACCAATTTTTTGGGGAACAACTTGATGTGCATGATCTGGTAATAGGTCTCCGGCGGGAACATCTCGTCCCAAGACTTGCCATACTTTGCCTTCAGCTTCTTTTCGGCCTCAATAAACGGGCCTGGATGCCAGTCGCGGATGATGGTGTTCATCGGATGATCCGCGCTGCCGCAATCGAGGCCGATCCATTTCAGCTTCATATCCAACGCCCACTCGTGGAACTTCGGATCAGGACCCGGATGCTTCACGAAATAGCGCACTTCATCCGACTCCACCTGGTCCCAGGCGTAACGATGGTAGCCGGTGTTGATGATCAGGATGTCGCCCTGCTTGACCTCGACCTTGCTGGTGATCATCTCGGGCGAGTACAGATCGTAGTCACAGACTTCTTTCGAAATGTCGACGACAACGCCGGGGCCGACCCATTCCTCGATGGGCACCTGGCCGATGGCTCTGCCGTGGCCATAGAAGTGGATCTCGCCGTCCATGTGCGTGCCCACGTGATTGCTGGTTGTGATGATCTGACCATTGGCCCCTTGCCCCATGTGAGCGCCGGCAACCCGCTTGAAGTACTGAATGCCAAGCGGCATGTAGGTGGGCCACGGCGGCGTGTGAATGCTGAGCCGCTGGGTGAGGTCATAAATTCGTACGTTGCTCATCGATTCAAGGAATTCTGCTTTAGTCATCTCCCGCCTCTCTCTTTTGCAAATACAAAATACCGCGAACACTCACTGTCGCAAGTTTTCCGCAAAGCCCTCAAAAGCCTTCTTGAAGGGCTCCACCGGCGCGTCGACCACGCCCGCGCCGATCTGTCCCACTCCCGGCTGTTTGTGCGCGACACCGGTATCGATGAACGGAAGTATATTCGTCTCGACAACCTTGACGACATCGATTCCGGTGGGCGTGCCGCGGAAATTCAGGTACGGGATGCGATAGGTGGAGTTTTCCGCGACAGTGATTTCATACATCTGCCGGGTGTAACCAAGCGCATCCTCGATGCCGCCGCCAACGAACTGCACAATAGCCGGAGCAGCAGCGATGGCGAATCCTCCCAGGCTGTTAGTTTCCGTAATGGCGCTGTCTCCGATATCAGGATTGGCATCGGCCTTGGAGTATCCCGGAAAGAACAGCGCGTCCGGCACGGCGGCAGGGCCGGTAAACCATCTTCCGCCCGTGCCGGAAAGCTGAATTCCAAATTCCGTGCCGTTGCGCGACATGACGGTGACGACGCTGCTGTTCTTGATGCCGCGCGCCGCATCCAGCGTCGCTTTGGACGCCGGCATCGAGAGATTCAGGAAGAAGTGATCGTTGCGATTGATGAATTCCAGGACTTCGGCGGCAACAGCGGTGTCAGGACAGGTCTGCACGATGGCCGGCGCGACGGCGCGGTAGAACAATGATGTCGCCGCCCGATTGCGATTGTGAACCTCGTCGCCCATTTGCAAGGCTTGAGCAATCAGGTTTTTCAGATCGAGCTTTCCAATCTTGGCCAAAGCGTCTTTCAGGCATGGATAGAGCGCCGTTTCCATCCACCTGAGCCTCTGGATGACCGTCTCATCGAAGGCGCCGTAGCGCAAAACTTTGCCTAAGCCCTCGTTCATGGTGCAATAGGCAAGATTTCCATATTGCTCGTTCTTGATGATGAATACCGGCATCGACGAGGAAACGATTCCCGCCATCGGACCAACCGCATTGTGCTCGTGGCATGGCGCGAACTCGATCTGGCCGGAGACCGCGAGCCGCTCGGCTTGCTCGGGACTAGCGGCACGCTTTTCGTACAGCAAAGCGCCTACGACTGCACCGCGCATGGGACCGCACATCTTTTCCCACGTAATCGGCGGTCCGGCGTGGAGCAGCAGGTTGGGTTTCATGCCGGGAATGACGTCGAGTGCGCGCCCCATGCCGACGAGGTGCGGCATGCCGGCCTGGATGATTTCCACCGCCTTGGCATTCGCCTTTTCGATCTCCGGAAGCATGGAGCTGACTCGTTTCATCAGGGCGGCATCGACATTCACCGGCGGCCTCCAGTCAAGTTGGACGGCTGGCGCATGAGCATCATCCAGGGCCTGCTTGAACGCCGACAGCCCGACGTTAATCACCTTGAGTTCGCTGCTAAACAGTTTGTGCAAGGGAACCGCCCTCCAGATGTTGCAGGGTGTACATCGCCAGCTTGCAGGCGGCGGCGTTGCTGGGCATGACGATGGCGCCCGCCTCTTGCAACCGTTGGCCGGTCTTGTCCCGGCCTTGCGGATCCTGGTCGGTGCCGGTAATCGAACAAACCACCGTCACCGTCTTGCTCGCCTCGCGAATAACCTCGAAAAGTTCGCCGGCGGGATCAGGGTTCGAGCCGTAGCCGAGAATGACATCGAGAAGAATCACGGCAACTTCGGGGTCCGCCGCTTCGTGCAAAATTCGACCGTTGCGCAACGAGTAGTCGATCATCGGGTGGGGTCTGCCCACTGTAAACTCATCGTCGCCAAGATCGACAACAGTATTCTTCCGGCTTTCAAGAGAAACTTCGAGCCGGGCGGCGCGACCGACAGGGACGTTCGAGTAGACATCGGCGACGGTATTAGCGAACAGCGCCTGCGCCTCGGCGCAAAAGGTTCCGCCGCTGAAAAGCCCGCGCAGATACTTCTGACCTTTGCGCCGCTTGGCAGCTTCGCGGCCAGCCTGTTGCCGGATTTCGCTGTCTCTGGCGGCGAGTTGTTCGGGAACCAGGCGAGGATTCTGGCCGCGGGATACGGCTAACGCCATCAGCGCGGCTTCTTCCAGCGTCGAAGGGCCGCCCGGCTTCGCGGCGCCCACGAACAGATCGATCACCGGCTTTCCAGCCTCTCTGATGATGCCGCCGAGCCGCTCCAGCACCTCCGGATGAGGAGGTTTGGAAATCAGCAGAATCACGCGAGTGCTTTCGTCCTCGGCGAGCGCCTTCAGCGCCTCAATCAACATCAGGCCGCCGACTTCCCGCTCGACATCGCGGCTGCCGCTTCCAATTGCCTGCGAAATGCCGCCGCCGGCATTGGAGATGATGCAGCTCGCCTCCTGCATTCCCGTCCCCGAGGCCGCAACGATTCCGATTTCGCCGCGCCTGACCACGTTGGCAAACCCCAGAGGAACACCGTTGATGATCGCCGTGCCGCAATCGGGGCCCATCATCAACAGCCCTCTCTCGCGGGCCAGTTCTTTCAGCTCGATTTCGGTTTGCAGGGGAACGTTGTCGGAGAAAAGCATGACGTTGAGACCGCTTTCCAACGCACGCCTCGCCTGGCCGCCGGCAAAGCGGCCGGCAATGGAAATGAGCGCCAGGTTGGCCCCGGGAAGAACCTTGAGCGCACTCTCAAGGCTCGCCGGGCGCAACTCTTGGGTGCCGCTTTTGCCGCCCGATTCCTTGAAAATAGAGTCCACGGCGGCAAGGGCGGCGCGCGCGGCAGTCTCGGTTTCTGCTTTCACCGCGACCAGCAGGTCCGCATCCGAGGCGCCATCGAACTCGGCAAGCCATAGACCGGCGGAGTTCAAGATGGCCCGATTCGCATTCGTCCCCATCACCACTGCCGCATCGCCTATGCCGGCCATGGCAGCGATTTTTTTGCCGCACTGCATCAGCGTGATGGAATCGAAATAGGCGCTTTTTTTGACTTCTCCGGCAATCATCATCGAGACGTTAGCCTCCCGCAATTTCTCTCATAACCGCCTGCCAGCCCGAAGTGGGACCGGTGCGAGACCGGCTCACGTTTGCCGATTACCTACCTCAAGGGCAGGCGCAAGGCAGTATCCTACGCCGCCGGCGCCGGCCGCTGCGCAAGAAACTTTGTTATTCTTTGTCTCTCTTTCAAGAAGATATTGTATACATCTCCTAGGGTTTCACAACCGGATTTGCCGGGGTCCCCAACAAGCGCCGCAGTTGTGCTTGTTGGGGTGCAAGCGAGCGTTCGACTGACACAGGAGAGGCATCGTGGAGCCAATTGCTGGTGAGCGGCAGGATTTAATCGTCGGCGTCGAAGACAAGATGACGCTGAAAGAATATCTGATTTACGGACTGCAACAGGTACTGGTGGAAAGTTCGGCGTTGACCTTCCCTGTCGTCACCGGAATGGCGCTGAAACTGCCCCGGGAAACCGTCCAATACATGGTTCAGGCATATTGCATTGGCGCCGGCATTGTCACCATCACCCAGTCGACAAGATTGCTGCGATTGCCGGTGGTACAGGGTCCGGCGGCGGTGTTCCTGTCGTTAACCATCGCGTTGGGAGGCACGCTGGGAACCGGCGCGGTATGGACAGCCATGGTAATCGGTGGCGTTGTGTCCGCCCTCTTAGCCTGGCCATTGGGTATCTGGGGAAAACTCAGGCCAATCATCGCAGCCCCATCGATCTATGGCCCGCTGATTACGCTGATCGGGTTGTCGCTCACCGGAGTCGTGATCGGATTGATCATCGGCAAACCGGGAACCCCGGAATTTGCCAGCGGCTTCAACGGCATACTGGCAGCCATCACTTTTCTTATCGCGGTAACCCTGATTGTCTATTTCAAGAAAGGCTTTCTGCGCTTTGGCGCCATCCTGGTGGCGGCGATCGCGGGGTCGCTGATCGCTTCCCTGGCCGGGAGAACCAATTTTGCGGCAGTCGGAAATGCCGCCTGGTTTGGCCTGCCGAGGATCATGCCGTTCGGTTGGAAATTCGATCTCACGGCTTGCTTCATCATTTTCGCCGGCTATGCCATCGCCATCATCGAATCGATGGGCAATTACATCCTGGTGGGCGAGATCATGGCCAAGCAGAAGATCGACGAGAAGCGCATTAACCGTGGCATCTTTGGCGAGGGACTGGGTTCGGCCGTTGCCGCCCTGATCGGGGGTTCGGGCACCACTTCGTTCGGCCAGAATATCGGGGCGCTGTCGGTCACCGGCATCGGCAGCAGGCATGTGATCACCTCAGCGGGAATCATCGTGCTGGTGCTGGGCTTCATTCCTAAAGTCGGCGCCATCGTCGCCAGCGTTCCGCCAGCCGTCCTGGGCGGGATCTATATCCTTACCTGGGGCATGCTGATCATGCAGGGCATCCGCGTCTTCGGCAGGATGGAACTCACGAACCTGAATATGACCATCGCGGGATCGAGCTTTATGGTCGGCATGGGCGCGTACTTTTTGCCGCCGGCGTTCCTGGCAACGCTGTCGCCTTCGGTACGGGCGATCATGTCCACCGGACTCATTGGCGGAACCATCGTTGGCGTCTCGCTGTTCGTGATTTTCAAACTCATTTTAGGAATCGACCGCGAGGTTCCAGCCAAAGCACCAACCGGGGGAGACAGCGCAAGCAGTGCGGCGCACTGAGCGCGGCTGAAAGGCAAATCATCGAGGCCCGGTCCGTCCGTGATGAGCGCGGGTGAGCGATCGGTCCTCTTTTTGTCTTTAGATGGAAACGCCGATGGAGACAATCGGCGCATGATACTGCCGCCGGGTGCCCCAGGTTCCGCGCTACGCTGTTTGGCGCTAACCTGGGTGGATAGAGGTGTAACTGAGTCCGCGCGAGCCCTGCTCAGCTACGCTTCGCCAGAAATGTCACCGGCTCGTGGGATGCTGCCTTCACCACGAAGTATCTTAGGCAGACTGCACCCGCCAGAAACGACACCGCTCCCAGCAGCATGGGCAGCTCCGCGACACCGGAAAACGCTGCATAGACGTAGCAGACGAGCGGCAGCAGTATTCCTGCGGCAATTGTGCTCACAACAAATGGCGCTAAGAGCTGCTGTTCCACAAGCCGCCGCCAGCTCTTTCCCCAGAAAGCGACAAAGAGTATCGTCACCGGCAGCATGACGATCAGCGCCGCTGGGCGCAAAGTCGCCTGCATGCCTAGATGAAGAGCGCTGTCGGCCAGGGTGAGCAAGCTGAGGCCGCTCATCAGGGAATAGAGAAACATCAGCCCCGGCAGCAGGCGGGAATGCCACAGGCGGATGTCCTTGGCGCCGAACAGAAGGAAGCCGGGATAAGCGGCCACCAGCCCGGAGCACAAGAGCGTAAGCATCGCTACCGTTGGAACCAGCAGCCGCGAACCGGCGAGCAGGACGGTGATGAGCAAAAGCGCGGCCGCGATCAAGGCAAGGTTAAATATGGCGCCGCGTGCCATCCATGAGGTTCCAGGGTTCGCCATCGAGCGCAATGCATTCGCCGGGCGGCCCAGCTCCGATGCCAGCAGAAGCAGGCCGAGCAGAACGAGAGCCACTCCCGTGGCAATCACCGCCACGCTCAGGCCACGATACCCGTTGCGAGCGGCAATCAGGAGGTAGCTTCCGAGAAGACCGGCCCCCGCGCCGCCGAAAAAAAAGTCCAGCGAGACCCTGGCTCCCCACTCTGCCTGTAAACGCGGAGACATTTACTTGACTCCTATGTAGTACACGGATGGGTGGTATGCGCCCTCCGGCTTCAAAACCTCCGGCTTCTCTTCCGTCAGCAACTTTGCAACCCTGCTGCCGGGGTCATCGCGATCACCGAAGATTCTGGCATCGTACGAACATACTTCCACGCAACGCGGCAGCCCGCCAACCGATAGCCTGTCTTCGCAAAAATCGCATTTCTCAACGACGCCCTTGCGCGAGTCGCCGCCGGCACCTCCGGGAACTCCGGGCGGAGGTGTTCTCGCTTCGTTAAAATGCCTGGCCATGTAGGGGCAAGCGAGCATGCAGTACTGGCAGCCCATGCACTTGTCGTAGTCGATCAGGACCAGGCCGCGAGGGTCCCGGTAAGTGGCTTTCGTGGGACAGACTTTAAGACATTCGGACTCTTCGCAGTGCATGCAGAGTATCGGGATGTAAAGTTTCTTTACCTCCGGGAACCTCCCGGATTCTTCTTCGATCACCCTGCCCCATTGGATGCCGCTTCCGGTTTGGTTATCGAGCTTGCACGCCACGGTGCAGGTGTCGCAGCCCACGCATTGATTGAGGTCGATAACCATGACGTACTTCATCGCTGGGCTCTCCTGACGTTGCAGAGGGTGCCACGCAGCGGAGTCGTGCCGATGCCCAGCGAACAGACTTCGTTATTCATCAGCAGGTTGTCGTTCGACTCGCCGGGCCAGCCGTGTGGCACACCGACCACCCTGGGATGGATTCCTTCCGTGAGGCGGGCCACCAGAGATATGCGCCCATACGGCGACTCGACAATGACTTTGTCGCCGTCTTCGATGTGCAGCGAACGCGCGGTAGAGGCGTTGATGTCCAGGACGGGAACGGGCTTGACGTCGCGCAAGGCCGGTACGTTGCGCAATCCCGTGTGAAAATAAGTGACGACACGCCTTCCCGTGGTCATGACAAATGGGTACTGCTTAGCCAATTCAGGAGTGCTGTATGGGCTTTCGTGCGGCTCGCGGTAAAACGGAAGCGGATCGTATCCCCATTCTTCGAGACGGCGCGAATACAGTTCAATTTTGCGCGACGGGGTCCTGAACCCCTCCTGCAGGTGCTTGCCGCGGATCATCGGAGAAGGCACGCTCTCGCCTCCGGCCTGGAGTTCCTCGAAGGTGACGTTCAGGGGCTTCACGATGTAATTCAGGTAATCTTCTTCGGAGTCCCAGAAATCCGGGAGCTTCAGTTTCTTGGCGAGCCGCGCCATGATTTCAATATCGGAGACGGCTTCGCCCACGGAAGCAATCTTTCGCCTGATCCGAAGCGGCCCATAAGTAGCTTGCGAGGAGTCGGCCAATCCGTTCTGCTCAAGCCATGAGGAGGCCGGCAGAACCACGTCAGCCATTTCCGCCGTCTTGGTCATAAAGAGGTCCGCCACGGCCAGGAACTCGACTTTGCGCAATGCTTCCTGTGCCCGGGTTGAGTTGGCGATGGATAGTGCCGGGTTCCCTCCCATCAGGAAGATGGCCCTCACCGGATATGGTTTGCCGGTCAAGATCGCTTCCAGGATCGCGGGCCAATGGGCCATCGGGAAATTCACTGGAAGATTTTTACTGAGCAAAGGATACGCGTCGGCGCCCAGGCGTTTCGCTTGCAGCTCTACGGGCATTCTGTCGCGCAGGATGAAATCATTGGTATCGATAGACACTTGGCCGGCGGCATGCGGAAAAATGTTGCCTCCCGCAACGTCAATATTGCCGGTGACGCACGCCAGCAGCGCGACCGCTCTGCTTAACTGGATAGGGTCGATCACCTCGTCCAGAGTGCAAGCGATTTCAATGCATGCGGGCCTGGTGGTGGCAAACAGCCTGGCAGCCTCTACGATCAATCTTTCTTCCACCCAGGTAATCTCGGCCACCTTGCCAGGACTGTACTCGCGAACCCTCGCGGTTAGTTCCGTCAAGCCCACGCAATAGCGCTCGACGTACTCGCGGTCATAGAGGCGTTCGCCGATGATCACATGCAACATGCCCAACGCCAGCGCGGCGTCGGAGCCGGGACGGACCGGAAGCCAGAGGTCGGCCTTGGCGGCGATATTACTCTGCACAGGGTCTATGACGATGAGTTTGGCGCCACGCTTTCTGGCAGCCATCAACTTTTTGGATTTGGGAGGCCACGTCGCGGGAGGATTGGCTCCCCATACCAGGATGCACTCGCTGTTGGCGAGGTCCGGCCATTCCAGGGCGAGGCCGCCGAAGGTCAAACTCTGGGCAATGGAGCGCGGCGTGAAACACTGTGCGCCGCCCGACTCGGTCCAGTTGGGCGTACCGAAGAGGTTTGCGAAGCGGTTAAAGACTCTGATCCATGATCCCCGGTTGGTGCCACGGGCCATCACCACGGATTCCGGGCCGGACTCACTTTTGAACTGGTTGAGCTTGCCGGCGACGATTGTCAAAGCTTCGTCCCACGACGCCTCTCGCCAATTGCCGTCGCCTCTTTCTCCGGCACGAACCAGCGGAGTTTGCAAGCGTCCGGGATGGGTGAGAAGTTGCACGGAGGCGAGCGCTTTGGGACAAACCGAGCCTGGGTGACGGGATCGTCCGCATCCCCGGCAATCTCTTTGACTGTTCCCTGCTCCAACCGCACTTCCAGACCGCACTGGTTGTGCCCGCAGATGCAGCAACACGTCTTGACACGATCGCTTTGGAGGTTGGCGCGGTACAAAGACATTTCCGACGTCCTTGGAAAACCGGGGAACAGCAGCTTCATTACGACTCAAGCCGCGCCAGCCTAACGGTGATCAGCATCACTCAACCATGTGACCCCGGTCGCCGGTTAGGATTTTCGGCATTCACCGCGCGCTTTCAGAACGGGTATCCCCGGAGCCGCGCCGGGGTCCCCGGCAGACGCTTGGCGTTTGCTGGGGTGACTTGATGGGATTTACCTTTCGCGAACTGGTCTAACGCAGGCATTTCTTTTATGATTCTCGCTTATCGTCGCAATCACACCAAGGAGCCAGCCATGTCTTCGCAAGTCGCCTCGCCGAATAGCTATGGGCCCTCAATCAGTTTGGAAGCTGCCAAGAAGGCCGCGGCAGCGGCACTCGCCGAAGCGCGCAAGAATAACTGGACCATGGCGGTTGCCGTCGTCGATCCGGGCGGGCACCTGGTTTACTACGAAAAGATGGACCATACGCAGGTTGCCGGTGCCAACATCTCCATCGATAAGGCCCGCTCGGCCGCTCTTTTCAAGCGCCCCACCAAAGTTATGCAGGATATGCTGGCCTCTGGCGGCGCTGGCCTGCGCGTGCTCCGCCTGCGCGGCGCCATTCCGGTTGAGGGCGGTCTTCCACTGATCTCCGAAGGCAAGATCATCGGCGCAATCGGTCTCTCGGGTGACAGCAGCGAAAACGATGGCCGCTGCGCCCAGGCCGGTGTCGACACGCTGAAGTAACATGTCGTCGCCGGCGTAATTCCACCGCTCCGCGCCGCTGGCAGGCGCAAACTCTGCATTTGCGTCATTGAATGATGACGATGCGGCGGTCGGCAGGTAACTACACTTTTCAGCTTTGATTCCGCCGGGCCCAATGGTATTGTCGACCCTTCCGAAGAGTACGGTACGGACTCGGCCTTGCATCTAGAAAGGCCTTGAAAGGGTCGCATGAGTATGAACAGCACAACGGTCTCGGCCCCTGCGCAAAAGCCGGCGCATATGTACCAACTCATTGCCGCCGCGTCGATCGGCAACGCCCTCGAATGGTTTGACCTCCTCATCTACGGCTATTTCGCGGTCACCATCTCGCGGCTCTTCTTTCCTTCCGCGAACGAAACCGTGTCGTTGCTGATGGCGCTGGGCACTTTTGGTATTTCGTATCTGGCGCGGCCGGTCGGGGCTATTTTCCTGGGAGCCTATGCCGACCGGGCCGGGCGCAAGGCCTCCCTCCTGCTTTCAATCGTTTTAATGATGATCGGCACCTTCCTCATGTTGATCATGCCCAGCTATGCATCCATCGGCATTCTGGCGCCGATCTGTGTGCTTCTGGCACGTCTCATGCAAGGTTTTTCGGTCGGTGGCGAGTTCGGCAGCGCTACCGCGTTCCTGGTGGAACATGGCTCCGAGAGAAAAGGATATTTCGCGAGTTGGCAATGGGCCAGCCAGGGTTTGGCCGCGCTGATAGCGTCGGCCTTCGGAGTGGCCCTGACTACACTCCTGACAAGGCAGCAGCTCGAGTCCTGGGGCTGGCGGACGCCCTATCTCTTCGGCCTGCTGATCGGGCCCGTAGGTCTTTACATCCGGAACCGTGTAGCCGAAACGCCGGAATTCCTCAGCATCAAGCCCACTCGGACTCCGGTGCGCGACCTGCTGGTGAACCAGTGGGACCGCGTGCTTCTCGCCATCGGGGCGGTCGTGGTTTCCACCAGTTCCAATTACCTGATCCTCTACATGCCCACGTATGCCGCCAAGTCATTGCGTCTGCCGCAATCAACCGGCTTTGTGGCGACGCTGGTAGGCGCCTGCATCCTGACCTTCGGGGCGCCGATGATCGGGCATTGGTCGGACAAGGTCGGACGTAGCCGGATTATGATGGCGACAACCCTGTTATTTCTTGTTTCCGTCTATCCGGTTTTCATGTTCCTGACGGCTCATGCCTCTATGGCAACGCTCATCGCGGCCGTGGCTTGGATGAGTCTATTGAAGACTGGATATAGCGGCGCGCTGCCGGCCTTCCTTGCCGAGTGCTTCCCCGCCCAAACTAGGGCCACCGGAATGTCGCTCAGCTACAACATCGGCGTACCCATATTTGGCGGATTCGCTCCGTTCTATATCACCTGGCTCATTGTCCTGACCGGCAGCAATATGGCGCCTGGCTTCTACATGATATTTACCGCGCTGCTCGGCCTCGTCGCTTTGCTCATAGCACGCGCGCGACTGCATCTTCAGTAGCACTTCGGAGCTGGGCACCCGGTCTTAGCCCCATAAACGACAAAGCCCCTCGGTCCGATTGACCGAGGGGCCACGCAACCCAAAGCGAACGCTTACCGCCGCCATCCGTATGGATGCCGAACCTCGTATCCACGGTAATGGTAAGCATAGGGCCTTGCACACCACCGTCCGCCGACCACTACAGGCCCCGGATAGACGTACCCGGGCGACACCGCCACGTAGGGCGCCGGAGCAACCACGTACGGGCCGGGGCGAACAGCTACGTAACCGTAGGGACGCGGAAAGACCCGACCCACTCCCACGCCGACCACGACCTGCGCGTTCGCCGTCGCCGGCGCCACCAGCAATACAGCAATCACCAACGCCAGTAACGCGATTATCGTTTTCTTAAGCATTTCTTTAGCCCTCCGTCTTCTGTATTTTCAAAACCCCTCCCAACCGAAAAGTTGCTACAGCCCGTTTCATAAATAGTTTCTTGAAGGGGCGCGGCTTTCATGGGATTTACCTTCGGCGAATCTGGTTTAGAATGGCCGGATGAATTCAATCAGCACGGAACTCTCTCATGTCATAAGCTCAGCCGAAGCCGTTCTTCAACAGGTTAGCGAAGAGCAGAGCAGGCAACCGATATTGAAGGGCGGGTGGTCACCGAAGCAGGTCCTCGGACATCTGATTGATTCGGCCTCGAACAACCATCAGCGGTTTGTGCGAGCCGCATTGCAGGGTCCGCTCGACTTTCCCGGTTATGACCAGCAAGGTTGGGTGCGTGTTCAGGCTGTTGAAGAAGCGCCTTGGCCAGCCCTCATCGCCCTGTGGGCAAGCTACAATCGCCACCTTGCCCATGTCATCGCCCACCTGCCTCCAGCTCAGTTGGGAGCAACTTGCCGCATTGGTTCCGGTGAGCCCGTGACTCTGCGGTTTCTGGTGGAGGACTATTTGCGCCATTTGCTGCATCACCTTGCGCAACTCGGCGCTGTTGCTCCGGCGCGTCAATCGTAAGCATCCCAGGCCTGAAGCGTTCAGGCCAGAGCCCATTCGACCGCTGCTTCGCTGTGGATCGCCGTCGTATCGAACAGGGGAACCGTGCTGTCGCTTTGATCCACGATCATCGGCAACTCGGTGCAGCCCAGAATGACGCCTTCAGCGCCGTCGGCGGTCAGCCCGGCAATTACCTCCCGCAACTTCGCCTTCGATTCCGGATTTACAACGCCATATACGAGTTCATTGACGATGATCTCGTGCACCAGCTTGCGCTGTTCCGGAACCATGATGCGCAGCCCGAACTTCTCGTGCAGCCGGCCCTTGTAAAATTCGCGTTCCATAGTGAAAGCGGTGCCCAGCAGCCCTACGCGCTCGAGACCTCGGGCCACGATGCGCTGCCCGGCGGCATCGGCAATATGCAACAGAGGAACACCGACTGATTTCTCAACTGTTTCAGCCGCGATGTGCGGGGTGTTGGCGCATATCAGCACGCAATCCGCGCCGCCGCGCTCCAACCGCCGTGCGGCGTCCACCATCATCGCAGTCACTTCCTGCCAATTTTCCACGAACGCCAGCTGTGCTAGTTCATCAAAGTCGATGGAATACAGCAAAAGCTTGGCCGAGTGATATCCGCCGAGACGGTTCTTCACCAGCTTATTCAGCAACGTATAGTAGTGTGCCGTGCTCTCCCAACTCATTCCGCCGATCAAGCCAATGGTCTTCATTCGCGATCTCCTGTTGCGACTTGCATTCTATCGCCGTCAGGCGGCCAAACGGCAATGACTCGGCAAACTGGCGGACATGCTGCATAATTGCCACGAGGCGAGGTGGAACATGGTGGATTTATCCGTTGCGGATGGCAGGTTGATTCTGCACGTCCGGGGAGCCGACAAACTGTGGGCGTTCAAAAGCTCGCTGGAAATCCCCTTGCAACACGTAGCGGGAATCAGGGCGGACAGCACGATAGCGCATGGCTGGTGGCACGGAATCAGGATGCCCGGAACCAATATTCCCGGAGTGCTCACTGCAGGCACGTTTTATCAGGACGACAAACGGGTCTTCTGGGACGTTCACAATCCCGACAACACAATTGTGATTGAGTTGAGAGACGAGAGATATAGCGAACTGATCGTCGAAGTAGAAGATCCGAACTTCGCCGTCGAACTGGTCAAGGCCGCATTGCCGCATGCGTAGCCTGCTCAGTGCGTACGAATAAGTTGCATAACGGCCAGCAGGTGATGAGCCTCATGAAGGAGAAAGAACTCCAGCCACTGCCCTAGTGTCATTTCCCCAAATTTTGGATGAATTCCTATCCGCGAGAATTCCGCTGCTGAAAGATGGTCGACCTCGCTCACTAACTGCGCACGCAACGTGCGCAAAGACGACAGAATCCCGGCCGTGGGCAACAGCATCCATTGCGGCCACTCTGCATCGTCTTCCGCCCGATAGCGCGGCAAAGGCGGACAATCTTCACTTCGTATGCGCTGCATTCGGCTGAAGAACATCTCCTGATACCGCGCCAGGTGCGCCAGGTGCTCGCGTGCCGACCACTTCCCTGCTATTGGCCGATTGTCGAGCGCGCCCTCCGGCACTCCAGAGAAAAGAATCGGTAAGCAATCAAGCTGCGTTCGCAAACGAGTCACTGTAGTTTCAGGGGCATCCATGACACACTCGTCTGAAAATCTTACCGCAAGGCCGCCGTGTGCCGCTTCCTGCTGATTCATTCTTTGATCGGGGAAACCCTGATTGGAAAATTCCCGTGCTCTTGGAGCCGATAAATGTCAGGCAAATTACTGAATTCGCATAGGATATCGGCATTCCCCGCAGCGGCCCGTCCAGGTCCGGCCAGCAGCTCTCGATTTCAGGTAAACTCGCTCGAATCTCTGGCCATCTGATCTGCTGTGCCACTCGGATCGAAGTACCTGAACGCAATCATAAAAAAGTTTGCGCTCACGGCAGTACTGGCCAGCATCACTGTGATCGGCTTGCCTGCTGCCATGGCGCAGCAGTTTGTTTTCAACCCGACAACCACGCTATCCGCCGAGACGGCCAACAACACCAGCGCCGCCTCTTCTTTCACCGCGCTAAGCAACGGGGATTCCGCACCAGGGAATGTCAGCAAACTGGCGACCGCGAATCTGCTCTACCCAGGCGCCACAACCGCGATCTACGCGCAATTGATGCCGTGGTTCGGCCAATCCAACCACCTCAACGTAGGCTATAACTCCGACGATTCCACGCAGGTACACAAGCAGGTTACCGACATGTTGAGCCGTGGCATCTCCGGCGTCATCGTCGACTGGTACGGCCCCGATGCGGCCGTCGAAAACAACACCACTTTGCTGATCATGGCCGAGGCTGAAAGCAGTAACGGTTCTTTCGTCTTTGCCGTCCAGGAAGATGTGGGCGCGCTGAGCACGTGCGCGACAACGTCGGAGTGCGATGTAACGCAGCAGGTTATCAGCGACCTGACTTATGTCAACAACACTTACGAGGGCTCGCCGGCTTACATGACTGTTAATGGCCGCCCGGCCGTGTTCTTTTTCGGCGTCGACAAATACGCCATCAACTGGCCCCTGGTGCGTACCAGCGTTCCCGGCAATCCGTATTTCATCTTCATCGGCACAAGCGGGTTGACCCATGCGGATGCCGACGGATACTTCGCCTGGATCATTATCGATACCGGCAATCGCGACGATGAGAGCCTAAGCGTGCTCTCCACTTTCTATTCCGGAATGCAGGCCCTTCCGAGCGACTTAACTTATGGCGCCAGTTACATCGGCTTCAACGAATCTCTTGCGTTCTGGATCAAGAGCAATCCCCGCATCATGAATCAGCACTGCGGGCAAACCTGGCTGGACACGTTCGCTGCGGTTGCCAAAGCTGGCTACTCGGCAGGCAATCAGCTACAAGCAATTCAAATTGTCACTTGGAATGATTACGAGGAAGGCACTGAGATCGAAACCGGGATTAGCAACTGCATTGCGATCTCACCTTCGATCAACGGAACGTCACTGCAATGGGCAGTTAGCGGCAACGAAAATGCGGTCGATCATTACGCGGTTTTCATCTCCCTGGATGGCCAGAAATTGATGAATCTGGCCCGCGTCACCGCGGGAACACACACGCTTAATCTTTCCACCTACAACCTGGTTCCAAACACGACCTACCAGCTTTTCGTCGAAGCCATTGGCGTGCCTTCGGTACTGAATCAAATGTCAGCCCCCGTCGCATACATGCCGCAGGCGCAGCCGCCCAACGCCGTGCTTACCCTCAGTGCCACCAGCGGGACGGCTCCGCTGTCCATATCCGCCTCCACCGCACAGTCGTCCTCTCCGAATGGAACGATCACCAGCTCGACCATAAACTTCGGCGACGGCAGCGCGGTGGTAGCGGGCCCTACGGCGAGCCACACCTACACCTCGCCCGGCACATTTACGGTCACTGCTACGGTAACGGACAGTGTTAGCGCAACCGCTTCGACGACGCAGAAGGTCACGGTTTCGGCCGCCATCCCAACGGCCGTCTTGTCCGTCACTCCCTCCAGCGGCGCTGCTCCGCTGAACGTCCTCGCATCGCTGGCTAATTCCTCGTCGCCCGATGGCACCATCAGCAGCGGCACTATAAACTTCGGCGACGGCAGCCCGACGGTTACGGCCCTGACAGCGAGCCATACTTACAGCTCGCTCGGCACTTTCACGGTCACCGGAACGGTCACCGACAGTAATGGCATGACGGCTACCGCGACCCAGCAGGTAATAGTTTCGCGAGCAGTTCCAACCGCAGTGCTGGCGGTTACGCCGCTCAGCGGAAAGACCGCACTGAAGATTGCGGCATCACTCGCCCAATCCTCGTCGCCCGATGGCACTATCAGCAGCGGCACCATAAACTTCGGCGATGGCAGCCCGACGGTCACGGGCCTAGCGGCGAGCCATACTTATTACGTGCCCGGCACTTTCACAGTGACAGGCACGGTGACGGACAGCCTTGGCGCGACAGCCTCCGCCACAAAGAGCGTAACCGCCACCCAGGGCTGCGCAATCAGCAGCACCAACCGCAGCATTACCATCTGCACCCCGGCCGCTAACTTCACGGTCACTTCGCCTGTACAGATCGTCGCCTATGCAACCGACAGCAAGGCGATAACACAAATGATCATCTACGTTGGCGGCAAGGCCGTCTACACGCAGAAGGGATCGGCAAAACTCGTCAATACCGCGCTCAGCCTCAGCTCCGGAACTCATACAATCCAAGTCAAGGCCTGGGATTCGAGCACAAGCTTCAGCAAGTCAATTACAGTCAAGGTTAAGTGACACGGACGCAGCGAGCGGCTAGGCTTGCTCGGCTTTGGGGTTGTCATGCTGAGGGTCCCCGGCAGACCCGACCATGGAAGCCTTTCGCTACGGAACTTTATGACTCACTGTGCGTGCGGCAACTGCAGAATCATTCCGCCGCCCTGCCCTGCCTGCACAGTGGGAAACTGTCCGTTCCACTTGTCAATGAGCGTGCGGTTGTTCTCGATTCTTCGTGGTTCAAGAAGCTGCGGTGTAAGAGAACTCTGCCGAACTCGCGGCGCGAGCGAAGCGGCGAAACCGGAATTTCTTTTCCCTGGCAGCCGTATGTATACATAAATTCAAAAGCTTCCGACGCTTGCGGTTGTTGGGGTTACGTCCATCCTTAGTTCATTAATTTCCCTGTTATCCTGAATAGAATCTGACATAGAATCATCAGCAAGGAGCAGGTCTTGCCGAAATTCGAAGAGTGCCTTCAACGTCTTGAAACCATCGTCCAGCAATTAGAGCGGGGCGATCTTCCATTGGAGCAGGCTCTAAAACTCTTCGAAGAAGGTGTGGAGCTTTCAGATTCCTGTCGCCGGGAACTGGAGGAGGCCGAAGGCAAGGTCGAAATCCTGCTCAAGCAAAACGGAAGGTTGCAACCCGAGCCCTTCGCCAATACTGCCGATCGGCCGGAGCCACATTAGCAGCCGAATCAACTCAGTCCTGGGGGCGCACGCAAGCGCCCATTGAGGCTTTGCTCATCCCGCGCAAGCCCGGGCAGTCATGCTGACTCACCCGGGTGGACCGCGAAGATTTGAGCTGGGGAGAATGTGTATGCAATACCTGTCGATTCTCATAGCCCAGGCAGACGGTAGAGCAGGCGCTCTACTCGCCGCAAACCTACAAACCCACTTCCGGGAGATCCGCGTAGCACGCGGCCTGAACGAGTTGCGGGAGAAGCTTTTTCAGAACAAGGAGCCATACGCCGTAGTCGTCGATCTCGAATTGGTCAATTTCCGGGAGTTGCGTGAAATCTGCGAGTCGTATCGTAATACAGCGGTTATCTGCACTCATCGCCTCGCCGATGAGGAGATGTGGGTAGCGGCGCTGGCCGCCGGCGCAGCCGATTGTTGTGCGCCCAACGACATCGCCGGTATCCTCCGGGCCGCTTCCGGCACGCACCTTCGGAGATCCGTTGCCAAGGCAGCCTGATGCAGGCTTGCGACCGCCTAGCAGGCTGCGGAAAAACAGATTTCAGGCCAGTTCCCATGTTGGTGTATCCAAATTCCCAAGAGGATGTCATGGCGACCGGAGCGAAGCGGAGTGGAGCCACCCTTTGTTTTCAGCAGCAGAAACAAAAGGTGGCTCGACTTCGCTCGCCATGACAGTCTGATCTATTGGGATACACCTACTGGGGAACCGCCCTAGGTGAGGTGGGTCCACGAGGTGCCCACATCACTTGGCCCCTCGCTTGTGCTGCCTCAACAAGCGCAACCACGGCGCGTGCCGTGGACCCCGGCTTCCACCCCAAGAAGCCAACAGCAGGCTTGTTGGGGACCCCGGCTTCCACCCCAAGAAGCCAACAGCAGGCTTGTTGGGGGCCCCGGCTGCGGCGCGTTTTTTCGCAGCTTGCTAGTTCGGCGGCAACCGGTCTTCCGGCTCTTCTACCCCGGCGTTCCTGTAGGCGTTGATTGCGTCTTGAACCGAGATAATCCCGATCAGCATTGCGGGATCTGCTCGATGTACCACGGGCAGGAAGGGCCAGTCGCTGATGTGGCGCAGGGCCGTCTCCAGGGGCTGATCCGGATAGAGCGCGGGAATGAACATGTGCAACCGCGAGCCTAACGATTCGCTTCCCTCAGGCTCAAGTTCCAGCAGCGTCTGCCGCGAAACTCCGGCCCATCGCCCGCCCGGCAACTTCACCAGGAAGAAATCGCCTTTTGCGCCTTGCACCACGTGCCGAGCGTGAAAAAGGGTGCCGTTGCCATCGAGCACTTGTTCCGCGAACGGGCACAGCGCGTTTTCCACGCGCAGGATTGCGACTTCGCGCTCTTCTTCCAGCGACGGCAGGTCGAGGCCGTCCTGCCGCGAGAGCAGATCGAAGATCGGCACCCGCTGAAAGCTGCGCGAAATCAGATATGCAACCGTGTTCGAGACGATGACCGGAAGGATGATCGAATAATTGCCGCTCACCTCCAGGATCATGATGATCGACGTCATGGGTGCGCGCAGGATTCCCGCGAACAGTGTCCCCATGCCGATGAGCGCATAGGCGCCAACGGGAATCGACAACTGCGGAAAGAATGACTGCTCGAGTCCGCCGACGGCGCCGCCCAGCATCGCGCCGATGAACAACGTGGGAGCGAACAGCCCGCCCGGAGTACCACTGGTAAAGGATATTCCGGTCGTCAGGATCTTCAATCCAGCCAGGATTCCCAGGATTTCCCAGCCGAAACGCGCATTCATCGCCTGGTCGATTGAGCTGTAGCCGGCGCCCATGACTTGCGGAAAACGGATGCCGATCAACCCGATCAGCAGCCCGGCCACTCCCGGTTGCAGGTATTGCGTCCATGGCGGCAGACGCCGTAGCCATGGGCGGAGCAAGGCTATGAACTTGACGAAAAACACCGACGCGACGCCGCCCAACACTCCCAGCGCCGCATAAGCAATCAACTCACCCGGGTGTTCGAGATGATACTCCGGCACGCGGAACAGCGGCTCCTGCCCGAGAAACCAGCGCTCAACCACCGTGCTCGATATGGCCGACAGCACCACCGCGCCGAGAATGCCCGCAGTCCAGCGGCCAATGACTTCTTCAATGACGAATAACACGGCGGTGATCGGCGCATTGAAGGCCGCCGCCAGTCCCGCCGCCGCGCCGACAGGCGCAATCAGCCGCAAGCGTTCGCGCGAAAGTCGCAGGCGTCTTCCGATTAAGGATGCTATGCCGGCGCCGACCTGCAGCGAAGGATCTTCCGGACCGAGTGATTGTCCGCTGCCAATCGCCAGCGCGCTGGTCAGAAACTTGCCGATCGTGGTTCTGCTCCCCACGTAACCGTCATAGATATAGAGCGCGCCCTTCGTTTGGTTCACGCCGCTGCCGCGCACGCGCGGAAAAAATTTGCCGATCAAAACTGCAATCAGCAAACCGGCCAGCGCCGGAGCGATGAACACCCGCGGAGCGCCCGGCCGCAGACCGGTACCCAGCAGCAGCCATCGCACGGCGGTGATGGCAACCCTGAAAAGCACCACCGCCAGTCCCGCAATCGAGCCGATAATGACCGACAGCACGAGAAAGAACTGCTCCTCGCGCAACGACAAAAGCGCTGACCCGGTCAGCATCCGCCGCAAAGACGACCAGTACTTTCGCCGGACGGGACTGCCGCTGGTTGTTCGCCTTTCGACCGGCGTCATTTCCTGGCCCCCCAGCGATGATGGCCGATGGTGGTTAGCAGCTCGTCCATCCCATTCGGTGCGCCACACAGCCTCCCCGCGGCATCTTCGGTGGCGAAAACGAAGCGCATCATGTTCTCCACCACGTCGCCGTGCCCCTTCAAGTGGCCTTCCGTCGAGTAGCGTCTGAGTTGCTCGGCCCAGCTCTGGAGCTGAGCGAGTTTATCCTCATCTGCTTGCATCTCCGGGGAAGGTGTATGCGACTGACCGCCGGCCGCGGCTTTCGCGCGGGAGCGAACGCACTCGTCGAGCCGTTTCACGGCCGCCTCGTAGGCGGCGACCGTGCGCCGAGCCCGTTCTGCCGCGTTCACTCCTGGTGAGAAAGGATCGGCTGCCAGCAGTTGCTCCGTTCTGGTTAGCAGGTCCTTGGAGTTTGCGTTCTGATCGTCCAGCCTCACCGCCTCCATCAAGTAGCGCTTGGCTGCCGGATAATCGCCAGCCTGGAGCGCCACTGCACCGGTGCCCGCATAGGCGGCAGCAAAATTACGATCCAGTTGTCGGGCGTGCTGAAACTCGGCAAGCGCCCGGCGCGCGTCACCCAGTTTGAAATAGATCTGCCCAAGCCGCGTGTGGGCGTCCGCGCTCGGCGGAAGCTCAGGCAATAGCGTTGCCAGCTCTGCCTCGGCAGCGTCATTCTGGTGATTTGCGGCCAGCACTTCCAGCAGTTCGAATCGCGCATTGAGGCGTTCGACCGCGGGCGTTCTCCCCGGACTCCAGATGCCGTCAATGGCGCCACGATAATACCGAATTGCATCTCGCAACTCGCCCTTGCCGGCCGCAATCCGCGCCAGCTCCAGGTTCACCACTGAATCGGTCGGATGTTCCTCCAACAGGCTCAGCAGACGCGAACGAGCCTCGTTCGGACGTCCGGCGGCAAGCAGTGCGTCGGCAAGTCGAACGCGGTATTCGTCGTCGTCCTGCTTGGCATAGACCAGCGCAGTCTCAAAATCTTCAACCGCCTGTCCGGGACGGTGCGAGTTGAGCGCAGCCACGCCCTTCTGATACCAAGCGGAAGCCAGCTCGTCCTGCCGATGGTTGAACCAGTCCACCACCATGCGCGTAAAGCTGAAACCGGCAATGATGATCAGCACCAGCACGGGCAGTCCGAGCTTATGCCGGCGCAGCGAAACCGCCGCCTCGCAATTGGCGCATCGCCCCGCCGGGGTCAGGGGCTCGCCGCACAGCATGCATGTCTGGTTGGACGCTGGCATGTTGAATTTTTAACTTAGCAGATTTGGCGGCGCTGTGCGCATTCCTGCCGGTGTCAAGAGGGTCACCCCATCGCAGGTGATTGCGGAGCCTCGCAAGTTCCGAAAGTCCGCAAACTCTCCCAAAACGCAAAAAGGAGAGGCAGGTTTGCCTCTCCTTTTAATTCCGGCTTTTCGCGTCAGCTTCGGCGCAATCCGGGCTCCTGCGACAGGCCGGCGCTTAGCGCCGGCGAGTCAGCAACGGAGCTAGTACAACCGGAAATTAACTTCCACGCTGATCTGTACGGCCACGGGCTTGCCATCCTTCATGGCCGGCTCGAACTTCCATTTGCGGACTGCTTCAATCGCCTTCTCATCCAGCCCCATGCCAAGTTTGCGCGTCACACGGACCTGCTGCGGAGCGCCGTTCGGGTCGACAACCATCCAAAGGACGACTGTTCCCTGGTACTTCGCCTTGCGGGCTTCTTCCGAATACTCGGGATCCGGCGCATCGAGGGCGCGCGGAGCCGAAACCCCGTTGCCCACTCGGAAAACGCCGCCGCCAATCCCACCGCCGCGGCCTTGCCCAACCCCAGGACCAGTTCCGACACCCACGCCACCGCCGCTGCCCGAACCTATTCCGCCTCCCGAACCGGTGCCGTTGGAAGCCGGTCCGCTGGGAAGCACGGCCTTCGGGTCACCAAAATTCATCGCGTTCATGGTCGGCAACTTTACCTGCGGCGGCATGACAACCGTCGGTTCCACCGCCAGTTTGGGATGGTCATTCCGCACGACCATCGCCGGTGGAGTGATCTGCTCCATCGCCGGCTTGGGCAGTTTGCCCTTCACAGCGGGAATCTTGTCATGGTCGCCACCGCCACCGCCGCCGCCAATGAAATCATTC
>Ga0187889_10001654_pt1 | contig 23384 bp, 13 predicted proteins | sample June2016WEW_7_10_2_FD_132992 | JGI IMG/M metagenome (GOLD analysis project Ga0187889, IMG submission 132992) | Peatland microbial communities from SPRUCE experiment site at the Marcell Experimental Forest, Minnesota, USA - June2016WEW_7_100 | ecosystem: Environmental > Terrestrial > Soil >... | reverse complement strand
CGGCACGACGGTGACCTGGACGAACAAGGACGTCTACACCCACACGGTGATCTACAGCTCCGGCCCCGACTCCGCGTTCAGCGACACGGTCGTCGTCGGCGCGAGCTTCCAGCACACCTTCAAGACGGCGGGGACGTACCAGTATTACTGCGGCATCCACGGCACGCCGACGACGGGGATGCACGCCACGGTCGTGGTGCAATAGACAGGCTGTCGAACCGAGGACCCCGAATCGGAGAACGGTTGCGCCTGATCCGTCTGATGAACGTCGCCGCGTTCGCGCTGGCGGCCGCGTGCGGCAGCTCCACCAGCCCCAGCGGGCCCGGCCCGAGCCAGGTGTTGAGAGGTGCCCTCACCTCTCACTTTCTCGCCAGGTATTCCTCCACCTTCCCGGCCTCCTCGCGCAACCGCTCGAGGATGGCGCCCAGATCCCCATTCGCCTTGGCCGAAGCCTCGATCTCCGTGAGCAGCCCCGCCAGCTTCGCCGCGCCCAGCTGCGCGGCCGACGACTTGAACGCGTGCGCCAGCCGCGCGACCTCCGCCGCGTCGCCGGCCCGGGCGGCGGCCCCGATGGCCTCGATCCGCACGGCGAGGTTCTGGACGAAGCTCTCGACGATGCCGTCCACCGCCTCGGCCGCTCCGGCCTCCGTCATCTCCCTGCGGAAAGTGTCGAGGTCCACGGCCGGGAGCGTGCCGGCCGGGGCGCGCGCGCCCCACCCCTCCGCGGCGGCGAACAGCTCGAACGCCTTGAACGGCTTGGACAGGTACGCGTTCATCCCGTGCGCGAGGCACTTCTCGCGCTCGTTGGCGAGCACGTGGGCGGTGAGCGCGACGATCGGGAGGTCCCGGCACTCGGGGATCTCGCGCATCCGGTCGGCCGCCTCGTAGCCGTCCATCTCCGGCATCTGGATGTCCATCAGCACCACGTCGTAACGCGTCGCCTTGACCCGCTCGAGCGCCAGCCGCCCGTTCTCCGCGACGTCCACGTCGTGGCCGCGCTTGCGCAGCATGGTCGCCGCGACTTCCTGGTTCACCGGGTTGTCCTCGGCCAGGAGGATCCGGAGGCGGCGCCGCGACTCGTGGATCCGGTGCCGCGTGACCACCTCCGTCGGCTCCGCCTCCGCGGTGCCCAGCACGCCGGCCACCATGTCGAGCAGGTCGGCCCGCGAGACCGGCTTGGTCAGGTAGCCGCGGATCCCCAGCTCGCGGCACCGCTGCGCGTCGCCGCGCTGCCCCGCGCTCGTCAGCATCAGGAGCGGGGTCCGGCGCAGCTGGGGGTCGTTGCGGACGGTCTCGGCCAGCTGGAAGCCGTCCTGCCCCGGCATCTGCGCGTCGAGGATCGCCAGCGCGTACGGCGTCCCGGCCGCCGCCGCGCGCTGCAGCGCCGCCAGCCCGGCCTCGGCGTCGGGCGCATCGTCCACCGCGACGCGCGCGCTCGCCAGCATCCCGCGCATGATCCGCCGGTTGGACTGGTTGTCGTCCACCACCAGCATCGTGAGGTTCGCCAGCGGCACCACGCCCGCCGCCGGGAGCGCCAGCGGCAGCGCCGCGACCACCGGCAGCTCGAGCGTGAAGGAGAACTCGCTCCCCTTCTTCGGCTCGCTCGCCACCTCGAGCGTGCCGCCCATCATCGTCACCAGCCGCTGCGCGATCGTCAGCCCGAGCCCCGTGCCGCCGTAGCGGCGCGCCATCGTCAGGTCCCCCTGGCTGAACGGCTGGAAGATGAGCGCGAGCTGCTCGGTGGAGATGCCGATGCCGGTGTCGCGCACCGCGAACCGGATGCGCGCGAACCCGTCGCCCGACGGGGCGGGGGTGCTCGACAGCGAGACCAGGACCTCCCCCTCGTGCGTGAACTTCACCGCGTTCCCGATGAGGTTGGTCAGCACCTGCCGGAGCCGCGTCGGGTCGCCGCGCACCTGCTCGGGGACGGTGGCGGGGATGTCGGTCAGCAGCTCGATGTTCCGCTCCCGCGCCTTCACCGCGAGCAGCGCCACGGTCGAGTCCACCACCCGCCACAGGTCGAACGGGATCGCCTCGAGCTGCAGGCTCTCCGCCTCGATCTTCGAGAGGTCGAGGATGTCGTTGAGGAGCTCCAGCAGCGCCTCGCCCGACGTCTGGACCAGCGCGAGCGAGCGCCGCTGCTCCGGCGACAGCTCCGTGTCCAGGAGCAGCTCCGTCAGGCCGAGGATCGCGTTCATCGGCGTGCGGATCTCGTGGCTCATGTTGGCGAGGAAGGCGCTGCGCATCTGCGCGAGCCGCTCCGCCGCCTCCTTCGCCTCCTGGAGGGCGCGGCGGGCCTTGAGCTCGTCCGCCATGTCCTCGTACATCACGAACAGGTCGCGCGCGTCCCCGCCGGACGGCGCGCCCTGGACCCGGGCGGCCGAAGCGCGCACCGCGATCAGCTCCCCGTCCTTGCGGCGCCGCTGCGCCTCGACCTTGACCGGCACCCCGGCGCGCACCGTCTGGTCGAGCTGCTCCGCGAGGGTCAACTCGCCGCTCGGCACCACGAGGTCGTTGAGCGGCCGGCCCCGCGCCGCGGTCGCGCTGTAGCCGAACAGCGCCTCGAACGCGGGGTTGGCGTCCCGCACGAAGCCCTGCTCGTCCACCACCACGATCGCGACGGGGGCGCTGGCGAACAGCGCGTCGCGGTGCGCGCGCTCCCACTCCGCCTTCACCTCGCTGCGCACCAGCTCCACGTGGGTGGTGAGCCGCTCCAGCAGCGCGCCGTGCTCCCGCCCGTGCAGGTACCACATCGACGCACCGTACACGACGATGAGCAGCGCCGCGACGCCGCGCGAACGCTCCACGTCGCCGGCGAGGATCCCGACGATCGGCGGCCCGAGCGTTCCGGCCAGGAAGACCCGGAAGCCGAGCCGGTCCGCCGCCAGGCTCTGCGTCGCGCCGGCGACCAGGCCGCACAGGATCACGAGCAGCAGTGCGACGTCCTGGAAGGGGAGCCACTGCGCGAACAGCGCGGCCCCGAGGCCCCACGTCACCGCGCCCACGCCGACGGTGAGCTGGAAGGCGCGGCGCGCCGCGAGGTCGTAGCCCCGCGCCGCGATCCGCAGGCGGACGTCGAGGTGGTAGGCGGTGGCCGCGAGCAGCACCACCACCCATCCGACGAGGAGGCCGCGGGGGGCGGTGCGGAAGGCGAGGAACGCCACCAGCGCCGCCAAGGCGACCTGCGTGACCTCGGCGACGGGGCCCTCGAGCAGGACGCGCTTGCGCGCCTCCTGGCTCAGCGCCTCGCGGACCTCGGCGTCCAGCGGCGTGGCGGCGGCCATCGAGCCAACCTGCCCCCGGGCGGGGTGCCCGTCAAGCTTGACGCGGCGCCGCGAACGCGGAATGTTCGCGGGGTCTCCTCGAAGGGCCATCGTGGGCGCCGGCAGCGACAATCGCGACAAGATCGAGTTCTGGCGGGAAGAGGTGCTCCGCCGCGCCGAGCAGGCGCTGCAGGGGCGGCTCGTGGGCCTCTGGCAGACGACCGACGGGAAGACGATGGTGCCCATCGCGGTGGGGGCGGGGCGCGAGCTGCCGCCGACCGCGGCCGCGGAGATCACGCGCGCGCTGGGCGGCTGGCACGTCCCGATCGATCGCGAAAGCCGCTGGCTCGCGGCGCGGCTCGACATGGGGCGCTGGTGCATCGCGCCGGTGCGGGCCGACGTCCCCGCGCCGCCGCCGCACGGCATCGAGCGGCGGAAGAAGGAGCGGATGATGCTCGAGCTGGCCGGCCTCTGTCTCGGCCTGATCGAGCAGCGCTTCGCCGCCGAATCGTCGTCGGAGCCCGAGGCGTAGAGGTGGCCCGCGGCTGTTGTCACACCCTACACCCTACCCCCTACACCCTCGCCTTTCTTCTAGTAGCAGCGCCTCTGCCGGCACAGTCTCTTTACGATCAGGCCCAGTCCGCCCGCGGCCGCGGCCAGGTGGACTCCGCCTGGGAGCTGATCCAGCGCGCCGCCGAGCTCGCCCCCAACGCCGCCGAAGTGCAGTTCCTCCTCGGCGACATCGCCTGTCAGAAGGCCGGCACGGCGAGCGCGTTCAGCGCCTTCGGCCTCGCGCGGAAGTGCGAGGCGGGCTACGCGCGCGCGGCCGCGCTCGCGCCCGACAGCCTCGGGTACGTCGCGGCCCTCGCCTCCTATCTCGCGCAGGCCCCCGGCATCGTGGGCGGCGACAAGGACTCGGCGCAGAAGCTGATCGCGCGGGTGCGCGCGCGGGACGAGGTGCGCGGCGTCTTCCTGCAGGCGGGGCTCTGGTGGGCGGGGAACGCGGCCGCGAAGGAGCGCGCCGATTCGGCGGTGGATGCGTTGGGCAAGGCGCGTCCGGCCGAGCGCCCGACGCAGTTCCGCGTGGCGCAATGGTGGGAGCGGACCGGCCGGCCCGAGCGCGCCCTGCCCGTGTACCAGGCGCTGGCGGCGCGCAATCCCGGCGACGGGGTCGTGCAGTTCTACGTCGGGCGGGAGCTGGTGCTGCTGAAGCGGAATCCGCGCGAGGCGCAGAAGGACCTGAACGTCGCCGCCGCGGTCGCCGCGCCGGCGGCCGGGCCTGACGTCTTCACCTTCGCGCCGGGCGCCCCCTGGTACCGCCTCGGCCAGACCTACGAGCAGCTCGGCATGAACGACAGCGCGCGCCTCTGCTTCCGCCGCGCGCTGGAGCTCAACCCGCAGCTCGGCGCCGCGCGCGTCTCGCTCGACTCCCTGAAGCACCGCTAGCGGCCCGCGCCTCCGGCCCGCCAGGCCGAGGGCCCGCCGAGCGCGCCGTCATCGTTCCATTGCGGGCGCGGTCGCGCTCGTCCGCACCGGTCCGCCGCAAAGTGGCGCCGCACCTCGGCTTCAGGCTGCTAGCGTGGCGAGGTGGGACCTTGCCACCTCAGCGCCGAGCCGAGCACCTTATGGGCATGCCGCAGACAGCCGAGATCTGGACGGCGGAGCGGATCCGTGCGCTCCCCGACGACGGCCTCCGCCACGAGGTCGTGGACGGGGAGCATCTGGTGAGTCCCTCGCCGCGGCTCAAGCATCAGCGGGCCCTGGGGCTTCTTTGGGGGCCGTTGAGGCTCTATGTGCTGCAGCATCAGTTGGGCGAGTGCCTGACCTCTCCCGCCGACGTAGAGTTGGATCCGCGCACCCTGGTCCAGCCGGACCTGTTCGTGACTGCGAAACGGCGGGCGAAGGACTGGACGGAGATCCTCCCACTGCGGCTGGCGATCGAGGTTCTCTCGCCGAGCACGGCCCGCGCCGACCGGATCGTCAAGCGGCGGCGCTTCCAGCGAGCGGCGATCGAGTACTGGATCGTGGACCTGGATGCGCGGGTCGTCGAGCGCTGGCGTCCCGGCGACGAGCGGCCCGAGGTCGCGACCGAGAAGCTGGAGTGGCAGCCCGAGCCGGCCGTGCCGCCGCTGGTGATGGATCTGGTGGCGTTCTTCCGTGAGGTCCACGCCGAGGAGTAGGGCCGTCCCCGGGCGCGCAAACCGTCATCGTTTCATTGCGGGCGCTGCCCGCGCTCATCGGTACCGGCCCGCCGAAAAGCGGTGCAGCGCCTCGGCTTCCGGCAGTTAGCGTGGCCGGGTGGACCCTTGCCACCCGAGCGCCGAGCCGAGCAACTTATGGGCATGCCCGAGACAGCCGAGATCTGGACGGCGGAGCAGATTCGCGCGCTCCCCGACGACGGCCTCCGCCACGAGGTCGTGGACGGGGAGCACCTGGTGACGCCCGCTCCGCGCGCCCTGCACCAGATCGCCATCTCGGAGCTGGAGGCGATCCTTCGTCCCTACGTTCGCGAGCACGGTCTCGGGCGAGTGATCTTCTCCCCGGCCGACATCGAGCTGGACCGGCGGACGCTGATGCAGCCGGACCTCTTCGTGACGCGCAAGGTCCGCGTGAGGACGTGGAAGGACGCCGTGCCGCTGCGGCTGGCGATCGAGGTCCTCTCGCCGAGCACGGCGCGCGCCGACCGGATCGTCAAGCGGCGCAGGTTCCAGCGGGCCGCCATCGAGTGCTGGATCGTGGATCTGGACGCGCGGGTCGTCGAAGTGTGGCGCCCCGGCGACAAGCGGCCGGAGGTGGCGGCCGAGCGGCTCGAGTGGCAGCCCGAGCCGGCGCTGCCTCCGCTGGTGATCGATCTGGTGGCGTTCTTCCGCGAGGCCCACGCCGATGAATAGTCGGGACGATATGCTGGAACGCTTTGATGCCCACATGGACGCCAAGATCCAGGCGGTGAAGTCGGATGTCCTGCGCTGGATGTTCCTCTTGTGGATCGGCACGGTCGTTCTCACTGTGGCGCTTCGCGTGAGAGTCCACATGTTGCCCGTCAGCCATCAGGGGACCGTGGCGGGCCACGTGCGCAACGTGCCTTAGCGGGTGCACCAGTCTACTACGAAACGCGAAAGGCCGGGGCTCTCACCCCGGCCTTTCGCTTAGCGCGGCGAACTGGCGGTCGCGGTGGTCTCGCAAGCAGTCGCACTATACGCTCGGCCGCGCCCAACGGGCAACGGCGTCATCCTTCGGTTGCGGAAAAGCGCCGTCCGGTGCCAGCTTGACGGGTCCCCCGCCGCCACCAGGAGCCCGCCGTGCGAAGGTCTTTCGACACCCTACACCCTATCCCCTACACCCTTCTTCTCGGCGCCCTGATGCTTGCGGCCGCCCCGCTCCCGGCCCGCGCCCAGTCCGTCACCGCCTACACCGACCTCCACTGGCGCTCCATCGGCCCCGTCCGCGGCGGGCGCACCGTCGCGGCGGTCGGCGTGCCGCAGCGGCCGGGCCTCTTCTACATAGGCGTCACCGACGGCGGCGTCTGGAAGACCAACGACTACGGCCGCACCTGGCGGCCGATCTTCGACGACCAGCCCACCGGCTCCGTCGGCGCGATCGCCGTCGCCGCATCGGACCCGAACGTGATTTATGTGGGCAGCGGCGAAGGCCTCCAGCGTCCCGACCTCTCCGTCGGCGACGGGATCTACAAGTCCACCGACGCGGGCCGCACCTGGGTACATGAAGGCCTGACGAACGGCCAGCAGATCACGCAGATCACCGTGGACCCGCGCGATCCGGCCAGGGTCCTGGTCGCGGTCCTCGGCCATCCGTACGGCTCGAACCCGGAGCGCGGCGTGTTCCGCTCCACCGACGGCGGCGCCACCTGGGCGAAGGTCCTCTACACCGACGACGAGACCGGCGCGACGGACCTGGTCCTCGATCCGGCCAGCGCGGACACTGCCTTCGCCGTGATGTGGGCGGCGCGGCAGTCGCCGTGGGAGGGTGGGCCGTACTACCTGAACCTCTCGGAGAAGAACGGCCTCTACCGCTCCACCGACGGCGGCGCGACCTGGGCGAGATTCGGCACGGGGCTCCCCGGCGGGAGTGACGGCCTCGGGCGGCTCGGCCTGGGCACGTCCGCCTCAGAGCCTCGCCGGATGTACGCCATCGCGCCCGCGACGAAGAACGGCGGGCTCTACCGCAGCGACGACGGCGGCGCCACCTGGCGGCTCGTCAACGCCGACCAGCGGCTCTGGGATCGCGACGGCGACTTCAGCGAAGTCAAAGTGGACCCGAAGAACGCCGACGTCGTGTACGTGGTGAACGTCACCTCGTGGAAGAGCACCGACGGCGGCGCGCACTTCACCGCCTTCAAGGGCGCGCCCGGCGGCGACGACCCGCACCGCATCTGGATAGATCCGAACAACACCCAGGTGATGATCCTCGCCGGCGACCAGGGCGCGGGGGTGAGCGTCAACGGCGGCGAGACCTGGTCGAGCTGGTACAACCAGCCGACGGGGCAGTTCTACCACGTCATCACCGACAACGACTTCCCCTACCGCGTCTACGGCGGGCAGCAGGAGAGCGGCTCGGCGTGGGTGCTGAGCCGGGGGAACGACGGGCAGATCACCTTCGCCGACTGGCATCCGGTGGGCGCCGAGGAGTACGGCTACATCGCGCCCGACCCGCTGCATCCCAATCTGATCTTCGGCGGCAAGGTCTCGCGGTTCGACCTGAACACGGGGGACGTGAAGCAGGTCGCGCCGCAGGTGGGGCGCGGGCCCTACCGGTTCGTGCGGACCGAGCCGCTCCTCTTCAGCCCGGTGGACCCGCGGATCCTCTACTACGCGGGGAACGTGGTGTTCAAGACCACCGACGGCGGCGAGAGCTGGCAGGTCATCAGCCCCGACCTGACGCGCGACAGCGCGGCCGTGCCGGGGCTGCTGGGCGACTTCGCCTCGCAGGATCCGGAGCACGGGCGGCATCGCGGCGTCGTCTACACCCTCGCGCCGTCGTATCGGGACAAGAACCTGATCTGGGCGGGCACCGACGACGGTCTCATCTGGGTGACGCGGGACGGCGGGAAGAAGTGGAACGACGTCACGCCGGCCGATCTGACGCCGTGGAGCAAGGTCTCGCTGATGGAGGCGAGCCATGTGAACCCGGACGAGGCATACGCGGCGGTGAACCGGTTCCGGCTCGACGATCTGAAGCCGCACATCTATCGCACGCGGGACGGCGGCCAGAGCTGGGAGCAGATCGTCGCGGGGATTGAGGACGGCGAGGTGGTGAACGCGGTGCGGGAGGACCCGTCGCGGCCGGGGCTGCTGTTCGCGGCGACGGAGAAACAGGTTTACGTGAGCCTGGACGACGGAGATCACTGGCAGAGCCTCAGGCTCAACATGCCGGCGACCTCGGTGCGGGACGTCTGGATCCACGAGTCCGATCTGATCGCGGGGACCCACGGGCGGGGCTTCTGGATCCTCGACGACATCCAGCCCCTCCGTGAGCTGGCGGTGGCGGGGCATGCTACACCCGACACCCTACACCCGACACCCGACACCCTACACCCCACACCCGACACCCTACACCCTACACCCAGCCCGTGGACCGAGTCGCATCTCTTCTCGCCCGCCCTGGCAACTCGAGTGAGAAGGGATAAGTGGACGGATACTCCACTTCCTTGGGATGAACCTGCGGGGAAGAACCCCCCTGATGGGGCCATCATCGATTATTGGCTCCCGCAGGGCGTCACCGGTCCCGTGCGGCTGCGGCTCCTGAACGACGCGTCCGACATCATCGTCCGCTGGTCGAGCGACGATCCGGTGCCGGCGCCCGACACGACCTTGGATCTCCCGCTGGGCTGGCTGCGGCCGCCGCAGCGGCTCTCGGCCGAGCCGGGGCCGCACCGATTCGTGTGGGACCTGAGGTATGCGGCGCCGCCGGCGGTGCAGCACGGCGCGCCTATCGGGGCCATCTGGGGCGACACGCCGTTGGAGCCCCGTGGCGTGTGGGGGATGCCGGGCGTGTATCGCGTCCAGCTCACGGTGCAGGGGAAGACCTACGAGGCGCAGCTGGCGGTGCGGATGGATCCGCGGGTCAAGACGCGGGTGGAGGATCTGGCGCAGCAGTTCCAGGCGGGGATGAGCATCGTCGAGGCGTGGCGCCGCGACTCGGCGGCGATCGCCGGCGTGCGGGAGCTGCGCGCGGAGGTGGATTCGCTCAAGAAGGCGGCGGGTGCGGGGCCGCGGGCCGATTCGCTGGCGGCGTTCGACGCGAAGCTGGCGGACCTGCTGAGCGGGCGCGGCGTCGTCGCGCGGGCGGACTCGGCCTCCCGTCAGCCGAGCGGTTTGCAGCCGGAGCAGATGCCGACCGGCATGGGGGGCGGCGGCCGTTTCCCGGGCGGCGAGGAGCGAGGGCGGCGGGAAGGGCAGGAGCGGGGCGCGCGGCCGCCGGCGGGCATGCCTCAGGGTCCGATAGCGGCGGACAACCTGCTGCGGATCTCCGGCGAGCTGGGCAGCGTCTACTCGATCGTGGAGGGGAACGACTCGGCGCCGACGGACGAGGTGGCACGGGCGTTCTTCACGTACTCGCGCTCCCTCCAGGCCTTGCTGAACCGCTGGGACGCGCTGCGCCAGGAGGGGGCGGGGATGGGCGTGGTGGGGCGGTAGACTCTCGACTCTGGATTGAGAGAGCCCTGGTTCGATCCTACCATGAGTGGTGTCGCGCTTCTGCCTTTCGGAGGAGCGCCAGTGAAGCGCTTTTGGCTGGAGTCCGCGCAAGAGCAGGCGTGACATGGCGAAGCGGGCAGCCGCGTCGCTAAGGTGTGCGGCGACCTGGGTGATAAGCTCTTGAATGCCAGGCGGTTGTGGCTGACCTAACGCCGCGATGACGCGGCGGAGATATGTTCACCCCGGTGTCGGCAGCAGGTCTATCGTCCGCAGTTCGCGAGGCTCGCACTGGCCGGGGGTGGCGAGTGAGCACAGCGACCGACAAGGGCGCATCTGCCCGTGCGATAGCTCCGTGGTCACGCGTAGTGGTCCTTCTGGCTGCACTCGTGGTGTTCTTCGTACTGACGCACCGACTCGCCGGCTCAGTAGTTCCCAGGTCCCCTGCCGATGCGCTGATCTTCCAAAGCACACTGCTTTTCGTGGTGCTGGGTTCGGCGGTAATCGAGCATAAGTTCACGCGGCCCGCGGATTCAGTTGTCAACGCACTCATGGGCGTGATCTCACTGGTGACGGTCTACGGGATTGCGGGTGGCCCTTTGTGGTGGTTGGTCGCGGCCTATTGCGTGCTGGTCCTGCTGCTGTCGCTCACGTGCGTCGTCGTCAGCACAGGTCCCGATGTGGCGGGTTGGCGACGAAGGCTGGCTGACTGGACCTACCGCCCTGCGGTGGTTCTGGGACGGGCGCGCCTGCTGTACTCCGTGGTCTTCCTGTACGCCGTGTTCAGCTTCTATGGTCTTCGGCAATCTCAGACAGCTGTGCTAGTCGTGTTCTGGGGCCTCTTCATGGCGATTTGGCCCCTTGGAATTCCCGAACTCCTTAGCTCCCTTGGCTCATCGAAGGTCTCGGCAGCCGCAGTCGGACGGGTCATCCGGCTGGATTTTCCCAACCTCCTGCGAATTGAGCTCAACCCAGGGGTCGCCTGGGATCCACGATCGCCGGTTCTCTATGAGGGGCCCGACGGGCGGCAGAGTCTAGTCCTCCCGCTCTATTCCCAGTCGGCTGATGATCGGACGCTGGCCACTGGCCTTACTGTTCCCGCCCCTGGGGCCAAAGTCGATCAGCTGCAGCCCGGATATGTCTATCCAGCTCCGGCGACCGGAACAGAAACCGACGGTGCAGTCTGCGAGAGGCTAGGCGGGAATGCGCAATCGAAGCTCGTCGGGTTTGTCGTTGAGGACTCGCGTATACCGGCGATTCGCTTCGAAACTTGGCGACCGGACCTCTGTCGGGAAGGACTTCTCGTTTGGTGCCCTGTTGAGGGGAAGCGGATCTTCTATCAGGTCACCGCGGGCGCCACCGACGAGGAGAGTCTGGCCAGTGATCGCCACGGGTTTCAGTGCGCCACGGCAGCCCAGCTGGGCCTTCTCGACGCAGAGCACGGCTTCTCGAAATACCCCTGGCTCCCTTCGATCAACACCCCGGTCTTCTGTGAGCCGGATGCCTTCGGGGAGAACGAGCCCACCGTCCGTGAGGGGGACTTCGTCTACGGGACGATACCAGGCACCAAGATTCGCATCGGCGGGCCCTTCGCCGACGCTGCCGACTCTCATACTGCGATACTCGGCGTAACCGGATCTGGAAAGACGGAACTCGCGCTGGACCTTATACGGTACGCGCTGACGAAGGGCATGAAGGTCATCTGCATCGACTTGACTGCCAGGTACCGGGAGAAACTCAAAGCGATTCCGTATAAGGATCTCTCAATCTCCTCCGAACTGTCAGCAGAGCTCGGAGAGAAACTGTTCGAGGCCGAGACCGGCTCCTACGGCGCCGGCGCAGAGAAGAAGGCGCTCAAGGGCTTTCGGGAGGAACTGCGCGCTGAGGTGACCGCTAGCCTCGAGGGATTCCTGACGGCAACGGACGCCGCAAACCAGCTTGGCGTGATCTCACTGGACGAGATCTCCAATACCAAGGCGACGCTCGACGTAACAGAGCTTCACCTGACGTGTCTCCTCCACTTCGCCCGTGACCATCAGGGCAAGTGCCCCCGCGTTCTCCTGGTTGTTGAAGAGGCCCACACGGTGATGCCGGAGTCTAACACGATGGGCTTGGGCGACTACGATTCGCGAGGCCTAGTCAGCAAGATCGCGCAGATTGCGCTTCAGGGCCGGAAATACGGCGTGGGCTTGCTGGTGATTGCTCAGCGTACAGCCACGGTGACCAAGACTGTCCTGACTCAATGCAACACGGTCATCAGCCTCAGTTGCTTTGATGAGACAAGCATCGGCTTTCTGGAAAATGTCTTCGGTGAAGCGCACGCCCGCTTGGTCGCCACGTTGCCACGCTTGCACGCGGTGGTGTTCGGGAAGGGCGTCCGAAGCGAGAGGCCAATCGTCGTCGAGATCCCGTTTAACGCGGCGAAGGCCGAGCCTTGACGCGCGGTGTGAGCGCTTTCTTCCGAACTCGCGGTTCGACAACACTATTCCAGAATTGGGCCTGATCAAAGCTGCGCCTTAGTACCGGGAGAGTCCTAAAGCGATCCCAGGAGGGGCAATTCCAGCAAGAGGCAAGGCCAACCTCGCGGCCTCGTCGTACCGGGTGCTGCGTGACAACTTGTGTTCTGCCTCTCGCCGGAACTGCCACACCGAGGCATAATGATCCGGTCAGGCGCCGTCGCCTGACCCATGCTGGCCGTCAGGCCTCACCGACGTCGGGGAATCCAATGCCGAAGCGTCCCTCGAGCCGCAAGCCCAAGCCCACTCCACCACGTTCGAGTCAATCCGACCCCCGCAGCTACGATCATCCCGAGGCCGACGCGCGACTGCGCCCCGACGTAGGAGTGCAGAGCCAGTTCAAGAGCAGGAAGCCGCCGAGGCAGTACCGCTACGATTCTTCACTGAGCCCGTCGCTGGAGTGGGACGAGCGCCCAGCGCGGGTCGAGGGGGAGGCGTTGATCGCGGGCATCCTGGATGCCAACTCCCTCGAGGAGGCGAAGGCGAAGGCGGAGCAGCTCAAGGTGATGAGCCGGCCATTCCTGAACTGGGCGGGGAAGGCCGAGCGACAGGCGTTCGAGGTGCCGACGCTCCCGCTGTTCGTGCACGAGCGGCTCTCGACCAAGGCGATCTTGGAGACCGTCAAGGTCCACGCGAAGGACAAGCAGATCACGCTTGACCTGTTCGGCGATCCGAAGCGACCGCTTCACGAGCAGCTCCGCGCGTACGAGCACCGCGACCACTGGGTTAACAGGATGATCCTCGGCGACTCGCTGGTGGTGATGAACTCACTGCTGGAGTACGAGGGCCTGGGCGGCCAGGTCCAGATGATCTACATGGACCCGCCGTACGGGGTGAAGTTCGGGAGCAACTTCCAGCCGTTCGTCCGCAGGCGGGACGTCAGGCACGGCGACGATGACGACCTCACTCGCGAGCCGGAGATGGTGCAAGCGTACCGGGACACGTGGGAAATCGGTGTTCACAGCTATCTCGCATATCTGCTCGATCGGCTCCGGACTGCTCGTAACCTCCTTTCGCCGAGCGGCAGCTTCTTTCTCCAGATCTCGGACGCGAACGTCCACCATGTCCGCGAACTCTGCGACGAGGTATTCGGGCCGGAGAACTTTGTAGCCCTGATCAGTTTCAAGAAGACGAGCGTATCGACCGCGGCGGCCATACCGACAGTGAGTGACTTCATCGTGTGGTACGCACGCGACTTGGCTGCGATGAAGTTCCGGCCGCTCTTCCTTCGTAAGGATGTCTTGGGAGAGGGCGGGGAGCAGTACACGTGGCTGCAGCTGTCTGACGGCGCCCGTCGACGGATGACGGCTGACGAACGGGCCGGCGGGTCGTTGCCGGAAGCATCACGCGTGTTCCGCGCGGACAACCTGACGTCCAGTCACGAGTACAGCCTCGGCAAGGAGGAATTCGAGTTCGAGGGCGCTCGGTACTCTCCTGGCACCAGGTACTGGTCGACGAGCCCTGATGGTATGCGTCGCTTGGCCGCTTCACGGCGGCTCATTCCGGTTGGCAACACTCTCAGCTACGTGCGGTTCATTGATGACTTCCCTGTTTTCCCGCTGACTTCGGTATGGACCGACACCGCGATTTCAGGTTTCGCCGAGGCCCGGCTCTATGTAGTTCAGACTAGTCCGCTGGTCCTAGAACGCTGCGTTCTGATGACCACGGATCCGGGGGACGTCGTGCTTGATCCCACCTGTGGGTCGGGTACGGCTGCCTACGTAGCGGAACACTGGGGCCGGCGCTGGATCACGATAGACACGAGCCGCGTCCCGCTGGCCTTGGCGCGCCAGCGCCTTCTGACGGCAACCTACCCATGGTATGAACTACAAGACGACAGCCGAGGCCCCGCGGGCGGCTTCGTCTACAAACGGCGGCACAACGCGAAGGGCGAGGCAGTCGGCGGCATCGTCCCGCACATCACGCTGAAGTCCATCGCTAACAACGAGCCTCCCTCCGAGGAGGTCCTGGTGGACCGGCCGGAGGAGGATTCGAGGATCACCCGCGTCACCGGTCCCTTCACCGTCGAAGCCACGATTCCCGTTTCGATGGACCCTGAGAGTACCGGCGCCGCGGACTCGGGCACCGCGGAGGACCACGGCAGTTTCGTGGACCGAATGGTCGAGGTGCTGCGGCGGAGCCCCGAGCTCCGACTGCCCGGCAACCGCACCGTGCGACTGGAGCAGGTCCGCCGCCCCGCCAAGTCGCTGTCTCTTTCAGCCGAGGCGCAGGTGGACGGGAAGCCGGCTGCGGTCGTGTTCGGGCCCGAGAACGGCGCGGTCAGCGAGAAGCTGGTCTACAACGCGGGCAGCGAGGCGCACGCCAAGGGCTTCAGTCGCCTCTTCGTGATCGGCTTCGAGATCGAGCCCAACGCGCGGCTCTTGGTGGAGCAGGCCGAGGCGTCCCTCGGCGTCCCGGCCACCTACGTGCAGGCAACGCCGGACCTCGTGATGGGGGATCTCCTCAAGACGATGCGCGCCAGCCAGGTGTTCAGCGTCTGCGGCCTGCCCGACGTCGAGGTCACAACGGCCAAGTCTCCCAAGGGTGAGCTGGCTCGGTACCAGGTCACCCTCAAAGGCCTCGACACCTTCGACCCCGCGACGATGGAAATGGAGCCCACGCCCGGCGAAATGGTGCCGGCCTGGTTCCTCGACACCGACTACGACTCGACCCGCTGCTTCCGGGTCTGCCAGGCCTTCTTCCCGAAGACTGGGGCCTGGGAGAACCTGAAGCGCGCCCTTCGCGCCGACTACGAGGAGTCGCTCTGGGAGCACCTCGCGGGCACCACGTCGGCCCCGTTCGAGGCGGGCGCCCAGCGGCAGATCGCGGTCAAGGTCATTGACGAGCGCGGAAACGAACTGCTGGTGGTCCGGCCCCTGCCGGCCTGAGCCCCGATGAGCTTCCAGGTCGAGAACCCGATCATCAACTCGCCGTACGAGGAGCCGCAGCGGTACTGGTACCTCCGTTCGGGGCATCCGCCGGAGCTTCGGGACGGCCGCCGCCCCGCCATCGTCTTCCAGCCGCGGGACCAGCGCGAGGACTGGGTGGTCGAAGGCGACCCGTTCTTGGAGCGCCTCAAGGGCTACGACCGCGGGTTCGCGCTCAAGCTGGTCCAGACGATGCGCGGCCGGCTCGTCCAGTGGCAGCAGGACGGCCGCCCGGGCGCAACGCGGATCACACAGGAGCTGATCGCCTGGTGGCGGCGCGAAGGACGAGCGCAGCGGCTCTTCTTCGCTCAGCTCGAGGCGGCAGAGACGGTGATCTTCCTCTGCGAGGCGCGAGCCGACTACCGGCAAGGCATCGAGATCCCGCGTGACGAGGCCGGGGAGGATGAGGCTGCCGCGGGCTACACGGGGTTCGGGCGCATGGCGTGCAAGATGGCCACGGGCGGTGGCAAGACGACCGTGATGGGGATGGTCGCCGCCTGGAGCATCCTCAACAAAGTGCAGGATCGCGGCAACGCGGCGTTCTCAGACGTGGTCCTGGTAGTCTGTCCCAACATCACAATAAGGGACCGCCTGCAGGAGCTGGACCCCGCCCGTGGCGAGGCCTCGATCTACCGCACCCGCGACCTGGTCCCTGATCACCTGATGCCGTTGCTGGCGCGCGGCCGCGTGGTGATCACCAACTGGCACGTCTTCGAGCCGCAGCAGTCCGACGCCGGCGCGGCGGCGCGAGTGGTGCGCGCCGGGGTGCGCACCACCGTCACAGAGCGCGTGCGGATCGCCGAGAAGACGACCACGGCGCGGAACATCCGGTACATGACGCCGGCCGCACTCACGGCGCACCTCGCGGCTGGCTCGCTGCGCGTCCTCGGGGAGGAGCGCGACGACGCGGGGCACATCGTAGCCGTCACGGTCGAGCGAGAGCGGTGGGTGGAAAGCGACACGGCCGTGGTCGCGCGAGTTTTGGGCCGGGAGGTCGGCGGCAAGCGGAACATCCTGGTGATGAATGACGAGGCGCACCACGCGTACCGCATCAGGCGGGACGCCGGCGGTGACGAGGAGCTTTTCGAGGACGAGGAGGAGGACGAATTCTTTCGCGAGGCGACGGTCTGGGTAGAGGGCCTGGACCGCGTGCACAAGCTCCGTGGCATCAACTTCTGCCTCGACCTCTCGGCCACTCCGTACTACCTCGGCCGCGTCGGCCGGCAGACGGGTAAGCCGTTCCCGTGGGTGGTGAGCGACTTCGGGCTGGTGGACGCCATCGAGGCCGGGCTGGTGAAGATCCCCCAACTCGCGCTGTCGGACGACTCGGGGCAGGAGCGGCCGGACTACTTCAACATCTGGGACTGGATCGTGGGCGAGAAGCTCACGCCCGCCGAACGAGGCGCGCGCCGGGGGAGCCCGAAGCCGGAGGCGATCCTGAAGTACGCGCACGCGCCGATCGCCCTGCTCGGTGGGCAGTGGCGGCTGGAGTTCGAGCGGTGGCGGGAGGACGGCGACGCCCGCCCGCCCGTGTTCATCATCGTCTGCAAGAACACCGCGATTGCGCGTGTCGTGTACGAGTGGCTCGCGGAGGGGAACGGCCCGCCGGGCATACCCGACTCGGGCCTGCCCGAGTTCCGCAACCGGAACGGGGAAGTCAACACGATCCGCGTGGACACCAAGGTCGTGCAGGAGACCGACCGGACCGATGGCGAGGGAGGCTCCAGGGCCGATGAGACGCGATGGATGCGCTTCACCCTCGATACGGTGGGCAAGAGCGACTGGCCGCGGGACGGCCAGGGCCGGGCCTTGTATCCGGATGGCTTCGAGGAGCTGGCCAGGAAGCTCGAGCGGCCGGTGCATCCGCCCGGGCGCGACGTGCGCTGCATCGTGTCCGTCGCGATGCTGACGGAGGGCTGGGATGCGAAGACCGTCACGCACATCGTGGGCCTCAGGCCGTTCATGTCGCAGCTGTTGTGCGAGCAGGTGGTGGGCCGCGGACTGCGACGGCGCTACTACGACGTAGGACCCGATGACCGCTTCAGCGAAGAGGTGGCGCAGGTCCTTGGCGTGCCGTTCGAGGTCATCCCGTTCAAGGCGGTGCCGGGCCCGGGACCGACGACGCCGCCGGAGCGACGTCACGTCTACGCCGTACCGGAGAAGGCCGCGTACGAGATCACATTTCCGCGGGTGCAGCGTTACCAGCAGCGCGTCAACGCGCGGATCAGCGTCGCGTGGGAGGATGTGGCGACACTCGTGCTTGACCCGGCGAACATCAGCGTCGAGGTCGGAATGGCGTCGGCGCTGCCTAACAACCGCGGGCGCCAGAGTGCTGTGGCGGGACGCACGCACGAGGTCACGATGGAGCCGTACCGCAGGGAGCGGAGGCTCCAGCAAGTGGTCTTCGAACTGGCGCGTGACCTGACGCGGGAGCTGGTGCGCGCAGGCGCCGTGGCCGTGCCGGCGGGGGTGCTGTTTCCCCAGCTCCTGCGCATCGCGCAGCGGTACGTGGACGAGAAGGTCGCCGCCATCGAGCCGAGCGCCAAGCTGGACGTGGGGCTCTCGCCGTACTACGGGTGGGCCATCGAGCGACTTCGCGAAGCCATCAGGCCGGACGAGCGGGCGGGGGAGGGGCCGGAGGTGCCGGTGTATGAGTCGGGCCGGCGGCGGGTGGGCTCGACGGTCGAAGTCGAGGCCTGGACCAGCAAGCCGGTACGCGAGGTAGCACACTGTCACCTCAACTTCGTCGTCGCTGACACGCAAGTCTGGGAGCAGTCCGTCGCGGCACGTCTCGACAAGGCGCCGAGCGTCGAAGCTTTCGTGAAGAACCAGTTCCTCGGCTTCGCGATCCCGTACTACTTCAATGGGCAGGACCACGAGTACTACCCGGACTTCCTCGTGCGGCTGAAGGGCGGCGACCGCCCGTTCACACTCATCCTGGAGGTGAAGGGCCGGCCCGACGAGGAGGTGGAGGTGAAGGCGCAAGCGGCCCAGAGGTGGGTGGACGCCGTGAATGCCGAGGGGAGTTTCGGGCGCTGGGGGTACGCGATCCTGCGCGATCCCCGGGAGACCTTCGCGGTGGTGGAGGAGTGGGCGGGCGAGGCACAGCGGGCGGATGGGTAGGTGCGAGCGGGACGAAGTCGACGCCCCTAAGCGCGGGGTTGACACTCGGCACTCTGGCAAGTGGCGCACATGGAGAGGTCATGACACAGCAAAGACGCACTTCCGCGCTGGACACTCTGACGGCAGATCAGCGGACCGAGCTCATTGAGCGGCTTCACAGGGCCCAGGACGGGCTCTGCTATGTCTGCCAAGACGTGATCAACCTTCAGGTTCATGAAGTAGACGTTGATCACATAATCGCGCTCGCGAGAGCCGGGCCGGACGATGAGTCCAACTGGGGACTGACTCATGCCGCCTGCAATCGCTCCAAGGGGACACGGGACCTGCGCCTCCAGCGCATTCTGCATGAGTTTCGCAAGCATGTTCAGAAGTACACGGCTGGGAACGCATCAGGCAGAGACCGCAACTTCACCCTCCATGAGGCTCTGACCGAGCTTTGCCCCAATCGGGTGGATGCGGGAGTCGTTATTCGTGATGGTCGCGTCGAACTGTCCTGGACCGAGTCAGGTCAACCGAAGAGCGAAACACACATGCTCCTCACGGACACCGGCGCTCCGGCAGCGTCGTCATTCGTGGGAATGATCCCGTTTGTCTGCCTGCACCACGACCAGGACATCAATCCGCGCTCAATCGTCGACCTCGAACCCATGATCGAGGAATTCTACAACGGGTACCCGCAACTCCAACCTAGCCTAGCGACTTTGAGCATTGAGGGAAGCAGCGGGAGGGCCCCAATTCTCGTCTTCGATGGCCAGCACAAGGCAGCGGCACAACTGTACGTGCGTCGCGAGCGACTGTTCCTGCGTGTCTTTCTGAATCACGACCGCGAGCGGCTAAAGGAAACCAACTACCGGGCGCACACGAAGCTGGCGCAGGTTCACTTTCCGCAACTCATCAACGACAAGGTCGGTGCCGATCTATTCAAGGAGGAATTTGACCGCTTCGTGCAGGACTCCGACCCATCGAAGATCTCAGAGGACGCGTTCTTCAGTCGGCACGTGCAGCGTGCGCAGAAAAGCGAATATCGACGGTACTTTGGCAATTACCTCCGATACGAGGTGCTGATCGGCAAGGCGGGGTCGCAACAGAACATGATTCTCGACTTCACGGAGACCGTGATGCCACGGTCTACCAGGTATCCGCTGTCCTACGACACGTTGCAGAAGACGATGCTCGACCTAATGATCTTTCAGCGACCCGCGAAGGAGATGCTCGACCAGACTGAAGGGTCTCGTCAGCTAGAGAGGGAGAACCTGATTCGGCTGCTCAATGTTTTCGTCGACGAGGTACTGGCGAACGGCCGCTTCGACCTGAACATGGGCGTGCGTCGTATGGAAGAGCGGCTCGCGAACGATCCGCAATCGGTGCCGGACTCGCATCTCCGCGCGTACCGGATGTGTAGGAAGGCGGCGATGATGATCTGGTGCAAGGAGCTGAAGAGAGCGATCCAGCTTCTACTGAATACCAAAACGCGGTACATAACGGCTGCCTGGAGCGAGAAGCGCCCCCTGTGGGCCCACATGCTGGACGACGATTGGCAACAAGTCCGCAGAATGATTCGCGCCATCCGCGATCACAAGGTATGGGGAGAGCGAGCCAACCCCGACATCGTGGCTGCGATCTCGTCGACCCGGCAGAAGGACTGGAGCGACATCCTCCTCAAGGGAACCTTGCCAGGGCGCCGAGAACAACTGCTGCCACCGCTGGATCAGAACTTCATGTTCCGCAGCATCGCACAACCGGAAGCGAGCCAGCGCCCGAGCTAGGTTCCGGCCGTTCGTGCGGCACCCTTGTCTGGGTGACCGCGGCCGGACCGTCAATGATGTCTGCGAGGTGGGGAGACATGGCCGACGCCCGAAGGAGCCTTAGGTGACTGTAGCGACAGTGTCATGGCAGCAATTCGTTACTTGACGGGAACGATTGCGGACCTCGGCGCGTAGTGTACTTTGAAGTCCACGTCTGGGCGAGACGCTTGCGTCTCCTGCGAGGCCCTTGGGCCTCGCCCCAGACGTTTGGTTTTGTGGGAGCCCCATGCACATCTGCTACCTTGACGAATCCGGGTCGTATTCCCGGAACGCCAACACACCCTACTTCATCCTGCTTGGCCTCAGCATCCCGGCTGCTGCCTGGCGCGCAAAGGACGCCGAGGTCGCGCGCATCCTGGATGCTCACAACCTGTTCGGCGAAGTTCACACCGCGTGGATGGTCCGCTCTTATCCGGAGCAGGACCGGATAAAAGGCTTCGCTGCGCTATCTCCGTCTGATCGCCAGGCGGCCGTGGAGAAGGAGCGTAAGGCCGACCTCGCTAAGGCCGCGCTCAAGGGCAAGGTGGCAGTCACCACTCTCGCACGCAACTACAAGAAGACTGCTCGCTACACGCACCTGACGCATGCTGAACGAGTCGCCATCCTCCGCGCTCTCGCCGACAAGATAGGTGGTTGGCAGGATGCGGTGCTGTTTGGCGATGCACAGCAGAAGTCGGCACACCCCCCCGCGGTCTCCGATGCCGTGATAATGGACTATGCGTTCGAGCAGGTCGTGACCCGATTCCACACATTCTTGAATCGTGCAACGGTCGATCTGGGGATGCTTGTTCAGGACCAGAATGACACGGCGGCGGTTCGGCTGACGCAGCTTGCGAGACGCTATCACGCGAAGGGCACCCGATATTCGGCGGTCAGCCGTCTCGTCGAAACGCCCCTCTTTGTTGACAGCAAACTCACCTCCATGGTCCAACTGGCCGATCTCTGTTCCTATGCGGTCCGCCGCTTCTTTGAGAAGAACGAGACTGACCTTTTTGACAGGGTCTATCCCCGCTTTGACAGGTTGGGGGGCAGACTGGTGGGGCTTCGCCACTTCACCGGCAGGCAGAGGTGTAACTGTCGCGTTTGTAAGGATCACGGACGACCGTAGGGAGGCTCTCCCCGTAACATTCAAACTGACCCACTGCCGAAGGGCGACGCTCGTCTGCCTGGCAACGGCAACTGACTAGATTAGTCGGCGCGGCGATTTCCCCGATTTGGTGGGCCGCACACCGGAGCGATCCGGCTCAGCCACCTAAGTCGCGGCCAACGGCCCGCGACTCACGTCGGGGGCCGATTGCGTTTCGGCAGCCGCCGTCTCGGCTGCCAGGCATGGAGAGGGCGGGGAGAGGGATGGCGCACTTCGCCCAGGCCCTGCACCGGTTGGGCGCTCGAGTGATGCCGCCAGCACAGCCGCTCGCGCGCGGGCGGTTCCGGGTGCAGGTTGGTGGCGCCTGGCGTCTTCGGCACCGGCCCTTAGGCGTCACGGCGCGCGGCGGCCCCCCCGTCTCATCCGGAGCAGGCAGATGGCCCAGGCACCCACGCTCCACCTCATCACCGTCTGGAATCCGCAGTACGCCCCGGAGGCGATGGACCAGCACCTGGGCATCCTCCTCGACTGGGCCCGCCGCCGCGGCGAGGGCACTGCCAAGGACGAGGACGTCTACGTGTGGTGGGCGAAGCTGGCCTCCGCCAACCGCCAGAAGCCGATGCCGCACCGCGACGAGGTGCTCGCGCTGAACGCGCAGGTCGAGGCGGGGCACGAGACGCACCTCTACTTCACCGACTACCGCTCCCTCTACGTGGCCCACGTCGGCGAGGTGCGGGGCGACGACGTGCGGAAGGACCCGCTAGAGCGGGACCACGTCCCCGCCTACTACTTCGACCGCGAGGAGGCGGCGGACTGCTGGTTCCTGCTGTGGGACATCTGCCGTCTGGTGGGCGACGACACGGCGGCGGTCGCCGACGAGTTGCGACATCTGCGCAACGTCCGGTACGAGGACCGGCCGGTGTCGCTGTACGGGGGGATGGTGGATCTCCCGCTCATCGTGCGCCGCGACGGCGACGAGGCGGGGTGGTTCTCCGACCGTGAGTCGCTGCTGGGCGAGATGCGGTGGGCGGAACGCGACCGGCACCTGCGCGGCCAGACGGAGCGCCTCGGCGCGGAGCTGCGCGACAACCTCATCGGCCGCGACTGCTGGGCTTTGGTTTCCCTCACCGCGCGCGGCTTCCTCTCTACGGCCGAATCGGTCTTCCGCCTGCACCGGGACGACCTGCACTTCGACTTCGCCGCGGCCGCGATCGAGTACGCCAAGGCGATCGAGGTCGAGCTGAATGCCCTCCTGCGACCGGGCCTGCGCGAGGTGGGGCAGACGGCGCACCAGTCCCTCGGCGCGCTTCAACGCTTGCTTGACGCCCCGCCACCGGCGCTGAACCAGTGGCTCAAGCGTGCGTTCGGGGCGCGGGCGGGTTTCTTCACCGTGGAGCTGCCACCGCGGCTCAGCGCGATCGCCGACCTGCGGAATCCAGGCGCGCACCAGCAGGAGGTCGGCCTCGCGCGTGCCTCGTCGCTCCGGGAGGAGACGCTGGGGATCGGGCAGGAAGGGCTGATCGTCCAGCTGGCGCGGCTCAGGGAGGCGCGGCGGGGGTGACGGCAGGGTGGCCAACGGCGTAGGGCGCGGGCGGGCGCTAGGGGCTTTGCCCAAACCCGATCTGCTTCCTCGGCACGGCCGGCGGCTCCAGCATCCCCCGGATGGTCTGGATGATCGCCCTCAGCTCGTGGTCGTGAGCCCCGACGCGCCGCTCCAGCTCGGCGAGCCTGGCCGCCAAGTCTGCCTGGCCCACGACCCATTCCCGCAGCCGCAGGAACGCCCGCACCACGAAGATGCTCATCTGAACAGCGCGAGGGCTGTTCAGGATCGTGGCGAGCATCACGGCGCCATGCTCCGTGAACGCGTGGGGGAGATATCGCGGGCCGCCTCGTCCCCGCTTTGAGGTCGCAATTTGCGACCTCAAACGTGCTAGCTCCTCACTGGTGAGCTGAAAGACAAAGTCGGCCGGAAACCGGGCACGGTTGCGCCTGAGCTGCTCGTTGAGCCGCTTG
>Ga0187889_10001650_pt1 | contig 23459 bp, 20 predicted proteins | sample June2016WEW_7_10_2_FD_132992 | JGI IMG/M metagenome (GOLD analysis project Ga0187889, IMG submission 132992) | Peatland microbial communities from SPRUCE experiment site at the Marcell Experimental Forest, Minnesota, USA - June2016WEW_7_100 | ecosystem: Environmental > Terrestrial > Soil >... | reverse complement strand
GCCGACAACCGGCCCGGCGGGTCTGGATACCCAAACCAGGCTCGACGGAAAAGCGCCCGCTGGGCATTCCGGCGGTCCGCGACCGGACGGTGGAAGCGGCACTGAAGCACGTGCTCGAGCCAATATTCGAGCGCGACTTTGCCGAGCACAGCTACGGGTTTCGGCCCGGACGCGGATGCCGGGAAGCGGTCAAGCGGGTAGAGGAACTTCTGAATCAGGGCCGCGTCTGGTGCGTGGACCTGGATTTCAAGAGCTACTTTGACACGATACCGCACGCCCGGTTGCTCGGGTTGGTCCAGCGGCGTGTGGTGGACGGTAGCGTCCTGGCGCTGCTGGAGCAAAGCTTGAAAGCCGGAGTGCTGGAAGAACTCAAAGGCTGGCAGCCGACCGAACGCGGGACCCCGCAAGGGGCCGTAATAAGTCCGATGCTGGCGAACCTGTATCTCAACCCGCTGGACCATCTGATGGACCAGAAAGGATACGAGACGGTGCGCTACGCAGACGACCTGGTTGTGCTGTGCCGGAGCCAAGGAGAAGCCGAGCAGGCGCTGGCGCAACTGCGACAATGGAGCGAAGAGGCGGGGCTGACCCTGCATCCGACCAAGACGCGTATCGTCAACGTCCACAGCGAAGGTTTCGACTTTTTGGGCTGGCACTTTCGCGGGGGGAAGAAATGGCCGCGCAAGAAGAGCCTTGAGAAGTTGCGGGAGAAACTGCGACCGCTGACGCGGCGCACCAACGGGCGAAGCCTGGGCGAGATTATTGCCAAGGCCAACCCGATCCTGCGCGGCTGGCACGGCTACTTCCGGGAAAGCCATCCTGCGGGGCTGAGAGACCCGGACGGATGGTTGCGGCGCCGCCTGCGGGCGATGCTGCTCAAACGGGAGAAACGTCCCGGCTCCGGGCTGAGCAAAGCCAACCACCAACGATGGCACAACCGCTGGTTTGCGGCGCATGGGTTGTTTAGTCTGGAACACGGCTCATGTGCTTATGGTTAGTCTCGCAGAGAAACCACTGACTGGAGAGCCGGATGCGGGAAATCCGCCTGTCCGGTTCGGAGGGAGGGGTGGCGCTAACCCCGCCATCCCTACCCCTATCACCTGAACAGTTACGAAACCAGAATGTCACAGCGCTGACGGAAAACCGACACACGCGCGTCGTAACTCTCTGTGTGGGGCGCATCCCGGCCTTGTCGAGGGCGGCAGATACCGCAGCGCGAAAGCCGTTAAAACGGTTGACATTGGCTCGTTCCGCGCGTAACACCCAGCGAAGCAGGGTGTTAATTTGGGTGGAGGGCGACAAAGCTGGGATGGCGCCCCGATGTGTGGGTTTTAACGCGCAAACATGTCAATCCCCGCAGGCCGCTCTGTGGCGCCGCCAGCCGCCCCCTCGAACGGGGAGGTGCTGCCCGGTCCTTGGCGCGCCTATTTCCTGCTCGGCACGTTGATCGCGGCTTACGTGGGGGTATATCTGTGCCGGAAGAACCTTTCCGTGGCGGTGCCGATCCTGCAGGCGCGGTGGGGACTCTCGAAGGAGCAAGTCGGGTTGATTGGCAGCGTCAGCACGATAACCTACGCCTGCGGCAAATTCCTGTTTGGGCCTGTAACCGACCGTGTGGGTGGCAGAACCTCACTGCTGAGCTCGATGGTCCTGGTCGCGATTTTCGGAGCGCTGGGCGCGTTGGCGCCGGGCTTGGGGACGTTGACGGTCCTCTACAGTTGCAATCGCCTCTTTGGGTCGGCGGGCTGGGGCGCAATGGTAAAGCTTGTCCCGGAGTGGTTCAGTCCCTCGCGTTTGGCGTTTGCTTGCGGGCTGCTGTCGTTGAGTTTTGTCTTTGGCGGAGCGCTGGGCGTTTCGCTGGCCGGCCTGATCGCCTCGCTGAGTGGCGACTCACCTGCAGCGGTGCTCGGTTTCCCCTCGTTGATCCTGCTGCTCATCGCGGCAGTATGCTGGGTGGCCTTGCCCCGGCCTCCCGCAAGGCAGCCTCGCGAGCAAGGGCAGGCGCCGATTCGGCCCAAATTGTCCTGGCGGCAGCTTGCGGTGCTGTTGAAGCAGCCTCCGTTTTTGATCATTTTGGCGCTGAGCTTTACATTGACTATGCTGCGCGAGACTTTCAATTTCTGGACCGTGGATTTCGTGAGAACCGAAGGCGGAGCCCACGTCTCGAACGCCGTGGCCGCATACGTCTCAACCCCGTTCGATCTGTGCGGCGCAGCCGGGATTGTGCTGATGGGGTGGGTCTTCGGGCGTCTGGGAAGGGCTGGCCGGCGGAACCTCCTGGTGCTGACACTGGCGGGGCTGGCTCTTTTCCTGGTTCTCATGCCGATGCTGTTCAAGGGGGGACTCCCGGCGCTGGCCACGGGCGTGGGGGTGATCGGGTTCCTGGTGTACGGGCCTTACAGCCTGCTGGGCGGTGTGTTGTCCGTCGAGGTGCAGGGCAAGGAATATGCCGCCACCGTTTCCGGGTGGGTGGACGGGACGGGGTACATCGCCGGCGTCGTCTCCGGGGTCGTGTTCGGGGCGTTGCTGAGCCTTGGCGGTTATAGGCTCGGATTTGCAGCCATGGCAATGATCACCCTCGTCTCAGCGGGGCTATGCGCATTTCTTTATCCAAAGAAGGCGCGCCGAACCGCGGCGGCGGGACCCCGGGAGTGACTGGCGATGTAACTTGAATCCAGACATAAGATTATGGAAACCAGATTGGTCGTTTTCGATATGGCAGGCACTACCGTGCGGGACGATGACGCCGTCCACCACTGCCTGCAGGACGCGCTGGCTGCCGGCCACTGTGTGGCCACGCGCGATCAAATCAACGAGGTGATGGGACTGCCCAAGCCAGTGGCCATCGAGCGATTGCTCAAGCGGCTCTCGCCGGCGGCGGCCTCGGGAGATCGAGTGAAGGCGATTCACGACGATTTTCTGCGGCGAATGATCCACTATTATGAAACTGACCCGCGTGTCGAACCGATGCCGGGAGCGGCCACAACGCTGAGGGCGCTGAGGGCGTCGGGCATCCTCATCGCGCTCGACACAGGGTTCAGCCGGCCCATCGTCAATACGATCCTCAGGCGCTTGGACTGGAACGAGGGGTTCCTCGATGCGACCGTGGCGAGCGATGAAGTAGCTCGGGGGCGGCCGAGTCCCGACTTGATATTCAGGGCGATGGAATTAACGGGCATCAAGGAGCCGGGCTGCGTCGCTAAAGTGGGTGATACCCCGGCTGACCTGCTCGAAGGAACCGCGGCGGGTTGCGGGTTCGTTGTGGGGGTTGCCAACGGCTCGCACCGGAAGGAAGAATTGGAAGCGTACCCTCACACGCACCTCATTCGCGAGCTCTCGGAATTGCCCGAATTGATCCTGGGGTGAGCGCGGCGCACACAGGTATGAACGCTCCCGAAAACTCGAGTGGGCATCCGGCCAGGCCGGCGTCTGCGTCGGAAGGAGACATCAATCTCTCCGGACGGATGTTCGCCTTCGAGCATTATGGGGTCTTGCCCGATGTCGTGGTGCTGGGCAAGGGGCTGGGAGGCGGCATCATGCCGCTGGCGGCGGTGCTGGCGAGTGAGAAGTTAAACGTCGCGGGAAAACAGTCGCTCGGCCATTACACGCATGAAAAGAACCCGGTGGCTTGCGCGGCGGCGTTGGCGACTCTGCGGGTAATCCGGGATGAGAACCTGGTTGACCGGGCCAAGACCCTGGGCGAAATGGCGCTTCGGGAGCTGAGCAGTTTGGCCCGCAACCAGGCCCTAATCGGAGAGGTCCGTGGTTTGGGCTTGCTGCTCGGAATCGAACTGGTGCAGGACCACGAAGCCCTGCAGCCGGCAAACGCGGAGGCCGAGCGCGTGATGTACGAGTGTCTTCGGCGCGGTCTGAATTTCAAAGTGACGATGGGCAACATTCTTACCCTCACACCGGCCCTGACCGTTTCGGAAGGCGAACTCCGCCTCGCGTTTTCCATTCTCCAGGAGAGCATCGCCAAAACGGCCGCAGCGGCGGGCTAACCACGTCGGGTAAAGCGGCGGAAATAAATGAGGGTCGCAACCTGCCTTGTTCTTTTGCCGCCCAGCTTCGTTGTTCACTTGTTATCCCGGCAGGTCGAACGTGGCGATGAACCTTGGCATCCGGACGCTCATCGGAGCATGATCACGCTGAAAGCCTGCGCGCTGGATGTCAGTCGGGATCCAATTCGGCTTTGGCCTGTTCCCACGGGATGAGAGGCTCATTGCCGTTTTCGGCCACGGCGGCCTGCAGGTCCCGCAGGTCTTCCAAGTCCTCCACGCGTTCTTGCAGACGCTCCACGGTCTTGGCCAGAGCCTCGACTTTTTCCAGCACGAGCGTATCATTCATAAGTTATTTCTGCGCGGTCCCTAAGGCGACGAGCCTTTCGAACTGGCCCCTGGACAGGGGGACCACCGAAAGACGAGGCTGCGTCACCAGGAGCATCGCTTTTAGACCGGGGTCGGCCTTGATGGTGTCCAGACTCACCGGTTTGTCGAGCGGCTTCACGGGGGCCAAATCCACACAGACCCAATCGCCTCCTTGGGCGGTGGAATCGGGATAGGCCTCGCGCTCGACGCGGGCGATCCCCACGACCTGCTTTTCGCTGACACTGTGGTAAAACAAGACGAGATCCCCTGGCGCCATGGCGCGGAGATTATTGCGCGCCTGGAAATTGCGGACGCCAGTCCAGGCCGTCCCGCCGTCCGCCACGAATGTGGACCAGGAGTAGGCCTGGGGTTCCTGCTTCACGAGCCAAAACTGTTTTGCCATGCGCTTCAAGTTATCCTTCCGCTTGCTGTGGTGTCAGCCGGGCGTCCTCTTGCAATCGCCGCAGCGCTTCGCGCGGCGTCAATCTCTCATCGACCAAACGGCCCAGCCCGGGAGTGGCTTCTTCCACGGTCAACGTTTTCATGCCGTGAAACCTACGCTAATCGCCAGTGTTCGCCAAGAATCCATTCACGGCAAGCCGGAGGAAGTTGTATGCCGCCCTTGGGTACGACCTGGCATGGCCCGGTGACGCCCAACGGCGCCATGCGGCAGCAAGGGTTCGAGCGCGCTTCCGACCAAGCCAACAACCGGCTTCCATGCGCCTCGCCGTAATTCTTTCGTAACTGTTCAGGTGTGGGGCAGACCTCTGGTCTGCCGGTCCACGGAGCCTCCGGCTCCGTGGACCTAACGGCGTCGACATCCGGGCCGGAGGCCCGGACAACCGGCAGACCAGAGGTCTGCCCCACGATCCGACCTGAACAGTTACATTCTTTCTGCAGGCCTGCCGGCCCACCGCAACGCCGGTGGGCCGCCATCTGGTGACCAAGCCCTCGACACCAAGTCCCTGGCGGCCCTACTGCGCCCTGCCAGTGACGGCCGGCTCGACAGTGAGGCCCCGGCGACCGCCCTGGCCGCCTGCTCGCCCGGCTCGACCCCGACGCCCTGGCCGCTTGCCTGCCCGCCACGACGCCGACGGCCTGGCGGCTGGTGACCAGTGCCTTGACACCGAGGCCCTGGCGCCAGGGCGACCTGCTGGCCGCCGCCTCAGCGGCGAGGCCCTGGTGACCGGGCACCTTCCTGGTGCCTCTGTCTGGCGTCGCCTTTGTCAATGGTGAGGACTGACACTTGCTTGCCTCGATTTGAGGCTCAGCGGGAGGGCATCGGGCGGCACGTTTCTCATCAAGGGAAAGGAGCGTCATTTTGGCTTTTGAGAGGACTCGAACCAAACTATGGTCTGACCGCTTCCCAATCATCGCGGTCGATTGTATGACATACAACAAGAGGATTAGCTGAAACCTCGTCTCGTCAAGTCCAGTGCCTTTTGGCATGTAGGCTTTTTTGTTGTTGAAACCCTTTACTCCAAGGGTTCGATGTCTCTACAAGCCGGTTACATCCATCAACCACGAGCGCACTATGCCTTCGCTGGATTCTCAGCAGTCAAGGCATTCATTCACCGGGCAAAAGGTCACAGCGTCTGTATTGGCCTCGTGGTGCCAATAAAGACACAGCCATCCCATAGGGTTGACGGGTTTCCGGTGAAAAAGTCGTCGGCTTTCGCCCGGCTCCGTGCCACAAGGCACGGTCATGAAAAAGAAAAACCGGGTCTGTAGCAGAATTCGTGGGTCAAAATGGCCCTCTGGCCGGGGTGTTACATGCTCCGGCCAGACGTTTCATTAACACCGCGGCTTCAGCCCGGTGTAAAGGGGCGCCAGGGGCGCTGCAACCGTTTCAACGGTTTGCCTCCGAGGCGGAGAAAGGCCGTTAAAACGGCTGGGACGGCTGGCGGCCTACTTACACCGCGCTGAAGCGCCGGTGTTAATGAGATGGGCTCCTGGGACGGCCTCGCGCAAAGCTCAGCGGGGCGCAGACGATGATGAGTTTTTCGCTTTGGACCATGGATTGCAGGGGTATGCCCGAGGGCGGGTTCGAGTTGTCACCGGATGTCGGCAGGCATGTCCAGGCTCTTCCTGGCCGAAAACCGGCCCTTTTCCGAGCTCTGCAGCCAGGCTTTACCCACAAATTCTGCTGAGGAGGCGAAAAACCAAAAGCCAAAGCCAACGAAGTCTAAGTTCGCTATTCTGCGCCAGATTTGCAACTGGATTCCCAATCACTTGGTTCCGAAACTGGCCCGAGAAACCAAGGTCGAGGAAGACGCGCGCAAGTATAAGCCCTGGAGTCACGTCGTGACCTTGCTCTACGCGCGGTTGACCCATAGTCTGGGGCCCAACGATGTCTGCGACGCGTTGGACTTGCATTCCGGCCCGTTGTCGGCGATTCGCGGCGCCACCGCCCCCACGCGCAATACGCCCTCGCACGCCAATCGGGAGCGCGATCCCGCGATGGCGCAGAAATTGTACCCGCGCAGCGTCAAAACCGCCGGCGCGGCAAAAAACCAAATCTATCAGTATCAGTCAGTAATGGATTGCACGGCAAACTCGCCGCCGGTGTCTCCGTCCATCGGGTCGAGGCGGAGGCCGATGATGGTTTTGCCGGCCCAGAGAGGGTGCCGGCCGACATCGAAGACATACTCGCTGAAATCGGGGCCGCGCTTGAACGGGAGATGAATCGATTTGTCCTCGGCCCAGTCCGGGCTGTCCTGGGTAATCCAGTAGAGGCCGATGGAGGCGCCCGTGGCCGAGCGGGATCTGACGCTGAGCTTTTGATCGAGCCGGCCGTCGACTCGAAGGCGGGTGCGGTGCAGATAGGAGTTGGAGCCGGTGGCCAGGCCCTTGAGGAGCCCGCCTTCCACACGGAGGTCCTCGACCTGGCTGGCCGGGGTCCAGCCTTGGAGGCCGTTGGCAAAATCAAAGGCAATCACGCTTAGCCGGCTGGGGAAGAGGCTGCCGGCGCGGTGCCTGGCGCCGGAGATTTCCAGCAAGTGCGGGCCGGAGGCAGGCAGCCGGATGACCAGGAAACCCTGTCCGTCGACGTACTGCCAACCGTCGGTCCGGGATTGCGCCAGGCTCGACCCGTCGAGCAGCACTCGAAGGGGCCTTTCAAGGCCGGCGGCGACCACACAGCCGCCTTCTCCCTCCGGGAATTGTGCCTGAAAACTGAGCAGGTTGTCTCTCCAGGCAGCCTGGCTGACCCTGGCGCGCGTGGTGATGAAGAAACGATTGTTGCCGGTCCCCACCGTAGTGGTGGCCGGCTCCATGTCCCGGCCGAGAATCTTATAGATGTTTTTGGCAATGAGGCCCGGCTCGAAGAGCCAGGGGCACTTGGACCAGTCGAGCGCGCTGAAGTTGTCGGGCCAGAGGGCCGCGTTGGGGCCGTCGGTGTCCTGCTGATAGAGGGCGCTGATGGTCAGGCCCTCGGCGACGCGCCGCCAGGGGAAGGAATGGTCGTAGTCGGCCAGTTTGAGCAAGGCGTAAGCGTAACGCAGGCCATTCCATTGGACGGGCTGTCCGATCCAGGAACCGGCGAACCAGGAAGCGCCGAAAATGGGGATCGAGGCATAGCGGAGGATCGGTTTGCCGGGGGGATTCCACACATAGACAAAGGGCAGGCCGGTCCAGGCCCAACGGCGGGCTTCCTCGAGGTAGTGTTGGTTGCCGGAGCAGCGGTAGGCCTCGAGTTCGGCGTCAATGGCATCGGCCGCGGCGAGGATGTCCGGGGAGTGGACCGGGCATTCCCAGACCTGGGCGGCGCGCGGCACGGCAAACTGCTCGATAAAGGCGAGCGGTTTTTCCGCCGCCTTGAAAACATCCGCGTCGCCGGCCAGGCGGGCGAAGCGCAGGACCTCGTACAAGTTGAGGGCGCAAGTGCCGACTTCGGCCGCCCGGTCCGGACCGAGCAACGAATAGTCCATGCCTTTGAAAACCCCGGTGGTTTCCACTCGGGTCCTGAACCGCCAGGAGCCGTCGGGCTCCATGGAATCGAGACGCTCGATGGCGGCGTGGCCCAAGGCGGCCAGGCGCGGCGCCGGGTCGGCCCAAGTGAAACCCAGGTCATCCCATTGCGGGCTGAACCCGCCCAGGTTTTCGGCGAGGGCGGCCCGGTCGTTGCACGTGCGCCGGAGGGCGTCGTCCTGGGTCATGAGGGCGGCCATGCGGAGCTGGAAGGCGAAATGGGGAGGCCGGGCTTTGGGACTCAAAAGGTCGCCTGCGCCTTTGGAGGTCCACCACTGGCGCTCGTTTTCCACCCAGAGCGACTCAAGGAAGGCCCGGGCGCTGAACTCGATTTCCTTCAAGTAACTTCCTCGCGGGATGGGCGCCGGGTCCGGAACGCCAAAGGTCTCAAACCACCGCGGCAGACAGGCCAGCGATTGCCGGGCCGGGGTCACCGCCGCAATCCAGGCCTCGAGGCGCAAGGGGACCTGCGCCCTGAAAGGGTACGGAGCCGCGGCGGCGTCGAGAGTATTGGAGCTGACCCAGGCGGGCACGGAAGGCAGGAACAATCCCATCAGGTGGTTTTCCTGCCCTTCGATGAAATTGGGCGAAGCAAAAACCGCGGCGGGCCGGTCGTTGGTCCCGTCCCATTTTTGCAGGCAATCCCAATAAAGGGCCAGGGCGGCGTTGCTCTTGGAAAAGGCCATCAACGGCACGGTGATTTTGTTGGGATGGGGCACGAAACGGACATAGTAGTCCGGGTCGTGCATGTCGAGGTTCGAGGAGGAGGCCTCCTCGCCCGCCAACCATTCCAGGCCGCAGAACAGGCCGTCGTCTTTGCTGGCGCCGAATGCGCCTTCGCCGACATGCAAAGTGGGTCCCTGGAAATGCGCGAGCGAGCCGTCTTTGTCCGGGGTGGCTTGATAGACCACCTTGACCCGGTCGTCGTTGGAGAGCACGAAAGAAAAGCGGCAGTCCCAGCGGGTGCCTGTGCCGTCATCCAGGGAGCGGGTAAATTCGAGCCCGCACGCGCCGGGTCCGAGGTCCGCCGGTTTGAAATGGTCGGCGTAGATGAATCGGTGCGAGAGCTCCGCGCCCTTTTTCACGACCAGGTAACTCAAATCGCCCGACACGGCCATCCGCGTCCAACGGTTGGACTGGCAGACATCCACGGCGAACACACCGTAGCCGAAGTCATTGGTCGGGAAGACCAGGCGCAGATGCCTGTTGCCGAGGACGAGGGTCCCGCCTGTGCGGGTGAGGCCCGGCCCATCGAAGGCGGCCCCGTCCATGGGGATTGGCCTGGCTAGGACAACCTTGGCGGATTTTGACACCGGCTCGAGGTCGGAGAAGAGGGCGCGCACCTTGATTTCCGAGGCCAGCGCGTCTTTGCCCAGGAGCTTCCATTCCAGGCTGGCCGGCCGGTTGCGCAAGACGGCCTGTAGCCTGGCCGTCGGCTCGCCTGCCAGCAGAACCAATCCTTGGGGCAGTTCGAGTTCAACCGTCCCGCCGGGCAGCGGCCGGCCGCCCGTGTCGGCCACCTCACAGGTGACGGCGAAAGGGCTTCCAAGCTCGAACACCGGCCGGGGCGCCTTGAGGGAAAGCGAGAGTTTTGGGGGAAACAACTCGAGGATTTCATCCTGGCTCAGCGCCCGATCATAGATTTTGACCTCGGCGATGGCGCCGATAAAACCCTCCCCGATTCGAAGCTGCCGGTGTTTGAGGGTGAGCGTTCCGGTCCTGGCTCGGTCGGCGCTTCTTCCGTCCAGCCACAAGTGGAGGCTGGCCTTGTCCCAGACCGCGACGACCTGGTGCCATTTGGAAGGTTCCGGAACACCGGCCTGCACGCGCGGTTCCGGGTCGCCGTCCAGGAAAGCGAAAAAGGAGAGCTTGCCGCCCTCCGGCGGATTGTCCAGGCGCAAGAGATAGCCATCCGGGAGTTCGAGGATAGGTTTGTAAGTGTTGGGCTTGTCGTCGGCGGGACAGATCGAGGCCTGAATCGTGACGGGTCCCTCGAGCCGGCTGGTCTGGGCGAACGCCACCTCGACATACGAACTCCCGTCGAAGTACAGCGCCCTTCCTGAAGGCCCCTCGCCCCATCGGGCCGCGCCGTGGATCACCCCGTCGTAACCATGCCCGGTGACATCATGCACGGCGCTGCCAGCGCCTTCGTTAAGACTCCACCAAGCCAACGGACCCGGCGCACTGGACGCAGCCGGCGCTGCCGCAGGGGAGGCAACCCGGCCCACCAGAATGAAGGCCGCCCCAAGAACGGCGGCGGAAAGGCAGAGGGTGAGCCTTGGGGCCTGTCGAAAAATAATCCTGGCAACCTGCCTTGTTCCTTTGCCGTCCAGCTTCGTTGTTCGCTCGTTACAGATTCCTTGGATATGACGGCACGAATGCCGGCGATCGCATAACCGGGTTGCCACGTCCACCAGCAAATGAATAATCACGAGCAAAGTTCTAACTCTCACACCTGCCGAGAGCAAGCCGCAAGAACCTGGCTCTGGTGGCAGGGCCGGTTAGCATGGAGATCGGCACGACAAGCTCAGGCGCTTGACATTCTCCAATAGTTGTCCAATACTGCGTTATGGGATACGCGTTGGCCAAAGACCAACAGAGGTTCATCACCCGACTGGTGAAGGCGGGCAAGTTCAACAATCAAAGCGAACCCGTGCGCGAGGCTATCCGTCGCCGGCAACGGCAGGAAACGGATTATCTGGCGCCCCCGCCGTTGACGCCCGCCCAGGTGGAGGCGATCTACGGCCGGGAGGACAAGCAAGCCGACACGGTGGGCCGGGCAGCGTTCAAGGCCATTTCAAAGTTGGACGTGCAAAGGTTTGGCCACCACTTCGAGGGGCTCGAGGTGAAGGTCAATGCGGACGGTGGCTTTAGTGCCGAGGAGGCGTTTGGGTACTCGCCATGAGTACGAGCAGGTGCCGCCTCAGCCATACTCCAGGTTGCCGCTGCCCGCGGGTTTGCCGTTGGCGTCGAGAACGGCGAAGGCGGGTTTTGGGGGTTCCTGTTTGAGATCTTTGCCCCTGCGGAAAGCGAGATAGGTCTCTTGGTCGGCGCCCTGGATTTGGCCGTGAATGGCCAGAACAAATTCCGAATCCACGTTTGGGTCGGCGGGCGTCACCAGTTTCCGTTGCAGCTCCCAGTCCTGGGGCTTTCGTTTTTCAGCGGAGACTTCCACCTGCAATGGCGGGCCGCAGCGGAAGGTGTTGAGCCTGCCGGCTGTGAACCTCACGGTTTTGCGGATGTTCTGCTGGAAGGCGCCGGCCATGACGGGCTGGCCCTGGGCGGGGGTGGCGACCACGTTGCAGCCGGATAAGCGGTAGTCGCCCGGGGGCACTGTGAACTTGCCGTCCAACACCGGCGGGTCGAGCAACTGCCATTGGCCCCTGCTCTTTTCCCAGGCCAGCTCCAGATTGCGGACCTGGTCGCCGTGAGGCCGGACGGCCACCTCCGCCAGGGGGCCGGTCCACCGCTCGACGCGGAGGGAGCGACGGTCGGGAGCCAGGCTGACCTTGTATGGCCGGGGGCCGAAGTACTGGAGCGGGCCAAAGGCGGAGATACCGCCGCCCTCCGGGTGCCGCTCAAAACGGCCTGAGCCGTCGAGGTCCTGAAGGAAGCTGTCGCCCGGGTCGAAGTACCAGCCGGCGCGGGCGTTGAGTTTCCACTCGTTTCCGAGGCGCATTTGCGCGGCCGTATCGAACACCGCGACCCGGCGTTTGAAGCCGTCGAGTTGGACGGTGGTTTCCAGGTACCAGGCCGCATAAACCCGCAGGAGTCCGATATAGACATCTTCGCCCTTCCCGGCATCGCGGGTGTCCACCCGCAATTCGCCCAAGTACACCGGGCGCCAGGAGCCGATCATTCTTTGAGGCGCCACTGGAATTGGCCAGAAGGTTGTGAATTGGGAATTCGGGAGGGACAGGTTGGTGACGGACTTGAATGTGCCCTGCACAACCGGGTCGTCGGTCAAATCGCCGTTTTGGTTCAGGTCAATAAGCAGGCGGTCGTAGCCGGAGCCGTCTTCGCTTTCCTCGACGCGAAAGATAAAGGAGTTGCTGCTGCCTTCATCGAGCACGCCATAGAAGGGCTGGCGGCAAGCGGTTTTGGGTTCGCTTTTCAGCCCCTTGGGTTTGACACTTTTGAGCCGGCCAACGGTAAAGAACGCCCCTGGAAAAGTCTGCACCTCCTCGGGTTTCAAGGTCTTGAACTCCAAAGGAAACTCTTCGGCCGGGGCCGAGAGGGCCGCGGCAGCCATCAGCACACACAAAGAATAAATTCGCATAAGGCGAAGGCCTGACGCCGGTGGAACGAGGTGGTTTCCCGTTCGGAGTGTCGAGGTGCGTTCTTGCACAAGAGACCTCTTCAGGCTTTTGCCTTGCTTTACCCAATCAGAGGCCAGATGTCAAACCCGGATCGGCGGATAAATCCCGGGAACGGTCAGTCCGACAGGCTTCTGTACGAGCAACCGGGCCGGCGGCAGACCGACCACATTGGTCTTTACCGGCTTCACGCGCCGCATTCAAGTTGCAGGGTGGCAAAGGCCTGCTGAGCGGCTGACATATTTCCTGAGCTGAGGGCGCTTTCGAGGGCCCGAAAAGCGATGGAGGCCTGGCTGTTCTGGCTGAAGGCGTTGCTCGTGCTGGCAGTCTGCGATGAGTTCTGCTCCAAGGCCGCAAGGGCCTCTTGCGCCGCCCAAAGGTTGCCGGACTGGAGCGCGCTTTGAAGGGCCGCGAAGTCGTTGGTCCGCTGCTGCCAGGAACCCGGGGTGTCGGTCTGGTACTGGCTCGCAATTGCAGAAACCCTGCTTATGCTATTCATAGTCTCACCTTTCTGCTGAGCTAAGTTTTACCCGCTGAAGCTATTATCGGCAGGAATGCGCGCGGACTTGAGGAATTAGTTTTGTACACCCCTCAAAGAGAATGGAGCGCCCACGGCGCGATTCATCGGCCCTTCCCCGCGGTGCGCCAGCCCACCCCAGCCGGTGGTTCAATTTCTATGGGTGTAGGGAGTGCAGGAGATGTGCGTTGCCGGAACATGTCCAAGCAGGTAACTTGAGTGGCGATGAGAGTTCTGGTGGGGGGAATCCGGAGGATTGGCTCAAGGACGCAATCAGGTTCGCTGCGCAAGTCATGACGTATGGCGACTGGACGGATACATGCACCGCATTGAAACTTCTTGGGGATCCTTTGTTCCGCCAGGTCTTGGAAAACGCGCCCCCAGGCGTGTTTGACCTCAAGTCCTGAACCTACTGGCATCAATATGACCAGCTTGGTGTCCCCACGCTTCCCACGCGAAGGATCTGAACATGTTTCAGCCCCATTTCGAAGTGTTGTCGTCAGCGCAAAAAAGCCTTTGGCCCGAGCTGGCTGAGGTCCCTTCGCACTTTACGTTGTACGGCGGCACAGCCTTGGCTTTAAGATTGGCAACTGTTCAGGTGGGAGGGTGGGGCAGACCTCTGGTCTGCCGGTTAGCCGGGCCTCCGGCCCGGTGTTCCGACCGCACCAGGTTCACGGAGCCGGAGGCTCCGTGAACTGGCAGACCGGAGGTCTGCCCCACACTCGAACAGTTACTAAGATTGCGCCATCGCGAGTCGGTTGGTTTCGATTTTTTCTCCGGCGAGCAGTCCAATCCTATGCTCACGTTGAAATCCCTGACTTATTTCGGAGACGGCGACCTCCATAAGCTCACCAAGAATCAAAAAGACCAACTGCGGCGGATTGCGTCCAAGAAGCTGGAATCCCTTCCACAGGTTCGCAGAATGCCGCTGGCATTGCCAACGAGATGACTTTCATCGTCGTCACCGAGGACTCCATCTTCGCGGCGCCCTTCTACCCGGCGTCCGCGCCCGCCAAAGCCCGTGCGCCCTGAGGATTGTGTCGCGTTCATGCGCAAGGGTTTTCGCATAATTGGGGGCGCGGGGCCAAATGCTGTTCCCGCACGCCTTAATCAATCGTCTGGATCCGCCCCCCTGCCCATCAACCCCGTCGCCGGCCACACCTATACGCTCCTCCGGCTGCAGACTGCTCCCGCCCTTGCAGGGCGGGTTGGGATTCCGCGACGGTTTTCCCAGGGCGGCCGCCCTGGGCTGACATGCCGGCACGCCGTTGGCGTGCATGGGAGTTTGGACATTTCTGCTTCGAGGCGATTCCCGGAGCGCCGACTTCAGTCGGCTTAGCGCCTCCGGAGGCCGGCTTGGTTCGGGTGTACTCACGCATTGGCCTTCCTTCCGGGGTTTCGGATGCGTCAGCCACATTCAGCATGGGATGGTCGTCGGGCGGCTTAAGCCGACTAAAGTCGGCGCTCCGGACCATTTCTGCCTCGCTTTCTTCCGCAACGACAGTATCGTATAAGCATGAGCGTCGAACAACTTCAAGAACAGATTCAGAAGCTGCCGCGGGAGGAGCTGGCGCAGTTGGTTGGCTGGCTGGACCTGTTCCTGGGCAGGGCGTCCGTCAGCGATTATCGCCCGGAAGCCGAACTTGACGAGGATGAAGTCGCCGAGTTGTTGCGGCGGCGCGACGCGGTCCTGGCTGACTCGAGCTTGGCGCGACCGGTGGACGACGAATATTTCGCCAACTTGAAACAGGACGTGGCTGATGCCCGCTCCCGCAAAGCATCCGGCAGTTGACGACGAAATCAAGGCCGCGGCGAGTTGGTATGAAGATCGGTGCCTTGGCTTGGGAAACCAGTTCATTGACGCGACACGCTCGGTCACCGCCTTGATCAGCGCTTCGCCTCTGCGTTTCGCCATTCGCTTTGCCGACGTGCGCCGTGCCAGGCTTCCACGGTTTCCTTATTCGGTCTGGTATTGTGTCTCTGGCGGTCGTGTTTACATTCTGTCGGTCCTGCACGACAAACGGGAACACCGCGCCATTCTCGAGCCGAGGCGACCCGAGTCGTGAGCGTTCAGGAGCGCGGGCCGGGTGAAGTTCATGGAGCCTCAAGGACCAAGGCTTCGGAGAACGATGACCCGCAATTTCTGCGCGCGGGGCAGGCCCGGAGCGAAATCGGTGGGGACGGCCAACTCGCCCTTTCCCGTCAACATGGATTCAAATTCTACTGCCTGCATGGAAATGGACTATGCCTTGGCTGCGCCGAAGGCAAGGTTACAAAACCGTAACAACTGCGCTGGCGGCCAGGCTATCCTCCCCCTAAACTGATGGCTGTGAACCGGGCGAGCGGGGCGAGAATGCGGGGCGCGACCAGGCCAGGCTTTTTCTGGCAAGGGGCGCTGATTGTGCTGCCGGCGATTCTGCTGGGGAGCGTCGGCTTTTATTCGTTGCGCCAGGACCGCCTCTTGGCGGAGCGGGAGGCTGCGGAACAAGGGGGACTAATCGCCACTGGCCTGGCGCGGGACCTGTTGCCCAAGGCCTTTGCCCTCCAGCAGTCCGATCAGGCGACCCTGGAACGGTGGCGCGAGTTGCCCGGGCGGCCCTTGGACGAGCCGATTCTTGGCCTCGCCCGCAGCAAACCTCCGGGGCGCGTCGCGTGCCTGGTCGATGCCCAGGCCGGCCTGCTTTACCCGCCGCCCCTCTCGCCGACGCCCGCCCCGCAACCGCTCGACGAAGACGAATTGGCCCAGGGGCAGCGCGCGGATTGGACCTTGCTGCGCGGCCCGGCGGCAGCCAGCAACGACCTGGCCGCGGCCATCGCCGCCGGAGAGCGTTTCCTGGGCCAGGCCCCGCCCGAACGTTTTGCCGCCGTGGCCTGCTACCGCGTGGGCCTGTTGTGGCTCAAACAAGGTGAACCGGCCAGGGCCCGGAAGTTTCTCGAAAAAGTGGCCGCCCAATACCCAGGCGCCGTGGGCGAGGCGGGTTACCCTTTGAAGACCTACGCACAGGTCCAACTGTTGACATTGGCCGACGGCCAGGGTTGGGAGGCCGGGCAAAGGGAGGAACTCATCAACGCCTTTTGCGCGCAAGCGGTGTTCACGCCTTCGGCACTGTCGCACTTGTTGTTGGGCCAGGTTGCCGCGAGGCAGACCAACGAGCCCTCGCTGGCGGGCTGGCTCGAGGTCGTGCGAGCGCATGAACTGGCACGGGCCTTGCAATCCCGGGTTGGCGGGGCGGCACTGGCTGATACGCCGAAGGACGTGATGACTTTCCGGTCTTGCTGGCTTCGGCTGACCCCCACTAACGACTGGCTGGTCACTTGGCACCCCGCTGGAAGGAACTACTGGCTGGTGGCGCGGCCCAAGGAGCAGGCCCGGCAGATCGTCAATGAGACCCTGGGCCGGATGGTCCTGCCCGCCTATCTGGGGGCGTCCGTTGAACTGGCGGGCCGGGGCCTGGGACCCGATGCGCCTGCCGGCGACGTATTGGCCGACTGTTCCGCCAGCCTGTCGCGGGAGGGCGGCGCCCCCGACGTGCGGGTGAGCGCCCATCTGAGCGACCCGGGCCGATTGTACGCCCGACAACACAAGCGCACGATCTGGTTTGGCGCGCTCATCGCGGCCTCAGTGGCCGCGGTGTTGGCGGGCTTCTTCACCGCCTGGCGGGCCTTCCGCCGGCAGCAGCAGCTTAACGAGCTTCAGAGCAACTTCGTTTCGGCGGTTTCGCACGAACTGCGCGCGCCCATCGCCTCCATCCGCCTGATGTCCGAGGAACTGGAAGACTTCCCCGCGCCGGACCCGGACCGGAGCCGGGATTACCACCACCTCATCCACCAGGAGTGCCGGCGCCTGTCGTGGCTCATCGAGAATGTGCTTGATTTCGCGCGCCACGAACAGGGCCGGCAACAATACACCTTCGAGCCCGCCGACGTGCAGCCCTTGGTCGAGGCGACGGTGAGGCTGATGCAGCCTTGCGCGGCGGACCGGTGCGTCACCCTGACGGCGACGTTCCAAGGGCAATGCCGGCCGGCGGAGCTGGATGGCCGGGCGCTCCAGCAGGCGCTGGTCAATCTCATCGACAATGCGATCAAGCACTCGCCCCCCAACGGCAGCGTCGCCATCGGCGTGGAGTTTGGCCCGGCGTCCTCCCTGCAACCCTCGCGGGACGGCCTGGCGCCGGCAACCCTGCGCCTCTGGGTCGGGGACGCGGGCGAGGGCATCCCGCCGGAGGAGCAGGAGCGGATTTTTGAGCGTTTCTATCGGTGCGGCCCCGAGTTACGCCGCGCGACCCAGGGAATTGGATTGGGGCTGGCGATTGTGAAGTACGTGACCGAGGCCCATGGCGGCAAGGTGAGCGTGCGCAGCGCCGTTGGCCAAGGCAGCCGCTTCACGCTTGAATTGCCCTTCGTCGCCCATGCAAAATAACTTGCTCCCCCGCATTCTTGTGGTGGAAGACGAACTGCCCATGCGGACGGTCCTCCGCGATTGTCTGGAGCGCCGGGGCTACCGGGTCCTGCTCGCCGCCGACGGCGCGAGCGCGCTGGACAAGGCGCTCCAGGAAAAGCCCGATCTCATCGTCCTGGACGTCATGATGCCCAAGCTGGACGGCTTCGCCGTTTGCGCCGAATTGCGCCGAATGGGCAACCCGGCGCCGGTCCTGTTTCTCACCGCCAAAGGCAGCGTGCAAGACCGCGTCACCGGCCTGGATGCCGGCGCCGATGATTACCTGGTGAAACCCTTCAGCCGGGAGGAGCTGCTGGCCCGGGTGCGGGCGCTCTGGCGGCGAGCCCAGCGCCAAACGCGAGCGCTCACCACCGTTGCCTTCGGCGCGGTCAAAATTGACTTCGCCGGACAGTGCGCCTGGCGCGTCGGCGAACCGCTCGAGCTGACGCCCAAGGAATTTGCAATGCTCCGCCTGTTGCTCGAGAGCCCCGGCGAGGTCGTCTCGCGCGACCGCTTCCTGGACGTCGTCTGGGGCTACACGGCCTTTCCCACCACGCGCACCGTGGACAAGCACATCGTCGGGCTGCGCCAAAAGCTCGAAGACAATCCCGAAGAGCCGCGCTGGATCACCACGGTCCACGGCGTGGGCTACCGCTTCGAAATGCCCCCGGAAGTTACAGAACGGTAACAACCCGCCCGCTCGGATGGGCCAGGATGCCAGGCGATATGATGAATCAAAACCTCAAGAATACATTGGATATGAAACACAAAGGTCCATTTCGTTCGCCGGCATTTCTCCGTGGCCTGCCGGCGCTGGCGGCCCTGTGCGCCTGCGCCGCAGCCAACCCGGGAGGTCCCCTTGAGAACTCCAACTTCTCCGATGCGTCGACCTGGATGCATTACGTGGCCGGCTCCGGGCTGCAATTGACTCCGACGGGCAACGGGTTTGAAGTGGACTATGCGGCCGGAGCGCGGGAGGTTGCAAACGGCGGCATCTGTGCCAGTTATATTTCGACCTTCGCCCTGCGGGGGGATTTCACGCTCGACATCGATTACGCGCTGAAGACCTGGCCGGCGGACAGTGGTATCAGGCTGGGCCTGGACGTCTGGCCATCGGTGTGCATGATTCGAGCCGGGACTGCCGACATGGGGCAGATATACAGTTTCAGTGCCGGTCCGTTTGTCAATGTTCCGACCAGCGACCCGCAAGGTTCTCTGCGGCTGGTGCGCAGCGGGGGGACGCTTTTGGGCTACTATCGCAGTTCAGCCGGCGGCCCCTGGATACTTGCCGGGTCGCGCTCCGGGGATCCGGTGTTTTTGCAGGACTTCCAGGTGTGTGTGTCGTCGTGGACCCACGACTTCAGCTTCGGGGGGCGGCCGGTTGCCGTTACATTGGGCAATTTCGTAATGACGGCGGACACGGTTTTGCCCGGGCCTTATGGGATTCCGTTGTGGAAGACGGGAGTGCCGGTCATTCCCAGCGGGCGGCAGAGCCAGACGTTGGCCCCGACCAGATGGGGGCCGCCGCCGAGGCCCCGGCCGGCCATTATCAGCCAGCCGCCGAGCCAGACGGTGGGCCCCGGGATTCAGGCTCTGGAATCGGCCGCGCTCCCAACGGGCATCGTGGACGAGGACTTGAATCTGGACTTGAACGCCGCGATTCAGAGCTACCAATCGCTGATCATCCAGTTCGACGCCCAGCGGCCATTGGCGGCCAACGCGATCTTCCGTTTGGCCGAGTGTTACCGCCGGCTGGGCAGGACGGAGGAGGCCCGCTCGCAATACGCCCGCATCCTGCGCGAGTTTGCCGACCAGGCCCCGCTAGTCAACTTATGCCGGAGGTATGCCACCCGCCTCGCCACCACGCCCACGGCGCCGCTGCCCGCAGGTGGCGTTTCGCCGGGACCTCATCTCCCGGCGGGCCTGGTGAGCTGGTGGGCCGGCGAAGGCAATGCCAACGACAGCACCGGCGCCAACAATGGTGTGCTGGAGGGCGCGGTAACTTTTGTGCCCGGCAAGGTCGGCCAGGCATTCAGTTTTGATGGAACCACTGCCGACGTGCGCGTGCCGGCTTCACCCTCGCTCAATGTAGGGGCTGGAAACGGCATGACGATAGAGGCCTGGATTCGGCCGGCAGACCTTTCCGCTCAACGCCCCGTTCTCGAATGGAACGACGGGTCCTACGGCACACTGCTGTACGTGTCGGTGTATCTCATGGGCGGGGGTGCCGGGCCAGGGGCGTTCACGGCCAATTTCAAGGACGTCAACCACCAAGCGCACAACATCAGCTCTCCACCCGGGGTGCTTACAACCAACCGCTTCCAGCATGTTGCGGCAACCTACGACGGCACCAGCGGGGACGCGGCGCTTTACCTGGATGGCGCCATTGTTGCCCAAGCCAACCTCGGGATCTTTACGCCCCGGACTATCGGCGACTTGTACTTTGGACTGAGACCTTACGACGACGCCGCGGGAATGCGATTTGTAGGCGAAATCGACGAGGTTGGGGTCTATAGCCGCGCTCTTTCCGAGGCCGAAATTGAAGCGATCCATGCGGCGGGCGGCGCCGGCAAGCGCCTTGTCCCGGTTGCCCCATCCAACGGAGCCGCCACGGCCACGGCGCCGCTACCGCCAGATGGCGTCTCGCCGGGACCTCATCTGGCGGATGGGACCGCCACGCTGGAATGGCAACTGGCGCAGGCCCGCAATGAGCTGATCAAAGCCAGAGGTGAAGTCGCCAAGAGCCAGGCATTGCTGGCCACGGGGAAGGCGAAACTCCAGGAGGACGTGACTTCCCCCCAGGCCAAGGCCTCGGTAAGCCAGGCGCAGGCCGAGCTTGATCTCGGCAAGGCGCAGGAGGCCCTTTGGTCGCAGGAAGTGGCGCGCCTCGAGGCCCGCCTCAAAGAGCAGGAGGCGGTCGCTCGCCTGAAATACCAGCAGGCCCAAGCCGAATTCAAGCAATTCCAAGACGCGTTTAACGCCAAGGCGGTCAGCCAAAGCCAGTACGATGCCGCCAGACTCGCCCTGGAAAAGGCCGCCGCTGATTATCCCGGCCCGGCGGAGAATCCGGCCGATGACAAGGGCGGCGGGACAGAGCGAGGTATTCCTTACACGGTTGCGAAGGGCGACACCCTCTCAGCGATCATTGCCGCTTTCCACGAAAAGCATATCATGGTGACCCTCGAGCAAATCCTCAAAGCCAATCCCGGTGTGGGACCCGAGCACCTCCGCGTCGGAATGAAACTGTTCGTTCCGCTGCCCCAGCCTGCGGGCTCCTCGCATTAGACGCCGAGGCCTTTCTGACTTTGGCCCTGAACGGCTGGAATCCGTTGGGAAGCGCCCAGGGCCAGTGACATCCCGACAGGTCGGGATTGGAGTGCGCCGGCAGAGCGAAGCGTCCCGACAAGTCGGGATTTCGGCCACCCGCGAGGTCAAAGAACGCCTGACGCTGCCCGAGCCAAAGCGGTGTCGCGCTCCGCTTGCCACCGCACTCCAGAGTGGGTTGCCCAAGACGGCTCGGCAGACTTTGTCACTCGCCTTGGCCTGCCGACAGAATGCTTGGATTTCCGGCTTGTTGTAAATCCAGTTATATCACAAACTCCAACGGGCGACCGGGATAAATCGCAGCTTGGAAGCCGCAAACCGTATGAAAGAACGAATCAAGGGCCTGATAATCGAGAATCTCATGCTTCAGATGAGTCCGGCGGAAATTGCCGATGACCTGCCCCTGTTCGGTCCCGGGGGCTTAGGTCTGGACTCCGTCGATGCCCTGCAACTCGTCCTGGCCCTGGACAAGCAATTTGGCTTGAAAATCCGCGACCCGGAGGCGGCCAAGGAGATATTCCGGAACGTCAGTACGATTACGGAAGCCGTCCAGCGGAAGCTGGCCGATCACAAGATGCCTCCATCCACCTTGAGTATAGAGCCGGTGATATAGCTGGCTTCGGCGGAAGCCAGGAAGCGCACTGCCGCCGCCACCTCCTCCGGCTGGCCGAAGCGCCGCATGGGGACCCGCGCAAGCGCCGCCGCCCGTTCTTCGGCCGTCAAAGCCGCCAGGGCCTCGGTTTCGACAAAGCCAGGGCAGATGGCGTTGACGGTGACATTGAGGCGGGCGACCTCTTTGGCCAAAGATTGGGTGAGGGCAACCACACCGGCTTTGGCGGCGGCATAATTGGTCTGGCCTGCCGGGGGCAGAAGCGCGCTCAGGGAAGCGACGTTCACGATGCGGCCGGCCCGCTGGTGAATCATGGCCGGCAGCACGGCCTGGCAGCCGTGAAAAACGCCGTCCAGGTTGGTGGCGCGCACGTCCTCCCAAGTCCCGATTGGCATCATGCCCAACAGTGCGTCCTGGTGCCTGCCCGCGTTGTTCACCAGGACATCCAACCGGGCGTCGACCGCCAGCACTTGGGCCACCGCCTGCTGCCAGGATTCGCGGGAGGTAACATCCAATAAAAGGCTGCGGCATCGACCGGGATTCTGCCCGGCCAGTTCCTCGGCGCGCTCGCGGCGCGAATGCACACCGAGCCAGACCGAATTATTCCCGCTTTCCGCCAGGAAGAGGCGCGCAACGGCTTGGCCCAAGCAACCATTGGCGCCGGTGATTAGGATGACCCGAAGGCTCATGCCCACCTCCGCAAAATCAGAGTCGCATTGACGCCGCCGAAGCCAAAGGCGTTGGCTAGCACAACGTTCACCTGTGCGTCTCGGGGTTCGTGCAAGACGGGGAAGCGGCAGGCCGGATCGGGAGTCTCGAACGCAGCTTGTGCCGGCAACCATTGTTCGCGCAAGGCCATCAGGCAAACCACCGCCCCGGCGGCGCCGGCGCCCCCAAGGAGGTGTCCGATGCCGGCTTTAGTGGAACTGACCGGCAAAGTGGCGGCGCGGCCGCCAGCCCAGTGACTGATGGCAATGGCTTCCGAGATGTCGTTCAGCGGGGTGCCGGTGCCATGAGCGTTGATGTAGTCAACATCCTCGGGCGCGACCCGCGCGGCCGCACAGGCCTGCCGCATAACCGCAAGGGCGGTATTTCCCTGCGGATGTGGCTGAGTGAGGTGGTGTTGGTCAATGGACGTGCCGTATCCAATGAGTTCTCCCAGGATGGCCGCATCTCGCCGGGTCGCGTGCCCGAGGCTTTCCAGGGCGAGGACCGCCGCGCCTTCACCAAGGGCCAAACCATCCCGCCGGGCATCGAACGGACGGCAAAGGGTAGGCGAGAGCGATTGGAGGGCGGCGAAGCCCGAAAACACAAGTTCACTCAGCGCGTCATAACCGCCAGCCAGGACGCACTGCGTTTGGCCGCGACGAATCGAATCCCAAGCGTGGCCGATGGCATTGCTGCCCGAGGCGCAGGCATTGGAGATGATGGTGACCGAGCCGTTGACCCCAAGGGCATCCAGCACCATTCGCCCCTGGACTTGCGGCTGATAGTGAACCGCCCGGCTGGGTTGCCGGCGAGATCGGCACGGCATTTGCGTCGCCTGGCGAAAATAGGCCTCTCCGAGCGACATGCCTCCGGCGGTGGTGCCAAGAACCAGCGGCAGATCTTCGACCGACTGCCACTGGGCTTGCTGCCACGCTTCATGCGCTGCCAGCAACAGCATCGCGCCGGCGCGGTCGAGTCGGGAAACCTGGCGCGAACTCAGGCGGGTCGGCGGGAGGATCGCCGGCAAATCTACCTCTGCGGCAGTTCTTACCTGCTGGCGGCTGACATCGAAGTGTGAGATGGGACGAAAGGCGCTCTTTCCCGCGCGAAACCCCTCGGCGTTCGGTTTCCATCCGATGCCAAGGGCGGTGACGATCCCCGCGCCGGTGATGACGACCCGTGGCGGGGAGGATGGCGCAGAGTGGGCGGG
>Ga0187889_10001645_pt1 | contig 23514 bp, 21 predicted proteins | sample June2016WEW_7_10_2_FD_132992 | JGI IMG/M metagenome (GOLD analysis project Ga0187889, IMG submission 132992) | Peatland microbial communities from SPRUCE experiment site at the Marcell Experimental Forest, Minnesota, USA - June2016WEW_7_100 | ecosystem: Environmental > Terrestrial > Soil >... | reverse complement strand
GTGCGCTTGCTCTATTTATGGAATTCCACTTGATGATCCAAATGAGCGCGGGCAGGTAGTCAGCCTATCCGTGAGGTATGCGGGCTCGCGCTTGGCTATCTAGTCACATACGCACGCCTTCCGCTTCAGTATCTTCATTACGTTACGATTGACTGGTAGTGGCAGCAGGTTCGCAGACAAGTCTTCAGAAACGGAGTAGTTGTCTAGCAAGGTGCATTTGTGACGAATTAGGTCATTATTCGACAAAGGGAGATATGCCATACCGATAAATTCGCCTCGCTCAAGGAAGGAGGCCATCCATTTATGAAGACTTGAACTCTCAACTAGTACAGGTATTCTGCTATAGACGTACTCTTCTCTGTAAGGGTGGAGTGGTTGAAGATGTAGGTCATCTCTGTTTGAAATTGCGCTGTACATGCTCTTGGTGATTTCTCTTCTGCTTGCAATCAAGTGTTCAAGATTGTTGAGCGTGCGAATTCCAACCGCTACTTCAACATCAGTCAGGCCTTGGAAGTGAGAAGGTGACGACGGTTCGTAGGCTTTATACAGACCACTAGAACCCTGTGCAGGCGTATCCACATTGATAGACCTCAGGCGCGCTTTCTTTAGATCTTTGGGAATAAATCCCCTCAATCTCTTGAGGACGTATCTCATGGTATTGAGTGTGTTTGACTCTGTTTGAGTTTCTCTTCGAATGAGGTATGCCCTGTTGGCGAGTTCCTCGTTGTTGGTTATTATAGCTCCGCCCCTATACAGCGGAAAGAATACTTTCGCAAAACTCAGAACCCCGATGTCGCCGTGAGATCCAGCGTATTTTCCCATGATCTTCGCTCCAAATGCCTGAGCCGCATCTTCGATAATCCACAAGTTCTTGTCTCTTGAAATGTCGACCAATCTGTCCATATCGTCAGTAGGACAACCATACAGATAGCTTGTAAGAAGTGCTTTTGTGCTCGAGTTGGCCTTGTTTTCTAAGATGTCTTGATTCAATGACAGATCCCTATTCATATCAACCAAAAGAGGAGTCAATCCCGTAGAGATTATGGTTTGAGGGACAATAGGACAGGTTAGGTTAGGGACTACAACGTCTCCCTCGGGAATATTAAGGGATTGCAAGGCAATCTTGAGAGCAATTCGTCCTGAACCAGTAGCTATTGCATACCGAGTACCGAAGAAATCTGCAATTCTCTTCTCAAAGTCTTGCAGCGTCATAGACTTTCACGACTGGTAAAGTACCCGACTCACATATTTATCCATACCATCGGATGCACTTGTGAAGGCGAACCACTGGGCGCCTTGAGACACTGTACGTGCTTGCTTCTAGGTCTCTCCTCAACGAGCTCCTCGACTGCCGAATGCAGCTGCTGCACTTTGGTTCACTGAAGTTAGTTCGGTATGCAAAAAACGGACTACTTCCCCATTGCGTCACGGGACGATGGCAGGGAAGTCCATCCTGTTCAGGTCGGGTTGGGACACGCAGGGTCTCCCGGTTCCTGACAACCCCAAGGCACTCAGCCTTGCGATTGAGCTGATGCAAGAAACGCCTGACGGGTCCTTCAAAGTCGTGTCGAAGTGGGATTTTCTTAGCTGTGAGTGTAGACGGCTGCCGGATGCGTCTGGTGCCGAAGTGAGCATGGGGGTCATGACGAATGACTCTAGAATTGCGCATTTGGAGGATAGCGATGCCTTCCCAGCTTCGTGGAGATTAGCACCTATTTAAGCGCGAATCCCACCGGGCCCGACATCACTCAGTATTCAGGCAGGATTCCCCATCCGCTTAAAGACGATCTCACAGCGTTTGACAACTAAGCAACTCGGAGTGCCTCCCTTGGCGCAGGCCAAGTGGCACAACGTTCACAGCCCGCCAACCAGCGCCAACAGAGCTAAAGAGGTCTAGGGACACGTCTTCTCCCGACTTCAGCCAGTTGTAATCGCGCCACGGGAGCGGGATAGGTATGTTCGTTGTTGTGATTCAAGCGAGTGGTGGCTTCTCTCAGCGTCGCTCTGGCATATGCTAGATACACGATTCCCCTACTGCCCAGTCTGATTCTGACTCTCTTCATACAGGTGGCTCTCCAGAACCTTACCATAGGAAGGTAGGTCATGAATTCTATCTCCTGTACCTCCTTCTTGTCGAATAGGTCTTTGATCGCAGCATTCATTACAGACTTCCCTAACCCCAACCTCCTGTACTCCTCGACGAAGGACGTCTTCATGATGTAGGCAACTCCCTTGAACTGAAAGACCATCGTATAGGCCACGGGCCGGCCATCGAGCTCTAGGAACCAGACCTTCCGCCCTAGAACTTTGCTATTGTTCTTTGTCGATGACGACGACATCAAGAACCATCTTATCGACTCGTCAACCGTTTGTCCTGAGAGTTGTCTATGCGCTTCCTTCCAACTCAGCTTTTCAATAGCTAGTATCTTCTCATACAGAGCCTCTTCGTTGCACTCGTCATAGTTCGCAACTACCGTCACCTTCCATTTGCCTTCCCTATCCAGCTTATTCCTTATGTTATTGAGTTCCTTTGCAAAACGCCTGCCGCAGGACCTTCTATAGTCGTCCCAGGAGCGGTCCACTGAAACCACCCCATGATCCATGAACTGGTGCGAGTGCTCGAAGAAGGGGATGCCGTCCAATTTACACAAACTCCTCAAAGCAGGGAGACTTGGCGAGTTGCTATTCAAGTCCAGGACCACAGATTTGGCGTTCAGCCTTCCAAGAACCAAACGAATCATGGTTTCCATTGCTATCGATTCGTAGTTCTTCCTCAAAACAAAATCGGGCGAGGCCCAGTATGCGTTGAGGAATTCGGCATAGCGAATTCCAAGATATCGTTTCAGGATTAGGGGAGCCAGGCCGATTATTCTTCCCTCAGCCCGCACGACTATGATGGCGGGAGTCTGATTCACCCCTCTGGTAGCGGGTGTCTGATTCGCCCATCCGTTTTGGCTCATCAGGTTTCTTAGGAAGGGCAAGAGCATGAATGGATTAGGACTATATTCCTTCAGAAAGGCATCTAACTCATCCTCATTTTCAGACAGCACCTTAGGGTCGGTGATTATTCGTGCGTACACCTTCATCTGTTGACTCGCCCACCAACCACGATGATTGTTCGCCCACCTCTTCCGCTTATCAACATGTCGCCTTGAATCGGCGTATCTTCACACTTGTCTCATCGCGGAAGGAGCTTGGAAACGAGTACCTCGTCTTCGGGGAAGAGGTCGACGAAGCCACTTAACAAGCTAGGCCTTTGTCGGATGCCTTTCGGAGGGACCGATTCTGATCCCTTTCCTCGTAATTATCCGCGAATGTCAGTATACGAGCTTGTTGACCCTCTCGAAGTAATGAAGGACCTTCGCGTTGTTCGCGGGCCGCCTTTCTCTCCCTGACGGCTGAAAGGTCGACAAGGGTGCAGATGCCCGTTAAGTTGGGCTCCGCGAAATATCCGAGCCTTCAAGGCGACCCCCCTGGAGCAGCTATGACAAGACTCGATTCCAAACCAAAAGATGCGGTCCACTCATTCAACCTTGTGAAGGAATTAGGCCATCTCTCGGATTTGAAGGGGTTGGCGAGGGACCTGCTTGAAATTCACTTAGCGAGGTGGAAGCCCTCCACAATCTCCTCCTTGCCGGGAGTTAGTGGGGGGAGAAGAGGCAGGGCGTCTTGGTCGCCTAGTTCACCATCATCTTGAATAAGAGTGCGGTCTTGCGCAGGTCGCTATCTACAACCCGCATGGTAGCAAGACACGGCAGGAACCACGGCAAGAGCACCGAAGCCGATGTGTTCTCCTAGCTCCGAGCGCTGCGTTGTGAGCGACCTGAGCCTCGGCTGGGGAGAGCCTGTGCCGTAGATGGACGTCTCCGTATCCAGCGTCGGGGCAGAGGTTCCGGGGCTTTCGGCACGCTGCCGATGTTGACCGCTGTCATTCCATGACCGCTAGCCGCTGACCTGATATATCGAAACTGTGGGAGAGGCGGTGAAGGCTCCAAAGTTGATTTGCATACCAATGCTCATTCTGAAAGCCGAGAGCGAGGTCAACCCTGTCAGAATTGCATTTCCGAACTGGTCGTAGATTGTAATGTTCACGCCCGTTCCACCGGTGGAATTGACCAGCAGGTCCGTGCTGGCGGTGTAGGTCTCGCTCGCGGTTGGAGTCTTGGCTCCGTTGTAGCAGTTCAGGCCAACAAAATAGCCCTCTCCAGATACGCTGTTGTCGAAGGGGCCAGTCAGGTATGTCGGAACCCACTGATTACCATTCTGAAGACCCATGCTGAAGCCTATGGTCTTGATGTACCTCGCCCCCTCGTTCCAAATCGAGAACTGCGATGCCACACCCTGATTGACAGCCGACTCGTTCAGTATCCCTATGATGGTTAGATACTTTCCGTTGACGGTTCCCCCGTTTACGTCATTAACAATGCTACCGAGGAAAGGATACTCTATCGAGTCCAAAGTGGTTACGCCGCCCCCTCCTATGAAGTTCATCCAGTTGTTCGCTACTGGGTTGTTTGGGCCACTATTATCGTAGGAATCAATCTGACCGACATAGTTGGGGCCGTTGCTACGAATGTTCAGACCTTCTCCCTTGTACCCGGGGTAGTATCCTTCGAGGACTCCAACTTTCCAAGAGAATCCTTCAAACCAGACACAAACGGTGCTGACGATGTTGGTATCGTTAGCGTAACCCATTACATCAAAGTCATACCAGAAGCAGGGCTGCGAGGGGCCTGCAAATGTTCCGCATTTGAGCAAATTCGTAAGTGCGGTGAGATGGGTGGTATTGATGGACAGTGAGACATGCTCGAAGAACACGCTATAAAACTGCAAGCTAACGACCCCTCCGCCGCTATAATCATCGGCGGGGGCAGACGTGCCAGAGTATGTTCCGCTGACGCTTATGCCGAGGTCACGAGCCACAAAGCGAGGCCCGAAAATACCACTTACCCAGCTAGTATAGCCTTCCGCGATGGCCGCAGTCTGAGTGGTGCTTGGAGCGATGTAGATGAGAGTGTTACTCTTTCCGCCTCCTTGCATAGTAAAGTCAAAGTCGGTGGTTGGAAGTTGCCATACCCCCGTTGAGGTATAAGCTCCGGGGAAGATGTCAAGAACACCGCCATTGGCGTATGGCCCCGCCCCTTGAGTCGCTAGATGGTTTATGGTCTCTTGGAAGCCAGAGGTGTTAGTCGCGTTGGTCAGCCCTCCCGTCATCGCGTTTCTGAGGGAGTCAGGCATCATGACCATGTGCTTGCCGCCGATGAAGTCAATGCCGAAGTACCGCTTGAACGTCCTCCCTCCGATCTTCTTCCAGCTCGGAATGATTGCGAGATGGCCTGGAGCCCTGACGTTCCCCTTCTCGACCCTCAGTATCCTGTCGAGTATCCGTTGCTTGAGCTTTTTGTCGTCCTCCGTTCCCACCAGCCCCTCCTCCCATTCCTTCGCCTCACGGAGCCACTCGGCCCGGTAGTTATGACCCATCCGTTGGGACACCCAGGGGGACAGGTTCGGGTTGGTCGGCATCCGTTCGTAGGGCTCAAGTTTGCTGAAACGGTGCAGGATTTCCTCTATTTCGTTGTCAATCTTGCTTGACGAGTAAAGCCTCCTTCCTGTGAATGCGCCGTATGGACTGATGTTGCTCATTTCTTATCACGAGCTGTTCGGCCCGAAATCGCCCCCATCATAAGGCCCATTCGGAGTAAGAGTGATATGCCGGGTCAAGATGCTTGGCATTCTTGCGAAAGCGGGCATCGTGAAGCCAGAAAACACCGCTCCACCCTGGGCGATTATCGACAATCCGTTGGCATTGGTGATGGAGCCGGTCCCAGTGTAAGTACCGACCTGGATGTAGATACTGCCACCCGTTGGCGCGCCGCTGAGGGCTGACTGGATCACCGTCCCCGCATCTGTGCCCGAATAGTCAATCGTTCCGGTCGTTCCGTTCACGGCCTTGTAGAGGTTTGTGGTCGAGTCATAGAAGACAAGGTAGGAATATGGCTGAACCATGGTCGAAGCGGGGGTCGACGAAGTGGAGGTCGAAGCGGAGGTCGACGAAGTAGAGGTCGAAGCGGAGGTCGACGAAGTAGAGGTCGGCGGATAGGGTCTGGTCCACCCAGGTGACGTAATGCCCAAGGTCTGTCCCGCCTTCGAGCTACCTGCTTCGCTAGCTGCCAGCCCAACGACAGATCCAGCCGCCAGGACCATGATGAATTTCCTTCTATCTAGGTTCGTCTCGACACCTCAGTGTGCACATTCGCCGGCATTCCAGGCAGGCATCCTCCCACGAATGCCCCAACAGACATAGTTTCTTTATAACAGCCGGATGCCAACCTTCCTAGAAGCTTCTGTAGAATTATTCTAGTACATTCTCCTGATGCCAACTTTTCGGTATTGTCGGCGCGCATTCTTCTACCAATATCCTCACGAAGGTCGCGTTCTTATAACCTTTTGCCCGATAGTATATAGGGACATTACCGTTAAGGCATTTTCCTGTCAGGAGGGTTAGCCTTTTCCCAAAGCCAAGGGGGGGACAGTGGGCGTCTGATGAGCCTCTAATATATACAGTTCAGATAACCAGCAAGTTCTCCAGGGAAGCCCCGGCAGGTCCTTGGCATTTTAGCAAACCATCCCGACGAAACGACCCTTTTTCCCGGAAGCCAGCCCTTGGCCGGTAAGGAACTACAGCGTCATTAAGGGGACCGCCGGGTCCCGACTATCTGGCGTGCAACAAGACAGTCGAGCTTTCCGGGTCTCAAGGCTCCCTGGTCGCCATGAACCAACATTGAAAGAAGGGAAATCATGACAAGGTCTTCCCCTCCTTTGACATGATACCTTCCACGCGGCTCTAGAGGATAAAGGTGCGAGTCTTCTACTGCCTGCTGCTCTACAATCCTGAGGAATAGAGTCAAGGAGCTGAACGTCAATCAAAAACGACGGCGTAGTCTGCCCGGCCACGATGCAGGCCCTTATAGAGAGACCATGTGTCGAGAGGCTTGTCGAGGACAAGAAGGGAGTAACCGATTGTGAGGTGGCCCATATGATCGTGAGCAGGGCGCCGACGAAGAGGATAGGGAGGTCAAGGCTGCATATACGAAACAGCGTCATCGAGTTTACAGAGTCAAGGCAGAGCAGATTGAAGAGACGTGCTGAAGACTATTTCGATTGGAACACTTGAGGCAGGGTGTCGAGCGACGGTCCTAACTCGTCTGCAGAGGATGATAAGGACGAACGAACCCACAACATCGAGCGAAAGAGGGTCGGTTTCTGCTCGTGAGTCTGGCGGATTTCGCCCTTGAGAAGGGCGTTATGGTCATCGGCTGCACCGACTCTTTGCTAACCGAAGGAGACACGGACAAACAGTGCCAATTCTTTCGCGTGTTCATCTATTGCGATCCTCCAGGATTCCTTCTATCGCCGCTCTGGCCTGCTCCAACGTCCTAGTCCAACAGAACTTCCGAACAGTTGCATAGCCGCCCTCGGTAATTTCTTGTCTCAGATTTTTGTCTTCAAGGAGCCTGAGGACATGCCGAGTAAGTGTGTCCACATCGCCAGGATTGGCAATTAATGCATTGTAATTATTTTGTGCATACTCTCTAGATCCTTTACAATCGGTCATTACGACTGGCGTTCTGCAACCCATTGCTTCAAGGGGAGGCAAACCAAACCCTTCTTCATAAGAAGTATAGAGGAATACATCTGATTCCGAATATACTTCTGCCATCTTCTCATCCGAGGCTCCCTCTATAAGCTCATAGCTGAAATCAAGTTCTGGGCTGCTTTTCTTGATGATGCCCAACGACTGTCTCGAACCAACAAAGAGAACGACAATTCGTCTCCTTTCATTTACCCTGTTTAACACCTTGAGTGCATCGTCTGTACCTTTGAACCTGAAAGGTGAAACTATGACAGATACCGTAGGCACTTCAGGCTCAAGCCGCTTAGCCTCATTTGGCCTAAACACGTTTGTGTCCACAGCGGGGTTAACGATGAATGACTTGGCCTGCTTATTTACGCTCGAAATGAGCTCTCGGTTATACTCCGAAGCGCTTAGAAAATACTGGTATGCCTTGTACATGAGCTTCTCTAGTTCTATGGAAGCATTTTGATTTCGATACTGACTTGTCTCCTTGTAGAGCTGCGGAGCAGTCTGAGCAAGGTATACGGGTATGCCTTTACCACTAATGTAAGCGCAAAGAGCGTCAGTATTCCATGAAGCAATGATAATGTCGCTTTCAGGAATGTTATCAACAAATATGGGACTGAGGTCTAGACCTATGCCAAAGCGCCTCCGCAAAAGCCTGTCTAAGTAGAAGTAGAGCGGCTCAGGTTCCCTTCCTCTCAGTCTCTCCCGATAGAAGGCTAAGCCTCTGGAAAGGACACTTGCCGAATACGATGGCTTTGGCTCAAATATCGCCAATGGAACAAGTTTGACGCCTTCTTTGACTATATGGAAGGGTGATTTTTCCTTGTAGTAATAAGTGACGATGATATCGTATTGACCCAAGCCTGCCAGCCTGTTGGCAAGCTCCAGATAGAAACGTACCCCCCCTGTTTTGAATAAATCAACCATAAAGAAATTGATTTTGGGTCTTGTCATCGAGTACCGCCCGGTAGTCTGCGCATCGTCCGGCCGGCTTCTGCAACCTTCTTCCAGGAACTATGCGACTTCAGGAAGTCCCTTGTCTGTAGCATATCGCGGAATCGTAGAGGATTGGAATCATCGAGTTTTAAAGAGTTCGCAATGCTCGCTGCCATCGTGCCCACACCATCTCCGGAAACGATTCTGACCAGCAGAAGGTCCTTACAGAAGAACCATCCCTTATGTGCTAGCCTACGCAGCACGTGTCCTTCGGACAAACTCTTCTTCAATGAGAAGAAGCTCTTCTTGTATGTTTTGTAATCGAACGGGCCTCCCTCTCGACCGGGATGTGATTGACAATCTTTCTAATCATAGCTGATAGGCAATAAAGCTAGAAACGAGCCATTATTGGGTCTAATCCTTCCCCACAGCTATAGGAAAGTTTTCTGGTACACATTGCTTGGATGTCATCTTGTGCCATCCTCCTTTTTGAATCTAAATACTTTCCTTAGCTTCGTGAAGTTCAGATTCACGATATCGCCGGGTACGAATGAAGTAGACGCCCTCGCCAATGCCTTCGGGATCCTGCACGGGAAGGCGGTTTGCGTCTTCAGTTAAGTTTCAGCTGTTCCCTCGTCACTTTGCCCTCGCTTATGAGGCGCCTCAGATGCTCCGTGACCGTCTAGCGCGCCAAAGTCGACTCATCTATTATCTGAGAAAAACTCCTTTCCCTCCCGTTCTGCAACGAGTCCATCGGGACAAAACAGAAATGTTTCAGGTTCTGAGGTGACCAAGTAAGAGGCTTACGAATCGATCCTAATGGATGATAATGTCTGTTTTTATCTAGTTACGCGACAGCCCCGTTTGAGGTTAAGCCTTAAGGGTTGGTGTCCCAAACGGGAATCCAGAAAGGGATCTTGTCAGACGAAGTGATTCGGAGGGTGGGGGAGTACTCGCTTCTCAGGTGTTCGGCGGCTGACATCCCTTCGGTCATGCTAGTTAACGAAAAGACCCTGGAGTCGCACTTCTCCGGCGCGTTCTACCACGACCTTTTGGATGGGTTTCCTGAGGGCTTCCTCGTGGTCGAGTGGCAGGGGAGCGTCGTGGGGTACGTGATGAACAGGGTGGAGTTTGGCTTCTCCAAGGCCAGACGCTTCATCCTGACCAAAAAGGATCACGTGCTCTCAGTGCAATCCTCGGGGAACGCCGGAGGAGGGGCATGGGTTTGGCGCTCATGGAGGAGAGCCACAGGGCCATGGTGGCGAGGGGTTGTAAGGAGGCCTTCCTCGAGGTCAGAGTGGGGAACCTTCCGGCCGTAGAGCTTCACAAGAAGATGGGCTACTCGGTGGCGAGGCGGCTTCGTTCGTACTACGGGGACGGCGACGTCGCCAACTTCGAAGGGAGTATACTCCCTGGCCGCGAAGAGGACTCTCATGGGAGACTCCTAGGAAGGCGAATCAGGCGATCTCTTGAGGGAAATTGCATCCCTCCGGAGGCAGCTGGAGGAGGAACGGGCTGAGGGAAAACGAATGACAATCTTGAATCCTCCATATGCAGAGAAAAGGCCAAGACGGCCCTTTGAGAGTATTGATTCATGGGGTAGGGCTCTTGATGAATGGAAATCCGGCATCAAATTGTGAAACGGTCCCCAGAGCTGCGACAGTTATGCCGAAAATGTTGATGCTCAAGAAGGTATACGGAACAACAGGGACGTAAAAGAACACGAAAAGGAACAATAAGATTATGGCGATTCCCAGCTTCCAATGCCCCGAAGGGCGGGGCGTGTATCTTTCTGGCAGTTCTTTATACGAAGGGCGCCTCGGGCTTGGCCCTAAATCATATCTCGGAAATGCCTTGTGTCCTCGCCAATCCTATTAGCAACCCGTCGGGCACTATATGCCCAACGGCAACTTCGGCAGAGCTCGTCTCCATCCCAGGCCCATCGCGACCTCAAGACCTTTCGGAAAGTCTCAGACTGTCTTAGGCCATCGTAGGAAGTCTCAAAGATGTTGCCCACGACATGCCTCAGCCCGAAATCCATGTGGCAGAAGACGGTGGTCCCGTCGGGGAGCATTACGAACCTGGGCTCCGAAAGGTAAGGGCAAAGGAAAGGCCCTCGGAAGTGAAAGGGCGGCGAGTTCTCGCAGTTCCCCGCCCAATAATGGTTACGGAAATACTTGTCCATCACCGATATATCTACGATATGGATCTTCGTGGGTGTCAAGGAGAGGACCTCCTTGTATTCGTCAGTCAGGGGGATGTGGGCGATTCCGAAGGGGTCGGGGAGGTGGAGTACGAAGCCGACAGTGTTGACCCTAGCGAGTCGATCTACATCCGAGGGCTTAAGCCCAACGAGCGTCGAAATGACGTTCACAGGATGGCCGCGGTCATGCGCGAGCTCAACCATGTCCACCGCTTGGGGATTGAGGAAGGGCTCTGAGTAACCGCAGAAGTCTATCGTCACATCGGCCGGAACGTGCGAGAGGGCCTTTGCGAAGTCACCTAAAGAGAGCATAGCTGAACCATGATACACAGAGTGGAGAAGCTTCTGAGGGCAGTAAGGGAAGCAATTCACCGTACACGGTGTGTTGGTCGTTATTTCAAGCCATCCCATGTGGGAAACCAAACCTATCTTATGTACTATGGTGCTATTTGGAGCTTGCCTTTTGCCCTCCGGCCTCCACATCGTACTTCCTTCCACGCTTACTTCTCATGATTTGAATTCTTTCGTCTTGCCGCACTTCCTCGAGCTCGAGAGGCGCGCAGGCAACCGCCGTCGGCGTCATCAAGGATCCGCGCGCGCATCGGCGACAAGAACTCTAGGGCCTACGGTGCCCTGACGTCGGTCATCCTAGGGGAAAGCTAACTCAAAGGAAAAAGATCAGACTCGGGCGCCGACCTCATCTGCGGTTAGCCTTATTGGCGTCCTGCTTTACGGTTACTCGATCTTCTCTTGGGACGAGCTCCTCGTATTGGAGGGTAGGGGCCTTTGTTGCTGTGGCGGGCGTCTTGGGCCTTCTGGCGTGGATTGGCTACACGCTAGCGACTACGCCGCCTCCCAGCCTATAGAGGAAATCGAGAAGGTCTGCGGAGGATTGCTATAAGGGCTCCAAGCAATGAGACAAGGACCAGGCCTCCCAGGACTATGCCGCCAGCGAGGCCAAGGACTCCGTCAACTTGCCGAACCCGTAGGCGACCTTCCCTTCCAGCTCCGGCGTCCCCCTCCACAGATACGCCAGGACGACCATCGAGGCCAAGGGGATGGTCAGCAACAGTGTGTCTTTCCCTTCATGGAGTGGCCTCTTCGGGCCAACTTTCGGTCCACCAAGTCAATCAAGACCTTCGCAGATTCGTCCGCAGTAGTCCATGTAGTATCCAGCTTGCTCGCTCCGACGGCCTTCGCAAGCCTATCATAGAGGTCTAGCTGCCCTTTGAGAAAAGTGGGGGCAACGTCGTTCCTCCTCCTGACTAGCTCGGCATATTCGGCGGTCACGTAGAACTTGGTTCCCGTCTTGGAGAGAAGGGAAAGCAGGAACCTTGCAGCAAATGACCCGAAATAGGTCGAGTCGTTCGTAGTTAGGGTCACCCAGACTAGGAAGTCGGGAATGTACCTTTCGGCTATCACGAAGTTGCCCCGCAGGCTTGGGAGAAGAAACCGCGCGAGAAGCACGGGGAGCATGGAGACGAACTCGACGAACTGCCACATCGGGAGGAGACGCTTTGGAATGGATATATGGTAGTAGGGGTTGTCGCTGCCAGCAAATGAGGGGAACCTAGCCATCATTCTGGCGAGCAGTGACGCGAATGTATGGGTACCTCTCATCCAAGAGACTTGGGCCCTGAAGCCTCTTCGGGCCAGCTCGCCCTTCAAGGTTCTAGCCAGCGAGGTCTTCCCCGCACCGTCCGGTCCGAACAAGCAGATTAGCGGCATCTCAAGCTAGCCCTCGGAAATTTGCGTCGGGCCGTCAGAGGGCTATTCCCCCACCGAAAATCAAGGAGGTTCTCTATGTCGCGCAGGTGGTAGCAAACCATTGTTCGATCAAGTTGGAAGTCTCCTTAATGCTTCTTGAGGTGGTATCCAAACTGAACAAGAATCTCCCTGCCAGAACCCGTGAGATGGCCGGAAGTAACTCGCGTTGGGCTGAGGGATAGTCTCCTCGCTCTATGAAGCTACCCCTCTGAATCGAACGCGATCTCAGAGTGGCTGGGTCCGCGTCGATGACGACTATGGCCGCTGGCCCCATCGTTGCGTGAAGAGCCGAGAGGAGTTTGATAGCGTTGAAGACCTTCTCGCGGGGTATTTCCAACGCGGCGCACAGATATAAGTAGTCAGCGATCGTCGCCGGAATCCCCTCTTCGACGAGAACCATGAAGCCGCTTTTCGCAGGCAGATAAATGGTAAAGAGGGACTTCATGACCACACTGAATAGGTCCAGTGCCAGCCAAGTCCTGAACAGGCGACGATACAGGTTAGGCCGTTCGTCAATCAACGCTCCAATGGGTGGGACCCCAGGCCTTTCCTGCCCCACCGTGCCCCTCGCTAGTTCTTTGAGAAAGAAGTATGAGAAGAGATGGCCGCTCTTTAGAAAGGTGGATGTCACCCTGTCTCCCTGACCGATCAGCTTCGCTTTTAGTAAGCAGATTTGAGTCGACTTCCCTACGCCCACCGGCCCCAGGAAGTCGACTATCCTTACGCGAGCCAAAAGCTAGCCCTTTCCGACATTCCCAGGAAGGCGCCCACCTGTTCCGGGACCTTATCAGTCCTTAGCGACCAGCCACCGTGTACCCTTCTGTCATTCGGGCTACCAACTGCAAGCCTGCTGGCATCCTCAGGCCATGTCGTCTGAGCCAGCGCTATGTGCCGCGTCTTCCCACAAGCTCACTTAGGAACGGAAGGGGAGAATACCAGAGGACATGGCCCGATACCTCCTGCCCCCCGAAGCTGCGTTTGAAGTAGGTTGGCCCCCTTCCGTTGCCCTCTGGCTCAATCCCCCCCATGTAGTACCTATAGTAGCCATTGCGGATTAGCCACGTGATGACCGCCCACTGTAGGGCCACAGATAAGCCCCTTCTGTTACCTTCCGGTGTAGAACCGCCCTGCCACCACAAGGCCATCGGAGACCTAATGAATTTCCCGGAAACGAGGAGCACAGCCCCCGAACCCGGGTCCCCCCGTTCATCATATGCGATGAAGACCTTGACAAGACCATAATCCCTTAGAGTCGAGAATGACCTTCTCAAGAGCGCGTATTCTCTTTCATATGATTGGATGAAGCCTTCAGATTCCCGCTCATCTCCATGAGAAGAGATCTTCCCGAGGGTACGTCCCAGGAGGTGCCCGAACTTCTCAGCCCCGTCAAAGCTCGTCTCGTCACGAACACAGGAGGGCAAGGATTCGGCGTTTGAGGAAATCACTCCTTCGTCACTGAGGTTCAGCGCCTTACGAAGCCTGTTACGTTGGTCTCTGGTCATTCTTGAGTATATGACCTCAACAGGGTTCGTTAGGTCGATTTGAATGTCGAGTTTGTCGGTCCTGGGCTCTCTAACCCAATTTGCTGACGACTGGAGATATGCGTCGTCGAAGGGGTACTGTCTAAGCTTGACGAGCAGAGCGGGGAATGCTCTTCTGAGAACCTTTATGTTCTCGACGATATCAATCCTGCTCGCGCCTTCACATTGGACGGCGATCTGCGGTGGCGAGTGTTGAGCAAGCACGTAGATGCCGAGGGTTCTCCTGATTACGACGGGGATTATGTTGCCTTTGTAGCCAAGATACGAACAGCTGTCTTTCTTACCGTATGCGCTGAGGTTTAACAGCAAAGGCGGTATCGCATAAAGGCTATCAAGTAGCACATTAGATTTCAGGATTTCACGCATGATTTCATTGGGTGGGATCACCTCGACTTCCGGGTCGGCAGGCTCCTTCCGAATTTCGTCAAATTCGCTAAAGCTATCTGGCATTTGCCCTGCCTGCCCAGGCGCTTCCCCAACGATTTGCTGTCCCAGCCGTGACAAGAGCCAACGAGAACCAGCCAACTGGACGGATGGTCGTCACTACCGGTCGGAGCTGACTAACCCATGTGTCGCATGGGAGAGAGGGAACCCCTCCTTTCAAGCCTTCACTGTCCTGGGCTATGCAAGAGCGCTTCCAAGAATGGCAATTCAGCCGCAGCGACCTTCTCCCAACTGTTGTGCGCTTCAAGGAACTTCCCAACTTTAGCGCTGTCCTGCATCTCGCAGAACTTCTTGTCGTCCAGCCCCAACAGTTCCGCCGCGCGCAAGCCCAGAGTTCGAAAATCGCCTGAAGGCACTAAGGAAACCGGAGGAAGTTCCCTGCACAGGTAGTCGAGCGCAAGCGTGTGATATCCGACGACTGCCAAGCCAAGACCGATTGACTCCAAGACGACCAGCGGGTACGCGTCATGGTAGGACGGGTACAGCAGGATGCGCGCCTTCCCGACTTCTCTGAACAGTCCCGTCCTTGATTGCATGAACCCTAGGAATTCGACGTTCTCCAATCTCAATTCTTGATAGAAAGCGACGAAAGCAGCGCTCTGTTTTTCGCTTTCGAAGGCACCGATGACTTTTAGCTTAGCCTCAGGCAGCACGCTGTTCACGACCTTCCAGGCCCGCAGCAGGTCCATTGCTCCTTTGTCGAAGGTGAGCCTGCCGAAGTAGACTGCTAGAGGCCCCTTTCCAGAGACCTTTCTCATCTGTGTGACCTGTTTGTCTATGCCATTCGCAGGATAGGGGATGCCTAATCCTACGCCGTACTTCTGCGCGACGGCGCCGAGCCCGGACAACTGCAGAGGAGCGGGAGAGACAGAGAGCAGGTATTTCAAATTGCCACTACTCATCATACTCTTGAAGAGAGAGCGGACTTGTGAGTTGATTTGCAGGCTTGAAAGGCCCTTCATGGATGCCCAAGAGCCCACAGACTGGCCCTGGAAAGGTTCGAGCTGAAGCATGACCATGGAAGGGATTCGACGCTTCCTGGAAATCTCGTTAAGCGTGAAGGAAATCTCGAGCGCGCTGTCACAGCCATAGGCGCCGCAGAGATCAAAGGAGCCCTTGTCAAGGCCCTTAGCAAGGGCGTCGACGCAAGGCTTCTCGTATCTCTTCAGTCGCTCGACGTAGATCTCACCGAACCCGAGGACTCGCCTGAGCAATGACCCGTGAGCGTAAAGTCTCTCCTGGTGCTTGACCGATGAGACGGCCCTAGCGACAGATTCCTCGATGAGCTCGGAGTCAACTGCGATACCCGCCTTCCTGATAGAAGCAACCGAACCGTTCACTATTCTGTACGTCCGCTCCCCGGCGGCCACCGGCCCATCTGACACGGCAAGGGTTGCTACGACGTATCTAAGCGAATTGGCAGGAATATGAAGAAACGCTCCGCAGCCATCCCTCCTCCGTACCATATCGGCTAGAGGCGGCAGGATCTCGGCTGTCCTGACGCAGCTCCCGCTTGCGATGTTGAAGGGCGCACCAATGAACAGGATATATCTCAATGGCGTCTGCTCAGGGTCTTTGCATAGATCGTTCGGAGCTTGGATGCGAAGCTGGCCTCGCTGAGCTCGTTTCGAGCGAATTCCTTCCCCTTTATCCCCAATTCTGCGGAGGCTTTCGTGTCCCCAGCGATGGATTCGACCGCGTCCGCAAAGTCTCCAAGACTAAAGGGCTTGACGACACTTCCTCCGCCCGATTGAGAGACGAGCTCACCGATGCCTCCGATGGCGAACCCAACGACGGGCTTGCCTAACGCAAGGGCTTCCGCGGCCGAGTAGCCGAAGGCCTCGAACCATACGCTCGGGACTACTATCGCTCTTGCCCGCCTGAAGATATCTATCTTCTCGTCCTGTGGAACGAACCCATGGAAGATGAGGTTCGGGCGACTCCGCGCGTGCGTCCGGACAAAGCTCTCCAAAGGGCCTTTTCCCATCACGTGAAGTTTCGTCCCTTTCATTAAGTCCGACAACCTCGGAAGCAGATGCGCGCCTTTCTCGTAGGTCAGTCTACCGGCGAAGGCGACTGTCCTCTCCTCGCCGGGAGATAGCTCACCTTTGAGCAGTTCGGCAGGGACTGGATTATACGCGACATTCAGCCCGAGAGGGCCCATGTCAGCCTCGATTCGGGAAGCAAGCGCCTTTGAGGGCACTATGATCGAATCGGATTCCCTAAGGAGGAGACGAAGCGCAAAGTACTGGTTGAACCCGTCCGACAGCCTCCTGATTCGTGGTGCAGGACTCGACTTGGCCTCGTTCCAGAGGCAGACTGGACAGTGAATCTGCATATTCAAGTCGCCGCATGGCTCCAGCTCTGGCAGCTTCGTCGCCCATCCTGTTGGACAAAGACAGTTGTAACTGTGAACGGTCGTGACAAGGGGAACGTTCACGTCTTTGACAGCTTTGACGATGGAACGCGGATATCGCGCGTTTATGACATTCGCGTGGGCGATGTCAGCGTTTGCTTGTCGCATCAGGATGCTCAGTTCCTTTACAGTTCCAGAATCCCTGAAAGCACGTAACAACGGAACACCTCTGCCGCCTCTCGATCCGAGCCCCCGCCGGGAACCGATGTCGCCTAGATTGATTCGCACCGCAACGTTGCCGAGAAGATTTTCATTGATGTCAGCCAAGAGCCCCGAATAGAGCTCCTTCCCGAAGAGACCCGAGTTCCCTGTACCGAAGCCGGCATCATCCATAATGGCGATGTTCAAAGGACCTTCTCTACCCATTTGTGACATCTCCCGGGCATCGAGTCAGTGACCAGTGGCGGAAGCATCGATTCCCACGCACACTAGGTCATAATTCCCAGCCTAGTCAACGAGGTCTTCAATGGAACAATCTTCAAGTTAAAAGCACGCAAGAACTGAACGACGGATAGGATCAGAGGGAGTCGTTCTCGGTGGAACAGCAGGACTATCGGGCACGACGGGTTGGAGGCCGCTTGAAACGGAATCTTCACGAAGTGCCTGCTCGGCCCAACGCTGCCTATGGCATAGAGGTTCGGAATCGTGTTCCATCTGTTGTAGTAGCTCGTTGCCCTCGCGTAGCTGAAAGCCTTGCTAACCTCACGTACTACAGCTTCACTAAAGTGGCCATAGGGGTACGCAAGTCCATAAGTGCGTGAGCGCGAACCAAGAACTCTATTTAACTCGTCTATCGATTCCTGGCACTCGAGCCTGATGTCTAGAGGGCTTAGAAGCGCAAGGTCTCTGTGTGTGTGCGCATGTGAACCTATTTCATGTCCCATGTCAACCATTTCCCCAAGGAGGTCAGGCCTTTCAATCAGTCGGCCCCACTTCTCTGGGTAGAATGGCGTCCTTCCTGTTGGGACGTAGAAGGAAGCCGAGATGCCACATTTGTGAAGCGTCTTTGCGACGGCATAATGATATAGGAAACCGTCGTCAAATGTGAGCGAAACATAGGCCATCTTGAATTCACTCCACGATGGGCAATCTATCTGCTCGGACCGGTGGACCCGCTTCTGAGCAGGTTGATCATGGGATACAATTCCTTAGACTTACGTAGGGGGTCAAAAGGGTGATGTCAAAACAATCGATCGTCATACGATAGGCTCTTTCTGGGATGAATTTGAATACTGCGTGCCTATATGCTGAATTGAACCTAGGAATACCTACTACTAGTGTTCCAATTCTCGTCCATTGCCTATTCAGCCAAGGGGTCTGCAATGCTGCAGATAACCGTACCGGGCCAGTCTCCCCATCCGAACCAAACGCATACATACGGAAGTCAATGACCAAGTCTGAGTCATTCTTCAAAAAATCGGACAAACTTTTCCGTTGTCTCCTCCGCCCTCAAAGTGTTCGAGATATGTAGCTTCAAGTTTTCCCCAATGCTCAGTAGTTCGCCTTCCGACAACGAGAGGACCGCCTTGACATTATCTGTTAACGAGTCTATCCGAAACGGCTCAAAGAGATATCGCTCGGCGGCGCTGCCTTCAATGAGTTCGCTATTCCCTCCGACCCTTGACGCAATAGGTATGGTCCCAGCAAGCATGGATTCTACGATTGCATAACTCAGAGGCTCCTCCCATATCGAAGGGAATATCAGACCCCGCGCAGTGAAATACTTCTCAAGCACTTGGCTGTAAGGCAGTCTTCCCAAGGCCTCAAAAGCGCCATCGAACCTGTAGCGAGCGTAGCTGAACAGGCTGTCAAAACGGTGGTTTGTGTTCCCCAACATCAAGAACTTCACATCGGCGCCTTGGCTCAGCAGCTGATTCGCGACCTTGATGAAAACGTGGAACCCTTTGTGATAGTCATCCCCTCCAAGGTAGAGGAACAGAGGTTCTCCACGGGACCTGTCCTGGCCTTTGGGCATATCAGGCAGAGGGTTGTAGACTCGCGAAAGCAAGCCTCCTAGCTCCGGGGCCAACGCTGATATTATCTGCATCTGTCTATCAGAGACGCAGATCAAGTGGTCCGCGTAGCCTAGCCAGTATCTAGCCAAACGGGTATGAAGGTTCCCAAAGATGGCCAGCGATTGCGCGCTCCGACCCTTTCTCCCTTCGAGCCATAGATTGAACGCCTTGACTCTTCCAAGGTAATCGCTCGTGTGCTCATATGGAGCAGGTACCGCTGCCGTGTAGCTGATCGGCAAGTAGTCGTGTAAGTGGATAAGGACTTTCTTGCCAAGCCTCTTGGCAACCGGCGCTATCGGATAGCAGAACCTCGGTATGTAAACCACTTCATGATCGCGAATGACGTTTTCAAAGGTCGCTTCATGCGAGAGAATCTTGATCCAGAGCTCTGTCTTGGAATTCGCCCTGAGAGCGCGGTTCACCAGAGCTGTAGCACCCTTCTGCGATCGAACTGATTGCTGTCCGGTGACCATCGTTACAGAGAAACCTTGACGGACCAACGAGTTGATATACAAGTGTGTGGCGAGTTCCGCACCACCACCGCTCGGCCATAGCGTTTCAGCGAATACGAGCACCCTTGGCTTGGCCATCTATGGCTCCTCAGATTCATCCAAGATTTGGATAACGCATCTCAGAAAGGCCAGTCAGCGGGAGGACCCCATGTTAGTCGGTCGACCGTCAATCGGTAGAATATCCTTCAAGGGTCCTATCACGGCGATCTCCTTCAAAGATTCCAAGATTTCCTCAAGCTTGGAGTAGGCCGCACATTTCTCAATCCTCCTCGCGTGCATGAGAACAACGAACGCTTTCGCAGCGGGTTCTGTCCCGGCCTCCTCCATTTCTTGCGCGAGGATTCTGATGGTAGCCAGCATCGAATCGTATGCGTCACCGGGATTGCGCTTCCACAGGTCCGGGATAGCACGCACACCAAATCTGCTGAAGGCACTCAAACAGAGAAGAGTGGAATAGAGCCTCGACCTTGGTGTCAGCGGGGTGTCAAGGAATGTGACAGGAACGTTGAAAAGGTTCGAAATTCGTGCGAAAGGAAGCCCAAAGACCGCACTCCTTGCCAAGGAATAGCCCGCTGCAGCAACAAGGCGCTCCAGGCGTTTGTCACCCCGGCCATATGGATAGGCAAAAGAGACTACAGGTTTGTCAAGATACCGCTCGAGTGTCCGCTTTGAAAGCAGAAGCTCCCTTGTCACAGTCGCGTCGTCTAGCGAAAGGAGCCTACTGTGAGTGACGGTGTGGGAGCCGATTTCGTTGAACGATGCCAATTCTACGGCATCGGCTTTCTCCAGCATTCGAGTCTCCAAGAAGAAGGTGCCTTGGACCCCATGGCGTTCCAGGATCCTTGCTACGCGAAGGTTCGCCTTTATAACGTCGTCGAAGGTCAGAGCGACCAAGAATTTCTTCAAGGCTGAATGCCCGCTGAATCAGGTCTCTAGAGAGTCAAGAAGCCCATGCGATCGAATGTACGTAGCTACACAGTAGCAACGCTCTTGCGTCTTCTTTGTGAGCCTTCGGAGGCTGCCAGTGCTGGAAATCAAAGCCAGTCCGGCAAACTGTTCTTGTTACGAATTACCCATTCGAGGGTCTCTTCAAGACCCTCTTGGAAGTTGACTTGCGCTTCAAAACCTAGGAGCCTTCGGGTCTTGCGTGTGTCCGCATATCCCCCTCTTGGGTCACCTTTAGGTCTGGGGCCGATCTCGGTCTTGGCCTCGATTGCCAACCGATCAAGGACAAGCGATTTCACCATCTCGGCTAGCCGGTCCACCCGTGTTGGTACTCCGGTCCCCACGTTGAACGCCTGACCGTCGATACCCGAGGCTTCCGCGGCCCTGACCGTAGCTTCAGCTATGTCGTCGATATACGTGAAGTCCCTCACTTGATCCCCCGCGAAAACTCGCAGTGGCTTGCGCTTTAGAGCCCTCATAAGGAAGATCGCCACAACCCAGCTATGGCTTCCTGTCTTGGGCGTCTGCCTCGGGCCGTAGACGCTAAAATACCTCAAAGACGTCGTCGAAAGCCCGTAGAGGCTATGAAAGAGGGATGCTTCATGCTCTCCCCAAAGCTTGGAGTTACCGTAGGTGGAGAGAGGATTAGGGCGCATACCCTCGCTGAACATGGGCGGAGACGTTCGGTTCCTCCAAGGCTTGTCGCCATAGACAGCCGCAGACGAAGCAAACACATACCTCTCAACTCCCTGCAAACGGGAGTGCCTGAGGAGGGAGTACGTCCCTGCCACATTGCTTCTGAAGTCCTCATCTGGGTTGTTGATTGTGGCCGCGACGTCGGCATATGCAGCAAGATGGAAGACCACATCGACCCCTTTGATCGCACGGGCTACGTCGTCATCTTTGCAAACGTCGCCAGCAAGAAGGGATACCTGATCCTTGTCCTGGAGCTCGTCCAAGAAGAATCCCGCCTGATCGAACGGGTAGGCTGCCATGTTGTCAAGAATCCGGACGTGGGCCACTCCCCTCTTCACAAGTTTCCTTACTACGTTACTCCCAATGTGTCCGGACCCGCCGGTCACAAGAACGTTCTTTCTTGTCCACTTCAAGCCTTCAACTCTCCAGACAAGCCTAGAGCACCTTCATCAAGGCTTTCGCTCCTCTTCTCACGACATATCCGCAGCTTCTCGAGATTCTCCTGCACACAACCAATAAGGAATAGAGGGCATACACCGGTCTGGAAGCTCTGAAATACAGGATCGAGGCCGCAGACACCAAAACCACGTAGAGAACTCCGTAAACCAAGTTATAAAAACTTGTAGCAACGCCGAGGAGGAAGATGGCAACGTAGAACAACGGTTCAACCTTCCAGGCCGCGGGTGCTGGCCTGAGGACGAGGTCGTATGTGTCGGCGCCGACACCAGTGTCATACCGGACGTACTTCGCCAAAGCGCCCGCGATTGACCTCGCCGAACCCCTTGTGCTTTTCGCTGCCGCCTCCTTTTCCTTCAATGAACCGATGTCGGTCATCACCGTTCGTCCATCGATGGTCACTGCGAAACCAGCCTTCGCCACCCTCGCTGAGATCTCGTAGTCGTCGTTTGATGTCAAGGGCGGCCCCATCCTCTCATTTATCAGTCCAGCCCTGGCAAAGACCTCTCTCTTTACCATGGAGCAGCCTAGTGCAAACACCTTGGTTTTTGCAACCCGCCCAAAGAACCTGAAGAACATGGCCTGCTCGTAGATTCTAGGCGGTTCGAACACGTAGGGAAAAGTGACGACACCCACTTTCTCATCCTGGCTGAAGATCGAGATGGCATTGGCCACCGAGTCAGGGGAAACGAGCACGTCGTCGTTCAGCAGGAATAGATAGGCTCCGCGGCTGGCCCTTATGCCCATGTTCCTTGCGACGTTCGCCCGGCGGTCGTCACGCTTTAGCAGCGTCATGCTTTCGAAATCCCTTCTGTGTGCCTCGATTAAGCCCTCGACAATGCCCAGCCCTTCGTCCTGCGTAGGAAAATAGACGAAGATGACCTCTACTTTCCTGGTATCAAACCTGATTTCAGCAATCGACTCCAGCACTCTCCCAATCGTCTTCCCACTGTTGTAGATCGGTATGATGAAGCTGACTAATGGTCTCCCATGCTCGTCCCCTGCGTTTCCCCCTTCTTGGGCGTCGGGGGCTTCCTCGTGCCCTGTGAAATCGGGTGTGCGCTGTGAAACGGTCGTCAAGATTTCCTTTCCGCTCTTCAGCCTGAGAACAGACCGATATGGCCCTGAGAGTTGTACACGACGTCCATCCCTTGCGATTGCGCGTCCACTGCTGAATCAGCCAGCCTGTCAGACCTCAGGACGAACAGAGAGTTGCTGTAGTCGCCAAAGGTGAAGTTGCCCGCAAGGATGGAGGTCAGGACGGCCCTGACGTCTTTGTAATTCGGGACAGCTGCAGCCGCAGCCAAATCATAGTCAAGATAGATGGTCGGGGACCCCTGCCCCACCAGAGCGCCGATGTCATTCGCCTGCACGCAGGTATTCCTAGTAGGGATGGTCGATTCGGATCCGAAATCCTGATGCTCAATGGGAGCCCAGTCAGGAGAGAAGGTTCCCACGCATATTACGGAGGACAGAATCAGGGCAGTGATGATTATGACCCCTACCTTTCTGCTGTCCAGCAAGTGATGCAGGACGAAAGCCGAAGGCAACAGCAGAAGGAAGTATGCGCACGGAATCGCGTACTGGCCTGACTCGCTGCCCAGCGCGTAGGAGGCGAACGAGCTACCCAGAAGCACGAAGGCGGCGACACAGGAAGACAGCGCTATGAGGCCGAAGGTCGAAGAGAAGATCGAGGCGCCGCTCTTCGGGCCTTCTCTGTTCCTAGTGACGACCGTCTGAACTCCCAACCACACGACCAGCAAAGCTAGCCCGATGGCTATCGGAGCGGCCCAGGCGTAGGCGAACTCCCAGAATTCGGGCGAGGAGTACCCGGGGGCAGTAGCTATGGGGATGGTGCTGCCTGAAATCAACTTTACGTTGCCGCCCAGCAGTACGACGAAGAAGCTTCTGGTGGACTCGTAGATATTAGTGGCCTTGGTG
>Ga0187889_10001642_pt1 | contig 23532 bp, 21 predicted proteins | sample June2016WEW_7_10_2_FD_132992 | JGI IMG/M metagenome (GOLD analysis project Ga0187889, IMG submission 132992) | Peatland microbial communities from SPRUCE experiment site at the Marcell Experimental Forest, Minnesota, USA - June2016WEW_7_100 | ecosystem: Environmental > Terrestrial > Soil >... | reverse complement strand
TCGCCGGAATTCGCCTGGCGCTCGGACGACCGCGAGCTCTGGGTATTCCTGCGCTTCTCGACCCTCACGGCCCAGGTGCCCCGCCGCCCGCGGCCGGCCGCGCCCACGGCGCAAAACCCCGGTGCCACGCCCAGCCCAGAGCCACCGCCTTTGCCCCCTCCTGTCCTCTCGCCATTGTGATCGTGGCCTCGCCGCGCTGACCGCGGCACTCCTTCGCCCGCAGCCCCGCAGCCCCGCAGCCTGAAGCCCACCCAGCCCGCAGCTCACACAACCCACCCAGCCCGCAGCCTTGGCCGGTGGCCTCCCCTACCCCGGCGGCTCATCGCCGAGGTGAGCAGCGGGCGGGCGAATGTGCGACGAGCGAAATACCAGGTATCGGCTGGCGACGAAGTTGAAGGCGGTGGCGGCGGCAATGCCCAAGAGAGCAGCCAACTGCGGACGTAGCGCCAGGGCCCGTCCCATGAGCAGCAAGGTCACAGCATAGTTTATGAGCGCCCCCACCGAGCAAGCGGCCATGAACCCCGCGAATTGCCTGAGCCAGCCCTCCCGGCGGCTTTCCCCGAAGCTAAAGCGCCGGTTGAGGACGAAATTGAACACCATCGACAAGGCGATGGCCACCGCCACCGCTGATCGCGCCGCCAGCCCGAGGCGAAGGAACAAGGTGAGCAGGAGCAGGTTGACCAGCGTGCCCAGCCCGCCCACGGTGAGGAATTGCACCAGCTGCGACCAGGCGCCGAACTTGAAAGTATAGAGTCGGCGCAGGTGCCTGAGGTAGAGCAGCTGCTGCCGCATGGTCAGCTTGCTCTCGCCCAGCTGGCGGTCCTCGAAATGGATGGGGACCTCGACCACGCGCTCGCAGCCGCACTTCACGATCAGCTCGAGGCCGATCTTGTAGCCCACCGGATTGAAATCTCGGCCGCCGGCAAAAGTAGCACGCCGCAGCGCGAAGAACCCGGCCATGGGATCGCGCGCGGAGGTCAAGGGTCGCGCCAGCAGAGTCGCAACACGGCTGTTGAGCCAGCGCAAGAACCCCCAATCGTCGGAAGTAGAACCGCCCGTCACGTAGCGCGACCCGATGACGAAGTCAGCCCCCTCCTCCAGCTTGCGCAGCATCTGCGGAATCGCCTCGGGCGGATGGCTGAGATCGGCATCCATGCACAGCACGATGTCACCACTTGCCTGCTTCATGCCGTCGAGCACAGACGGGCTGAGCCCGCGGTCGCGCGTGCGCACCACCATCTTCACCCAAGCTTCGTCGCGGCCGGCGATAAGCTCCGCCGATCCATCCTGACTACTGTCGTCCATGATCAGGACGTCCAGCTCGAGGCCGTGCTGCTCCCGGACTCTGGCCAGACGCTGGATCAGGTGAGGCAGGTTGGCTGCCTCGTTATAGGTGGGCACCACGACGGTGACACGCGAGTAGCAGGTGGCTTGGTTACCGGTGAGAGAAGGGGCCAATGATGGTTCCTCGGGGTGGGGGTGCGGATAGGGCCGTCCGCGTCCCCCAACCTACCAGAGTTTGCGCAGAGTCGTTCCGGGATAGTAATGGCGCAGGATCTCGCGATAGCTCTGTCCGGCCTCGGCCATTCCCACCGCGCCGGTCTGGCACATCCCTACCCCGTGGCCGAAACCCGCTCCCCGAAAAACCGCGGAAGTGCCGCGCATATCCACCACGAAAAGCGAGCTCCGCAAATTGCCGAAGGTCTGGCGAATGCGCAGCTCGCCGCGAATGATCTCCGCGCCCGCGCTCCCGCTGACCCGCACCGCGCGCGCTCGGCCGGAGACCCCACGCTCCAGGATATCGATCGACTGGATGACTCCCAAGCGATACTTGGCCAAGAGCCGGTCGAGCTCGGCGGCGCTCCGGGTAACCGTCCAGCGAAAACGCTCCCCGGCGCCCAGGTGGGCCGTGCCACAGTATGCGGGAGGAGGGTCGTCGATGAAAGCGGCCACGTTGCCCGCATTGACGCCGCCAGCGTATGCATCGTGTGCCTTGACGGCTGCGTCACGATGGCCGCGCAGCGAGGCTAGCGGCGCCATTTCCGGCCATACATTTTCATTGTTCTCACCGTAGCCGCCACAGTTGGCCGAATATACCGGGTCGGCCAGGTCGCTGCCCTCGAAGAGCACCTCGCCCCGGGTCGCCTCGACCGCGGCGGTGGTACGCGGCGTTTCGTGCCCGACGCCGGTGTAAACCTGACAGTGAGTCTGCGCACAGAGACGATAGGGGTCGCCGATATGGCGGGTTCCTATCTTCGCGAGCAGCTCACCTCGCGCCGCAACTGCCTGCGCCTTGAGGGCTTCGGGTGGCGCGCTCGGGAATATCTCAGCCGGGAGCAGGCCAGCCAACAGCTTGTTCTCGGGCAGCGCATTAACCACAGCCATGGTCCCGCGGCGATCGAGAGTGACGTACACACGACCGGCATAGGTACCCAACAGCCCGCCCGGCGCCCCGGCCCCTCCACCCACGGCCTGGACCCGCACCGCGCTTTCGTCGGTGGCGAGAAACCAAAGCACGCCCTCGTTCTTCACCTTGATGCCCGACTTTGCCCCCGTGGCTTCGAGCCAGCCGTGCGGACGATCGACCAGCTCGGTGTACACTCCCGGATGCACCAAGGTCGCCTTCCGTCCGAGGCGATCGAGGGCCTGCTCGGCCACCTCGGTCGCCGGGAACGGGCCCACCCCGACCAGGCACTCCCGCCGATCGATCACCTCGCCACCTATACCGAAGAGCGTCCCTTGCTCAAAGCGACGTGCAGTTTCCCCAAGACCCTTCCAGCGGTCGAGCTCGACCTCGGCCTGCTCTGCTCGGGCTACCGGTCCACGCCAGACCACCGCCCAGTAGCGCAGCTTGGCGGCCGAGGTGCCCGAGGCCTGGATCTGCCAGCTATCGTCGGCGCGCACCTCGGGTCCGCCGTCGCCTTCGGGCAAGAGGCGCAGCTTCCCCGGCGCGGCACTAATGGTCACGCTGGACAGCCCCTCGGCGATGGCGATGGGCACTACCGGCATGCCTTCCTTGGTGAAACGAAACTCGGCCGAGTAGATGGAACGCAACTTGTCGGCGCCCGACAGCTCATCCGCGCCCTCGGCGCGGGCCACCAGCCCGAGCACGAGGGCGAGCAGGACGGGGAGAGCGAGACCGCGGCTCATTTCAAGTCCGTGGTAGCAAGGTAGCGCAGGTTGAGGGCGTTGACGGTAAAGTGGGCCACCACCGGACCACTCAAATCCCCTGACCACAAGAAGAGCTGCCCGAAAACCAACCCAGCCACGAACGACGAGAGGGTCCAGGGCAGAAATCTCAATTTGGGACCTACGTGGAGGAGGGCGAAGATAGCGCTCGACGCCCACAGACCGACAGCCGGCAACAACGCTCCGCGAAAGAAGATCTCCTCGCCCAAGGCGGACGCGACAGCCAAAACGACGATTTCCGCGGGGGGCAAAGGACCGAGCAGCGCGCGCATGTCCTGATGCAGTGCTCTCCCCCACTCGAAGCGATGGGTGGCAAGGCGTGACGCGAACACAAAGCCAAGGCCGATGAGAACGCCAGCCACTATGCCCAGAAATACCTGGGCATTTTCGCCTCCGGCCGGACGCCAGACCGTGCCATCGCCGCGCAATGTCGACCAGGCAATGCCTGCCGAAGCCAGGCCCAAGTAGAGAACCAGCACCAGGATGGGGCGCGGCCAGCTTCTGCTGCCATCTAGCATAGGGCTACACCATAGCAGCAATAGGCTTGTATCGGTCCGCGCCATCCGCCGGCCGATACCCGGGTCATATGCCGCTCCGCACTATCTGCCGGCCCAGCCTCATGCCCAGCACCCCCCAGCCAATCAGCCCGACCTCATGCCTAGCTGCACAATAACAATCCGCCCCTTGGCAACTCTGCCTGCCCGACCGAACGACCCTACGCCGCATAAAGACAACCAGAGCTTTTCCGATCACGGCCTGGGCTTTGTCGCCAATGTCGCAACGCGAACATGATAAATGTGGTGCTCATGCCGCTCCTGGCGGTCAGATCCAAACGCAATGGCGGGAGGCCAGCCCTCGACGGGCCCGACGATCGAGTGGTGCGCGAGGTCGGTTTGCAGAAGCTACTGCAGACCCGCATCTGCGACCTGACCCTCAAGATCGAGGACGTCTTGTTCGATTGCCTGGCCCAGGTCACGAGCGAGCTGCGCAGCAGAGGCATCTCCTTTATCCCCGCTTATTACCTGGGTGACGACGACTTCTGGACCGCCGACCGTGCCACGAGCGTAAACGTCCCTTGGTACCTGGCCAACGCCCTGCTTTGGCAGCTGGTCAACGATCACCTGTTCGAGTACTCGCGCGAAGAGGTGATGATGTATCTGCGCCACGAGACCGGACACGCCATCAACTACGCCTTCGAGCTCTGGAAGCGCAAAGACTGGGCGCAGACCTATGGCGATTTTCGCCGGCCCTACCGTGACGTCTTCACCGCCAACTCGTGGAGCCGCGATTACGTGCGCTATCTGCATCGCGCCGGCATGTATCACTACGCCCAGAAGCATCCCGACGAGGATTTCGCGGAGACCTTCGCGGTGTGGCTAGACCCGTCCTCGCGCTGGCGACGGCGCTACCAGGACTGGCAGGTAGCGCTGGTCAAGCTCGAATACATCGACCGCATCATCGACGTCGAAGGCATCTGCAAAGGCCCCCCCAAAAACCAGCGCTTGGGCACTCGCATCGGCTACGAGACCATCAAGGAAACCGTCGCCGACTACTTCGATCTCGCCCATGCGGTCGACCCCGACCTGGCCGAGTATCGTGACGACCTGCTCGAAATCTTTCCCCGGCGGCCACCCCGAGCCCGCCATAGCCAAAGCTCCGTCTCGGCGGCCCGCTTCATCCAGCTCCACCAGCGCATGCTGGTCGACAAGATCAGCCTCTGGATCGGGCGATCCGACCGACGGATCGTCGGGCGATTTCTGCGTCAGCTACAGGCTCTCTGCACCTACGAGCACCTGGTCGTGCCGGAAGCTCAGCGCAATGAAAAGCTCGTCGACCTCACCATCGTCGCCACCTGGCACGTCCTCGACGGCATTCACCGTCTCAGCGAGAAATAGCCAGCCAGCGGCAGGTCCCTAGCACTCGGTCCGAATTTCAATCAGCGAGTGCCAGGCCCCAGTTTGGGTCGCCGGTTAGTCCGCTGCGGGTAGCCCGACCTGGATGATCTTGCGCAGGACATCCGCACCGATACGTGGCGCCTTCTTCTCTTCCTCGAAGATGATCTGGGCCAAGGTCTGAGCGGTGAGATCGGCGCTGGTCACGTAGTCGGTCACCTGCACGTCGTCGCCCTTGCGTACGAAGCCGGCGACGTCGGCCAGCGTGACGTAGTGGCGCTCGGTGGTGTCGTAGAGTTTTCGGTTCGAGTAGCGCTTGATTATACGCATGAGTTCCCCAGAAGGATGACACATCTTGGCGGGTTGACAAGCCCGCCGGATTTCAAATTTGCTCCAAAGCTCTTGCAATATTCTTGGATGTCGGAGATGGGCTCAAAGGTGAAACCCGATCCCCACCGTCCATCATCTTATGGCTAGTCAAAGCTGCCACGCTCAAGCAAAGCAACAACCTCTTTTTTGCAAGACCACGCGGAAACCCTGGCTCTCATGTCCCAAAACTCAGTCGACCTCGATCAGCTCACCCAGCGCGAGTATCCCTATGGCTTCGCCACCGAGCTCGCCGCCGATAGCGCCCCGCGCGGACTCGGCGAGGACGTGATCCGTCTCATCTCGAGCAAAAAGCGCGAGCCTGCCTTCCTGCTCGAGTGGCGACTGCGGGCTTATCAGCACTGGCTGACCCTGCGCGAGCCGCGCTGGTCGAGCGTGAGATACCCGCCGATCGATTACCAGGACATAATCTACTACTCGGCGCCCAAGCCCAAAGCGGCTGCCCCGCAAAGCCTGGACGAAGTCGATCCCGCGTTGCGGGCCATGTTCGACAAGCTCGGCATCTCGCTGGCAGAGCAGGAGCGTCTGGGGGGAGTGGCCCTGGACGCCGTGGTGGACAGCGTGTCGGTGGCCACCAGCTTCAAGAGCAAGCTGGCCGAGCTAGGCATCATTTTCTGTTCCTTCTCGGAAGCTGCTCACGACCATCCCGATCTCGTGCGCAAGTATCTGGGCAAGGTGGTCCCCCCCACCGACAACTACTTTGCTGCCCTCAACTCGGCGGTCTTCAGCGACGGTAGCTTTTGCTACATCCCGCCTGGCGTGCGCTGCCCCATGGAGCTGTCGACTTACTTCCGCATCAACGCCGCCGACACCGGCCAGTTCGAGCGTACTCTCATAATCGCCGAGGCCGGCAGTTACGTGAGCTACCTCGAAGGCTGCACTGCCCCTCGGCGTGACAACAACCAGCTCCACGCGGCGGTGGTGGAGATTTTCGCCCACGAGCTGGCCGAGGTCAGGTACTCGACCGTGCAGAACTGGTACCCGGGCGACAAGGAAGGCCGCGGCGGCATCTACAATTTCGTGACCAAGCGCGGTCGCTGCGCGGGCAGGAGCTCGAAGATTTCGTGGACTCAGGTGGAGACCGGCTCGGCCATCACCTGGAAGTACCCGAGCGTGATACTGCTCGGCGACGATTCGGTGGGCGAGTTCTACTCGGTTGCCGTTACCAACCATCATCAGCAGGCCGACACCGGTACCAAGATGATCCACATCGGCAAGAATACCAAGAGCACCATCGTGTCGAAGGGCATCTCGGCCGGCCACGGGCAGAACACGTATCGCGGTCTGGTCAACGTCGCACCCGGCGCCGAGAACGCACGCAACTACTCGCAATGTGATTCCCTCCTCATCGGCGACACCTGCGGCGCCCACACCGTGCCCTACCTGGACGTGCGCAACAGCTCTGCTCAGGTCGAGCACGAAGCGTCCACTTCGCGCATCAGCGAGGACCAGCTATTCTATTGTCGCCAGCGCGGCCTCGACCGGGAAGACGCCGTCAATCTCATCGTGAACGGCTATTGCAAAGACGTGTTCAGACACCTCCCCATGGAGTTCGCCGTCGAAGCGCAGAAGCTGCTCGGGGTCAGCCTGGAAGGAAGCGTGGGCTAGCCGTGCTCTCGATTCGCAATTTGCACGCCGAGGCCGCCGGAAAGCCCATTTTGCATGGGGTCAACCTCGAGGTGGCCGCGGGTGAGGTGCACGCCATCATGGGCCCGAACGGCTCGGGCAAGAGCACCTTGGCCGGCATTCTGGCGGGTCGCGAGGGCTATACCGTGACCCTGGGCGCAGTGCTCTACCAAGAGCGGGATCTGCTCGCCCTTTCACCCGAGCTGCGCGCGCGCGAGGGCCTCTTTCTGGGTTTTCAATACCCGGTCGAGATCCCCGGCGTCGGCAACACCTACTTCCTGCGCTCTGCGCTGAATGCCCTGCGCAAGCATCGCGGCGAAGACGAGCTCGACGCCATGGATTTCTTGGCTATGGTCAAGGGCAAGGCCAGAGCCTTGGGCCTGAGCCCCGATCTGCTGTCCCGTGCGGTCAACCAAGGCTTTTCCGGAGGCGAGAAGAAACGCAACGAAATCCTGCAGATGTCGGTGCTCGAGCCACGGCTGGCCATTCTCGACGAGACCGATTCCGGGCTCGACATCGATGCGTTGCGCGAGGTGGCCAGCGCGGTGCAGGCCTTGCGTGCTCCTACCCGTGCCATCGTGGTCATCACCCACCACCAGCGCTTGCTCGACTACCTGGTACCGGATCGCGTGCATGTCCTCTCGAGCGGCAGCATCGTCGCCTCGGGCGACAAGAGCCTGGCCATCGAGCTCGAGAGCAAGGGCTACGGCTGGGCGCAGGCGCAAGGGGAGGCATGAGCACGGGACTTTCGTCAGGAGCTCGCGCGCCCTACCTGCAGAGGTTCTCCGAGATCGCTCCTGGTCCGACATGGCTCTCGCCGGCCCGCCAGGGGGCACTGGCGGCTTTCCTGGAGCGAGGCTGGCCGGACAAGAAGGAAGAGGACTGGCGCTTCACCGACTTGGCTCCCATCACCACGCAAGCCGTGTTGCCCGGCATCGCCGCCCGGTCTCCCGACGCCGCCATTGGGCTCGACCCCTCGCTATTCGACGACCAGCTCGTCCAGCTCTTGCGCGCGGCCGGGCCACGTTTGCTGTTCGCGGACGGTCGTGGGGCTGGTCCCGATCCGTTTCGAGACGATCGCCCCGCACCGCCACCGGGTTTGCGCCTGGAGCAGCTGTCGGCTCCCCACGCTGGCGAGGTGCCGGGATTGCGGGCCCACCTGGGCCACTATCTGGGCCATGGCAATGCCTTCGTCGCCCTCAACACCGCGTTCATGAGCGACGGCGCGATCATACATATCCCACCGGGGCTCGCGTGCGACTCGCCCATCACCGTGGTTTACCTGGCCTCGGCCGAGGAGGCCGCCAGCTTCCCCCGCACCGTGGTGCTGGCGGGTGCGGGCAGCGAGGCCACCGTGGTCGAGGTTTATCTGGGTGCGCGCGGGCGCGCGACCCTGTCGGTTTCGGCCACCGAGATCGTGCTCGAGCCCGAGGCCCGGCTGGTCTATCACGCCATCCAGCAGAGCTCGCCTCAGGGATGTCACGTCGGACACGTCGCGGTCACCCAGGCCTCCGGCAGCCGATTTTCAGCCCACAGCCTGGCGCTCGACGGCCGCATCGTGCGCCACGACATCCACGCCCTGCTAGCCGGCGAGGGCTGTGCCTGCAATCTCGACGGCATCTACCTGGTGTCGGGTCAGAGCCACGTCGACAACCAGACCACCATTGACCACAGCATGCCCAGATCGACCAGCCGCGAGAGCTATCGCGGCGCCGTGGCGGGCAATGGCCACGCCGTATTCAGCGGTCGCATCGTGGTGCGACCAGGAGCCGCCAAGACCGACGCCGAGCAGACCAACCGCAACCTTCTGCTCTCGAGCCAGGCCAGGATCAACAGCAAACCTCAGCTCGAGATTCTGACCAGCGACGTGAAGTGCTCACACGGAGCCACTACCGGTCGATTGGATCCGGAAGCCCTCTTCTATCTGCGCTCGCGCGGCATCTCCGCCCGAGATGCAAGCCACATACTCATCCGCGCCTTCCTACAGCAAGGGCTGGAAAGGGTCAGCTCCAACGCCGTCCGCGCCGAGTTGGAAAGCGTGCTCGACCGCCGTATAGACAGTCTCATGGCGGAAAGCGCAAGCCCGTGACGGCGAGAGCTGCCCAGCGCAACCCAGTGACCGCGGAGCCACGCGCCGCAAACGGCGCCGGCCGCGACGAAGAGCTGGCCGACCGGTCGAGCGATTGGGATATCGCCCGTGTGCGGCGCGATTTTCCCGCGTTGGCGCAAACGGTGCACGGCCATCCCCTGATCTACCTCGACAGTGCCGCCACCGCGCAAAAGCCCATGTGTGTCCTCGAACGCATCCGGCGCAGCTACCTCGAGGAATGCGCCAACATCCACCGCGGCGTCTACCAGCTGAGCGAGCGCGCGACCGCGGCGTATGACCAGGCACGCGAGACCGTTCGAGCCTTCATCGGGGCCGAGCACACCAGCGAGATTATCTTCGTACGCGGCACCACCGAGGCGGTAAATTTGGTGGCGCAGAGCTACGGCCGCAGTCATCTCGGCGCCGGCGACGAGGTCCTCATCACCGCGCTGGAGCACCACTCGAACCTGGTGCCGTGGCAGATGCTGTGTCAGGAGAGCGGTGCGACGCTGCGGGTGGCCCCCATCGACGAACGCGGCAACCTGATCTGGACTGAGTTCGAAAGGCAGCTAGGACCGCGCACCAAATTGGCCGCGTTCACCTGGGTGTCGAATGCTCTGGGCACCGTAAACCCGGTCAAGGCCATGACCGAGGCCGCCCACCGCCAGGGCGCCGTGGTGTTGATCGACGCCGCCCAGGCCGCGCCGCATCGCCTCGTCGACGTGAGCGATCTCGACTGCGACTTCCTAGCCTTCTCAGGCCACAAGCTCTACGGCCCTACCGGTATCGGCGTCCTCTATGGCAAGCGCCATCTCCTCGAAGAGATGCCACCCTGGCAGGGTGGCGGCGACATGATCGCCCAGGTTAGCTTCGAACGGACGACCTACGCCGCCCCCCCGGCCAAGTTCGAAGCCGGCACTCCCGACATAAGCGGCGCCATCGCCCTGGGCACCGCCATCACCTACCTCGAGTCCCTCGGCCTTGCCGCCGTCGCCCGCCATGAAGACGAGCTCCTCGCCTACGCCCTCGCGGCGCTCGAGTCTGTCCCGGGCGTGCGCATCGTCGGCCAGCCCGACCACCGGGCCGCGGTAGTGTCGTTCTTGCTCGACGATATCCACCCTCACGACCTCGGCACCGTCCTCGACCGCTACGGCATAGCCATCCGCGCCGGCCACCACTGCGCCCAACCGACCATGCGGCATTTCCAGGTGTCGGGCACGGCCCGCATTTCGCTCGCGCTATACAACCAGCGCGAAGAGATTGACATGCTAGTATTGCGTCTCGCGGAAGCGCAGAAGATGTTCAAGCGATGAGCGACCTTGACGATCTCTACCAGGAGGTAATCCTCGATCACCAGCGCAACCCGCGCAATTACGCCCGCTTGCCCAATGCCAACCGCCAGGCCGAAGGCAACAATCCCCTGTGCGGTGACCACGTTACCGTGTACCTGGAGCTCGACGCCGGCGTAATTCGCAACATCAGCTTCCAAGGTGACGGTTGCGCCATTGCAAAGGCCTCGGCTTCGATGATGACCTCGACGGTGAAGGGCAAGACGGTCAGCGAGGCTGCCCAGATCTTCAAATCGTTCCACCAGATGGTCACGGGAGGCGCGGATCCATGCTTCGACATCGAATCGCTGGGCAAGCTGGCCGCCTTTTCCGGGGTCAGCGCCTTCCCGGTGCGCGTCAAGTGCGCCAGCCTGGCCTGGCACACTCTCAACGCGGCCATACATGAGCAAGGTCCCGCAGGCGAGGGCAAAGAGAGGCCGCGCTGATGCCGGGCGCCCACAAGCCGGCTGTTGCCGCACCAAGCGAAGCCACGCCAGCAGCAGCAGCGCGGGCAGGAGCCGAGCCAGCTGGAGACACGCCAGCGGGAGCCCCGCTGGCAACTGGCGCTAGCCAGGAATACCCATCGCCCGCTGCGCCGCCACCGCCCCGATCGACCAGCTGCGGAGTCGAGCGACCGCCCGTCGGCCTCGAAGAGCAGGTTTGGCAAGAGCTGCGCCAGCTCTACGATCCCGAGATCCCCGTCAACATCGTGGAGCTCGGCCTAATTTATGCGATGCGCACTGCGCCCCTCCCCGACGGTGGTAACCGGGTCGAGGTGTTGATGACCGTCACCTCACCCGCATGCGGCATGTCAGAGATGTTGCGGACCGAAGCCGACGCGCGCCTCCGCGGGCTGGCCGGGGTGCGCGAAGTCGAAGTCGCCATCACCTTCGAGCCGCCCTGGACTCCTGAGCTGATGAGCGAGGAAGCGCGCCTGCTGCTCAACTTTTAGTCCCCCGAGAGCTGTCAGGGCCAGATCGACGAAGAGGAACCCGGGCTCCGCATGGTGGTTGGCGGCCCATTCCCGCCTGGGCTTCCCGTTATTATCCCTGCCCCGGCCACGTTATTATCCCTGCCCTGCCCGAACCAGCGCCAGGCCCTTGCCCGCCGGTACAAATTTTTTTTGACGACAGCCCCCGCCTCCTCTCACTCACTAGCCAAAAAGGTGGGCTCCCCTGGTCCAAGGTGGATCAGAGGTTGCCGACAAATCGAGAGTTTCGATAAACCTTTGACCAAGCGGGGACCCAAATGAAGACGAGAAATCTGTTATCGCTCTGCGCTACAGGCGCGCTGTTCGCATCCCTGGGGGGGATAGGCTGCTCATCCAGCGGTGGCGGTCTCCCCGCCGGGTCAGGCGGTACCACGGGCGGATCGAGCACTAGCCAGATCAAGGGAACCGGCGGCGCCACCGTCCAAGGCAATGGCGGGACCAAGACCTCCTCGCCCGGTGCCGCGGGGCAGACCGGTCCTGGCACTACCGAGTATGGCGCCGGGGGAACGACCGGCCAGAGCACGACCAGCAATCCCGGATTCCCGGGTCTAGGCGGCAACGCTGACGCCGGCTACACCGGACCCGGGACAGGGCGCGGCGGCAACGGCGATGGCGGATTCCCAGGTTTCGGCGGCAACGGTGACGGCGGATTCCCAGGGGCTGGAAACTTCAACGGCGACGCGTTGGCGGGGATCTTGAACGGCCTCGAGGACGCTGGATTACGAGGTTTCGGCGGCAACGGTGATGGTGGATTCCCAGGTTTAGGCGGCTTCGGTGACGGCGGATTCCCAGGTTTAGGCGGCTTCAACGGTGACGGCGGATTCCCAGGTTTCGGCGGCAACGGTGACGCCGCCTTCGGTCGTGGCAATCGTGAAGCGGGGGCCTTTGGCAATCGTGAGGCAGGGGCCGGCTTCGGCGGCTTCGGCGGCTTCGAAGCAGGCGCCTTCCCCGGTGGCGGGGGCGGCGGACCGTAGTCAGTCCGCACCACGGGGAAGACCCGGGTAACACCGCGGTAGCTTCCCCGCCCCAACCCCAAAAGGGCCGGCAATCCAAGGTTGTCGGCCCTTTTGCTATGCTCGCTCACCAGCTGGCGATGAGCCCGGCGTTGGCGGCGGTCGAGTAGCCACGCTTGGCCAAGGCGAAGGGTGGCTCGACGGCAACCACCCCGAATTCGCCCCCGCGCAAGAGCCTGGTCACGGTAGCCCGCTCATCGACGATGAAGTCGCTGGCCTCGCTGGGAAAGAAGATGTAATCGGCATCGAATATACCCAGGGTCATGTTGTAGGCATCCGGACGATGGGCAAAGTAGGGCGTGGTGAACCCCGAGCCGGACACCTTGGCCCGCCCAGGCAACAGCTGGAGCAGGCGCTCGGCCGAGCGGTGGCGTCGCCGGCCCTCGGCATCGATGCCGAAGGTATACTTGATGGGGCCGCCCCAAGCGTTCGTCCGCTGCAGGAGCGCCCCGTACTGGTAGCTCAGCGGCAGCGCCATGGCCACCATCGCCGCCAAGGCCACCCTCCTGTGGCGGGTGGCCAGCCCGGGCGCGGCCAAGTCGGGCTTGCCCAGCCACTCCAAGCCCAGCGCCACGCCGGGAAACAAGAACGCGATCCAGTGGGCGCTATATTGGAAGCTTATGCTGGTGAGCGGGCTGTAGCGGGTGGACAGGATGGTGAAAAAGAAGCCGGGTATGCACAGGACCAGCCAGATCGGCCGTCTGAGCGGGAGGAAGGCGAGCGGAGCCAGAATTTGCAGCAGGTAGACGAGCTTGGCCGTCTCGGCCATGGTCGACATGGTGAACCCGGGATTGCCCAGTACCGTCATGATCACGCCGCCGAAGCTCTTGGCCCCGGGCGGGAGCAAATCTTTGTAGATATCGGTGAAGCTCTCGCCCCCACCCACGTGGGGCATGGCGACGAACTTCAGGCCGAAGCACCACAACGCCCCGCCAACCGCCAGCAGGAGACCAGCCCGGGGCCGTCTCCCCGTCACCAGCAGGTACAGCCCCAGTACCGCCACCCATGAAGAAACGTCCTCGCGACAGCTCAAGGTCAAGAGCACGAAGATGACCGCCCAACGGTCGCGCCTGATCTCGAGGAAGTACCAGGCCCACCAGAGCAAGAAAGGCCCGAAGGGCAGGAAGTGGAACTCGAAGAGGTTCTCGCCATGCAGCGCGGGATAGAGCAAGTAGGTCAAGGCGAGGATACATGCCGGCCAGGGATCGACGTGGCGCCGCGCCACCAGGTAGAGCGGGATGGCAGCCGCCCCCAGGCAGGCGGACTGCATGAGCAGCAGAGTGCCGCCGTTTTGCCTGAGCGCATAAATCGGCAGCAACACGTAGGCCAAGAACTCGGCGTGATTGCCGAAATGCGAGCGACCGGGACCGGCCCAAGGCGGAGTCTTGAAGAAGGATCCGCCGTGCAACATGTTCCAGAGCAAGCTGTCGTAGATGCCGAGGTCGTAGCCGGAACGGAGCGAGTAATAGAAGCAGTAGGTGTAGTAGCCGAAGTAGCAGGCGTACGCGACGGCCGCAGCCACCACGAGGGCAAGCGGCAGGGACCGCCCCAGGCCGGGCCACGCCAGCTTGGCGCTGGCATGCCAGCCGAGGAAGGGTCGCCACAGGCGGTGCTCGCAGGCCAGGGGCCGTGTGCGCGCGGCGAGGGCAAAAGCCATCCAGGCGCACCATCCGTAGAGCAGGACCATGACCAAGAACGCCAAGTCGTGTCCGCGCCAGACTTCGACCCGAAAGAGCAAGGGCAAAAACCCCAGCAGCGCGAGAGGGCTCGACCGCCGCGCCAGACCGAGTAGCCCGGCCGTCACACCCCGCCGATGCAGGTGGGTGAGCAAGTAGAGCGCACCGCCGATCCCCGCGCCGACCCCAGCGATGACCATGACGGCCAGGAGGCGATGGCGCACGCTGATGGGAACGCGATTCTCGCCAAAGTAGCTCGTCGACCCCAGCGGGGTCACGGCCACCCCCAAAGCGAACCCGGCCGAGAGCCCGCTGGCGGTCAAGAGGAGAAGCGCCTGTAGCGCCGTGCTCAAGCGCACCCGCGCCTCAGGTCCAGGTCCAGGTCCGCCCCCTTCTCCGCCGGCACCTCCGCCCGCGCCAACCTGCGCGCCCACACCCGCGCTTGCAGCCCCACCGCCACCCGCGCTTGCACCCACGCCAGCACCCGCGCCTCCGCCCGCACCAACAGCCCCGCCCACCTCCCCGCCCATAGCCAGGCTAATCCCCTGCTCCTGCATGCCTAGTTCCCCAACCGTTTGAGCACGCCGGCATTGAGATCGGTCGGGTACCCACGCCGGGCCAGCACGTATTGCCCGCGCTCGGCCACCACCCCGAAGCGTCCGGGCGGCAGGACCTCGATGACCTTGGCCCGCTCATCGCCACCGGGCGGGACACTGAAGAGCAGGTAATCGGCGTCGGCCACCCCCATGCGCAAGGTGTAAGCGAAAGCGCGATTCGCAACCTGTGGCACCACATTTTCCGATGAGACGATCTTGGCATTACGCGGCACCATGGCCAGCAGCTCGTACAGCGTGCGACGACGCTCGCGATCCTCGGACGTGGTGCCGAAGTGGTAGACCCCGAATCCGCCCCGGGTGGCATTGTGCTGAATGAGACCGCCGAGCTGGTAGGAAGTCACTAGGGTGCCGATGACGATGGCCGCTAGCCATCCTCCCTGCCACGCCCGGCCCGCGAGGCCACGTCGCCGGGCGCGGTGACCGAGCCACGCCAGGTTGGCGATGAGCGCCACGAACAGATAGGCCGTCCAGTGCGCGGTATACTGGAACGAGATCTGATAGAGGGGGCGGTAGCCGGTTGACAGCAGGGTGAACAGGAACCCGGGCACCGAGCACAGGATCCCGATGGGACGCCGCAGGGGGAAGAAGGCCAAGGGCAAGAAAATCTCGAGCACATAAGTGAGCTTCTCCTTGTCGAGGAGCACGCCCAAGGTGAAAACCGGATTGCCGAGCACGGTCTTTATCACCCCGGAAAAGCCCTTAGTGCCCTCGCCCACCAATCCCGCGTACTGGTGGATGAAGGCCTGCTGGCCCCCGCGCTGCAGCGGCATAATCACCAGTTTCATGGCGACAAAATAGAACGCCCCCCCTGCGAGCAGCCACAGCCCAGCCCGAGCCCGCCGGTTGGTCAGCGCCAAGAAAGCGCCAAGGATCATGAGGCCGAAAGAGACATCCTCGCGCACTGACAAGCTGAGCAGGGCGAATATCAGCGCCGCTACGTTCCGCCGGGTGAGGACGAAGAACAGCGTGAACCAAAGGAAGAAGGGCGCGAGGGGCGGATAGTGAAAATCGTACAGGTTCGAGCCGTGGAGCGGGGGATAGAAGAGGTAGACCAGCCCCACCAGGCAGGACAGCCATGGTCCCAGATACTGGCGCGCCACCAGGTAGAGCGGAACGGCGGCGCCGCCCAGCAGGACCGCCTGCAGGATCAGGATGGTCTCCGCGCTTTGGTGAATAGCGTAGATGGGCGCAATCAGGTAGCTCAAGTAGGCGGCGTGCTCGCCCAGGAGATTGCCGCTCGGCCCCCCGTAGGGGGTGGTGCGAAAAAGCGCCCCACTATGCAGGGCATTCCAGATCACGTTTTCCTCCAGGCCCAGATCGAGACTGCTGGAGAGAACGTTCCGGTGGTGCACCACCGTGTAGTACGAGAAGTGGGCCACGTAGACCAGGCTGGCCAGGACCACCAGCAGCAAGGGCAGGAAGCGCCCACACCAGCGCGCCACCGCGGCCCCGTCGACCAGCCCAGCGCCGAGCAAAGCCGGCCGCGGGCGTAACGGCGCCGTGGCCAGCGCAACTTGGACCAGGCGCTGGGTGGCCAACACCAGCAAGAGCACGAGCAGCAGGAAGACCACCTCGCGGCTGCCTTGCCAGAGCCGCCAGCGCAACATGAGCGGCAAGAGTCCCAGCACCAGGGCGGGCGAGACTCGCCGCCCCAGACGTAACATGGCCTCTCCCGCCAGCAGGCGCCAGCGCGCCAAGAGCGCGAGCGCGAGCACCAGGGCGAACGCCGCCCCGGCCAAGCCGGCCCTGACCGCCGTCAACCCAAGCGTCCCGCCGGGGCCGTTCGACTCGACGAACGGGGAGAGCGCCGGCCCCACGCTCAGCTCCCAGCAAAAAAGGCCAGCCGAAAATCCCGTCGCGGCCAGCATCCCGGCGCCGGTGAACGCGGCGGAGACGGGAGGGCGCCAGACGTCTGCGTGCGCTGCCTGCCCAGACGTCACTGGGACTTCCCTTCGCCTCCCGGGCTGCGCGGGCCCAGCCCCGGGGCCAAATTCACCTCGCGCGCCACCGCGTAGAGGGGTCGGCGCTGGACCTCCTCGTAGATGCGGCCGACATAGGCGCCGAGAATGCCGATCACGACCAGCTGCACCGACGACCCCAAGGCTACCAGGATCATGATGGTGGTCCAGCCCGGCACGGCACTGCTGCCGTGGATCTTCACCCCCAAAGCCCAAAAGCCGAGACCCATGGCCAAGAGCGCGGCGGCAACCCCGAGCCAAGTCGCCATCCGCAGCGGGAGGGTGGAAAACGACGTGATGCCGTCGAAGGCGAACCCCAGCATTTTGCGCAGCGGGTACTTGGTGACACCCGCGAAGCGCTCATGGCGCACATAGCGCACCGCGGTTTGCCGAAAACCCACCCAGCCAACCAAGCCGCGAATGAAGCGATGCCGCTCGCGCAGGGAACGCAGGGTGAGAATGACTTGCCGGCTCATCAGGCGAAAATCTCCGGCATCGAGCGCGACCTCGAAGCCCAGCATGGCCCGGAACAAGCGGTAGAACAGCAAGGCGGTCAGACGCTTGAACCAGGACTCGCCCAGGCGGCGATCCCGGACGGCGTAAACTACGTCGTAGCCCGCGCGCCACTGCTCCAGCATGGCCGAGACCACCTCGGGGGGGTCCTGCAGGTCAGCGTCCATCACCACCACCGCCTCGCCCTCCGCCCTGTCCATGCCCGCGGTGATGGCGATTTGATGGCCGAAGTTGCGCGAGAACGAGATCACTTTGTAGAGCGGCTCTCGCTCGGCCAGCTCGGCCAGCAGCGCGGCCGACGCATCACGCGAGCCATCATCGACGAAGATCACCTCCCAGCTCACCCCCAGGCCGGCCAGAAAGACCCGCAAGCGCCGGTCGAGCTCGGGGATCGTCTCCTCCTCGTTGAATACCGGGATAACGACAGAAAGGGTGGGGCGGACGTCGGTCATGCAGGCTGCCGTTTATACCGCGAACCCGCCGCCCCATAGCTGGCAAAGACACATCCTCCCCCTTCGCCCGCGAAGCTCGGTCCCCCTGCCTTCCCCCTTTTGTCGAACCGTGCTGATTAACGCGCACCGGGCTGCTACCTTGTCACACATGAAATTACGCATCTTGTTCCATGGCAACTGCTTCGACGGAGCTGCCTCGGCCGGTCTCTTCGCCCGCTTCTTTCGCGAGCACCTGGCTCGAGGACCGGCCGAGGTGGCCTACACGGCCATGCAGCACAAGGGCGATGCCAACCCCATCGGTGCCCAGCTCCTCGATGGCGACATCAACACCTGCGTCGATTTCCGCTACAGCCAAAGCCCCCGCCTGGACTGGTGGTTCGACCATCACGCCTCGGCCTTTCAACTGCCCGGCGACGAAGCGCATTTTCGTGCCGACCGCAGCGGCAAGAAGTTCTACGACCCCCAGGCCAAAAGCTGCACCCGCTTCCTGGCCCGCATGTTGGCGGAAAATTACGCCTTCGCCATCGACCGCTTCGCCGAGCTGCTCGAGTGGGCGGAAGTCATCGACGGTGCGCTTTTCCCCAATGCGGCCATGGCGGTGGAGCTCAAGGAACCCGCCCTCTTGCTCATGACCTGGGTCGAAAATAATCGCGACCGACAGCTGGCCGAGCGGTTCATCGAGGATCTGGTGAGCCGCCCGCTCGCCACCATCGCCGCCGACCCCTACGTTGCCGGCGCCCTCGAGCCCCTGCTCGCCCGCCACCAGCAGAACATAGAAGCTGTGCGTCGCCTGGCGCGGACCCAGCACGGGGTAGTGGTCACCAACCTCATTCCCGACGGCATCGCTGCTCTCAACAAGTTCATCGTCTACCACCTCCATCCCGAGGCGCGCTATTCGGTAACCCTGCTAGCTACCGCCGAACGCTACAAGATCTCCGTGGGCTCCAATCCATGGGCGCCCGTACCGCGCACCCATGACATTGCCAAGCTGTGCGAGAAGCACGGCGGCGGCGGCCACCCGGCCGTGGGTGCCATTTCTCTGCCCAAGGACGACCAGGCCAAAGCCGAGCGCCTCGCGGCCGAGATCGCCGAATCTTTACGGTAAGGGAATGGGCATCTCCAGGGTGGTTCGCAGCGCACGCTCCGCGCGCTTGCGTGCCACCTTGGCCATGCGCCGCTCTAGCCTGTAGCGCGAAACCCGCCGCCCCGGCAAAGGCTGCTGCTCCCGATGGTGCTCCACGAACTGACCGGGCGCAATGCCCAGCTCAAACACGGCGACTTCGCGCTGGCCGCGCTCGCCGATGCGCAGGGGCATGACCGCGGCACCGATGCCAGCGCTCACGTATACCGCGCCCACGTTGTCGTTGGCCGTGCGCGATCCGTAGAGCCCGTGCAGATACTTGTGACCGCCGATACGGCCCAGGGTGACCTCGTGCAAGCGGGCCAGGGTTATCTGACCGCCGTGGGTATGGCCGGACAGCACCAGGGGAATGCCATAGTGCCAAAGCCGATCCGCCTCTTCGGCGATGTGCGAAAGCGCCAGGCTGGGAACGTCGCTGCGCAAGCCCGCGATCGCCTGGTCGGCGCGCGCATGACCGGTGTAGGCGTCGTCGACTCCCACCACTTGCAGGCGCTGTCCCCGCACGGTGATCGTGGTCTGCTGATTGCGCAGGATCTCTACTCCCGCCCGGCGCAGAGCCAGACACACCTCGTCCGCCCCTGCCCAATGGTCGTGGTTGCCCAGTACCGCCACCACCGGCGCCACGAATCCTTCCATCAAGCAGGTGAGCTGATCGAGATAAAGCTGACTGTGGCAGACGAAGTCCCCCGTCACCACCACTAGATCTGGCCGCTCGGCATTCACCAGCGCCTGGGCCCGACGCTGCACCGCGAAGGGCGTTACCCGGCCTACGTGCAGGTCGGTCAAGTGCGCGACCCGCACCGGAGACATCATCTTCGCGTAGCGGGCCGGCCCGGCAAAACGCCTGACCTCGATCCGCCCGCGCCTGCTCGCTCCTCCCTCCGACGACTCCGCGCTAGAGCTGCCACGCGAGAAGGGCGAGAACGACATCAGATAGAAGTGTACCGGCCAAGACGGCCTTGTCCAGCCTCGTCCCGTCTCTTGCTTCCGCGCGAAGGCGCGGCACCACGGTTTAACCAGGCGTAGGCCTTGGCCTTTGGCAAGACGAAGCCGCCCGCTGGGTGAAGAAGAAAGCCGTGACCGTCGCCGCCATGTCGGCCGCGGCCGAAGCAAGATCCACCTTCCCCCCAACTTCTCACGGCTGGGTACATGCTAGAGAGCCCGCTGTGTACCTGCTGGGTCCGCCAGCGCGTTAGTCCTCGGCCGCTCAGATTCCGCCGTCCACGGCACTGCCGCCGTCGCCGGCGCCTGCCACGGCGAGCTCGTCCGTGCCGGCATCGACGCCAGTCGACCCCACCGAGCCGTCCATTCCCGAGCCGGGCATGCTCGGATGCGGTACGCAATCCGCCGGCACCGTCGAACAATCGGTCGTCTCGCCGCACACCTGACTCAGCTCGGCCATGCGCGCGGCAAACGCCGGATCGGTGACGTACTCACAGCTCGTGGGCCATGGGATGTCCCATTGGCAGAGAGTGATGAGGTCAACGGTGCTGTAGCTAACGCTCGGGGGGTATTGGCAAATATTGTCCAGGCAGCTGTAGGCGCTCAAACCTATGCCGGTCATGGCGGATGGCGCGCAATCGGCGGCGGTCGCGCAGGCAATGGGATGACTGGGCTCGTCGGGGGTGAGCACAACCTCGCCCGAGGTCGGGACCATTATCGCGCTTACGGTCAGGATCCGCGGGTCGGGAATCAGCACGAAGTCATCGGTGCCATAGCTATCGACATCGCACGACCGTGGTTTGAGGGTGAGGTCATTTTGGGGCGTCAGGGTACAGAGCGAGGAAGAAGGACACGAAAGCGCAAAGGTCTTGCCCAGAGTGTCGGTCACGGTCACGGCCGGGCCTTGGGTCGAGTTGCTCGAGTTGCTGCCGCACGCGCCTGCGGCAAGCACCAACATGAATACGGCAGGAGACCGGGGCAGCGGCATGCGCGACATAGACCATGAACTAGACGAAATCCGCCAGCGCTGCAATAAATTCCGCGGGTCTTTCCAAGCTGCTCAGGTGGCCGGCCTCGGGAATTTCCACCAGGCGCGCTCCGGGAATCGCTCCTGCCATTTCTGCCATTTCCTGCCGCACCGTGATCTGGTCCTGCGCTCCCACTATGACCAGAGTAGGGCAGTCGATCGAGGGCAGCTCGGCGCGCCGGTCGGGTCTATCCCGCAATGCGCCGATAGCGGCGCAGAGAGCCTCGGGGCTCTGCCTCCCCAGCACCCGCACCCGATTGCGCACCTCTTCACTCGCCCCCGGCGCCAAGAGCGATGCGAGCTGCCGCTCGACAAATGCCTCTACGCCCTGGCTTTGCACCACGGCCAGGGCCTGGGCTCGCGCCGACCGTGCCGCTTCGCTGTCAGCGCCCGCTCGGGTATCGGCCAGGATGAGGCCGGCCAAACGCGCGCGGTGCCGGGCGGCAAACGCGAGCGCGACATAGCCGCCCATGGATTGGCCACCAACCGTCGCCTTGGCCAGGCCGAGGCTGTCCATCAGGGCCGCGACATCGTCGGCCATGTCGGCGATGGCGGGTTGGCCCGGGCCGAGCTCGGACTCCCCGAAACCGCGCATGTCGGGGGCAATCACCCGGCACCTGCCCCGCAGCCCCACCGCCGTGTCGTGCCACATCCGCCCGTCGAGCGGGAAAGCGTGCACGAGAATCACCGCCTGCCCCTCGCCCACGCTGAAATAGCCGAGCTCCCGGCCTGCGATGCGCATCTTCATCGCCGCAGCCTAGCACCACTGCTCGGAATTCTCCCTTGCCGCACTGGGCGCGGGGCCAGCCCGACGCGGGAAAACTTGCCTTGCCTGCCCTGCCGGCAGACCATCTCGAGGTGGGGCTAGGACTTGACGCCGCAATACAGCAATTCCTCGACCACTTGCGCGTCGAGCGCGAGCTCTCGGTCGCCACCGTCGCCGCCTACGGGCAGGATCTGGCCGCATTTGCCGGCTTTGCTGCCGCGCGCGGCAAGAACGAGGCGGGCGATATCCAGCCCGTCGACATACTCGACTACCTGAGCCGGCTGACCCAGCGAGGCCTGTCGGCGCGCTCGCAAGCGCGCGCCCTGGTGGCCCAGCGCCAGCTGTTCAAGTTCCTGCGCCTCGAGCGCATCTGCGCCAGCAATCCAACTCAGGAAATCGATCTGCCGCGCTCCGGCCGCAAGCTGCCGACCTTCCTTACCATCGACGAGATCGATCGCCTGCTGGCCTCGCCGGTAAGATCCTCGCCGCGCGGCCTGCGCGATAGCGCCATGCTGGAGACGCTCTACGCGACCGGGCTGCGGGTGTCCGAGCTGGTAAATCTCCGCCTGGCCGACCTCAATCTGGACGCCGGCTACCTGGTAGCCTTGGGCAAAGGCAAGAAGCAACGCTTGGTACCCCTGGGTGAGGCCGCCATAACCGCGCTCAAAGCCTACCTCGAAGCCCGGCCCCACTTTCTCGGCACCACCGCCCATACCGACGCCGTCTTCCTTACCCGTCTGGGTCGCGCCATGACCAGGCAAGGTTTCTGGAAAATCCTGGCTGCTCTTGCCCGCGGCGCGGGCATAGCCAGAGCCATCTCGCCCCACCAGCTCAGGCATTCCTTCGCCACTCACCTGGTGGAACGGGGCGCCGACCTGCGCTCGGTCCAGTCCATGCTGGGCCACGCTGATATCGGAACCACGGAAATTTACACCCATCTTTCCCGCGCCCATCTCCGCGCCGTCTACGACAAATTCCACCCTCGGGCGTCGTAACGGCTTACCGTGACCATATTGACCGTGTCAGAGTAGGTCGGCTATACCGGCCGTTTCGGAGATGCCCTTGAGCTTAGGCGCTGACGAGATCAAACACGCGGTACTTTACCTTATCGCGTTCATCCTTTGCATAACCGTCCACGAGTTCGGACATGCCTGGGTGGCGACCCGCCTTGGTGATCCCACCCCTAAGTCGCAAGGGCGAGTCACGCTGTCCCCCCGGCACCACATCGATCCCATAGGCACCATACTGATGCCGATAATCATGGCCCTCTCGGCGGCGGGCGCGGCTTTGCCCTTGGTGGCCTGGGGAAGGCCGGTGCAGACTAACCCCATGGCCTACACCCGACGCCTGTCCATGAGCACCGGCCGCATGCTGGTCTCCCTGGCCGGACCGGCCATGAATCTGGCCATGGCCGTGGTGGTTTCCCTGCTGATCGTCGTCGGCGCCAAGGTGCACGCTTCCGACGAGCTGCTGAGCACGGCTTTTCACTATCTGGTGCGGCTCAACCTTTCGCTCATGATCTTCAACTTGCTGCCCATCCCTCCGCTCGACGGGGGCGCGGTATTGGCGTGGGCATTGCCACGCTCCCTGCACAACCTGGTCGACTTCTTCGCCCGCTACGGCTCCTTCATACTTCTCTTCTTGGTCATCAGCCCGACGCTCGGGCTGCCCATGATGCGTGTCATCGGCTATCCCATCGACGTCGTCACCTACTATTGGGCGCGCGGGCTCAGCATGGTCATGGGCTCATGACCCAGGAAAAGACTGCGCCGGCGGGATTGCCAGCACCTGCGCTGCCCGCCGACGCAGCGGCCCCGCCAACCTACCGGGTCATCCTGCCTGAGTTCGAGGGCCCGCTCGTCCTGCTCCTGCACCTCTGCCAAACCCACGAGATCGACATCCTCAACATCTCGGTGGCCTTCATC